>Ga0224555_1000031_pt1 | contig 169336 bp, 136 predicted proteins | sample 714S23034metaG_FD_180687 | JGI IMG/M metagenome (GOLD analysis project Ga0224555, IMG submission 180687) | Peat soil microbial communities from Stordalen Mire, Sweden - 717 S2 30-34 | ecosystem: Environmental > Terrestrial > Soil > Wetlands > Peat | place: Sweden: Norrbotten County, Stordalen...
AACAAGCCGAACCGCCTCCTGCTTGAACTCAAGCGTGTAACGTCCCCGCTTCGACTTCGTCATCTTCGCTACCCTTTCGCATTAGAACAGCTCGCTAAGGGATACGTTTTGCGGGGGCAAGGTCAGTGTCGGTTCAGCATCCACACTCATGCAAGAATTTTAGCGTGTCTTTCCGGCTGAGCACCCCAAATCTTACCCGATTTCCTTGTTCCAGCCCTCCAGCGTCTGTTTGAACTCGCTCATGAAGCGGCCGGCGTCGGCGCCGTCGATGGTGCGGTGGTCGAAGCCCAGGCAGAAGTACTGCACCGAGCGGATGGCAATGGTGTCGTTGCCCTCGGCGTCGGTCAGCACCACCGGCTCCTTGCGCAGGCCGCCAATGGCCAGAATCGCCGACTCCGGCTGGTTGATGATCGGCGTGCCGAACTCCCCGCCGAAGACGCCGGAGTTGGTCAGCGTGAAGGTGGAACCCGAGGCCTCGTCGGGCAGCAGCTTCTTGGTGCGGGCGCGTGCAGCCAGATCGGCGATGGCCCGGGCCAGGCCCAGAAAGCTGCGCTCCTCAGCCTGTTTCACCACGGGCACAATCAGCCCCCACTCCAGAGCCACGGCAATGCCCAGATTGATGTTCCGGTGGTAGTGGATCGCGCCCTCCGCCAGCGAGGCGTTGACGATGGGGAACTTGGCCAGCGCCTCGACGGCGGCGGCGGCGATAAAGGGCATGTAAGTGAGCTTGACGCCGTGCTGCTGCGCGTAGCGGGCCTTCTCGCGCTCGCGCAGCCTCGCGATGCGGGTCATGTCCACCTTGTAGACAGTGTGGGCGTGGGGGCTGGTCTGCACGCTCTCGACCATGCGCTGGGCGATGATGGCGCGCATTTTGGTGAGCGGAACCACCTGCGCTGAGGCCACCTGCGGTGGGGCTAACTGCGCCTGCGCCACCTGCGGTGGGGCCAACTGCGCCTGCGGCGCGGCCTCCGCTGCGGTTGACTTGGCGAGGTCCGCGGTGGCCCGGACGCTGCCGGGACCGTGCTCTGCCAGGTGGCGCAGGACATCTTCCTTGGTAATGCGGCCCTCCAAGCCGGAGCCGGCGATCTGGCCGAGGTCGAGCTGATTCTCCTTGGCGATGCGCCGCACCAGCGGCGAGGAGCGAAGCCTCCTGCCAGCCACCTGCTCCACCTGCGGTGGGGTCAACTCTGTTTGCTGCGCGGCGGACGGCTCCGTGGCTGCCGAACTGGCTGCCGGAGCCGAAGCGGGAGGGACGGAAGCGACTGGGACAGCCTCTGCCGTAGTGGAAGCCGGTGAAGTTGCCGCCGCCTGGGCAGACGCACCTGCGCCGGAGGCGCCGCTCCCCGCACCGGAGGTGCCGCCGGAGGTGCCGATCACCGCGACCACCGTATTGACCACAACGGTTGCGCCTTCGGGAACCTTGATCTCAGCGAGCACACCGGCCACCGGCGCGGGAATCTCCGCGTCCACCTTGTCGGTGGAGATTTCAAAGAGCGGCTCGTCCTTTTCGACCGGGTCGCCAAGTTTCTTGAGCCACTTGGTAATGGTGCCCTCGAAGATTGACTCGCCCATCTGGGGCATGATCACGTCAGTTGGCATGAAAATCTCTCCGCGATGCGGAATCCCCTCTTGGCTTCGCTCAGGGCTGGCCTTCGACTAGCTCAGGGCAGAGTTTCGGGGCGCATCCGCTTCCTGCCGGATTATAAATCGCGGCGCTTGCGGCGCGTGAAACGACGCGGCGGACTGGCGGCTGGCAGAAGCGGATTCTCAGGCGCGAAGCGGCCACCCGGCTCTGCGGTCGCCCCAGCCTTTGCATTTTTAAGATATGGAAAGCCACAAACCCCAATCGGCCCCAACCCTCAGGCACGGACCGGGCGTTCGGCGCGGCCGCGCAGCCGCTCCACCTCGGGTGGAACCTGGAGCGGCGTGTCCTCGGCGGGAAATTGCGCCGGAACGGAAGATTGCGGAGGCGGTTGCGACAGAATCAAGGGGCTGGCCGCAGCCTGTGCGCGCAATGCCGCCAGGCTCTCGACCGCCAGCACCTGTTCACCGAAGACCTGCCCGAAGTTCCGCGCCGCCTGGTCCGCAATCGCTTCCAAAGCGGGCAGCGCTTGCGGATTCCGGACTTTCTGGCGCTGAATCTCTTTTTCCAGGCTGGTGACCGGGTGGTCGGCAATGCCGCAGGGAATGATCAACTCGAAATCACTGAGGTCGGTGGTGACGTTGAAGGCAAAGCCGTGCGAGGTAATGCCGCGCGCGACGTGAATGCCGATGGCGGCGATCTTGCGCTCCGGCTCCGCGCCTCCACTCTCCTCCAAAAGCCCGCCCGCGTCCGATGTGCCGCCGCCCGCCGAACCAGCCCCGCCGCACCACACCCCGGTCAGTCCGGCAATCCGTCCGGCGCGCACCCCAAAGCCGCCGCAGAGCCGGATCAGCGCCTCTTCCATCCCGCGCACAAAGTCCACCGGCCCCATGCGGCCGCTGCCCGACCTGTGCAGGCTGCGCAGGTCGAAGACCGGGTAGCCCACCAACTGCCCTGGCCCATGGTAGGTCACGTCGCCGCCACGGTTGATCTCGTGGACGGTGATGCCGCGCTGCTTGAGCAGCTCATCCGAAGCCAGAATATTCGAGCGATGAGCGTTGCGCCCCAGCGTCAGCACCGGCGGATGCTCCAGCAGCAGCAGCACGTTCTGGACGCGCCGCTCGGCGAGCAGCCCGGCGACCTCCGCCTGCAAGCGCAGCGCCTCGCCGTAGTCCACCCGCCCGAGATAGAGGTACTGGATCATCGTTTGCTTGATTGTAGCGAGCGCCGTCGAAAACCGGAGCCGAGCAAACTCTACAGTTGTAAATCGAAGATTCTGGAGGGAGAAGGGGGCTTCAGCCCCCTGAAAGAGAGCCAATGAGCAGGGCCTTCAGGCCCGGCTTTTGCGGAGCACTGTTCCCTGATCCCTGTTCTCTGTTCCCTGTTCCCTCTTCCCTGCCCTCACCGCTGATCGACCAGCCTGATCGTCTCCAAAATTACATCGCCGTCGATGGCCAGGCTTTTGGCGCTGATCTTGTCCATGCTGTCCTGCGCCGTGTGGTGGAAGCTGTTGTTAGGTCCGTAGTCGAGGTCGATCATGTCGATCGACGGCACGCCGCGCTCGAGAAAGGGCAGATGATCGTCCTCAATCGCCCCCTCCCGCTTGAAGAAGTAGCGCTCGTCGCCGCATTTTTTGGCGGCCTGACCAACCAGATCAACCAGCCAGCCGGTGGATTGCGATTCGCGCTGAATGTCCAGGCTTTTGTCGCCGATCATGTCGGTCAGAATAAAGGCCTTGATCTTGCCCAGCGTGCCGTTGCCGCCCCATTTGGCGGCCAGGTGGCGGCTGCCGTAGGTCGAATCAGAACGCGACCAGCTCTCGATGGCCTCTTCGCCGTCGAAGAAGACCAGCCAGATCGAGTAGCCGTCGAGCTTCCTGCCGCCCGCCGTCTCTTCGCGCAACTGGTCGGCGATGGCCATCAGGAGGCCGGTCGTCGAGCCGCCGTCGTTGGCGCCCACGTAGTGAATGTTCCTGAGCCAGTAGTTGGTCTCGTAGTGGGTGGCCAGCACGATCACGCCATTCTTTTTGCCGGGAAGGCGCACGATGAAGTTGCGCATGGGGACCGGGCCGATGGGCGTCGAGGCGGTGAACGCATCCTCTTCGAGCGCGTCGCGCCGGAAGTGGTTGCGCAGGAACTCCTCGGCCTTCATGTGACCTGGGCTGGTGGGCCAGCGCGGGCCGATAGCGACAAACTGGCGGGCGTACTCCAGCGCTTTGCCGCCGTTGAAATGCACCTGGGCCGGAGCGGCCAGGGGAGCGAGCAATAGCAGCCCGAGCGCAACTATCTTCCAAAACCTGAACAAACTCATGGTGCGAACTCCTTGGAAATCTCCAAACAAATTTTGTCGCAAAGCAGAAAAGACTCTGCTTTGAAAGGGCACAGCTTCAGCCTCTCCCTTTCAAAATGCCGGCTCACTTCGCGGCCTCCTTGGCTTTGCGGCGCGAGGGGTGAACCCACCAGGCCACGCCAATGCCGAGCAGATAAAGCCCCAGCATGGGGAGCGCGTAAATGCACATCGTCCAGGGATCGGGGCTGGGGCAGATGACGGCCGCCACGATGAAGACCGCCAGAATCGCGTAGCGGATGTTCTTCCACAGGAAGCGCGGGCTGACGAGGCCGAACAGGGCCAGAAAAAAGATCAGCACCGGCATTTCAAAGCTGATGCCCAGACCCAGGATGATCGACAGGAAGAAGCCGGTGTACTCCTCGATGGTGACCATGGAGGTGAAGTTGTGGCCGAAATCCACAATCAGAATCTTCAGCGCGCCGGGCAGCACCCAGAAGTAGCCGAAGGCCGCGCCAGCCAGAAACAGCCCCACCGTGGCCGCCATGAAGGGCACCACAAACCGCCGCTCCTTCTGGTAGAGCCCCGGCGCAATGAAGAGCCACACCTGATAGAGGATGAAGGGCGAGGCCAGAATCGCTCCGGCGATCAGCGAAACCTGCAAGTCCAGGTTTAACGGGTCCATCGGGTGGGTGAAGACCAGCGTCTTGCCGATGTGGTTGAGCGGCGCCTGGATGAAGCCGACGAAGCGGTCGTGGAAGGCCCAGGCCGCGACGAAGCCCAGGCCCAGGAAGATGGCCGAGCGGACGATGCGGCGGCGCAGTTCGTCCAGGTGCTCCATCAGGCTCATGCCGGGCAGCTCCACGCGCTCGGTCACCGCGGCCCGCGCCTTGCCGATGACCTCCGCGGGATCAACCATGGTGGGCCTCGTCCGTCGCCGGGGTGGTTTTGTCCGCCTCCGCCCGGGCTTCGACTGGAACTTCACCAGCCGAAACGGGCACTTCACCAGCTCCCCCGGGCGCCCCAGGTCTCGATTCTGAGACCTGGGAAACCGCCTCAACTGTCCCGGCCGTCTGCGCCGAAGCCGCCAAGCCCCCAGGCCGCGTGGCCGCCACGGGTTCGCCGGGCGAAGGCGGCAGAATGCGCGGATAGGACCCCTCGGCTGTGGGTTCGGGTGCTGCGGCTCTCGCAGCAGGATAAACCGCCTCGCTAGTCCCTCCCGCTTGCGCCGCAGCCGCCAGCCGCTGCTCTTCCGTTTTCCGCCGTCCAGCCTCTTCGGCCTTGCGTAACTCCTCTTCCATCTGGAACTTGAACTCGTTGGAGAGCTTGCGAGCCTCGTACATCAGCCGGCCAATCTGGCGGCCGATCTCCGGCAGCCGCCGCGGCCCGAAGACCACCAGCGCCATCACCATCAGGATCAGCGAATCCCACATTCCCAGGCTGGCAAACTCAATTGTCGGCGGCGTCGTCATGAAGGGTAATGATACCTGCCCACGCGCGGCGCTCACAAACGCAGATTTCACGGGAGAACCGGTTGCGGCCAGCCAATTCTCTGCAAAGGACTTAACCGGCGGCCATAATTTTCTTTGTCTCCACTGTTACAACTGCGTTACACTAATCGCCAACGGAGGCGGCTTTTGTTGGGGCGGATTTTCCTCGAATCCTCCGCTCGATGAGCGCATCTGTAATGGTAAAGGGGCTACAACAACCCCGTGGGTGGGGGATCTCCCGATAGAGCCGGCCTGAAAGCCGATCACCTTTCGGAGCGCCAGCGCACCCACTGCGGCCACGTTAGCTTTCAACATCCCCGTCCGCTGCCTTCGCAGAGAAATTGGAGGGCGAGTCGGACTGAAGGCGGAATACCGTGAACTTGGTTCTCGATGATCTTATGGCAGCCTCGCCGGAGGCTGGCAGTACTTGCAGTCTCGAAAACTACCTGGCGCTTCCCGACCACACCATGGACGGACGCATTGCGGAAGCGCGCGCCCGGCTGGGCTCGACCACCATCCTGCTCGGCCACCACTATCAACGCGACGAGGTGATCCGCTTCGCCGACGCCACCGGCGACAGCTACAAGCTCTCCAGAATCGCCGCTGAAACCGACGCCAAGTTCATTGTTTTCTGCGGCGTCCACTTTATGGCCGAGAGCGCCGACATACTCGGCCACTCGGGCCAGCAGGTCATCCTGCCCGACCTCAACGCTGGCTGCTCAATGGCCGACATGGCCGAAATCTCGCAGGTGGAGGCCTGTTGGGAGGCCCTCGAACACCTCGGCCTCGCCGACGAGACCCTGCCGCTGACCTACATGAATTCGACGGCCGCCATCAAGGCCTTTTGCGGCGAACGCGGCGGGCTGGTCTGCACCTCCTCGAACGCTCGCGCCGCCTTCGAGTGGGCCTTCGCCCGCCGCAAGCGCATTCTCTTCCTGCCCGACCAGCACCTGGGGCGCAACACCGGCTACGCCATGGGCATTCCGCTGGACGAGATGACCGTCTGGGATCCGTGGGCCATCCAGCTTGGTGAAAATTGCGGCGGCCAGACAAAAGAGAAGCTCGAGGACAGCCGCGTCCTCCTCTGGAAGGGCCATTGCGCCGTGCATCAGCGCTTCCTTCCCAGCCACGTCGATCAGGTGCGCTCGCGCTACCCCGGCATCCAGGTCATCGTCCACCCCGAGTGCCGTTGGGAGGTCTGCCAGAAGGCCGACGCTCTCGGCTCGACGGAACGTCTGATCCAACTCGTCGATCAGGCTCCCAAGGGGCAGATGTTCGCTGTGGGCACCGAAATTCACCTGGTCAACCGCATGGCCAAGCGTTTTGCCGCGCAGGGCAAGAAGGTCATCACTCTGGACGACACCGGCTGCCTCTGCACCACCATGTACCGCATCAGCCCGCAGCACCTGGCCTGGGTCTTGGAAAATCTGGCCGAGGGCCGCGTGGTCAACCGCATCCAGGTTCGCCCCAGCGTCAAGCGCTGGGCCAAGGTGGCGCTGGACCGAATGCTGGAAGTGTGACAAACAGGGAACAGGGATCAGGGAACAGGGAACAGAAAGCCGGGAACCGGAACACCGCGAGAGAGGAATGATTGAGACCGACAGGTGAACTGACAGACTCAGAACTTCAATCAGTCGAGGAAACGATCCGAACGATACGAAAAGCCATGGGGCGTTTCTTATCAGATTGAAACGCTCCTTCTGAGCCGCGAATTATAGCTTCGGCCCTGTTCCCTGCCCCCTGATCCCTGTTTCCTGACCCCTGTTTTGTCGTATGCTATGTGGCGAGGGGGTTTCGCGATGAAGACCTTCACGCTCGATGAAGCGCAATCTCTGCTCCCGGTGCTGGAGTCGCTCTTGAAGCGCGCCATCGAAGGCCAGCGGTCCGCGGATGAAGCGGGCTCCGGCCTCTCCTCGCTGGCCCGGCGCATCTATCTCTCTGGCGGCATGAGGGTGGATGCGAGTAAGGTGGCCAAGATGCGCGCGGAGGTGGAAAACCACCTGCAATGCGTCCGCGAGAGTGTCGCTGAAATTGACTCGATCGGGGTGCAAGTGAGGGATCTCGAAACCGGGCAGCTCGATTTTCCCTTCCGCCTCGACGATCAGGTGGTGCTCCTCTGCTGGCGCATGGGCGAACCGGCCATCGAGCACTGGCACACCGCCGACTCCGGCTTCAAGGACCGCCAGCCGGTTGACGAGCGCTTCCGCCGCCGTTCCACCTCCGGTGGCCGGCCCAACTGAGCGCCCCTCCGGCAGCGTCAACTTATTAAAAGAGAAGAAGATGGCAGACGGTTCCGGGGTTTTGCTCCGGGTTCCTGCCCAGGGACGGGTCTGGCGCCGGTTTGGAGCCGGTGTATCCGGGGCCTACCTGAGCAGCAGCCCCAAGGCCCCGGCCACAATGCCGGCAACTGAAGAGACCAGCCCTACAAACCAGTAGATCCGCCTGCGGGTGAGCAGCGTAATCGAGATGATGACCAGGCCGATCTCCAGCAGGGCCTCGGCCAGATCGAAGCGGTCGGCGCGGGCCTCGGCCTTCCCGACCTTGGCCTCCAGCCCCTCGGCCTCTTGCTGCTCTTCTTTCAAGCTGTCGGCCCACTTCGCCTCGTGGTCGGCGTAGCCCTTGAGGAGCTTTTTCGCGGCCTCCTTGTCGCCAATGGTCACCACGCTCAACAGATCGGCGGCCAAGGCCGTGTCGTTGGCGCGAATCTTGTGCGCCTGGTAGTAGTTCCACTGGTCGGTGGCCTTGTCCTGGTAGAGCACCGCCTCGGTGTGAGTGCGATGGCCCAGCACCGTGGTCACAGCCACCAGCACGGCCACCACGCTCATGGTAAAGGCCACCGGCCGCAGCGAGCGCTCGTGCCCGGCGTCTTCGGCGTGCTCCCGCAACTCCTGGGCTTCGTTGGCTTCCATGGGGTGACCTCCTCAACTCCGAGCTTGTTCTTGAACGACCTCTTGCGCTAGGGCTTCGGCTTTCGCTTGCGCTTCTTCACGGGTCGAGCCGTAGGCCAGCACTCCAGGCAGTCGCTCAACTGCCGCGATCCAGCGCCCATCTTCCTCGATCTCGAAATTGACTTCAAATTCCATCGCCGTTCCAAACCGAATCGCCCTACTTCCGCTTCCAGCGCGCGCCGTCCTTGGAGTCCTCGATCACCACGCCTTTTTCCGCCAATTCGTTGCGAATCTGGTCGGCGCGGGCAAAATTCCGCTGTTTTTTGGCCAAACTCCGCTCAGCCACCAGAGCCTCGATGGCCTCATCGGTCAGCGCCTGGCTGGCCACGAGTTCGGAAGCCACTTCGCTCATCCGGCCGGTCTCTGCGGCCCACTCCAGGGCGTGGCGCGTAGGCTCGGCGTCGTGGTCCTCGATCACGCAGAAGACCGCGTCAAAGCTGGCCAGTACGGCCAGAATCGCCTCCCGGTCGCTGGCCTTCAGCTGCCCCTGATCGATGGCTGTATTCGCCGTGCGAACCAGATCGAAGATCGGCGCGCGCGCCTCGGCGATGTTCAGGTCGTTGTTCAGCGCGGCCATGTAATCGGCCTGCGCCTTCTGAGAGGCAGCCTGCAGCTCGGGATTTTCGTCCTCCTCAAGGCTGGCCGCAATCAGCCGCTGGCGGAAGGTCCGCAGCCGCTCGATGGCGTTGGTAGCCTCGGTAAGCCCCTCGAAAGTGAAGTTGTATTGGTGCCGGTAGGGCACGGAAATCAGCGCCAGGCGAATGGCCGAGGCCTTGTAGCCCTTCAGCAGCAGACCACGCACGGTGTAGAAGTTGCCCTCGCTCTTGGACATCTTGCGCCCGTCCACCAAAAGGAAGCGCACGTGCATCCAGTGGCGGGCAAAAGGCTTGTGGGTCACGCTCTCCGATTGCGCAATCTCGTTTTCGTGGTGAGGGAACATCAGGTCTTCGCCGCCGCAGTGCAGGTCGAAGCTCTCGCCCAGGTACTCCATGGCCATCGCCGAGCACTCGATGTGCCAGCCGGGCCGGCCGCGCCCAATCGCCGTATCCCACGAGGTTTCGCCCGGCTTGGCCGCCTTCCACAGCGCAAAATCGCGCGCCGAGTCCTTCTCGTACTCGTCCAGGTCCACGCGGGCGCCGTCCTCCATCCCGCTCAAATCCTTCTTGCTCAGCTTGCCGTAATCGGGGAAGGCCGCGAGGCGAAAGTACCAGCTCCCGTCCTCGGTCTGGTAAGCCGCCCCGGCCGCCGCCAGCCGCTGAACCAGTTCCACCATGCGCGGAATGTGCTCGGTGGCCCGCGCGATGATCTCCGGCCGCTCAACCCGCAGGGCATCCAAATCCTCAAAAAAAGCCTGCTCGAAACGCTGCGTGTACTCGCCGATGGGAACCCCTGCCGCCGCCGCGTTGCGAATAATCTTGTCGTCCACGTCGGTGACGTTCATCACGTGGCGGACGCGGATTCCGGTCAGCTCCAGGAAGCGCCGCAGCACGTCCACTTGCAGGAACGTGCGGAAGTTGCCGATGTGGCCGTAGTCGTAGACCGTGGGCCCGCAGGCGTACATGCGGAGGGTTGCGCCGTCGGAGGGCGTGAGCGGGTCCATTTGTCCCGTGAGGGTATTAAAGAGGCGCAGGGTCATCGGTTGGAACTTCTTTTCTTGCTCGGGTAACGGTTGAAATCGCCACAGTTTCGGCCTTTTCGATTGTAGCAGCGGGAGATTGAGGGCAGAAGACGCGAAAAACCGCCGTCGGCCGCCAGCCCTCGGTTGGAGCCACGCTGCCGCCCGTAAAACCGCGCCTCCGGCCTACAGCGCCAGCCCCTTCAAGTAGGCGCGGAACGGCGGTCCAAGATCGCTGCGCTCGAGCGCAAACTCGACCGTCGCCTGCAGCATTCCCAGCTTGTCGCCGGCGTCGAAGCGCTTGCCTTCGAAGGTGTAGCCGAGAACCTTTTCCTCCTTGAGCAGCGCCCGAATACCGTCGGTGAGCTGTATCTCGCCGCCCGCGCCGGGGGTGGTCTGCTCCAGCAGCTCGAAGATGCGCGGCGTGAGCACGTAGCGGCCGATGATGGCCTGCTTCGAGGGCGCATCTTCAAACTTCGGTTTCTCCACCATGCCGGTGCAGTTGTAAATCCGTTCGTTGTCCGGGTCCTGAGAACCGATCAGCACCCCGTAGGCGCTGATCGCCGGCCCCTCGACGGTCTGCGTCGCCAGCACCGAGCAGCCCCGCTCGTCGAAGATGCCGATCATCTGCTTGAGGCAGGGGACTTCAGCGTCAATCACATCGTCGGGCAAAATGACGGCGAAGGGCTCGTCGCCCACCAAATCCTTGGCGCAGAGCACCGCATGGCCCAGCCCCAGCGGCTCCTTCTGGCGCACGTAGCTGATCTGCGCCAGCGACGAAACCCCGCGCGAGACCGCCAGCAGTTCGTGCTTGCCCTTGCGCTCCAGCGCCGCATTCAGCTCGAAGCTGTGGTCGAAGTGGTCCTCCATCGCCCCTTTGCCGCGGCTGGTGACGATGATGATGTGCTCGATCCCCGAGTCAATCGCCTCTTCCACGCCGTACTGGATGAGGGGCTTATCGACCAGCGCCAGCATCTCCTTGGGAATCACTTTGGTGGCCGGCAAAAAACGTGTGCCCAATCCGCCCGCCGGAAAAACCGCCTTCCGTACCTGTTTGCTCATTCCGTCTTCCTCATTTCAATCGAACCCAACTTGACCGGACAAAGAAATTGCCGGGCGCCCCACCCTCGCCTGTCATTCTAAGCAAAGCGCCGGGTGCCCCACCCTCGCCGCGTTCTTGTTTTTGCGGCTAGGGTGGGAGACCATCCCCTTATAACGCCGGCGAATCGTCTCCCAGCATCGCCTCCCGCACAATCTTGATCGGCGGAAAGCCCTGTTTCAAGAAGTTATCGTGAAACTCCTCCAGCGAAAATGCCGCGCCCTGCTTCTTCTTCACGTCCGCGCGCAGTTTCATGATCTCCAGCTTGCCCAGCGTGTAGTAGAGGTAAGTGGGGTCGCCGGCGCCGCGCTTGGCCTCGACCGTGGCCGTTTCCTTCGACTGGTAGCCTTCCTTCTGAAAAAGCTCCACGGCTTCGTCGAAGCTCATCCTGCCGGTGTGCATCTCGATGCCCACAATAACTCTGGCGTCGCGCAGCAGCGCCTCCTGCAACTGGCCCAGGCGGAGGAATTTGGATTCGCGCTCGTTCTTCGCCCCGGCGCCGGGCTGGCCGTAGCCTTCGTCGAGCATCATCTGCTCGCAGTAGTGGGCCCATCCCTCGATGTCGGTATTCGCGCCCAGCAGCTTGCGCACCCGGCTGGGCGCCTGCGGCAGCCAAAGAAACTGGATGTAATGGCCCGGATAAGCCTCGTGCACGGCGGTCGAAATCACCGTGCCCACATTGAACGAATGCATGTAGCCCTCAACCTCTTCGGGCTTCAGCGACGGGTCGGGCAGGGTCACGTTGAAGTAAGCCTCGGTGGCGTGCGTCTCGAAGGGTCCCGGCGTGTCCATCGAGGCGAAGGTGGTGGCGCGCATGAAGGCCGGCGTCTCTTCGACGATGGGCCGCACATCCGATGGAATCGTCACAATGTGGCGCGCGCGAATGAAGCTGATCAGTCCATCGAAGGTAGCGCGGAAGGTGTTCAAAAGCTGATCGGGCGCGGGATGATCCTCGCCTAACCCATTGAGCACCGCGCGCGGCGTTTTATCCGGCTCCAACTCTTTGGCAACCTGGTTGAAGTGCGCCTGGTTCTTGCGCAGATCGGCCCAGCCAATCTCCAGCAACTTATCCAGCGGCAGGTCCACCATCTCGTCGTATTCAAGCTTCTTCGAGAAGGTCTCCGCGCCGATGCGAAAGTCTCCATTCGACTCAGCCAGCAAATCCGTCTTCAGCCAGCCGAGATAGCCGTTCAAAGCCGTGATGACGGCCGCATTGGATTGCACAAACTCGGCCTTCAAAGCCGGGTCCTTGGCGTCGGCAAAGGCCAGCGGAACATCGTGCTCAAAAAAACCGATAATGTCCGGCAGTTGCTCGATGGCAATTTCGGTGAAAATCCGCGGCGGATTCTTCAGGTTCACACGCGCCTCGCCGAGCAGCGCGGGCATTTGCTTCTCCCGCGCAATGAGCGAGCGCAACCGCTCATCGGGCGAGGCAAACTTGCGCTCCATCAGTGCGAACGCTCCACCCGCGCAGGTGCTCGAATACACGTCGGCGTTCTTCTCCCAGGGGCGAATGGTTTCCAGCGTCAGTAACTGCGAGCGAATATTCGCCAGCACAATCTCGCGGTCGCTGCGCGGAACAAAATCGGCCGCGGCCGCATCGGGATGAATCGCCGCGACGCGTTTCTCGAAGACCTTCAAATCCGCTATCTCGGCGTCGATGTTCTGGCGCGAGTAATCCTCAAGTTGCGCGTCGTACTGGTGATAGCCGGTCAGCGTTCCGTTGGTCGGCCCATAGTGGAAGTACACTTGGTCAAAGTACTCGTCCGAAACCTTCTCAAAGTTCTGTTTCCAGTTTTCATGAGTGGCATGAGCGCTCATCGCGGAAGTCATATAAGCTCCAATCGCAAGCAAAACGAAAAACTTTTTCATCGTCTCTCTCTTTACTTTTCAACTTACTCTTCAACTACCAGAAAAAGCGCCGTGCCACATCCTTTTCGCGTTCTTTGCGAAAAGGGTGGGAGACAAAAGAACTACACGGCCGCAGTCTGCCCCACCGCAGGTGGCGCCAGGCTGGCCAGCAGCTCGCCAATCTCCAGCAAAACCTCGTCAGAGCGCGTCGCAGCCAAAGGAAACTTCAACAGCCCCTGTGGCGTGAACTGCGCGCCGCGCTTGGCGTTGCGCGCCACCAACCGCATCAATTTCTGTGGCTCGACGGCCGCATTCCCGGTGAAGCGAATCTGCAACTCCGAGCGCTTGCGATCCACCTGTGCAATGCCGATCCGCTCGCACTCGAGCCGGATCAGCGAAGCCTCCAGCAGGTAAACCGTGGCGTCGGGCGGCGCGCCGTAGCGGTCTTCCATCTCCGCGCGCACCTCGTTGACCGCCGCTTCGCTGGCCGCGCCCGCAATTTTCTTGTAGAGCCGCAGCCGCTGATTTTCTTCCGGCACATAGCTCTCGTCGATGCGCAGCGCGATTCCCAAATTGAGCTGCGTAGCCGGCCGCTCCTCGCTGGTCTCGCCCTTCATCTCCTTCACCGCGGCCTCCAGCATCGAGGTGTACAGTTCGAATCCCACCGCCTCGATGTGGCCGCTCTGCTCGCCGCCCAGCATATTGCCCGCGCCGCGCAGCTCGAGGTCCAGCGCCGCAATCTTGAAGCCCGCGCCCAGGTCGCTGAACTCCTTCAGCGCCGCGAGGCGCCGGCGCGCGATCTCGGTCAGTTCTTTTTCCGGCGGAATCAACAGGTACGCATAAGCCCTCCGGTTCGAGCGGCCCACGCGGCCCCTGAGCTGGTATAACTCGCTGAGCCCATGCCGGTCGGCGCGGTTAATCAGCATGGTGTTAGCCAGCGGAATATCCAGACCGTTCTCGATGATCGTGGTCGCCACCAGCACATCATACTCGTGGCGCATGAAGGCCAGCATGACCCGCTCCAGCTCTTTCTCGCTCATCTGCCCGTGGCCCACGGCAACGCGCGCCGCCGGGACCAGCTCCTGAATTCGCGCGGCGATTTCGTAGATCGACTCGACGCGGTTATGCACAAAGTAAACCTGCCCGCCGCGCTCCAGCTCGACCTCGATGGCCGAGCGCAAAATCTTTTCGTCGAACTTGGCCACCACGGTCTGAATCGCCATGCGGTCCTTGGGCGGCGTCTCGATCACGCTCATATCGCGCAAGCCCACCAGCGACATGTGCAGTGTGCGCGGAATGGGCGTGGCGCTCATGGCCAGCACGTCAATCTCCTTGCGCATCTGCTTCAACCGCTCCTTGTGGCGCACGCCAAAGCGCTGCTCCTCATCGACAATCAGCAAGCCCAGGTCTTGAAACTTGATGTCCTTGGACAAAATCCGGTGCGTGCCGATGAGAATGTCAACTTTGCCCGTTTCCACCTGCTCGACGATGATTTTTTGCTCTTTTGGGCTTCTGAAGCGCGAGATCATCTCGATGTTGATGGGAAACTGCGCGAATCTCTTCTTGAAGGTCTCGAAGTGCTGAAAGCTCAGAATCGTGGTCGGCGTCAAAATCGCGACCTGCTTGCCATCCTGCACGGCTTTGAAGGCCGCGCGCATCGCCACCTCTGTCTTGCCGTAGCCCACGTCGCCGCACAGGAGCCGATCCATCGGCCGCGTGGATTCCATGTCGAACTTGATGGCCCGAATCGCCGACAACTGGTCCTCGGTCTCGCTATAGTCGAAGGAATCCTCGAACTCGCGCTGAAACGCATTGTCCTTCGAGAAGGCCGTTCCCTGCGCGGCGGTCCGCTCGGCGTATAACTTCAATAACTCGCCAGCCATATCCTGCATGGCCTTGCGCACCCGCGCTTTGGTTTTGGTCCACTGCTGCGAACCCAGCCGGTTCAAGACGGGCGCCGGCCCGGCGTCGGTCGAGCGGTACTTTTGAATCAAGTCGAGTCGAGTCAGCGGCACATATAACTTGGCCGCCTCGGCAAACTCCAGAATCATGAACTCGACCGGGAGCCCGTCCTGCTCGATCTCCTTCAGCCCCTGGTACTGGGCGATGCCGTGCTCCACATGGACCACGTAATCGCCGACAGCAAGGTCGCGGAAGTCGGAGACAAAGGCCGCCGTCTTCGAGCGCCTGGGCTCGGGCCGCGCCGCCACATCGGCGTCGTCGGACAAATCATTGGCCCCAAAGAGAATCAGATTCGCGTCGCTGAAACTGACTCCCGCGGAGAGCGGAGTTCTGACGATCACCGGCACGCGCAGGTCGCCGGCCAGGTAACTCGCCTCATCCATCACCGTCTCGCCAGGGTGCGGATTGCGGCTGCCCAGCCGGTAGGGGATCTGGTACTCGCGCAGCACCGTGGCCAGCCGCTCGACGTCGCCCTGGTGGGGCGCGGCCAGCACAATGCGGGTTTCAGAGGCCATCAGGGCGCGCAGCTGCTCGGTCAGCGCCGGAATCGAGCCATGAAACCTCAGCGTAGGCCGCGTGTTCAGCTCGATTTCGCCCAGCGTATGATCCTCGTCCAGCACGTCCACCGCGCCCAACTGATCGAGATCCAGCCCCGTGTGCGATTCAAGCTGCGCCGCCAGCACCTCGGGCCGCAGATAGATGTCCTCGGGCCTGATCAACGAACCCATCGCCGAGCGTTCATGCCGCTGCTCGACCTTGTTCCACCAGCGGTCGATCTGGTTGCGCACCATGGCCGGCTCATCGACGAAGAGCGCGCACTTGGGGCAAAGAGTGAGCAGAGACCTATCCGCTCCAGCCACCGCGGAAAAGAACTCCCAGCCCGGAAAAACACTCACTCCGCCAGCGGCCGCGGCCTCGATGGCCATCTGCTGGCCTTCGTAATCGTCTTCAGCCGAGCCTTCGATGTAATCGTCTTCGCCGGAGCCTTCGTCCGCGCCTTCGGCTTCAGCTTCGGCCTTATCCCCAGCGCCAGCTTCGTCTCTGTGCTCGAAGCCCTCCCTGCCGCCAGCTTCGAGACCGTCGCGGGCGCCAGTTTCGACGCCGTCCTCGCTGCCGCCTTCAGGCCCGCCGGAAGCCCCCTCGCGAAAGCTGATCCGCTGCCGGCTCAGCCGCGCGTGCACGGCGGCCAGCAGGCGCTCGGTCACCGGCGTCTCGGTCAGCGGCAGCAGCAGCGCTTCGTCCTGAGCCGACTGGGAGCGCTGCGTCTCCGGGTCGAATCTTCGAATGCTCTCAATCTCGTCGCCGAAGAATTCCAGGCGCACAGGCCGGTCGGCCTCGGGCGAGTACACGTCCAGAATCCCGCCCCGCCGCGTAAACTGCCCCGGCATCTCCACCAGGTCCATCTGCGTATAGCCGACTGCGGACAAGTGGCTGGTGAGGGTCTCGATGTCCACTTCTTCGCCGCGCTTCAACGTCACGGCGAGGCCGGCGTAGTAGTCGCGGTCAAAGAGCCTGAGCGCCGCGGCCTCGACCGGTGCAATGAGAATCGAAACCGCGCCGGTGGCCAGCTTCCACAAAGCCGCCGCCCGCTGCTCCTGAACGTCGGGGTGAGGAGAGAGATTTTCGAAGGGGAGCACATCGTGGGCCGGCAGCCGCACCACGGCGGCAGGGTCCACCGCGCCGGTCAGTTCGCATCCGGCGCGCAGCATCGGCTCCAGCGCCTCGGCGGCCTTGTTGTCGGCCACCAGCACTACCACCGGCTGACGGGCCGCGCGCGCCAGCAGCGGAATGTAGATTGCCCGCGCCGTCGCCGTCAGCCCGGAGACACGCCTCCGCCCCGCCGCAAGGCTCAGATGCCTTCGTACGCGCTCAAACCCGGAAGAGTGCTCCAGCTCCGCAAAGATTTCGCGGACAAACGGGAGGATCATGTGCTCTCAGTTTAGCAGCGGAGGCGCGGCCAGGCCGGAACCGCGTAGTCCGGCGCTCAGCAGCGCTTTGAGAGATAGAAGCAGCCGCTCTGCCCGCCTCAAGCTCTAGCAGCCCGTGGTTAAAGTTCGTCTTGTGTCAGGGCACGACTTCAGTCGTGCCGCAAGCCGAGTAAAATCAAATGGCCTTAAGGCCCTGAGGTGAAAGCAAGATGGCTACAACATTCTCGGTTTCAAATAGATAGATTCCCTCAGGGGCTAAAGCCCGTGATCCATTGGGCAGTCTCAACGGCACGACTAAAGTCGTGCCCTGACACACTGCCTATCAGCCTGAGACTTTCACCACGAACTGTTAGCAGCGCTGAATTTACCAGCCCGAAATTTACCAGGTCTCGAAGCCGACCTGCCCTTCGCTGGTGAAAAGTGAGTGCTTTTGGAAGTTGGCGTCGTCGCGCTGGGGAAAGTCGTTGCGGAAGTGAGCGCCGCGGCTCTCGGTGCGGGCCAGGGCCGAGGCCAGAATGGCGTGGGCCACGCGGCTCATGGCTTGCGCCTCGCTGAGGCGGCGGCTGCGCTTGCCCCGCCCGGCTAATTCAGCCAGAGCAGCGGCGCAGGCCTGCTGCGCGACAAGACCCTGGCGCAGCGTGGCGTCCTCACGCAAGAGGCCGGCGTAGGCCCACATGGAGGCCTGCAGGTTGGCAATGACCTTTTCCAGGTGGGCCTGCTCGTCGGCGTTGGGGGTTGCGGAGATGGCTTCGGGAACATCGGCAGCCACAATCGGCAGGCCGTCGGCGAGCATCGACTGCGCCGCGCGCGCTCCGAAGACCAGGCCTTCGAGCAGCGAGTTGGAGGCCAGCCGGTTGGCGCCGTGAACCCCAGTACAGGCAGCCTCGCCCGCCGCGTAGAGCCCAGGCAGGGTGCTGCGGCCGGTCAAATCTGTCTTGATGCCGCCCATCAGGTAGTGCGCCGCCGGGCGCACGGGGATCAGGTCGCGGCCGAGTTTCAGCCCATAACGGGCCAAAAAGGCGCTGATGCTGGGGAAACGGCGGATCAGGTCGATCTTGACGTGGCGCATATCGAGATGCACGAGCCGGAATTCGCCCGGCCTTGCGCCCATTCCCTCGCTGGTAATGGCGCGCGCCACCACGTCGCGGGGCGCCAGTTCGAGCAGCGGGTGATAGCGCTCCATGAAGCGCTCGCCGCGGTCGTTCAGCAGAATTGCGCCCTCGCCGCGCAGAGACTCGGAGATCAGGAAGCGCGGAGCTCCGGGCAGCGAAAAGGCGGTGGGGTGGAACTGATAGAACTCCATGTCGGCCAGCGCGGCGCCGGCCATGGAAGCCAGCGCGATGCCGTCGCCAGTGGCCACCGCGGGGTTGGTGGTGTCGGAGTAGACCTGCCCCGCGCCGCCCGCCGCCACCAGCACGGCGCGCGCGCCCACGCGCTCCAGGCGCCGATTGCTGGAAGCCGGATCGGCCCGGACCAGGTCGGCCCCGATCACCCGTCCATCGGCCACCACCAGACCGGTGACCGTGGTCCACTCGACAAAGCGAATGCGCTTGTCGAGGCGGGCAAAGGCCGCCAGCGAGCGGCTGATCTCAGCGCCCGTGGCGTCGCCATTAGCGTGCAGGATGCGGGGCAGGGAGTGCGCGCCTTCGCGGGTGCGCAGCAGCTCGCCGTCCTTGCGATCAAACGCGGTTCCCCACTCGATCAGCTCGGCCACCCGCACCGGCCCCTCGGCCACCAGAACCTGGGCCGCGGGACGGTAAACCAGACCGTCGCCGGCGTTGATCGTGTCCTCGAGGTGCAGCGCGGTGTCCTGATCGCCCCTCATGGCGACAGCGATGCCGCCCTGCGCATAGTGGGTGTTGGACTCGGCGACGGACTCCTTGGTGACCACCAGGACCTCGCCGTGGCGCGCCAGCTCGACGGCCGCGCGCAACCCGGCCACGCCCGCCCCCATCACCAGAAAATCCACTTCAGACGCTTTTGCCATAACCTTACAAGGCTACCACCGCCGGGCGGACGCTGTTCCATTTGCACGGCTTGTACGGTGAATTGTACGGTGAAAAAATTCCCGCTCCCACCCCGCTGTGGCAACCTAGAAGTCAGGAGTTAGCCCACCATGCCCGATCCAAGCTCAGCCGCCGTTGCCGCAAACGAGGAACTTCACGCCTGGGAGGCGGGCGGAGCCGCTTCCGCCGAGGCGCTTTCCGCCTGGGTGGGAACCCGTCTGGAGGCGCACGAGGCGGCATTGGCGGCGTTGCTGGCCGTTCAGGTCGCGCGTACGCCGGAAAACTCGTTGCGGCTCTACGATGCGGCCATCGAGCAACTCAGCCTGGCTGGCGCGCAGGCCGCGGTGCTGAACTCCGTGGCCGCCGATAAAGCCGTTCGCGACCAGGCCCAGCAGGAAGCGCAACGAGTGGCGATGGCCGCCAGCGCTCTGAGCCTGAACCGGGCCGTCTACGAGGCTCTGAGGGCCATCAATCTCGACGGGCCTGGCCCCGACGAGCCTGGCGCGGTTGGCGAGACCAGCCCGGCCACAAAACACTATGTCGAGCGCACGCTGCTCGCCTACCGGCTGGCTGGCGTGGACCAGGACCAGGAAACTCGTGAGCTTTTGCAATCTCTTCACGACAAGGCCACGCAACTCTCGCTCGAATTCAGCCGCAACATTCAGGAGGGCGCGAAGACCATCGAAGCCACCGTGGCCGAGTTGGAGGGGCTGCCCGCCGACTACATTGCCCGCCATCCGGCTAACGCCGTGGGCCGCGTCACGCTTTCGACCGACCAGCCCGACATGCAGCCGACGATGACCTTTGCCTCGAACGCCGCCTTGCGGGAGCGAATGTTTTTGGCCTACAACACTCGCGCCTACCCGGCCAACCAGCAGATTCTTCTCGATTTATTGGCTACGCGGCAGGAGATTGCCACCATTCTCGGCTTCCGCAGTTGGGCCGATCTGGCCACCGCCGACCAGATGATGGTCTCGGCCTCCAACGTGCGCACTTTCTTGGCCAAACTCAACGCGGCCAGCCTGGAAGGCGCCCGCCGTGAGCACCAACTGATTCTCGACTTCGCCCGCCAGCGCCAGCCGGGACTGAAAGCCATCGACATCACCAGCCGCGGCTACTGGTACGAGCAGTTCCGCCGCTCGGCCTTCGACTTCGATTCGCAATCCGTGCGTCCCTACTTTCCCTACGCGCGGGTGGAGGCCGGCGTGCTCGAAACCGCGGCCAGGCTCTTCAAAATCGAGTTCCGCCGCGCCTTGACTCCGGCCTGGCACACGGCCGTTTCGGTCTTCGAGGTCTTCGATGGCGGCCGGCTTGTGGGCCGCTTCTATCTCGACATGCACCCCCGCGAGGGCAAGGACAAATGGTTTTCCGCCGCGCCGGTGGTCACCGGCGTCCGCGGCCGCGCCCTGCCCGAGGCGGCGCTGATCTGCAACTTCCCCGGCGGACCACCCCAGCGACATAGACCCGCCGCTGGGGACCCCGGCGGCGAGCAAGGTGATCCGGGATTGCTTCAGTACAACGACGTGGTCACGTTTTTCCACGAGTTCGGCCACCTGATGCACGCCATCCTGGGCGGCCACACGGAGTGGGCGGGCCTCTCGGGATTTGCGACCGAGGGCGATTTCATCGAGGTTCCCTCGCAGATGCTCGAAGAGTTCTTCCGCGACGAAAAACTCCTCCAGTCCTTCGCAAAACACTATCAAACCGGCGAAACGCTCCCCTCCGAAACCATCAAAAAGATGAAGCTGGCCGGAGCCTTCGGGCGCGCCGACTGGGTGCGTTCGCAGCTCTACTACACCACGCTCTCGCTCGACCTGCACGACCAGAACCCCGCCGGAATCGATCTCGACCTCACCACCAGGCGGCTTTATGAGAGTTTGCAGCCGTGGAGTTGGCTGGAAGGCAATCGTATGTACGCCAGCTTCGGCCACCTCACCGGTTATTCGTCCAACTACTACACCTACGCCTTCGACAAGGTCATCGCGCTGGACTTCTTCGCCCAGTTCGACCCCCACGATTTGCTGGGTTGCGAGGCGGGTGGCCGTTACCGCAAGGCAGTGCTCGAACAAGGCGGCTCGAAACCGGGGCGGCAGATGGTGCGCGATTTCCTCGGCCGCGATGAGGAGTTTGCCGCCTTCAGCCAGTGGTTGAACGAAGAGTTTGAAGCCAACGGCGCCCTGGCAAGCCCGGGTTTGAACTGAATCGCTGCCCGGATTGCATCGCAACTCAGCTGCATCGCCGGTCTCAGCTCTTTCGCAGCTTCTGCCGGAGCGTGGTGGACAGGCTTACCTCCGGCTGGCGCGGACTCGTCCCCGCCAGCCGGAGGCCGGGGCACGGCCAATTACTTCCAGGCGGCTGAAGCATTTTCAGGATTGGTATTAAGAATTTCTATAGGGTGGAATCCGCTTTTGGGTGGATTTTTCCTTGTGAAAAATCCACCTTGAATGCGCTTCGAGGCTCAACAGAAAATCCTGAAAATGCTCTACAACTCCAGAACATTGTCCTCGATGGCCAGGCGCACATTGCCGTCGGATTTGGCCAGACGGCGAACGGCTTCGGGCTTGTCGACGTTGGCCTTGAGCATTACCAGGGCCACGGGGACGCTGCGTCCGGCGCATTTGATGGTTTCCACAGCCGTGGCGCGGTCGATCTTGCAAGCGCTCATCAGAATGCGAATACCGCGCTCGACCAGCTTGGAGTTCTGCATGTGGACGTTGATCATCAGGTTCTCGTACACATAGCCCAGCCGCGTCATGGCGCCGGTGGTGATCATATTCAGGACCATCTTCTGGGCGCTGCCGGCCTTCATGCGCGTCGAGCCGGAGATGACCTCGGGGCCAACCTCGGCCACAATGGCGATCTCAGCGGCGGCGGCCAGCGGAGTTCCGTGGTTGCAGGTGACCGCGGCCGTGCGAGCGCCGCGGGCCCGGGCATAGGCCACGGCGGCCACCACGTAGGGAGTGCGGCCGGAGGCGGAGACGCCCACAACGATGTCCTTGCGCGTGGGGCGGCGGCGGGCAATGTCGCGCTGCCCCAGTTCTTCGGAATCCTCGTTGGTCTCGACGGCCGAGGCCAGCGCCTTGGGCCCGCCGGCCATGATGTACTGCACCTGTCCGGGAGCCGTCGAATAGGTGGGCGGGCATTCGGAGGAATCGAGCGCGGCAATCCGGCCGCTGGAGCCGGTGCCGACGTAGATCAGCCGGCCACCGTTGCGCAGGCTGCGGGCAACCTGGTCGATGACCAGCGCAATCTCCGGGATCGCCTTCTTCACCGCGCAGGCGATCTTGGCGTCTTCGTGATTGATAATGCGGGCGATTTCAAGTGCGGATTTGGTGTCAAAGCCTTCAGAAGCCTCGTTCCGGCTCTCGGTGGTCAAACCCTGGAGTTGGGAGGCCTGGTCTCGCGTCCTGTCCTCTGTTTGGGCGGCGGCTGTTTCCTGCATCGTCGAACTGGTTAGCATTGCGTCTGTCCCCAAATTTTCATTGTAATGGCAAATAGGTCTACTCCTCAGATTACTCCAGGAGCATAGCCGCCGGGAGAAGCACGGATGAGAAGATGGTCAAAGCGCTTCACGGATGGCGTTGTGGAAGGCGGGTCGCACCGCGTGAATCAGTTGGCTCCGGCGGTCGGACCAGGTCCGGTTGGTGAGCAAGGCAACGCCAATCCCGGCCTCCAGGTCCAGCCACAGCGAACAGCCGCTGAAGCCCAGATGGCCGATCGAATGGGGCGAAAAATGCCGGCCGGAGGAGGAATTCCCGCTAGGTGTATCCCAACCCAACGCCCGTGAACTGCCCTCCGGGCTCTGCCGCCGGGCAAAAAAATCGATGGTCGCCGCGTCAAAAAGCCGCGCGCTTCCCTTCTTGTCCACGGCAGCAAGAATTTCGCGGGAAAAGCGCAGCAGATCGCCCACGCTGGAAAAAAGCCCGGCGTCTCCGGCCACGCCGCCCAGCAGCGAAGCGTTTTCGTCCTGGACCTCACCCTGAATGCGGCGGTGGCGCAGGTTTTTGTCTTCCTCGGTGGGCGGAATCGAGCCCCGTTCGCCCGCCGGAGGACAAAAACCCGTGGCCGCCAGCCCCAACGGCTGAAAAATCTCGCGCCTAAGCCAAACGTCGAGGGTTTCGCCGGTCAACGCCTCGAGCGCCTTGCCCAGCAGAATGAACCCGGGATCGGAGTACGCGGCGCGCGCCCCCGGCTCGGCCTCCAGGGGCAGCTCCAGACAGGCCTTCAAAACCGCCTCGGGAGTGGTGGCCGTGCGGAAGAACTCGACGTAGCCGGGCAGCCCAGAGTTATGCGCCAGCAGGTGGCGCAGCATGACCTGAGAGCGCAACTCCTTCAGATTGTGCGGCTTCGACAGATTCTCCTGCCTTGCCAAGCTGTCCCGCTTAGCCTGATTGTCCAGCTTCGCGGGACCGTCCTTCTCCGCCACGCCGCCCAGTTTCGCCGGGCCAGCCACTTCGTCCACGGAGCAACCGGCCACAAAGCCGGGCAGCAGCTCGCCCAGCGGCGTCTCCAGGTCGAGCAGCCCCCGCTGATGGAGCAGCATGGCTGCGGCGGTGGTGGCCATGACCTTGGTAATGCTGGCGACATCGAAGCGGGTCTGCGGGGTGACGGCTGGCGCATTCTCTTCGTAGGTGAAGCGGCCCCGCGCGCCTTGGAGCACAACCTCGCCGCCAGCGAGCGCCCCGAAGGCGCAGCCAGGGAAGGCGTGCGCCGCGATGGCCTCGTCCAGCAGACGATAAACAGCAGCAAAGCGGCCTGGCGGACCGACGAGCGAGGCAACGGACTGAGTGGCTTCGGATTTCATCGCCTGATTGCAAGCCTACCTGATGCAGGCGGCCCGGTTGCAACCGCTTCTGCTTGCCAGCCTGCCGGGAATCAAAAAATTTGCCGCTTCAGAACCTGCACAAAACCCTGTGAGCTTGCAGGGAATGGGCTTCAACAGCCCCGGAAAACTCGTTAGTTTTGAATTTTGTTGGTTGTGTCAGGGCACGACTTCAGTCGTGCCGCTTGACGAAGAATAAATTGGGATTTAGCCCCTGAACGGATTGATTCTTCAACGAGTTACAGTCCAGCAGCGGCTAAAGCCGCATTCTTTGGCGGCTTCTACGGCACGACTGAAGTCGTGCCCTGACACTTCTGACTGTTCTGAATCTCTGTTTCAGCAGCCGAATGAAGGACTTCCCGCTCTCACTAAAAGAAAAACTTGTAGTTTTATCCCGCGTCTCTGGCGCCAAATTCGAGATCGTCAAAGCGGCGCCATTTGTAAATGGCGATAGATAGGATCCAGCTCACGGCAAACAGCGCGACGATGCCGTAACCGAGCAGGCCGAAGTTGTCGTTAAGTTTGCCGACCAGCCCCCACAACCGGCCCGTCAGGTGGAACTCGCCCGCCACCAGCCCCAGCGCCTCGACGCCGCCCACCGCCAGGGCGACGGCCACCGAGACCGAGGTAATCGTAATGTTGTAGTAGAGCTTGCGGATGGGCTTCACGAAGGCCCAGCCGTAGGCGCCCAGCATCAGGACATTGTCGGTCGAGTCGATCAGCGACATACCGGCGGCGAACAGCACCGGGAAGACCAGAATCGACCAGAGCGAGAGCCCCTTGGAGGCTTCGGCGGCCGAAATGCCCAGCAAACCGATCTCGGTCGCGGTATCGAATCCCAGGCCGAAGAGCAGCCCCAGCGGGTACATATGCCAACTGCGCTGGATCAGGTTGAACATGGGGCGGAAGAGGCGGGAAAGGAAGCCGCGATTGCCCAGAAGCAGGTCAAAGTCCTCTTCCACATAGGGTTCTCCGGCCCGGACGCGCATGAAGCTGCGGCAAACTGAGTAAAGAACGATCAGGTTGACCAGAGCAATGGCGAAGAGGAAGAGCGCCGAGACCAGCGTTCCGACCACGCTGCCAATCTCCCGGACGGCGTCAATGCGATGCTGCAAGGCGAGCGCGGTGGCGGCAATCGCAATCGATCCCACGACGACGATGGTGGAATGGCCGAGCGAGAACATCAGCCCCACGGTGACAGGTTTCTTGCCCTTCTGCATCAACTTGCGGGTGACGTTGTCGATGGCCGCGATGTGATCGGCGTCGACGGCGTGGCGCAACCCGAAGCTGTAAGCCAGAAAGGCCGTGCCCAGCAGCACTGGAAAGTGGCGGAAGGCGAGGAATGCCCAGCACCAGGCCGCCAGATTGAAGCCCAGCAGCAGCGCGTACAAGGCGATCACCCTGGCTTTGGCGCCGCCCGGCCCGTCGTTCGCCAGAGTTCGCAACAAGGAGGTCATCGAGGTCCCTTTTGGATGGCGCGCCACGGCCCAGGATGAATCAAAACCGAATGGATCGAACCGTTTGAATCAAAAGCGGGCTGAATCAGAGCCTCGCCCGTAGCACGTATTCTAAAAATGTATCACTTTGGGCCTGCCCGAGCCAAGAGCGCCTCCGCCTGCGAGGCCCGACGCCTTTGAGCGCGGCTTCCGTCTTGCGCGTCTATCCGTTACAAGAAGAGTGGGCGGGAACTGGTAACCTGAATTCTGAGAAGAAAGACGGAAAAAAGCCGGAAAGTCGCGCAAGACTCACCCGGCGGGCAGAGGCATGGCGGAATTCATCATCAAGTTGGCCGACGAGCGCGGCCGCGTGCAGGAGCAGGTGCAGACGGCGGCCACCGCCGAGGAGTTGCGCGCCCGCTTTGCCCACGCCGGCTACCACGTCTTCAGCGTCCGCTCCCGCTCCGGTTTTGGCGGCCTCAAGCGGCGCAAGGTCAAGCTCGAAACCTTCCTCATCTTCAATCAGCAGTTCCTCACGCTGGTCCGCGCCGGGCTGCCCATTCTCGGCTCGATCGAGATGCTGGCCAAAAACCAGAAGAACGCGCATTTTGCCGCGCAGTTGGACGATATTGCCAACCGCGTGAAGACCGGCGACGCGCTTTCGGCGGCCTTCGAGGCGCAGAGCGGCTTCCCGGTGATGTACACCACCACCCTGCTGGCCGGCGAGCGCTCGGGCAACCTGCAGGAGGTGCTGGAGCGCTACGTCAGCTTCCAGCGCATCTCGCTCACCTTCCGCAAGAAGCTGGTGACCTCGCTGATCTACCCCTGCGTGCTGCTGACGCTGGTGACCGGGCTGATGTTCTTCATGTTCGTCTTCGTGGTGCCACAGTTTGCCGTTCTCTATGACGAGATGGGCTCGAAGCTGCCGGTGATGACCGTGGACCTGCTGCGCTTCGGCAAATTTCTGCATCACAACCTGCTCTGGATTCTGCTCATCTTCGCCGCCACGGCCTTCGGCGGCTACCGCTTCTCGATCACCGAGCGGGGGCGCGACGTCATCGACCGTGTCCGCATCAAGCTGCCCATCTTCGGCAAGATCTGGCTGAAGTACCAGGTGGCCCTGTTTGCCCGCACGCTCTCGACGCTGCTCACGGGCGGGCTGTCGCTGGTGCCATCGCTCGAGACCGCGGCCCGTTCCATCTCCTCGCGCGGCGTTTCGAGAGCGGTCGTCGACTCGATCGGCACGGTCCGCGAGGGCAAAAGCCTGGCCGATGCGCTGATCCAGACCGAGGTCTTTCCCGATCTGGCCGCCGAGATGATCTCCGTGGGCGAGCAGACCGGAGCGCTGCCGCAGATGCTCAACTCCGTCTCCGAGTTCTTCGAGGAGGACGTGGCCACCGCGCTAACCGCCTCGCTGGCGCTGATCGAGCCGGCCATTCTCCTCGTGATGGGCGTGGTGGTGGTCTTCATTCTCATCTCGCTCTACCTGCCCATCTTCTCGATGGGCCAGGGGGCCGGAGGTCAGGGGTAATTCATGGCTGACACGACACCACTTGCGATTCCACTTCCCGCCGGTCCGCTCTCCGCCATTCTTGACGAGCGCGGTCAGGCGGAACTCATGGCCGCGCGCTACCACGCCGAGTTCGTGGACCTGAAAAACTTCAAGATTCAGCACGACCTCTTGCGCACCGTTCCGGTCGAGTTGATGTTCCGCTACAACTTCGTGCCCATAGAAACTCAAAACGACGCGCTGGTGATCGCCGTCAGCGACCCCTCGCAACTGATGATCCTGGACGAGATCGCCGGCCTGCTCGGCCGTCGCATTGTGCCGCACGTGGCCACGCTCTCGCAGATTACCGAACTGCTGAAGAAGACCGAGCAGTCGCAGCGCGTGCTCGACGAGGCCAGCGAGGGACTTACCTTCGACGTTCTTACCGGCGACGACAACTCGGACGAGAACATCTCCATCGAGAAGCTGACCTCTGAAGAGGACATCAGCCCCATTATTCGCCTGGTGGACACGACCATCTTCACGGCTCTCGAACGGCGCGCCTCCGACATTCACATCGAGACCTATGACGACTCGGTGCACGTGAAGTACCGCATCGACGGCGTCTTGCAGGAGGCCATGGCGCCGATCGCCCGCGAGCACCATTCGACCATTCTCTCGCGCATCAAAATCATGAGTGAGCTGGACATTGCCGAGCGCCGCGTGCCCCAGGACGGCCGTTTCCGCGTTCGCTACAAAACCCGCCTGATCGACTTCCGCGTCTCCATCATGCCCACCGTGCACGGAGAAAACGCCGTTTTGCGCGTGCTCGACAAGGAGTCGATGAGCGAGAAGTTCAAGAATCTCACCCTCGATGTGGTGGGCTTCGCCGACGATGACCTGAAGCGCTTCCGCCGCTACATCCGCGAGCCCTACGGCATGGTGCTGGTGACCGGCCCGACCGGATCGGGAAAAACCACCACCCTCTACGCCGCCCTCAACGAGATCAAGAGCGACGAGGACAAGATCATCACCATCGAGGACCCGGTCGAGTACCAGATCCGCGGCATTACGCAGATTCCGGTCAACGAGAAGAAGGGTCTTACCTTTGCGCGCGGGCTGCGGTCGATCCTGCGCCACGACCCGGACAAGATTTTGGTGGGCGAAATCCGCGACCAGGAGACGGCGCAGATCGCCATCAACTCGGCCCTGACCGGCCACCTGGTTTTCACCACCGTGCACGCCAACAACGTGGTGGACGTGCTGGGCCGCTTCTTGAACATGGGCGTCGAGGCCTACAATTTTGTCTCCGCGCTCAACTGCATCCTGGCCCAGCGGCTGGTGCGCACCATCTGTGAGCATTGCGCCCACACCGTCAACTACAGCGACGCGGAACTCGTGGCCAGCGGCATGGACCCGGCCGAGTGGCGCGGCTTCGGCTTCCGCGAGGGGGCCGGCTGCATCGAGTGTGGCGGCACCGGCTACCACGGCCGCACGGCGATTCACGAACTGCTGGACCTGACCGACCCCATCCGCGAACTGATTCTGGAAAAGAAACCCACCTCCGAGGTGCGCAAGCTGGCCCAGAAGGAGGGCATGAGCTTTCTGCGCGAGTCGGCTCTGGATCGCGTCCGCCGCGGCCTGACCACGCTCAAGGAGATCAATAAAGTCACGTTCATCGAGGCGTCAAGATAGTGAATTCGATCCTCAGCAAGCTCAAACCCGGCTCCCAGCTCGGCGCGCGTCCCCCGGCGGCGGTGGAGCTAGCGCCCCAGGGCGTGCTGGCCGCCGCCACGCCGGGCTCCGGCAAGCCGCCCGTCTACGCCTTCGAGCCGCTACCGGCCGGAGCGGTCATCCCGGGCATTGGCGAGCAAAATCTGCGCGCGCCCGAGGTCGTGGCCAACGCCATCCGCGCCGCGCTGGCACAAGTTGCCCCACGCACCCGCGCCGTCACGCTGGTTCTGCCCGACACCGTGGTCCGCATCTTCGTGCTGGACTTCGATTCCCTTCCCGGCAAGGCCGCCGAGGCCGTTCCCATCCTCCGCTTCCGGCTGCGCAAGATGATCCCCTTCGATGTGGAGCAAGCTGGTCTGAGCTACCAGGTGCTGACCTCGAACAAAACCGAGTGCAAGGTGCTGGCCGCCGTCCTGCCCGGCCCTATTCTGGCCGAGTATGAAGCCGCGGTGCGCCAGGCCGGTTACGAACCGGGAGCCGTGCTGCCCTCCAGTTTGGCGGCCTTGGCGGCCATCGATTCCCCTGAACCTGCCTTGACCGCCAATCTGACGGCGCTGGCGCTCACCACCTCGATCACCCACAGCCAGGATCTGCTGCTTTACCGCACCCTCGACCTGCCCGAAGAACCCAGCCTCCGCCTGGAGGAGGTGCGGCGTTGCGTCAGTGTGGCCGCCGCCTACTTTGAAGACAAGCTGGGCGCAAAGCCCCGGCTGTTGTACTACGCAGGCGCTGGGGCTGGAACCGGAGCAGGCGGCAACAGCGCGGCGGAAGAGTTTGCCCGCCTGCTCGATTCTCCCAATTTGTCCCATGCGCCCGACGCGCCCGATGCGCCGGAGTTGACCGTCGTCGATCTGGCCCCCCGGCCCGAAACCGGAGCCGCCACGCCGCTGGGCAGCCTGAGCCTGGCCGGCGTCACCGGCGCGCTGGCGGGAGCGGCCTGAGCCTATGCGCATCTCTCTCAATCTCGCCTCCCGCCCCTATGCCGACCTCGGACCGGCCCTCAAGCGCCTGCGCATTGCCATGGCCGTGCTGCTTGTGGCCGCCATCGGACTCGCCCTGGGCCTGCGCGCCTTCCACCAGAAGGCCGAAGAGGCCCGCGCCACCGAACAAAGCGTCCAGAACCAGATCGACGCCATCAACCAGGAGCGGCTGGGCTACCAGGAGCTGATGCGCCAGCCGGACAACCTCCAACTGCTCTCCCAAGTGGCGGCGCTCAACCAGCTCTTCGATGAAAAGGCCTTCTCCTGGACGCTGGCCATGGAAGACCTGGAAACCGTACTGCCCAGCGGAGTGCAGGTGACCAGCATCGAGCCGGCTCGCGCCAAGGACGGCCCCATTACGCTGAAGTTGCGCGTCGTCGGCCCTCGCAACCGCGCCGTCCAACTGGTCCAGAACCTCGAGCACTCGAAGCATTTTCTGCTGCCCCGCATCGTGGGCGAAAGCTCCGAGTCGACCGGCGGCCCGGCCGAACGGCTGGAACCGGTCAGCGCCTCGAATCGCGTCAACTTTGAGCTGCTGGCCGACTACAACCCGGCCGCACCGATGGAGCGCAGGACAGAAAAAAGGCTGGCGGAAGAGAAAACGCAGCCGAATGAGAAGCCCACGGCCTCGGGAGCCCGCGTCAGCCGGTTAGCGCCGCAGCAGCAGCCTCGCGCTACTCACCCGCTTCCGATTTCCTCCGCTCCAGTTCCCACTGCTGCAGCGCAATCGCCCATCCGGCCCTCCTACCTTGGCCCCGGACAGCACAATTCTCACTCCAATTTCAATTCCGGTCCCGGCTTTAACCCCGCCTCCAAGCCCAGTCCCATGCCCCGTTCCAGCCAGGGAGGCCTGCAATGAGCAACCGCACCCCTTCCCCGTGGCGTGAGCGCCTGGCCTCCCCGCTCACCTGGCACTACGCCGGCCTGGCCATGCTGCTGGCCGCGGTCATCGGCCTCTCGATCCGCTTTGGCCTGGACTGGGCCGCCACCAACGGCAGTTCGACCGGAGCATTGCAGGCCAAACAGCTTCAGTTGAAGGCTATGAACCTGGAAACCCTTCCTCTGCGCGGCCTTGGCAAACGGGTTGACGACACCCGCGCCCAGATGCAGGCCTTCTATTTGAAGCGCGTCCCGCCCAGCTACTCCTCCATCGCCACCCGCATTGGCGAACTGGCGTTGAAGGGCCCCGTGCGGCTGACCAGAGTGCAGTACACACAGGGCCCTCCCGGCTCCGACCTGACCGAAATTTCCATGGACGCGGGCATCACCGGCGGCTATCCGCAGATCATGCGCTTCGTCAATGGCCTGGAACGCGACCAGACCTTCTTCGTCATTCGCGCCATGTCCTTGACCGGCCAGCAGGGAGGCCAGGTGAACCTGCGGCTGCGGGTCTCCACCTGGCTCAGGCCGGCCGACGCCGAAGCCAGCGGATTGCCGTCCACTCCGCAACCCGGCGACGCGCCTGCCGCGCCCTCCGCCTCACCCACTTCACAGGGAAAGGAGGGCAGATAGCCGTGGCCCTGGCTCTTGGAACTGAAAACAAACGCCAGGTTTACCTGGCAATAGCCCTCTTCGCGGCGGTCGTCTGCATTGGCGGCTACGAGGCCTACCAGTCCTTCGGAGCCTCCACTACGCCCGCCCGTCCAGCGGTGGCAGCCCCCCGCCCCCCGGCCCTTCAGCCTGCCCCGGCCTACGACCGCGCGACTGCGGCAGTTGCTCCGTCCGCCGCCAGCGGCCGGGAGGCCCAAAAGCTCTCCAATGCCGGCATTGACCCCGCCTTGCACCTGGACAAGCTGGCCCTGAGCGAGCAGGTGGCGTACATGGGCACTGGCAGGAACATCTTCTCCGCCGAGTCGGCGCCGGCCGTGATCGAGAAGCCGGTCAAAAGCGCTCGCAACAATCAGCCTGTCGTGAACGCCCCTCCGGCACCGCCCGGGCCGCCGGCCATCGATCTGAAGTACTTTGGCTACGCCCAGGCCAAGGACAAGTCAATCCAGGCCTTTTTAGTCCACGGGGACGACATTTTTATCGCCCGCACCGGAGAAATTGTCGATCACCGGTATAAAGTGGGCGCAATTTTGCCCGGCAGCGTGCAGATCACCGACCTGGGCTACAACAACACCCAGACCCTGCCGCTACAAGCGAACTAGCTTTTAGCCTCTAGCTTTTAGCTCCTGGCTGTTTGTGCCTTTATGCAGGTTTTTCAGCCTCCCGCGAAGGCCGGTTCACGTGAGAATAAGCTAGAAGCTAGGAGCTAGAAGCTAGAAGCTGAATGATGAAACCCGCCCCAATCCGCCGCTCTCCAAACCCCTCCGAGGAGGGCTTCACCCTGCTTGCGGTCATCTTCCTGGTGGCGCTGCTCACCATCGCGCTGGCCATCGCCCTGCCCAAGGTCACCAAGGAGATTCAGCGCGACCGCGAGATCGAAACCATGCACCGCGGCAAGCAGTACGCGCGCGCCGTCAAGCTCTATTACAAAAAGTTCGGGGCCTATCCGCCCAACGTCGATGCGCTGGTCAAAACCAACAACATTCGCTTTCTACGCAAAAAATATATCGATCCGATGACCGGCGTGGACGATTGGAAGCCGGTCCTGTTTGGCCAGAACAAGGCCCCGACGGCGATGGGCTTCTTCGGGCAGCCGCTGACCGGCTCGACGGTCGCGGGCATCGGCCCCAGCGGCGGGAACGGGGTTGCGGGCGCCTCATCCGCCGGCAGCAGCTCGTTTTTTGGCTCGAGCATCTTCGGTGCCAGCGGCTCCGGCGCCCTCAGCAATTCCGGCGCCAGCACGGATTCCTCCGCGGCCGCGACCGGCAGCACGGCCGATTCGACCGGCGGCAGCACCAACGGCAGTTCCGACAGCAGCAGCGCCAGCAATGGAGGCACTAACGCTTCCAGCACCAGCGGCAGTACCGGCAGCAGCAGCACCGGCCTGACCGGGCAGACCTTCGGCGGAGCCGGCATTATCGGCTTCTCGCCGGGCAGCCCCAAGCAGTCCATCCTGGTCTACAAGAAGAAAAACCATTACAACGAGTGGGAGTTTGTCTACGACCCGCTGGCCGATCAGGTGACCATCAGCGGCAATACCGGGACCATCGGCCAGTCCGCCAGCAGCACGAGCACCCCTGTCGGCAGCTCGACCTCGACCACGACTGGAACCAGCACCGGCAATACTTCCTCGACCACCATACCGCAGCAGTAGAGTGCCCGGCAACGCCCCGGTTAGATGAACCACGCTCCACGCACAAGGCCCGCCCCCGGGAGGGACGGGCCCTGCATGAGCGAACCAACGCCAGAAGTGGCCGGGACGCTGTACGGCTTACGCGCTGAACGAGGAGCCGCAGCCGCAGGTGTTCTTCACGTTGGGGTTATCGAACTTGAAGCCGGCGGCCTCAAGCGTTTCAACGTAATCCACCGTGCAGCCGTCGAGGTACATCAGCGAAGTGGCGTCGACAAAAACCTTAAGATCATCGAAGCTGAAGACCTTGTCCATGGCGCCGCTCTGGGTTTCGAAGGCCATCGAGTACTGAAAGCCCGAGCAGCCGCCACCGACCACGCCTATGCGCAGCCCGGCGGGAATGGGATCCTGTGTGGCCATGATCTCGCGCACCTTGGCAATGGCCTGCGGGGTCAGGGTGAGGGGGGCTTTCTTGACGGTTTCCTGTGCGGGTGCGGGGGTTGTGGCGGCCATGAATTCTCCAAAATCGTAAAATGTTTACGCTGCATCTAACTGTACCGCTCCGCCAGCGGAGATTCAAGGCCGCCAGCGGATTTGCTCCTATTGGATGCAAGCAAAGGCGCGAAAGTTTCGCTCAAGGAGGAGCCTGGCGCAACCTTCTACCTCCGCAGCCGGCCCGGTTTGGGACGGGCGGTAACGCAGGTTTGGGAGGAGTGGGAATGCAAGTACCGTACCCCAAAATATCTCTTCTATTTGTCTCCACAGCCGCATCTATTCAAGCGTATGATGATTCCGCGGATGGTCCCTGCTGGATGGGGGGACTGTGCAGTCTGGCGCATCCACCAGTTGCCGGGGCCAGAAAGTCTATGGGAGGTGGGGTATGGCATTTGTTCCGGTCATGTGGACGATTTGGGGAGCGCTGGTGGTGGTCACCTTCGCTCTTTTTGTGTATCGCACCAAGCTGACCCGCGACGAAGATGATCAGATCTTTCTGGACGACTGCTTCGAGCAGGAAAGGGCTGCCCAGGAGGCCATTGTCGCCAAGGTGCACAAGATTGAGCCCGCGCTGCACGTCTCGTCGTGGATTGTCGCGGTCGCGACGCTGTTCGTGATCGTGTACTACATTCTGGACATCATCAACAAACTCAGATAAACCGCAGCCCAGATAAACCGCTGGCCTTCGGCGCATCGGGCTGGGTTCATTCTCTGGGCATCGCCAGAGCAAAGCGGGCCGGAGCGAGCCAGCGGAAGAGCAGCGTGGCGCACCCCGCGCCGGCCAGTTGCGCCAGAATGAAGGGCATAACATCCACGGGCTGAATGCCGGAAAAGGTATTCGAGATTGACCGCGCCAGCGTGACCGCGGGATTGGCAAACGAGGTCGAGGCCGTAAACCAGTAAGCGGCCACGATGTAACTGGCCACCGCATAGGGCGTCGCCGCCAGGCGCAGCCGCGAGCAGCCACAGATCACCGACATCAAACCAAAGGTAGCGACAAATTCGCTGAAGACCTGCGCCAGTCCATGGCGGGCGTGCGTCGAGACCGAGTACCAGGGGAGCGCGAACATCAGGTGGGCGATGATCGCCCCGGCCAATCCGCCGGAAAATTGCGCGCTCAGGTAAGCCGGCACATCGCGCCAGCCGGTTCCGCTATCGAGCGCATCGGCCAGGGTCACGGCCGGGTTGAAATGCGCGCCCGAGATGGGGCCGAAGGTAAGAATCAGGGTGAGCAGCGCCGCGCCGGTGGCCACGGTATTGGCCAAGAGCGCGATGGCGATGTTCCCATTCGCCAGCCGCTCTCCCATGATGCCGGAGCCGACCACGGTGGCCACCCGCAGTGCCGTACCAACAGCCTCCGCCGCCGCGCGCCTCGCCAGGCTATATTGCATTCCAACGTACTCCTTTGCGGTTCAGAAACTTAACCTTTGAGGCCTTCAGGGACCTACGGTGTGAGTTTTTGCCGGTTGTGTCAGGGCACGACTTCAGTCGTGCCGCGGGATGAAGAAAGAACATTTTTGGGCTTTAGCCCCTGAAGAAATGCATTTTTCAACGAGTTACAATCCCGCAGCGGCTAAAGCCGTAGTTCGTTTGCGACTACTACGGCACGACTGAAGTCGTACCCTGACACTTCTGGCGGTTCTGAATCTCTTTTTCAGCAGCCTGTTCATCCCGTCCCCCTCCAAGCACACAGTTTTTCAGAGATCGCGGCCCAAAATTGCTGTTCCGCAAGCCGGTTCAGGAGCTCAACAGCAGGAACCGCCGCCACAGGCTCCCTCCTCCGGCTTGCCGCCCGCGGCGGGCGAGCAATCGAAGGGCCCGTAGTGGACCGACCGGTCCCCGATGACCTTGAAATAGCGGCCGAACCGGGTCTCCTCGACCATGGCCGCCGTGTTGCCGCAGACCAGCATCGGCTTGCCGGTGACGAAGGTGTGGTGATCGTCCAGGCCGAACTGGAAGGGATGATCGGCGATGCCGCCCTGGTAATAGGCCACCTGGCCGTAGTCCTCGCAGATGTCCTCCAGGCTGGCGAGTTTGAAGGCCCGCACGGTCATCGAATAGAAGTCCACCATCCCGGCCTGCGCCTCGACCTGGGGATTGCCGATGGCGATCCGGCTCCGGCTCACTACGCGATAGTCCAGGCAACCCAGGCCGCGCAGCAGGCGGCGAAAATCCTCGATATACAGCGCGCCGCCTATGCACTCCTCGTGCAGGATGGGATCGTGGCGCAGTTCCTGGGGCAAGCGCCTGTCGGCGAAGACGTCGGAGAAGTAAAGTTCGCCGCCCGGCTTCAGCACGCGGAAGATTTCGGTGAAGACGCGCTCTTTCGCTGGCGAAAGGTTGATCACGCAGTTGGAGATGACGAGATCGACCGAGTTGTCGCGGATGCCCAGCGCGGCCAGGTCTTCCATGTAGCCCTGGCGGAAATCGACGTTGGACCTGGGCCAGCCGAAGCGCCTGGCCTGCGAGTCCTGATGGCGGCGCGCCACCGCCAGTTGCTCGCCGGTCATGTCCACGCCGATCACGAAGCCCTCCGGGCCCACCAGCCGCGAGGCCAGGTAGACGTCGCGCCCCGAGCCGCAGCCCAGATCCAGAACCGTGCAGCCCCCGAGCGCCGGAGGAATCGGCGAACCGCAGCCGTAAAACCGGTTGAGAATTTCTTCGTCGATTTCGGAGAGAATCGCGCGGTGCGTAGGAGGAATGGACTCCGAGCAGCAGCACGCCTTGGTTTGCAGATCGGCGCTATCGCGGAGGGTTTTTCCGTAGTACGCCTTCACCGCGTCCAAACCGGCCGCGCCAGGACCGGCCGCGCCAAGGTCCGCGTCAAGGTTCGCACCCTGGTTCGCAGCAAGGTTCGCCAGACCGGAATTGGCGGAGTTCGGGTTCACCGCGTTGAGGCAGCAGGCTGGCTCAGGCATGAATTCCCTCATTCAGTTCCAGGCGGCAGCAGCCCAGGTCGAGTCCCCGGCCGGAAGGGTCAAGTTTCACCTCTTGCGTCAGCCGGTAACGGCGGTTTTTGCCCTCTTGCGAGCACTCCACCAGCGCTTCGGCGCGCAATGTCTTCAGATGATGAGAGAGCAGCGTCAGGTCCAGGCCCAACTCGAGGTTCAACTCCGCGACGGTCTTCGGCGCCTTGGTCAGTTGCATGAGAACCGCCCACCGCGTGGGGTCGGCGATGGCCTTCAGACGCCGGCTGCAAAATTCGCTGGAATACCCGGATGTGGGAAACACGAAGTCTCCTGACAGGTGAAGCGAAATTCATTTGAATGCAGGCTGAACCGTTAGGCTGTGACGAGCGTCACGGCAGTAGGTGACGGCGGGCGATCCGGCAGGCCGGCGGGTGAGGACTGTTTTGCCTGCTGGATCGTGGAAGACGCTGAACTGCCGGGACAAGACGCTGGACTGGCGGCAGAAAAGACGCTGGACTGATGGGAGAAAAGGCTGCATTGGCAGTAGAAAATGCCGAACTGGCGACGGAAAAATGCTCCACTGGAAGAGGAAAATGCCGGGTGGGTTGGCAGGAGCAGACCCGTAAATCTCCTCATGGAGGGAGCGGTCTGTTTTTCCTCTGAATGGGCCTCCGGTTTTCCCTCGAAGCAGCCTCGCGTTTCTCTCAAATCCGCCCTCGCGGATGCTGTAAGCTGGAGGGCGGGGAGAGGTGCGTTGCAAAAATACCTGTTCATCGCCGCCGGAGGCTCGCTCGGCTCCATCGCCAGGTACTGGGTTGGCTCCACGATCGCCGGCCGCATGGGGACAAAGTTTCCCTATGGCACCTTCGTCGTCAACATCACCGCCTGCGTTATCATCGGTTTTTCGCTCACCTACCTGAACCGGCGGGTGGGCTTGAGTCCGGCCTGGAGATTTCTCATCCCGGTGGGCTTTATAGGCGCGTACAGTACCTTTTCCACCTACGAGTGGGAGACGCTGTCCACTTTGCGCACCGGAGCCTTTCTGCTGGCGGCTCTTTACGTGGTTGGCAGCCTGGTGGTTGGCCTGGCCGCCACCTGGTGCGGCGCGCTGCTGGCCGATACGATCTCTTGAGCGCCGCTCACGGCGCGATGGCGCGGCAATTTGCGGTAGAATCCTCACTTGCCGGAAGGGAGACTACATGATGCAACCTGGAAAAGCAGTCAAAGTCACCATCTACCTGGGCGAAGGAATGACCCATCACGGGATTCCGGTCTACTCCAGCATCCTGGACTTTCTCTTCTATCACCGCATTGCCGGGGCCACGGTGACCAAGGGCATTGCGGGGTGGGGCGCCGATCACATCATGCACTCGACGAACCTGCTGGATATCTCCGACCGCCTGCCCATCAAGATCGAGTTCATCGAGACCCGCAAAAAGGTGGATGAGATTCTGGGCAAGCTGGAGGAGATGGCGGGCACCGGGATGATCGAAATTCAGGAGACAACGGTGGCCAAGCCGGCCACGCTACCGAAAACCAGCCAGCCGCCGTCTCACTTCGACCTGAAACTCGAAGGCAAGGCGCAGATGATGCGCATTTTCATCAGCGAAGAGGACCGCTGGGGCAACAAGCCGCTCCACGAAGCCCTGGTGGAGGCGCTGCGCGCCAACGACATTGCCGGCGTCACGGTCTATCGCGGCATCCTCGGCTATGGAGCGCACCGCCGCATTCGCAAGGACAAGCTGTTGTTCGCCGCGCCCCATGGCTCGATCATGCTCACGGTCATCGACACGGCGGAAAAGCTGCGCGCCTTCCTGCCCCTGGTGGACCAGATGGTCGAAGAGGGTCTGGTGGTCTTCTCTGACGTGGACATCATCAAGTACTCTTATCGCACGCTCGAGGCCGGAGAGCAGGAAAACCCGCCCGAGCCCGCCATCACGCAGGAATGAGTGGAGACAGGCCCCATGAAAGAACAGTTCACCGCTCGTATACTGCGCATCCACTTCAACGAGGATGATCTCTGGCAGGGCGAGCCCCTGTATGAGGCCATCCTTACCGAATGCTGGGAGTTGGGCATCGCCGACGCCATCGTCTTCCGCGGCATCTCGGGCTACGGATCGGCAAGCCGGATTCGCCATGCCAGCCATTGGCCGCTCAGCAAGGACGCTCCTATCAAGATGAGCGTCATCGGCACACCGGAGCAGGTCGGCAAGCTGCTCCCCTGTCTCGACGCCATGGTCAAAGAGGGACTGATCGCCACTTCTACGGTAGAAGCCATTCGCTATTCGCGGACGCCTGGAAAAGTTGCGGAAAAGCCGTAAAGCGGTTCTCCAGTTGCTGTAGAGAGAAACCACCACCGCTGAGTTTCCATAAAGAGCAGAAGTGAAAATGCTTTAGCCCCTGAGGGAATGCAAATAGCCGCGAAAAACTTCCCTCAGGGGCTAAAGCCCGTACCCTTCGCTCCAAACTGGTTTTCAGATAGCTTCTGAGCCTCCCCTGGCAACTTTTCCCCAGAATCCGTGTCGTAATTGCCAGGGAAGTTTACCGTCCGGCGGCGATCTGCGGGACGGAACTCTTCGCTGCGGCGGGCGTGGCCGAGCTTAACTTGAATTTCGGCTGCCATGAATCTCATCTCCCGGCGACAGGGGAGGGGGAAAGGCAGTTCAATATACTAACCACGTAGGACGGATGCTCTGAATGCAAAAGCTGCGCACAACTGCATTTACTCTCATGGCCTTGGCGGTTTTGGCCCTGTGCCCCGCGCGGTGTCGCGCGCAGGTAACCCTGTTGACCGAGGAGCCATATGGTTTTTTTGGCTTGCTAAACCCCACCGGGCACAATGCCATCTTTTTTGCGCGCATCTGCGCCGAAACTCCCGTCAAACTGCGCCGCTGCCAAGCCGGCGAACTGGGCGTTGTCATCGCCCGCTACCAGGGAATCGCCGGGTACGACTGGGTGGCGATCCCGCTGCTTCCCTACCTATACTCGGTCGAGAACGCCTCCGAAGTTCCCGCGCGCGTGAACCGCGAGATCGTCAATAGTCTGCATAACCGCTATCACGAAGCCCATCTGCTCAGCCTGGGAGCGGACATGCATCCCGGCAATGTGGCGCGTGGCGGCTGGACCCAGTTGGTGGGCGGTTCCTATCAACGGCGCATCTACGCCTTCCGCTTTGAGACCACTGAAGAGCAGGATGAAGCGTTCATCGCGCACATGAATGAGGTCGCAAATCGGACACACTTCAACCTGCTGTTCGACAACTGCTCGGATTTTGCGCGTCGCAGCCTCAATTTCTACTTTCCCGGCGCCTTCAACCGCAGCATCTTTCCCGACGCGGGCATAACCACGCCCAAGCAGCTCACCTACAAACTGGAGCGCTATGCCCGCAAACACCCTGAGACCCGACTCGCGATCTTCGAGATTCCACAGATTCCCGGCTATCGCCGCCTGAGCCGCTCAAACAAGAGCATTGCCGAGTCGCTGACCACCACCGTCTATGCCGTCCCCATCGCCATCGTGAATCCCTACCTGGCGGGAGGCTTGTTCGTGGACTACCTGGTACGCGGCCGCCATCGCCTGATTCCCCGCCATCCGCAACTGCTGGCGCCGGACAACCTGCGGGCATTGACAGATCCGGCCCGCACCGCCGAAAATCCCGGCAGCGCGGGTGCGCAGGCCCCCCACGCCGCTGTCAGCGGCACTGCGGAAACGAATGCAGCCGCGGCAGCCAACTCTGGCCTGAAGGAAATCAAGGTCACGCATGAGTGATTCCTCCCGGCAGAGCCTCAAGAGCTACGGACGGCTCAATCCGCCCTCCCACGTTGTGCTGTTCACCGTGCTGGTCGCCAACCTGGTCTTCGCCCTCTTCTACGTGGCGCACCACTGGAACGACTCCTACACCAGCAGCGACTCCTACTTCGCCTCCAAATGGTACCTGGTGCTCTCGCTGGTAGCCTTCATCCCCCTCTTCAAGCTGCGCAGCTACCCAATCAAGCTGCAGAACCGCATCATCCGGCTGGAGGAGCGGCTGCGCTTGCATGTGCTGGCCCCCGCCGAATGGCACGCGCAGATTCATCGCCTTACGGAGGACCAGTTGATCGGCCTGCGCTTCGCCCCCGATGACGAGGTGGTGGAGTTGGCCAAGCTGGCGCTCAAGGACAACCTGAGCCGCAAGCAGATCGAGGGCCGCATCAAGAACTGGCGCCCCGACGAATCGCGGATCTGACGAATCGAGGATCTGACGGGCCGCTGAAGGTCACCGTACTTTCATCCTCTTTGCATTGACCCTGTTGTAGAATCAGGGCGGGAATGGAGTTGCTCCTCAATCTCGTCTGGGTGCTGCTGACGGTCGCACTGGTGCGGCTGTGGCGGCGTCACGGCTCGCGCGACGGCCTTCGCTGGGGAACTCAGGCCGCCGCGTTGCTGATGGCGGCGGTGATTCTGTTTCCCGTGATCTCGGTGACCGACGACCTGCAAGCCCTGCAGAACCCGGCCGAACTCGACTGCTGCGCGCGCCGCCACCACGCCGTCTCCAGCCCCCGTTCCATTCCCCCGGCCTCCGCCGCGCTCCCCGCTCCGGTTTTTGCGGGAGTTTCCCTGAGCTTCCTGCGCTCCGCCGCGCCTTGTCGCGTGCCAGCGCCGCTGGTGGAGAACCCCGCGCTGGCCTCCATTCAGAACCGCCCACCGCCCGCCGCCTGATTTCGCGCCCGGCTCCGTTCTCCTCTTGACGATACCCACCCCCGGTATAGTAGAACGAGATGGGGCACAGTAACGTCTCCACTCGATTCCCAAATCATTTTGGCCTCTTTCTTGCCGCAACCGCCGTCAAAACTGCGGCGCAAAGGCTTTGTATGAAACGAATCTTCCCTTTCCTGCCGATTTTTGCAGTGGCCGCGCTGTTGTTTTTCGCGCCATCCCTGGCTTTTTCGCAACCTTCGCACTCTCAACAAGCCGCTCCAGCACAGCCGGGCCTCGCCTTGAGTTGGGAGCAGGTGAAGGCCAGATTTGAAGCCGCCAATCCCGCACTGCGCGCCAACGCGCTCGGCGTGGACGAGATGAAGGCCGCCGAGATTACGGCTTTCTTGCGTCCCAATCCCACGGTTGCATTCAGCATGGACCAGCTCTACCCCTTCGGCGCGCACTACGACCCCAATGTTCACGGCACCGACAACCGTCCGCTGAGCGATGCGCTCACCACCGGCTCGGTGAGCCACTTGTACGAGCGCGAGCACAAACGTCAACTGCGCCTGGAGAGCGCCAAAGAAGGGACGCAAATCGCCGGCTCGCAGCACGAGGATTTGGAACGCAACCTGCTCTTCAACCTGCGCTCGGCCTTCGTCCAGACGCTCGAAGCCAAGGCGGTGCTGGAGATGGCCCAGGCCGACCTGGCCTACTACGACCAGATCATCCAGATCAGCCGCGACCGCTTCCACGCGGGCGACATCGCCCAGATTGACCTGGACCGCATTGAATTGTTGCGGGTTCAGTACGAGGCGGAGATTCAGGCGGCAATTGTCAACCTGCGCACCTCCAAAATCCGGCTATTGCAACTGCTCGACGACCGCACCCCGATTGAGAATTTCGACGTGACCGGCGAGTTCGACTTCTCCGAAGATCTGAAGCCACTCGACGAGTTCCGCCAGATTGCCCTCGAAGCCCGGCCCGACTTGAGAGCCGCGCTCGAATCCATCCAACAGGCCCAGACCAACCACAAGCTCGCCGTCGCCAACGGCTCCACCGACCCCACCTTCATCGTGGACGCGGGCGCCAATCCTCCGCTCGGTCCCTACGTCGGCATCGGCGTCAGCATTCCGCTGCGCTTCTTCGACCGCAACCAGGGCGAGAAGCAGCGCACACGGATCGACATTGACCGCAATCAGCAACTGACCGAGGCTGCGCGGGCCCAGGTCTTCAGCGACGTGGACTCGGCCTACACCGTGGTGGCCAGCAGCATCGCGCTGCTTCGGCCCTACAAGGCGCAGTACAAGGCCCAGACGCTCAGGGTCCGCGATACGGTGACCTACTCCTACGAACACGGCGGCGCTTCGTTGATGGAATTCCTCAATGCGCAGAGCGAGTACCGAGCCGTCCAACTGGCCTATGCGCAACTGATCGGCTCCTACCTGACCGCGGCCGGGCAACTGAATCTTGCCGTGGGACGCGAGGTCATCCAATGAATTTGAGTTTCTCTTTGAAACAATGGCCGAAAACCTCGCTGGCACGCGCGCTGGCCGCGGCTTTTTGCCTTCTGCTTTTGGCGGGCCTGGCTCTCACCGGCTGCAAGAGCAAGACCGAGGGCGACGGCGCGCCGCCGCCGGCCAAGGTGATTCAGGTCAACGACATGAACCTGATCTCCATCGATCCAGGCGACGTAGCCAAATTTCCGCTGGTCTCCGCCGGCCAGATCGATTCCGCCTCCGAATTGAGCGCGACCGGCGCGGTCCTTCCCGACGTTTCGCGCGAGATTCCCGTCATTTCGCTGGCCAATGGCCGCGTGGTGGACATCAAGGCCCGGCTGGACGACAACGTGAAGAAGGGCCAACTGCTGTTGAAGGTGCAGAGCCCTGACATTACCAATGCCTTCGACTCCTACCTCAAGGCCGCCAGCGGCGAGCATCTGGCGAACAAGGCCTTCATCCGCGCCACAGACCTCTTCCACCACGGCGCCATCTCCCAGGCCCAGCTCGAACAGGCCGAGGAGACCGAGAAGGACGCCCAGGCCGACCTCACCGCCGCTGAAGAGCAACTGAGGACGCTGGGCGTGAACAAGGCTCACCCCACGAGCATCGTCAACGTCTATGCGCCCGTCAGCGGCGTCATCGTGGCGCAGAATGTGACCAATGCCGCCGCCGCGGGCGTCAGCCTCTCTGGCTCGGCCACCGCCTTCACCATCGCCGACCTCTCGCACGTGTGGATTGTCTGCGATGTGTACGAGAACGACATTCCCAAGCTGCAACTCGGCCAGGAGGCCAGGATCAAGCTCAACGCCTGGCCGGATCGCCCGCTCACCGGACGCATCGGCGACATCGGTCCCATTCTCGACCCCTCCCTGCGAACCGCAAAGGTTCGTATCGAGGTCGCCAATCCGGGCTTTCTCCGGCTGGGAATGTTCGCGACGGCCACCTTCACCAGCCGCGTCAAGGAGACTCATGCCGTGGTCCCGGCCGATGCGGTCCTCCACCTGCATGACCGCGACTGGGTCTACTTGCCGGCTGGCGGCAATCAGTTCCGGCGCACCGAGGTCCAGGCCGGAAAAATGCTGGACGGCAACCGCCAGGAGATTCTCTCCGGCATCGCGCCCGGCCAGCGGGTGGTCGGCAATGCGCTGCTGCTTGAAACCGCGGGGAACCAGTAATGCGCGTTTCTATCACCAGTCTTGTATCAGGCACGGCTTGAGCCGTGCCGCAAGGCCAATCGAATCGACGCGGGCTTTAGCCCCTGGGGAAATCTGAGTTGAAGAACAAGATCGATCTGAGGTTCCATTAAATGATTCGCGCACTCGTCGATTTCGCGCTCAAAAACCGCTGGCTGGTCCTCGGCGGCGTGGTGGTGCTCACCGCCTGGGGCATTGTCAGCTTTCGCAGTCTGCCTGTCGAGGCCTACCCCGACGTAGCCAACAACTACGTGCAGATCCTCACCCAGTGGCCGGGCCGCAGCGCCGAAGAGATCGAGCGCCAGGTCACCGTGCCGGTCGAAATCCAGATGGCCGGCATTCCCCATCTCACCCATCTGCGCTCCACCACGCTGGCCGGTCTCTCTAGCCTGATGCTCATCTTCGACGACGACTCCACCAGCGACATGAATCGCGAGCACGTGCTGGAGCGGCTCGGCCAGGTCATCCTGCCCGCCAATCTCACGCCGCAGATGGGCACCGACTGGAGCCCCGTCGGCCAGATCTTCTGGTACACCGTTGAAAGCACCAACCCCTCCTATGACGTGATGGAGAAGAAGTCGCTCGAAGACTGGACGCTGGAAAAAGACTTCAAGAGCGTGCCGGGCGTGGTCGATGACTCCAGCTTCGGCGGACCCACCAAGGAGTACCAGATCCGGCTCGATCCTGAAAAGCTGGTCTCCCATGGGTTGTCGATTGCCCAGGTCGAGCAGCAGATCTCGAACAACAACACCAACGGCGGCGGCAGCTTTATTGAACAAGGCGCCCAGCAGATCAACGTCCAATCTGTCGGCCTCTTCACCAGCGTCCAGGACATCGAGAACACCGTCGTCAAAACCCAGAACGGCGCGGCAATCAAGATCAAGGACATCGCCACCGTCGCGCAAGGCGCCAAGATTCGCCTCGGCCAGATCGGCAAATCCACGCACCGGTCTGACGGCACGATTGTCGACAATCCCGACACCGTCGAAGGCATCGTGGCGCTGCAGAAGGGCGACGACTCAGACCCCGTCCTCGTTGGCATTCACCAGGAGGTCAGCAAGCTCAACGGAGACAAGGACCACCCCGGCATTCTGCCCAGGGGCGTGAAGGTTGTGCCCTTCCTCGACCGCTCCGACCTGGTCAAATTCACGGTCAAGACCGTGGAAGACAATCTGGGCACGGGCATGATCCTGGTCTCCATCATTCTTTTCCTCTTCCTGGGCAATGTGCGCGGCGCGATCATTGTCGCGCTCACCATTCCCTTCGCGCTGCTGTTCGCCTCCATCTGCCTGGATCTCTCGCACATTCCCGCCAACCTGCTCTCCCTGGGCGCATTGGACTTCGGCATGGTCGTCGATGGCTCGGTGGTGATGATCGAAAACATTGTCCGCCATCTCTCGCACCAGGGCGAAACCCACACCCCCGCGCAAGAGATTCGCAGCGCCGCACACGAGGTGCTGCGCCCAGTCTTCTTTGCCCGCGGCATCATCATTGCCTCTTACCTGCCCATCTTCACCCTCCAAGCCGTCGAGGGCCGGCTCTTCAAGCCGATGGCCTGGACCGTCTGCTTTGCGCTGCTCGGCGCGCTGGTCTTCGCCATCCTCGTCGCGCCGGTCATGGCCAGCTTTTTCTTCCGCAAGGGCGCAAAAGAGTGGAAGAACCCGCTCATGGACTGGCTTACCGGCCACTATCGCACCGCCGTTCGCGCGGCCATTCTTCATCGCAACTGGACTCTGGGCATTGCCGTCTTCCTCTTCGCCGTCGCCGTCTATCTCACCGTGGGCGGCCCCATCGGCTCGGAGTTTTTGCCCCACCTTGACGAAGGCTCCATCTGGGTGCGCGGAACGCTGCCGCCCAGCGAGGGCCCCACCGCCTCGGTCGACTTCACCAACCAGGCGCGGGTGGTAATGGCCAGCTTCCCCGAGGTCACCCAGGTCGTCAGCCAGACCGGACGCCCCGATGACGGCACCGACACGGCCGGCTTCTTCAACACCGAGTACTTTGTCGACCTCAAGCCCAAAAAGCAATGGCGACCCGTCCTCCACCAGCACAAGGAAGAGCTGATCGCCGCCATCGACAAACAGCTCTCGCAGTTTCCCGGCGTCATCTGGAACTACTCCCAGCCCATCTCCGACAACATGGAGGAGGCCGTTAGCGGCGTCAAGGGCGAACTGGCCGTCAAACTCTACGGCGACGACCTGCGCGCCCTCGAACACACTGCCGAAGCGATTCAGGCCCAGATGGCCTCGGTCAAGGGCGTCGAAGATCTGGGCATCTTCCGCATCGTCGGCCAGCCTAACCTGAACTGCACCGTCGATCGCGCCGCCGCCGCCCGCTGGGGCATCAACGTGGCCGACATTCAGGACGCCATCCAGACCGCCGCCGGCTCCAACGCCCTCACCCAGGTGCAGCAGGGCGAGGCCCGCTACGACGTCACGCTGCGCTATCAGCAGCAGTACCGCTCGACCCGTGAGGCCATCGAGAATATCCGCCTGCTCGCGCCCTCCGGTGAACGCGTCTCACTGGCGCAATTGACCAAAATCTCCACCACCGACGGCGCCGAGCAGATCAACCGCGAGGGCGGCCAGCGCTATATCGCCATCAAGTACTCGGTACGAGGGCGCGACCTGGGCTCAACCGTCGAGGAGGCCATCGGCAAGGTCAACAGGAACGTCAAGCTGCCCACCGGCTACCATCTCGAATGGGCCGGCGAAATCGCCAGCCAGCAGCGCGCCAACCGCCGCATGGCCATCGTCATTCCCGTCACCGTGCTGGCCATCTTCCTCATTCTTTACACCATGTTCCGCTCCTACAAGTGGGCCGCGCTGATTCTCGTCTCGGTTGGGATGGCCTCGGTCGGAGGCCCGCTGGCGCTGTTCATCACCCACACCAACTTTTCCGTCTCCTCAGCGGTCGGATTCCTGGCTCTCTTCGGCGTCTCGGTCGAAATTGGCGTCATCATGCTCGATTACATCAACCAGTTGCGCGCCCGCCGCAAGGGCATGGAAGAGGTCACCCGTGAGCACATCGTCGAGGCCGCCGTCGAGGGCGCGGTGCTGCGCCTGCGGCCCATTATGATGACCATGCTGGTGGCCACCTTGGGCCTGCTGCCCGCCGCGCTGTCGCACGCGATTGGTTCGGACTCGCAACGGCCCTTCGCCATCGTCATCGTCGGAGGCCTGCTGGCCAATCTGGTCATCGGCGTCTTTCTCTTGCCCACCCTCTACGTCTGGATGGCCCGCGAAGACGACGTTCTGCCCACGGTCGAATTCACCGAGGACTTTTAAGTCAGGGATCAGGGGTCAGCTAAAAGCCCGCCGACTGAGTGTGGGTGCCCCAGGTCCCGATTTTGGGACCTGGGAAAGCGGGGCCTTCAGAAAGCCTGAGCTTTTCCCTGGGTCGAGGCGCATAGAGCGGTTCTCCAGTTGTTGTAGAGGGGAACCACTACCGCGGAGTGCTTTTTCCTTAAGAAAAAGCCACCTTCCGCGCCACCAATAACGCTACGTGAACTGGAGAGCCGCTCTAAATTGTCTGTGCCACGATGGGCACAGCTTTCCGTACGTTCGCAACGCAGGCTGCGAGAAGCGAAAAATCAAGCGAATAGTGAGCATTTTGGCCGGACGGCACAGGCTGGAAGCTAGAAGCTGCCTTTACCCCATCACCACCACCGGCTGAAAGAGCGTTCCCGCCACTCTTTGCGCAATCCCCACCAGTTCACGCTGGCTGGCGAAGACTTTCACCAGAGGCGCGCGGGAAAACTCCGGCAGGTTGGCCTGCGCGCCGTTGCGCAGCCGCCCGAGAGCCCATGCGTCGCCCGTGACCGAGGGCATCTCCGGCAACAGATTGCGCGGATGGACGCAAAAAGTCTCCAGCGCCTCGAGGTTCCCAGCCAGCGGTTGCAACTCCTCCAGCGTGTGCGCCTCATCGAGCGTGAAAACCCCGGCCTGGGTGCGCCGCAGGCTGCTCAGATGAGCCCCGCAGCCCAGATCCTGGCCCAGTTCGTGGGCTACCGAGCGCACGTAGCCACCGGCGCTGATGACCATCGTGAAGCTGGCCTCGGCCCCGTCGAGCGCGGTGATTTCAAAGCTGGAGATAAGAACCCGCGCCGCCTTCAATTCCACCGGTTTGCCCTCGCGGGCCAGCTTGTAGGCCGACGTTCCGGCAATTTTTTTGGCGGAGTAGGGCGGCGGCATCTGCTGCATCTCGCCGTGGAAGCGAGCGGCCGCCGCGCGAACCCGGTCGAGCGTCAGTGCCGGATCGAGGCCGGGAAAGAGGTCCGGCCCGGCAGGCTGGCCCTCGGCGTCGTAGGTGTCGGTGGCAAAACCGAAGCGAATCGTCCCGGTGTAGCTCTTTTCAGCCGAGGAAAAGTACTGCGCCAGACGGGTAAATTTGCCCATGAGCAGCGGCAGAACGCCGGTGGCCATGGGGTCCAGCGTTCCCAGGTGGCCGATGGAGCGCTCGCCGGTCACCCGGCGCAGCCAGCCCACCACATCGTGGCTGGTCATGCCAGCCGGTTTGTCGATCACAAGTAGCCCGTTCACCTATTCACTGTAGCTGAAAGGGGCATTTCCTGGCTGAACGAGCATTTTTCTGGCTGAAAGGGGCAGTCTTAGCTCAGCGGGGCAATCTTGGCTGAACGAGACAGTCTTGGCTGAGCGGAACTGGCCACTGACTCCCCTTGCCCGGTCACAGCCTCGCCCGTCACAGTCTGCCCGGTCACACTCCACCAGTTCCGGGCTGCCGCACCAGTTCCAGGAACTCCGAGCGCGTCTCCTTCTGGCGGAAGCAGCCCACCATCGCCGAGGTTACGGTCGAAGAGTGCTGCTTCTCGATGCCGCGCATCATCATGCACAGGTGGCGCGCCTCGATGACCACCCCCACGCCCTGCGGAGCAATCGCCTCCTGGATGGCGTCGGCAATCTGCCGGGTGAGCCGCTCCTGCACCTGCAAGCGGCGCGCAAAGACCTCGACCAGGCGGGGAATCTTGCTCAGCCCGATGACCTTGCCCTGGGGAATGTAGGCCACGTGGACCTTGCCGAAGAAAGGCAGCAGGTGGTGTTCGCAGAGCGAGAAGATTTCAATGTCCTTGACGATCACCATCTCGTCGTAGTCTTCGTCAAAGAGCGCTCCGCGCAGGATTTGCGCCGGATCCTCGGCGTAGCCCTTGGTCAGGTAGGCCATCGACTTCTCCACGCGCCCCGGCGTGGCCAGCAAGCCCGCGCGGTTGGGATCCTCGCCCAGGCGGCCGATAATCTCGCGGTAGATCTCCTCGGTGCTGAATTCACTCAGCCCTTCACTCACTGCCGCCGCTTTGCGAATTGACTTGCTCACTGCCACTGGCTGCGCCATTGTCCTCATCTTTCCGCCCAGGGGAATTGGGCCGTAGTACCTTCCGATTCATCTGTCATTCTGAGCTGATTTGTACGTCACTCCGAGCGGCCCGAGCGTAGCGAAGCGGAGTCGAAAGCCTGCCCTGAGCTAAGCCGAAGGGAACCCGCATTTGTTCTTCACTCCTGCACGCAAAAATTACTGGGCGCCCCACCCTCGCTGTCATTCTGAGCGAAGCCGAAGAAGCCGCGGTTTGACTCATTGCGGCCAGGGCGGGAAGCCACGCACCTCAATTCGGAGCTCAGATCAACTCCACGAATCCCGATCAACTCTATGACCCTCAAACTGCACGGTCCTCAAAACTCACTCGCCGCAAAACTCAAAGAAATTGTTTTCCGTCTCCTCCACCCGCACATGCTCCAGTTCGCCGACGGGCAGCGCGTCCTTCAACAATCCGAAGATAACCCTACATAGATTCTCGGTCGTCGGAACGCAATTCGCAAACAGCGGGTCCAGATTGAGGTTGGCGTGATCGAACCGCTCAACGACCCGCGCCCGCACCCGCTCATCGAGCACGGCCAGATTCACCACCATGCCGGTCTCCGGGTCCACCACGCCCCGCACCAGCACTTCCACCATGTAGTTGTGCCCGTGGCCGTGGAGGTTGTTGCACTTTCCGTACACGGCCCGGTTTTCTTCCGCCGGGAGCGCATCGGTGTGCAGCCGGTGGCTGGCGCTCACCAGGTAGCGGCGGCCAAAGTAGGCCCTCCCGGCTCTGGCAGGCGAGGAAACAGCTTTGTCAGGCGAGGAGCCGGGGCTATCGGGCTGGAAGCTGGCGATCATAGGCCGCCCCGGTACTCGGCGAAGATCTCCGGCGTCTCGTAGACGCGCACCCGGCTCAATCGCGCGCCGCCAGAAGCTCCCTTCGCGGCCGCCTCCGCCGCCGCTGCGGAGATTGCGGGCTCAAGCCGCCTCCAGGCCGTAATGGCGAGATTCTCCGTGGTCGGAATCAGCCCCACACCGGTAGCTGGAGCCAACTCCGGCGCGGCAAATTCGGGCGCGGCAAATTCGGCAACGTCAAGATTCAGGTGGTGATGGTCCCAGGCGTCCAGGACCTCGCGCTCGATCACGCCCTTGAGCCACTTCAAATCAACGACAAAGCCGGTCACCGGGTCCACCTCGCCGGCCACCGTGACCTCCAGCGTGTAGTTGTGCCCGTGCCCGTTGCGATTGGCGCAGCGGCCGAAGACCTGCTCGTTTTTCTCCGCCGTCCAAGCCGGGTTCCAATAGTAGTGCGAGGCGGAAAATGTCGCCCGCCGCGTCAGATAGACCATTTCCATTCCTCATTGGAGCAGATGCATGAACCCCAGCCAAGGCTTCTTCTTCTGAGCTGCTCTATCCCGCGTAGCTCCTGCCCTTCCAGCTTACGCGCTTCAGAATCTTGTGCTGGAACCAACTGCGGCCGAGCAGCGCGACAAAAAGCGGCAGCCCCAGCGGCGCCAGAGCGCAATCGAGAAACGGAAAATTCGACTTGGCCACGCGGCCATAGAAGCGGAAGAGGTTGCGCACCCACAGCAGGGCCAGCACCCAGCCCGCGGCCAGCCATTCGAGCGAATGCACGGCAAAATGGGCCTTCCACAGCCAGAGGGCCAGCACCGGCAAGCCCACCAGCAGGCCAATGTCGAGCAGACGCCAGAGGGCCAGCGCCAGGCAATTGTCGAAAAGCAGCGCCAGATTCTTGGTCCAGCCCTCGATCATCGCCGCCGTCGAGCGGTACATGCGCGTGGCCACGGCATCGTCGGCGTAGCGGAAGCGCAACCCCAGCTTGCGCTGCTTGGCCAGCACCGCCAGTTCCACGTCTTCCAGAACATTCCCAGCCACTGCGGCGTGGCCACCCAGCCGCCGGTAGGCCTCGCGCGCGATCAGCAGAAATTGCCCGTTGGCCGCCGCGATGCGCTCGGCGGGATCAGAGACCTTGGCCGGCGGGTAGGCCAGCTCCAGTTCGCAAAAAACCAGCGGCATCAGCGACCGCTGCCCTAGCCCGCTCGCCAACTGGCGCGGCGAATAGCTCAGCACGCCCACCTTGTGCCGGGCCGCCTCATGCAGCGCCCGGCGCAGATTCCCCGGTTCGTGAATGGTGTCGGCGTCGGTAAACAGCAGCCAGCGCCCCCGCGCCCGTTTGGCCGCCGTCCAGACGGCGTTATTCTTGCCCGTCCAGCCGGGTACCAGCTCGCCAGCCTCGATCACCGTCACCCCGGCAAATCCGCGGGCGATTTCCGCCGCAATTTCGGCCGTCCGGTCGGTCGAATGGTCGTCCACCACGATCAATTCCCAATCGCGGCCCAGTTTGAAGACCTCCTCGGACTGGACGGCCAGCGATTGCAGGCAGGCGGCCAGGCAATCCTCCTCGTTGCGCGCCGGAACGATGACCGTCAACTCGATCAACTGCTCAGGCGCTGCCACGCTTTCCGCCTCACTTCTCTCCGATCTCTCGTTCTCCATGACGTTGCGCCCTTTCGCTCCGTATTATAAGGAGGTGCGGTTCCCTCGGCTCATTCCGCTCGCTTTGCTGCTGCCGCTGGCCCTCGCGCCCGGCTGCGACCGCGGGGCGCATCCGGCCCAGACCGGCCAGCCAGCCCCGGACTTCACCGTCTCCGACGGCTCCACATCGATTCATCTGACCAACTACCGTGGCCGCGTGGTGCTGCTCAACTTCTGGGCTACCTGGTGCGGGCCGTGCGTCGAAGAAATGCCGGGACTGATGGAACTTCACCACCAACGACCCGATCTGGTCATTCTGGCCATCAGTGTCGACGAGGATGAGGGCGACTACAAGCGTTTCCTCCTGCGCCATCACGTGGACCTGGCCACCGTTCGCGACCCGGCCGAAAAAGCCGCCCAGCTCTACCACACCGACGGTTGGCCGGAGACCTACATCATCGACCGCCAGGGCATGATCCGCCGCAAGGTCGTCGGCGACCCGGACTGGTCCAACCCAGAAATCCGCGCCTACCTGAAGAGCCTGTAGATTCTTGCTATGATTCCCCTATGACCGCCGTGGAGATTCTCTTTCGCTATGCCGCTCCGCCCACCGAGGCGGCGACCTCGGCGCTGGCCAAGGCCCGCGAGGTCTACGGCATCTGCCAGCTCAACTTCGACTCCGCCACCTGCACGCTGCGCGTGGAGTACGACGCCACCCGGCTCAACGCCGCCGCCGTCGCCAAACTGATTCGCCAGGCGGGCCTGGAGATCGAGGCCGAGTTGCCCCTGATTCCGCCGCCGCCCTCTCCCGAACAAACGCCCGCGGCCTGAAAAGCGCGCATTGCGCCGTCCGAAAAACCCTGATATTCTGTCTATGGTTTCGCTTGAAACCATCCGTGTGCGCCCGTAGCTCAGCTGGATAGAGTGACTGGCTACGAACCAGTAGGTCGGGAGTTCGAATCTCTCCGGGCGCACCATTCCTTCCTCAATCTGCAGTCATTCCGGGCCCTCATTCATATTGCTGGAATCAGATCGTCAACGGCCATGACCGTTGACAACAGCAACAGCCGTACTCCCCTCCCCCCCCTACGGTTTTTCCTTCTGGCTGTCTTCATACTTCCGGCGGCTTCAAACTTCCGGCGGGTTTTGAACTCCTGGCTGGCCGGTGCAATAAAAAGAGCGAAGCCTAATGCGCTTCGCTCTTTACGATATTGACCGCTGCCAGCCTTCTATACAGCCCGAATTCAAGCCTTCAGTAGAGCCGGAAGTTGATCTCGACAGTCAATGCAACCGGGACCGCTGTCTTGCCATCTTTCATGGCCGGCCTGAATCTGAACTGCCTGATCGCCGCGATGGCCTTCTCGTCCAGTCCCATGCCCAGCGGGCGCACCACGCGCGGATTCAGCGGATTGCCCTGCGCGTCGACGATGATCGAGATCAGGCAAACGCCTTGGAACTTGGCCCGGCGCGCCTCATCGGAAAACTCGGGATCGACGCTATGCACCAGCACCGGAGCCGAGACGGCTCCGCCGATGTGGTACAGGCCACCGCCGGTGTTGCCGCCGGAGCCCGGCCCATAGCCGTTGCCGCTTCCCGGTCCGATGCCGCCGCCATAGCCGGTTCCCATGCCGCCGCCACCGCCCTGGCCATTCGAGGCCAGTTTGACGTTGAGGGAGTTCTTAACGCCGATATTCGGCAGCAGCGGATTGTCCGGCAGCGTGATGTTCTTCTGCACATTGATAGCCGGCTGCATCGCCAGTTTGGGCTTGTCCACCCGCTGCACCTGGGGAGGCGTCACAGGGGTTTTTTCGAGCTTGGGCAGTTTGCCCGTGCTGGCATCCATGGCGCTGTGGTCGCCGCCACCTCCGCCGCCACCGGCCTGTGTGCTGACCTTGGGCGCCTTGAACTCTGTCAGATCGACGGTGGTCGCCGTCAGCGGGGGCTTCACCGTATCGACGATCTTCCTCACGCCAAAGAAAAGCGCCACCGCCAGGATCGCCAGGTTGACGCCGGCGGCAATTCCGATGGCCCAGGGATTGCGCTTGGCCGCCATCCGGTCGGGCACCGGGATCGGCGTCGAGGTCAGTTCCAGGGGGGGCAGTTGAGGCGGAAAAAAGACGTCGCGGAGGCTCTCATAGAGCCCCGTCCAGATGGGAGTTTCCCTGACGGGGACACCGAAGGCAAGGTCAAGTTCGCAGCCGTCCAGGGTGGCTGCGGCAACTGGGGATTCCGTCTCTGGCTGGATGAGCAGGTCGTTTGCCATGTATGCGGCTGGTTCTCTGGCCTCGGGGCGTTGGGTTTCTTGCCGGAATGGGAGACTTCCCGTTTCCGCGCCCACCCCTCTATTATGCTTGACCTCGCCCGCTTGTGTCTCGCCTGGGAGGGCCTCGGAATCCAGATGATCATATTTAGGCACAATGAGGCCTCCCATTATCAATAGACGGCCGAGCTTTGCCGCCGTTATCCCGGAGAAAGGCGCGAAATCGAAAAGAATCAATTTTGCGCTCCACGCACCTGCCGCCAGGCCCTCGACTCATTTTTCCTTTCTCAGCCATTTACACTAGGAAATGGACCAAATCGCGATGTCCCAGGGAGTGACGATGTCCTCAGCGCCGGAGTTGAAGGCGACCCTTACCTTGCCGCAAACCACCTTCCCCATGAAGGCCAATCTGCCTCAGAATGAACCGCTTCGGCTGGCCCGCTGGGCCGAGCTTGGGCTGTATGAAGAGCTGCGCAAGGCGGGCGAAAAGCGCCGCCAGGCGGGAGGGTCGTATTACCTGCTGCACGACGGCCCGCCCTATGCCAACGGCCCCATCCACCTGGGCCATGCGCTCAACAAGGGGCTGAAGGATTTTGTCGTCAAGTCGAAGACCATGGCCGGCTTCGACGCCCCCTTCGTTCCCGGCTACGACTGCCACGGCCTGCCCATCGAGATCAAGGTGGACGAGCATCTGGGCCGCAAAAAACTGGAAATGCCCGTCCCGGCGGTGCTCGATGCCTGCCGCGCCTACGCGCAGAAGTACGTGGACCTGCAAACCTCGCAGTTTGAGCGCATCGGCTGCTTTGGCCGCTGGCAGAAGCCCTACAAGACCATGTCCCGCGACTACGAGGCCCGGACACTCGAAGCGTTTTATGGCTTCCTCGAAAAAGGCTTCGTCTATCGCGGGCTGAAGCCGGTCTACTGGTGCATCCACGACCGCACCGCCTTGGCCGAGGCCGAGGTCGAGTACGCACAGCACATCAGCCCCTCGGTCCACGTGCGCTACCGGCTCACCTCCGACCCGGCGAAGATCGATCCGGCCTTGGCAGGCAAACAGGTTTCGACGATCATCTGGACCACCACCCCCTGGACGCTGCCCGCGTCGATGGCCGTGGCCTTCCATCCCGACTTCGAGTACGTCGCCATCGAAGCCAATCCCAGCCCCTGCGAGCCGCTCTCGCCCTGCGCCGACGGCTCAGACGGCGTTTCTTCGCCAGAGGTTTACATCGTCGCCGCCGAACTGGCCGCCTCGGTCATTGCCGCCTGCAATCTGGGCGAAACCAGGGAACTGGCCCGCTTCAAGGGCAGTCAGCTTGAAAATGTAACCTTCCAGCATCCCTTCCTGGAGCGCAGCATTCTGGGTGTACTGGCCACCTACGTCACCGCCGACACCGGCACCGGAGCGGTGCACACCGCCCCCGCGCACGGCGCCGACGACTTCTATACCGGCCAGCGCTACAATCTCGACCCCATCTGCCGCGTTGACGCCGTCGGCCGCCTCCACGTGGACCCCGACGCCTGGCCGCTGACTGCTCCGCCCGCCTTCGAGGGCAAAAAGGTCTGGGAGGCCAATCCCATCATCGTGGCCATGCTCGAAGAGCGCGGAGCCCTGCTGGCCCTGAGCGATCTGGAGCACTCCTACCCGCATTGCTGGCGCTGCCACCATCCAGTGATCTACCGCGCCACCGAGCAGTGGTTCATCGGCCTGGAGACTCCGGTCGAGCGTGAGGACGGCTCCAAAACCACCTTCCGCCAGTTGGCCATTGAGGAGATTGACCGGGTCAAATGGGATCCGGCCTGGGGCAAGGAGCGCATCACCAACATGATCGCCACCCGCCCCGACTGGTGCATCAGCCGCCAGCGCATCTGGGGCGTGCCAATCGCCGTTTTCATGTGCGAAAAGTGCCATCAGCCGATCATCGACGCCAGCCTGAACCGCAAGATCGTCGATCTCGTGGAGCGCGAGGGCATCGAGGCCTGGCACACCACCGAAGTGGCCAGCCTGCTGCCTTCCGGCACAGCCTGCGCCCACTGCGTCGGCACGGAGTTCCGCAAGGAAACCGACATTCTCGACGTCTGGTTCGACTCCGGCACAAGCTGGTTTGCCGTCTGCGAGGCCGACCCCGAGTTGAAGGCCGCCTATAAAGCCTTCCAGGACGAAAACGCTCCCGAAAGCAGCGGAAATGGTGCAAATTTCGATGAGAACAGCACCAAGTGCCTTTACCTTGAAGGCGGCGACCAGCACCGCGGCTGGTTTCACTCCTCGCTCTTGACCTCGGTGGCGTTGCGCGGACGCGCGCCCTACTCGCATGTCGCCACCGCCGGCTGGACGCTGGACGAACAGGGCCGGGCCATGAGTAAATCACTGGGCAACGGCGTGGACCCGATCGATATTGCCAAGCGGATGGGCGGCGAGATCGTCCGCCTATGGGTGGCCTCGGTGGACTTCCGTGAGGACACGGCCGCCAGCGAAAACCTGATGCAGCGCTGCGCCGAAATCTACAAGAAGCTGCGCAACACCTTCCGCTTCCTGTTGGGTAATCTGCACGGCTTCGACCCTAGCCGAGACCAGATCAAAGAAGCGGAACTTCTGCCGCTGGACCGTTATATGTTGGCCCGCACTCGCGAACTGACAGAGAAAATCCTCGGCTGGTACGAGACCTTCGAGTTCCATCGCGTCTACCACGCGGTCAACGAGTTCGCCATTGTGGACCTGAGTTCGTTTTATCTCGATGTACTGAAGGACCGCATGTACACCTTCGCACCCACCAGCCACGAACGCCGCTCGGCGCAGACCGTGCTCTGGCGGATTGCGGAGACTCTGGTCCGTCTGGTCGCGCCCATCCTCAGCTTCACCGCCGACGAGATCTGGGAGTACCTGCCCAAGGTCGAGGGCCGCGAGGCCTCGGTCCACCTGGCGCTCTTCCCCAAGCCGGAGGAGGTTTTCTCAGGTGATGCTAAAGAACTGTTTGAAGAATGGAACAAGATACTGCAGGTGCGTGATACTGCTTTGTCGTACCTCGAAGAGAAACGGCAAGGCAAGGTAATCGGCAAAGCGCTTGAAGCGGATGTCGTCGTGCATGCGAAGGGAGCGCTATTTGCCCTTCTTCGCAGGTATGAAACGCATCTCAAAGAAGTGTTCAACGTTTCATCAGTCAAAGTTACAGAGGATTTCGGGATTCAAATTAGCAAAACAGGCGAACCAGTTCTCCTGAGCTCTTCCGGCGATTTGCAATGTGATGTGCGGGCCGCATCCGGCCACAAGTGCGCCCGCTGCTGGAACTTCATGCCCGAAGTCTCGAACTACGGCCTCTGGCAGAACGTCTGCACCCGCTGCCAGGTGGCGCTGAAGGAAATGAAGATTGCCCCGCCGGAGGCCGCTCAGTGAGATTCACCGCACCCCGCCGCCTGCACTGGCTCTTGCTCATCGCCGCCGTGGTGATCTTCCTGGACCGGCTGACCAAGACCTGGGTCATGCTCCGCGTCCCCATCGGCGGCGCAATCCCGGTTGTGCCCCACTTTCTGCGCATCACCCACTGGCTCAACGACGGCGCGGCCTTCTCGCTCTTCGCCGATTCGGCCCACCCCCATCTGGTCCACTGGGGATTGATCGGATTCTCGCTCCTGGCGGCCCTGGTGGTCCTGTTCGTGATGCTGCTCACCGCCAACCGCCTTACCCTGACCTCGATCGGGCTGGCGCTGGTCTTTGCCGGCGCGCTGGGCAATGTCCACGACCGCATCGCCTACGGTTCCGTTGTGGACTTCATCGAGGTCCACATCTTCTCCTACCACTGGCCCGACTTCAACGTAGCCGACTCGGCCATCGTCACCGGCGCCTGCCTGCTGCTGCTCGACTCGCTGCTGCCGAAAAAATCCCGGGTGCAATAACTGCAAAACTTCAGGAGGACTGCATGAAGATTCCCGGCTTCGCTCCCCTTTTCTTTGCATCGACGCGCGCTGCGCTGGCGGCGTCAGCCGGTTTCCTCTGCCTTTTTCTGGCTTTGGCCCGCCCCATGAATGCGCAGCGGCTACCCCAGACCGTCCGCCCGGAGCACTACACGCTCGCCCTCACGCCCGACCTCAAAGCCGCGACCTTCTCCGGCGTCGAGTCAATCGAGGTGGACCTCGCCGAGCCCGCGAATCGCATCACGCTGAACGCCGCCGAGATCGACTTTGAGAGCGTGACCGTGACCGCTGGCGGTGAAGAACAGAAGGCTGTCGTCTCGCTCGACAAGGAAAAAGAGCAGGCCGCGTTCACCTTCCCGGAAAATCTCCCTGCGGGCAAGGCAACGCTGACCATCCGCTATCGCGGCATTCTGAACAACCAACTGCGCGGCTTCTATCTCTCCAAAACCGCCCGCCGCAACTACGCCGTCACGCAATTCGAGCCCACGGACGCGCGCCGCGCCTTCCCCTGCTTCGACGAGCCGGCCTTCAAGGCCACCTACGACGTAACGCTGGTGGTCGATAGCGGCGACACGGCCATCTCCAACGGGCCCATCGTCTCCGACACTCCCGGCCCCATTGCGGGCAAGCACTCCCTCAGCTTCGCCACCACCCCAAAGATGTCCACCTACCTGGTCGCCTTCCTGGTGGGCGACTTTGAGTGCTCCGCGGGCCAATCCGACGGCGTTACTATCCGCGTCTGCTCCACGCCCGACAGGGTCGCCTTTACCCACTACGGCGTCGATGTCGCCCAGCAGGTGCTCCACTACTACGACAGCTACTTTGGCATTCCCTACCCGCTCAAAAAGCTCGACCTCATTGCCCTGCCCGACTTCGAGGCCGGCGCCATGGAAAACTTCGGCGCCATCACCTACCGCGAGACTGATCTGCTGCTCGACCCGAAAACAGCCTCCATCAACGCCAAGAAGGAGGTGGCTCTGGTCATCGCCCACGAGATAGCCCACCAGTGGTTTGGCGACCTGGTTACCATGCAGTGGTGGGACAACCTCTGGCTCAACGAGGGCTTTGCCACCTGGATGGAAACCAAGGCCGTGTCCCGCATGCATCCGGAGTGGAATATCGGCCAAGCCGTGGCCGCGGACGTCAGTAAGGCGCTGGATCTGGACGCGCAGCCTTGGACCCGCGCGATCCGCGCCCGTGCCGACACCCCCGATGAGATCAATCAAGCCTTCGACGGCATCGCTTACAACAAGGCCGCCGCCGTGCTGCTGACGGTGGAAAACTACCTGGGCGAGGAAACCTTTCGCCAGGGGGTGCACAACTACCTGGCCGCTCACCTCTACGCCAACGCCACCGCGGAGGATTTTTGGAATGCGCAGACCACGGCCAGCTTGAAGCCCGTGGACAGGATCATGGAGAGCCTGGTGACCCAGTCGGGCGTGCCCATTCTCACCTTCGGCGAACCGGCCGGAGGCTCGGTTGCGGTCAGCCAACAGCGCTTTTTTCTGAGTCCCAGCATCACACCTGACCCCCAACAGAAATGGACTTTGCCGGTCTGCTTCGCCGCCGGGGCCCCCAGCGACAGGTCTTCGTCGATAGGGTGGGGAGCCGCCTCTGAAGGCCAGGACTGCCAACTGCTCACTCCCTCCAGCGCCACACTGCCTGTGCCCGGAACCGGCCTTTTCTTCGCCAATGCCGGCGGCAAAAGCTACTATCGCAGCGCCTACATGCCCCGCGACTACGCCGCCCTGGTAGCCGGCGTCGAAACAGGCCTATCGCCCACCGAGCGCATCAGCCTGCTCGGCGACGAGTGGGCGCAGGTCAACTCCGGCAAGGCGCCCATCGGCGCCTACCTCGACCTGGTGGCGGTCGTCAAAGCCGACTCCAGCGCGGAGGTGGTGGACGCGGCCATGGCCGGCGTCAATGCAACCTCATCGAGCATTGCGGCCAACCCCCATCAGCGGGCCGCGCTCGCGGCCTGGATTTACAAGATTTTTGCGCCCGAATACGCCAAGCTCAGCCCGCCCGCCAGCAGCGATTCGGCCAACACGCGCCAGTTGCGCGCCGAACTCTTCGGCATCTTGGGCGACTACGGCCGGAATCCAGCCATCCTCGTCCAGGCGCGGGAGATTTCAGCCCAGTACCTGGCCGATCCCGGCTCCGTCGATGCCACGCTCGGCGAGGCCGCTCTTGCCATCGCCGTCCACAACGGAGACGCGGCGCTCTTTGACCGCTTGCAGCGGGTTTATGAAACCTCGACCAATCCCGAGCTCCAGGAGGGTGCGCTGCGCCTGCTGGTCCAGTTCGAGAATCCCGCGCTGATTCAACGCTCGCTCGACTACGCCGTCTCCGGCAAGGTCCGCAACCAGGACGCGGCCATCCAGTTCACCACCGCCATGGACAGCGGCGCCAGCCGCGAGCAGACCTGGAAGTACATCCAGAACCATTGGGAGAAGGTGCAGGCGCAGTTGACCACCGAGATGGGCGCCAAGCTGGTGAAATCCACGAGCAACTTCTGCTCGGCCGAGGCCTGCGACAGCGTGGAAAAGTTCTTCGCCGCCCACCAGGTAGCCGCCTCCGATAGAGCCCTCGCTTACGCCACCGAGCGCATCGAGGGCTGCATCGAGTTGCGCGCGCTCCAGGAGCCGAATCTGAAGCAGTGGCTGGCCGCGCAACCTAAACCGTAGCCCCACGAGCATTGCGCCACCTGCAAATTCGCTCGCCGACGATACAGGCCTCGATTTTTCCAGCTCTCGATTTTTGCGCGGTAAATCGGCTTTGGTCAGTGGAGATTTTCAGGCCATTTGTCGAGGATGCTGCCGGGAGCCGGCACCCCAGCTCCCGCTTTTGGGAGCCGGAATTCCATCCGCGGAACAGCAAAGTCGCCTTATGTGTGCAGGTTATATTCGGCTGGTCCGGCAAGAATCAAACCGCTATTCTGCCGTCCGTGAATATACCAGCAGCACCAGTTGGTTTCATGGACCTGACTATCGGCGGGCGCAATCAAATCCCGGTAGATGAGCTTTCCATAGAGAAAAACCTTCTCGTCCCAGGCTTCAATGCGCTTGAATCTCTCCTCAGAGTCGCAAAGCCCCTTCACCTCGTCCCGGCCGAATGGCTTGATCGCCGTGGATTTGCCGGGAAGCAGGATAATCGGCACGCGCGGCGGCTTCGGCTCCTCATTGTTGTAATCGGGAGTGCCGGGAAGGCGCGTTTCGTCGATGGCGATCTGGGTCCGTTCCGCAGTTGCAACGATTCTGGCGGGGGTGCGTCCACGGTTGGTGGCCTTCACCGTGAAACTGTTCGCCTTGCTCCGGGAGGGCTCGACCGAGATCAGAATCCAGGGCCTTTCAGCGTGGATGACGGCTTGCGCATTCAGTAATGCGGCCTGGACGCTGGTGGCGGCGGCCACGGCGGCGGTCTCCGCGCACCCTGTCTGGCGTTCTATCTTTTTGAGCAATGAGAGGGCCAGCATAATGCCGGCGTAAGCCACCAGGACGAGCACAAGATTCGCGACCCACAGGATGCGCTCGTGCAGGCTCCAGGGCGATGGCGCAGGAGCCGGATTGACAATGGTGATCCGCGGCGGCGGGTAATCGCGGCCTCTATCTTCATTACCGGTTTTCTGAGTTGGGCTGGTGGCGCCTTGAACCGGACTGGGGGCGCTGTGCGGAGCGGCAAGCGAAGGCGGTGAAAGGGGTGAAAGGGAGGTTGCCGGCCGTTTTGCGCCACTTTGATCGCTGGTGCCAGCGACGACCGCCGCGGGTGCCAGTGTAATGGCCACGAGCACCGCGAAGCCTGCCAAACTCTTCAGCCCCATGGGGCCAATGTACCATAACGGCGCATCGGCAGCCTCGTGCCGAAGGGCCAGGTTGCCGGCTCGCCAGGCGAAATTGCGATTGCGCCACTCGCACGCCCCGAGGGAAGGTCAGAACTCGGTAAAATGGCCCGATTCTGGTCTGAATCCAGCCTCAGAGCCCGGAATCAAGGGGAACATGAAAATTGCCCACGCGCCGGTTACTAGGCAGCGAGGCTTTTGCGCTTGGCTTCCACTCTCTTGAGCATCAACTCATAGCGCTGGGTAGCGGCTGTAAACCGGTTGACCAACTCCGAGGTCTTGATCAGGAAGCTGGGGTCCTTGCCCCGGATCGCATCCAGGAAAGGCGCAAACTTGGCCAGCAGGACAAAGCCCTCGCCGTTGCAATCCACAAACAGTTCGGCTGAAACCGCCCCATGCAGCACCATGGCGGCGGCCATCTCCCAATAGGTGAGCACCTGGCGCAGCCACGCATTGTGCGGATCAGGGAAATTCTCCGCCACGGAAAAATACTCTTCGGCCGTGGTTGGCCAGAACTCACCCAAAACCCACGCGCGCGCCTGGCGCATCACCGCTTCGGTGCGCAGTTCATAGAGCCTGAGAATAATCTCGGCATCGGCCGGGGTTGCGAGCATACGTTCCATTGTCAGTCCTCCGCTGCTACATAGTACTGGATTGAGCCGTGAACTGCCCTGGGGATTGCACCTGGGGACACGCGGACACGGCTGGCTGGTACACACATGAACCCGCCTTGACCTCTTGGGAGCCAACCTAAAGCCGCGTTGACCGCCGGCTCGCTATGCCGGCTGCAACTGCTTCTTGACGCCCTTCTTCGCGGCCTTTTTCGTGGCCTTCGCCGCGGTTTTCTTGGCAGCCGTCTTCACGCCAGCAGATTTGGCCGCCGTTTCCTCTACCGCCTTCTCCGCCACCGGACCATGTGTTTCGGCCGTGGGCGGCGGCGGCGCGTCGCCGATGCGCTCAGAGTAAGTGCACACCATGGGGCTTTCGGCCGACGCAACTCCCTTTTTAACGCGTTTTTTGGCCGCGACCTCCTCCTCGACCGTCTTCTTCTTGTTGGGGCATTCGAGGAAGATTCCCGACTTCAGCGTCTTCTCCACCAGGTAAGGACTGCCGCACTGCGGGCACTTTTTAGCCACCGGCTTGTAGTTCGAGGTGAAATCGCACTTCGGATAGTTGGTGCAGCCCCAGAAGATGTTCCCCCGGCGTGCCTTGCGTTCGGCCAGGTCGCCCACGCCGCACTTGGGACACTTGAGGCCTTCGATGATGTTCTGCTTCACATACTTGCACTTGGGATAGCCGGAGCAGGAGACAAATTCTCCGTACGCTCCCTGGCGCAACACCAGCGGCTTGCCGCACTGCGGGCAATCTTCGCCGGTGGGCTGCGGCGCGGCCACTTTCTGCTGCTGCTTGCTGGTCAGCTTGCGGAAGGTCTTGCAAGGCGGATCCTCGTTGAAGCCGGGGCAGGACATGAACATACCGAAGGGGCCGCGCCTCAGCACCATCGCCCGGCCGCAGTTGTCGCAGTACTCCTCCTGCTCGACGGCCTCCTGTCCTTCGGGGGTATTCATGTCGGGCTTGCCCGCCGTGTTCTCCTTGGTGAAGGTGCAGCTCGACTTGTCCTTTTTGTTGTAAGCCGAACAGGCGTAGAAGCTGCCGAATTTGCCCCACTTCAAGACCAGCGGCGCACCGCACAGGTCGCACTTTTCGTCGGTCTTCTTCTCCATGCGCTTGATGTCTTCCATCTTCGCGCCGGCGTCCTCCAGTTCCTCGACAAAGTGGCCGTAGAAGCCGTTGAGCAGGTCGGTCCCCTTCTCCGTGCCCTCCTCGATCTCGTCCAGTTCCTCTTCGAGGCGGGCGGTGTAGGCAATGTCGAAGATGTAAGGAAAGTTTTTGACCAGCAGGTCGCAGACCACCATCCCGATCTCGGTGGGATAAAACCGGCCGCTGATCTTGGTCACATACTCGCGGTCCTGAATGGTGTTGATGATCGACGCGTAAGTCGACGGGCGGCCAATGCCGCGCTCTTCGAGGACTTTGACCAGCGAAGCCTCGTTAAAGCGCGGAGGCGGCTGCGTGAAGTGCTCCTCACGATCGAGCTTTTCCAGCTCCAGCCTCTTTACATTGTCCAGATTGGGCAGTTTGTTGGAGGTTTCGTCCTCCTCGTCCTTCTTTTCCTCGGCGACCTCGTAGACCTTCAGGAATCCGTCGAAGCGCACCACCGAGCCTGAGAGCCGGAAGTCGTAAGTCTTGCCGGTTTTCGCGCTGAGAGCGGCAATCTTCGCCGTGGTCACGTCAAAAACCGCCGGCATCATCTGCGAGGCCACGAAGCGCTGCCAGATGAGCCGGTAGAGCTTCAGTTGCTCCTCAGTCAGGTAGCGCGCAATCGACTCTGGGGTCCGGGAAGCGTCGGTGGGCCGAATAGCCTCGTGCGCGTCCTGCGCGGCCTTCTTGCCCTTGTACACGTTGGGTTCCTTGGGCAGGTACCGGGTCCCCAACTGCTTGCCAATCCACTCCCGCGCCCCGGCAATGGCCTCGGGCGCAATGCGCGGCGAGTCGGTTCTCATGTAAGTGATGAGGCCGACCGTGCCCTCTTCGCCCACATCAATGCCCTCATAGAGCCGCTGCGCCACGCCCATCGTCCGCCGCACGTTGAAGCCCAGCTTGCTGGATGCGTCGCGCTGCAGCTGGCTGGTGATGAATGGCGCCATGGGCTTGCGCTGCTTTTCGGTGGACTGCACCGAAACCAGCGTCCACTTGGCCTTTTCCAGAGCCGCGAGCACCTCGTCCATCGACTTTTTATCCGGCAATGCACCGCCGATGAACAGCTCTTTGCCGTCCTTGTCCTGGCCGTTCGCCACCCGCGCCGGTTCGCCGTCGATGCCCACAAAGCGCGCCGTGAAACTCTTGTCCGCCTGCTTTTCCGGGTGGAGCACAGCGTCCAGCGTCCAGTTTTCGACCGGCTTGAAATCACCAATCTCCCGCTCCCGCTCGACGATCAGCCGCACGGCCACCGTCTGCACGCGGCCGGCCGAGAGGCCCCGCCGGACCTTATCCCACAAGAGCGGCGAAATCTGATAGCCCACCAGGCGGTCCAGAACACGGCGGGTCTGCTGCGAATCCACCAGGTTCTGGTCCAGGTCACGGGCGTGCTGGAAGGCCTCCTGCACGGCCTTCTTGGTGATCTCGTTGAAGGTCACGCGGCGAATCTTCTTCCGCTCCTTGGCCGAGGTTCCCAGCTGAAGAGCCAGATGGTAGGCAATCGCCTCGCCCTCGCGGTCAGGATCGGGCGCCAGGTAGATTTCGTCGGCCTTGGCCGCGGCCTTCTTCAGTTGCGCCACAACTTTTTCTTTGCCCGGTGAGACGATCAACGTCGGCTCGAAGGTGCGTTTTTCCAGTTCCACGCCAATTTCGTTCTTGGGCAGGTCCATGATGTGGCCCACCGAGGCCAAAACCTCGAAGCCTTTGCCCAGGTACTTCTCAATCGTCTTGGCCTTGGCGGGCGACTCGACGATTACCAGTGATTTGCTCATTACCATCCTTGATCCCAATCCCACTTTAACCTGTCCGGCCTGTCCACGCCTCTCCGGACCGCCCGGCATGCCCACTTTGTCCGGCTTGTTTGACTCACTTCGGGGCCGTTCGGTTGCATAGGAGGAGAGTCCGAATTCCGCCCGCGGCTCCTGATTCCGCTCGCCAGCCCGGCCGATTTTCCCGTCCCGGAAAAATCCACCGCAAGACTTGGAAGCTACCACGGAAGGCCGCCTCATTTCCACTCGCGGCAGGATTTTCTTTGTTTTCTGTCCGTTTTCCGCGCATCAAAAGGGAAACAATCGCGGTAAAAGCCTATCAAATTGAGTGCGTTCGGTTCCATTTGTTAAATCTGACCAGTCTCGCTTGATATTTTTCGTTTATAGACGATAATTGGCCAGTGTACGAGATTCGCCACTACCTGACTCAGACCGAGAAAGACCACTTCATGGAATGGGGCCGCCAACTCCGCGACACAACGGCAAAAATTGCCGTTGACCGCAGGGTCAACCGCATGGAACTGGGGAACTTCGGCGATCACAGGTTTTGCCGTGACGGGGTTTGAGAGTTGCGCATCGACGTTGGCCCAGGTTATAGAGTCTATTACGCTATCGCCGGAACTCAGGTGGTCTTGCTACTTTGTGGTGGCGACAAGCGAACCCAGAGTGCGGACATCAGCCACGCCTGCGAATACTGGCTGGACTGGCAAGAGAGGGTAGAGCGATGAGAGACAGAACCCACGACGAAGCCATGGCGGAGACGTTCAGGGAAGACCCCGCCTACGCACTGGAACTGCTCAACGGCATTCTCGAAGACGGGGAACAGGGCGAGTTGCTCATCGCCTTGCGCCAGATGACCAAAGCCTTTGGCGGCGTGCAAACCATAGCCGAAAAGGCCAATCTGAACCCCACCCAGCTCTACCGCACCTTATCCGAACAAGGGAACCCGGAGCTGCGCAGCCTCTCGGCCATCCTCAAAGCCATGGGCCTGCGCCTCGCCGTCGAGCGGGTGAAAGCTGCCTGAAACCTGGGTATCAAAAGCGAGACCTGGGAGAATACCGATTGGCGGAGTCTGAGCCTTCCCAGGTCTGAAAATCCAGACCTCCACCCCACGGACGATGACCTGTCCGTGGGGACCCCGGACCTGGGGCACCCATTCATTTTGGGGTAGTCAAACCTGGGGCACCCGCCCGCAGTCACTTTACCCGTTTTCTTGCACTGTGATCCAATGGGCGATTCCGATGGATGTAAGACCTTCTTGAAGGTCATGCAGAGCGGAGTCAATGATGACTTCAATCTCGCCCTGGGCGGTCCCCGTAACGAAAAGCGTAATTTTGATCTCGGGAGAGCCGAAAACACGGCCTGATACCTTCTCGTCGTCCTTTTGATCGAAGGTGTTGGCCAGAGACTTGATATAGACCTTCGGATGAAGCTTGACCACGCGCCTGAGAACCGGCGCCAGCACAGATTCATCGTTGCAGCGAACAGTGATGGAACGCATTGCGGAGACGCCATCGCTGAAGGTTTGGTTCAGGAACGGTTGGAGAGAGCTATTGAAGATGCCTTTCAACTCCGCGGGAACTCCGGGCAGGCTGATGATCGTAGAACTTCCCGCCTGGAACAACACACCGGGGGCACTGCCGACGGGGTTGTGCAGAGGGGTGGCGCCAGCCGGGAGCCATGCCATTTTCTCGCGTGCCGGATTGAGCCCACCCTGCGCGATCGATCCATTGGCGGCCAGCTCGTCATAGCAGTCCCTGACCATGCGCAGCGCGTCATCGTGCAACTCTGTCTCCACGTCAGCGCCTTTTGCCACGCCCAACAAGGTCAGGTCATCGGCTGTCGGTCCCAAGCCCCCGGAGGTGATAATCACTCTCGTGCCGCGCTCCAGTCCGGCGTGAATCTCAGCGGCAATGACCTCGACAACGTCGCGCAAGACTGCAACCCGAGAAACAGAGCCTCCTAGATTGCTGATCTGTTTGCAAAGCCAGTTCGTATTCGTGTCCTGAATATCTCCATTCAGGATTTCGTTGCCGATAATGAGAATCTCCACCGCTGTTGCTTTTGACATGAAACCTCCACGCCCCCAGTCCTGCCTCAACGCCGCTGTCACAAGGTCATTTTCAATCGGCGAGTGGTTTGGCCGGGTGCCCCAGGTCTCGATTCTGAGACCTGGGAATCCACAAAACTCAGCCCGGCAACCCACCGGCCTACATCCTACATCGTGCGCACGTAGTTCTTGCCGGGCAGGCCTCGCACGCGGCCGGTGATTTCCAGCTCGAAAAGCGCCGTAAAAACCTCGGAAGAGGTCAGTTGCGTCTCCACAAGTTCGAGAATCTCGTCGATTTGCAGGCTCTCGTCGGTGCGTAGAACCTCCAGCACGATGGCCTCCTCGGGGCGCAGAACCGGGTCTGGCAGAAGGGATGCGGTGGTCTCGGATTTGGATTCAGCCGGCGCCTCGGCTTCCAGCTCCAGGCGCACCTGCGAGGGCAGGTCCTCCCAGATGTCCTCCCAGGTGGCCACCAGCTTGGCCCCCTGTTTAATCAGCGTGTTGGGAGTCCATGAGCCCTTGTTGGTCACGTTGCCGGGAACGGCGAAGAGGTCGCGATTCTGGTCGGCGGCGCAACGGGCCGTGACCCTCGTGCCGGAGTTCTCCGCCGCCTCGACCACCAGCACGGCCACGCTCAGCCCGCTCAAAATGCGGTTGCGGCGGGGGAAGTTCTGCGGCGCGGGAAAGGTTCCCATCGGCAGTTCGCTGATAATGGCGCCGCCGCCAGCAAGAATCTCCTCGGCCAGCTTCTTGTTCTCCTTGGGGTAGACGACGTCAATGCCGGTGCCCCAGACGGCCACGGTGGGCATGCGCGCCCCCAGAGCCCCCCGGTGCGCGCAGGAGTCGATGCCCCGCGCCATGCCGCTCACAATCAGCAGACGGCGCAGAGCCAGGTCGCGAGAGAGAATCTCGGCCATTCCCGAGCCGTAGGGAGAGGGGTGACGCGTGCCCACCACGGCAATCGATGGGCGGGAGAGCAGCGTGGCCGAGCCGCGCACCCACAGGACCGGCGGCGGGTCGTAGATCTCCTTGAGCCGCTCAGGGTACTCCGGGCAGCCGTAGGTGATTACCGTTGCCCCTTGCGCGGCCACCCGCGCCCACTCGTCGGTGGCCGTCTGGCGCGCCTTGCCGTCGAAGATGAACTGCGCCGCCTCGGCGGGAAACCGCAGCCCTTCGAGGGCGGTCAAGGGTAGAGTGAAGATCTGGCTGACGGCGTCCAACTGCTTCACCGCGTCCAGAATCCGCTTCGGACCCAATCCTGGCGCGAGAGCCAGCGCCAGCCAGGCCAACCGTTCCTCATCGAGCGGAGGCGTCGCCGTCGAGAGAGCGTCTTGTGTCAGTGTGCTCATCGTTTTACGCGTCTATGTCCGAAAATCAGGCAGAATGTCCGAAGGCCGCACAGTCCAGTCTCCGTAGGGAGAACGGAACCGCAAACTTTGGTAATTTTGCTCAAGTTACCCTTAGAAGGCTCTCATGTCAAGCCAGAAGTGTTGACCCCACGGGTACGCCGCCTGAATCCTGCGTCCAGGGTTGGTATTCTAAGAAGCTATGAGTTCCCTTCCCCAGAGCCGTTTGCGCATGGCCGCCATCAGCTTTCTCAATCCCGCGCCGCTAATGTGGGACTTCGAGCACCCTCCGCTCGATGCCCCGCTCGCCGAGCGCTATCAAGTGGATAGAATGCTGCCCTCGGAGTGCGCCGACCGGCTGGCGGCGGGCACGGCCGAGATCGGACTGGTTCCCATCGCCGCCCTGGCCACCAACCCCAGCCTGCGCATTCTGCCCGGCTGTGTGATCGCCTCCAAGGGCCGGGTGCGCTCGCTGCTGCTGGTGCGCCGCGCCGCGCAACGGCTCAATGAGCTGCGCTCGGTGGCCGCCGACACCGCCAGCCGCACCACCGTGGCTCATGCGCGCATTCTCTTCCGCCACTGGGGCAGCCCGGATGTGCCTTTTCTGCCCGCGGCCGGCGACCTGGACGCCATGCTGCAGAAAGCCGACGCCGCCATCCTCATCGGCGACCCTGCCCTGCTGGCCCTGGAAGAACGCGCCAACCGCTTCGAACGCACCGGCGAAGAGCTGGTCTACCACGACCTGGCCGAGGAATGGAATACCCTTACCGGCCTGCCCTTTGTCTCCGCCGTCTGGGGCATTGCATGCAGCAGCCCTTTGGACGAGAGCATAGCGGAAGACTTTATTCAATCCCGCAACCACGGCCTGGAGAACATCGACGCGCTGGTGGATGAGTGGTCGGTGCGGATTCCCATCTCCGAGGAGACGATTCGCACCTACCTGACCACGAATATTCACTACATCCTGGATGAGGAATGCATGGAAGCAATGAAGGTCTTCTTCCGCCTGGCCGCCAAGGCCGGCGTTCTGCCCGAATACAGTTTTTCTGTCGGCAAAATGGCGGTTTAGGGCGATTTTCCAGCCCTGCGACGCTTCCGGCTGCACGGAAAAGTGGCTACTCATGAAGAAAAAGCCACTTGAGCGTCCTGATTTTCATAAAAAACGGAAGTGAAAACGCGATAACGCCGCAGCCTTGAAATCTGTGCGCGAGCGGGCAGACGGAAGCTGCTTTCTTACTTCACCTGCACCTTGGGCTCAACCGAGAGCCCCGGACGCAGCAGGTGGTTGGAGTCCTCGCTGGCCAAATCGGTAAAATCGATGCGCACCGGGACGCGCTGCACCACCTTCACGTAGTTGCCAGTGGCATTTTCCGGCGGAAAGAGCGAGAGTACCGAGCCGGTGGCGCCGCCAATCTGGGTTACGCGGCCGTGGTAGGTCTTGCCGGTCGCATCCACATCGATTTCGACCGCCTGTCCGGCGGCCATGTGCTTGAGCTGGGTCTCCTTGAAGTTGGCGGTCACCCACAAGCCTTCGAGCGAGACCAGCGTGAGCAGGTTCTGGCCTGGGGCGACGTTCTGATTGATTTCAACGCTCTTGCGGGTGATGATGCCGGCCGTGGGAGCCAGGATTTTGGTGTAGCTCAGATCGAGTTTGGCCTGATCGAGCTGGGCCTGGGCCTCTTCGACCTGGGCCATGGCCTGCTTGGCGCGGGCGCTCTGCGCGGCCACCTGCTGCGGAGCGGTCTGGGCGTACTTCAATCCGGCCTGGGCCTGGGCCTCGCGCTCACGGGCCACGCGCACGCCGTCGCCGGCGGCCTGTTGGGAGTGGCGAGCGTCGGAAAGCGCGGCGCTGGCGGCGTCGGCGGCGGCCACGGCGGCGTCAAACTGCTGCTTGCTGATGACGTCTTTTGCCACCAGTGGCCGATAGCGTTCGAGGTCGGCCTGAGCCTTGATGTTGTTGGCCTTGGCCTGGGCGACGCGGGCCTGCGCGGCTTCCAGTTGCTGCTGAGCCTGCGAAGTGCCGGCCTGTGTGCCGCTCACGTCAGCCCCGGCCGAGCTCAGATTGCTGCCGGTGTTGGCGGTGGTGATGGGCACGTTGACCTGAGCCGCGGCGGCATTGGCCTGGGCGCTGGCGAGAGCGGCCTCGGCTTTTTCCACGGCAACCTGGTAGTCGCTGGGGTCCAGTTCGGCGATCACGTCGCCCGCCTTCACCACCTGGTTTTCTTCAACGTCGACCTTGAGCACTTGGCCACCGATGCGCGCGCTGACCTGGATCAGATGGCCGTCGATCTGCGCGTCGTCGGTATTCTCGCTGTAGGTGGAGTACCACCAGAACCCGGCCGCCACCAGCGCAAGAACTATAACCACGGCGATAATAATGCCCCTGCGGCGGGACTGTGGCGGCGCGCTCTCAAGCTCTGCGGCCAGTTCGGTTGAGTCCGGTGTTGGGGTTGAATCCGCCACGGCTACTTTCCTCCCAGATAATTCTTGTAGTTCTCGCCTGCTCCCAGGGCACGGGCCAGGCTGAGCTTGGCCAGATTGTGCCGGTAAAGGCTGGTCACATATTGATCGTTGGCCTGGGCCACGGACTGCTGGGCCTGGCTGACGGCCAGGTTGTCGCTGACGCCGTTGGCGTAGCGCTGCTGCGCCTCGCTGAGGGCCTCGTTGGCCAGCGCGACACTGGATTGAGCCACCAGAACCTGCTGCTGCGCCGAGGCAATGTCCAGCAGGGCATCGCGCACATCGGCGTCCACCTGGGCGCTCTTGTCGCTCAACTGGGCCTTCGCTGTGTCCAGATGAGCCTGGGCCACCTGGGCTTCGCCACGCAGGGCAAACTCTTTGAACAACGGGACGCTCAGCGTGCCGGCGGCGTCGCCGGTGCCGTGCGAGTTCATCACATTCACGCCGATGTCGCCGTAATCACCGTCAAATTTGAGGGTGGGCAGCCGGTCGGCGGTGGCCGCCTTGCGCTGCTCCTGGGCCGCTTTGGCCTGCTCGGCCATGGCCGCCAGGTCTTTGCGATTGGTGTGGGCTTCGCGAATGGCCTTCTCCACGTCGATTTGATCGAAGGCCGCGTAAGGCGCCTTGTTGGTGAGCGTAAAGCTCTGCGCCAGGGGCAGGCCAATGGTACGCGCCAGGGCCAATTTGTCCTTTTCCAGAGCGTTTTGGGCCACGATCAACTGCTGCTGCTGCGATTGATAGTCCACGCGGGCGCGCAGCTCATCGAGCAGCGGCGCGGTTCCGGCCTGGTGGTTGGCCACCGCCTGATCGAGCGAAACCTTGGCTGTGGCCACCTGCGCTTCCACGCTGGCGACGAGGGTTTCGTCGGCCAAAACCAGCAGGTAGGCGTTGCCCACCGACAGCACCACCATCTCGCGCGCGTCCTGGGCCGTCAATGCGGCGGCGGTGAAGTTGTGGCGCGCGGCCAGGTAGTTGCGCAGCGAAGCCACATCCACCAGCGACCAACTGAGCGAAGCCCGCAGATCGGTAAATCCATAAGGCCCGATGATGGCGGGGAAGCCGGGAATGCGCAACCCCTCGGCGGGCAGGTCGGCCTCCATCACGCTTTCCTTGGCGTTGAAGTCCACCGAGGGCAGCAGCGCCTGCAACTGGCTGAGCCTTTCGCCGCGCGCCGCGGCCGTCTGCGTGCCGCTCAGGATGACGCCCAGGTTGGCCCTCAACCCTCGCTGCATGGCCTCGTCCAGCGAGAGGCCAATGGGCTGCGGCGAGACTTCACCCTGGGTCACACTGCCCTGAAAGGGCGACACTGTCTGCGCCCCCAGCCCGGCCGTGGACAAAGCCGCCGCCAGCGCCGCCAAGCCCAGGCGCAGGGCACAGGCATGGCGACAGATCGATCTGTTGCTAAAAATGAATGAAGACATCAAGCCCGTTCGACTTTCAACGAATAACTGTAGCCCCACCCTGCCCGCTGCTGAATGGATGCAACGAGCAGCCAACAGATTCCGTACATTTAGTGTATCGAACAAACGGGAAGGACGGCTGAAGCAGGAAGCGCGGCTGAACTCCAGCGCGAACGCTTGACCTCGATCAGAAGCCAGAAAGCGGTTTCATGAAAGCCGGAAAGCGGTTTCCAGCCAGCAAGAGAGAGCGGAGAATGGCCAGAGCCATTACGCTTCGGCCGAGGCGTGAATCAGTTGCGAGGCCAGTGAGCAGAGCCCCTGGCGGAAGACCTCGCGCGCCAGCTCCGGGGTCCATGCGGCGGCTTGCGGTCCGCCGTGCTGCCGCGCCTGCGTGGCCGTCTCCGCGGCCGTGAGGCTGCCCACCGCGCGCAACACAAAGACCGTGCGCATCGCTATGGACAGGCTTGCCAACCAGTTCCGCACCTGGTTACGCTCCTCTCCGCCGAGCATCTTCTTCAATTCCTCGCTCGAAATCCCCGCCAAGGCCAGGTCGTCGTCCTCGATGCAGGTTGTGGCCGGCTCCAGTCCCTCCGGCGCGGCCAGGCAATTGGGGCTGCGCTTGTCCCGCAGATCCAGGGCCGCGGCGCCCAGCGCCCACAAGCTGCTCTGGCGCGCCTTGGCGGGATCGCAACAGACCGAGACCTCCGCCGCGGCCACCGCCGTCTCCACCAGCCGCACCCTCTCTTCGCCTTCGCCCAGCAGCATCGAGGCCACGCTGTAGAGCCCGGCGGCCATCCGCCCGATCAGATCGTCTATGCTTTCAAAGGCCTTGGCGGCTTCCGCATTGCCTGAAATCTGGCCCTCCGGCAAGCCGTGCGGCTGCTCCGCGCGGGCTTCAGTTGCGGCGGCAACCGGCGCGGACGGCGTCTGGCCGTTGTTCGGAGAATTGAATTCCTGGGGCATGAAGACGGCTCCTCTCAGGCTCCAGGCAAGTTCGCTCAATTCGGCTGGAATATGGACTCGGTGCGCGCTGAAGCACTCTGAGCGGCGCCGGTCTCTTGATCGGAGACTGGGCGCCGCAGATACATCCATAGGTAGAAAATGCCCATCACCAGCAAGATTAACGAGGCAGGCCGATTCAGCACAACTGTCAGCATCTGTTCGAAAATCCCCGCCGTGCCCACATGCAGCTTTATCGAGAGAATATTGAGAATGGCCAAAGGAACATCTCCGGTCAGGACAAGCCCCGCGGCATTCACCCACAGCGCAATCTTCCCGACAGCCCCACCCCTGGCCCAGAGCATGGCGCAGGCGGGAACGGTCAGCAGCAGCAGCTTCGCATCCCACGGCCGATGATAGGTCACCAGCATGGTAAGAGGCACGACGGCCGCCAGCGCGAGCCAGGCTCCCGCAGGCGAACTGCGCAACCTGAGCGTGCGCACCGACCATACCAACAGAAGCGCGCCGCAGACCAGGTAGCTGATCAGGTTGTAAACGCGCGGATCGTTCCGAAAAACACTCACGGCCGCCTGCAGATCGATGACCATGGCGGCGGAACGACCAGTTAGAGAATCGGGACTCGGTTCATTAATACCGCCATGCGCCGAAATGGCCGTAAGATTGGCGTTCCAGTCCTCCGTCCAATGCGGCGCAACGTGAGAGACCCACAAAAAGGCCGACAGGCACAGAACGGCGGTAATCAGCAGGGTTTGCAGCGCGCGCTTTCTGCAGACCCCGCCCGCCAGCAGGAAATAGAGCCAGACCAGACCCGCGTCATGGGGTTTGATGGCCAGGCTGGCCGCCAGGCACAAAATGCCAACCGGCACAAAGCGCTCCCGCAGAAAGCACCAGACGGCCACCGCGCAAAGGCTGACCACGAGACCGGCCGCATTGCCAGCACAAAAAATCTCCTCGCAGTTGGCCGCAAGCAGACAAACCAGAAACAGTGAGAGCTTGGGCGCATAGCTCGCTCCGAGATCCCACATCAGGTAAGCGGCCAGGATGAAAACTCCAGCGGTGAGGCTGAGCCACAACCAGTGCGCAAGCCCCCACGGCAGCATCGCAAAAGGCGCGACGAAGATGAAGGTAGTGGGCACGTTGACGTACAGCGTCACCGCCTGGCGGGCCTGGATGGTTTCCGACGCGCGTTCTCCGCCCTCGGCCCGGTAAACAGCCTCCAACTCGCTCACGCTGTATGGATTGTGGTGCTGCAGCAGGCATCGCGTGCCATAGTAAACTGCACGGAAATCCACCCAGCCATTCGACGTCTGCCCCATGTCGAATCCCCACCAGATGGAAATTGCGCTGCTCAGCAAGATCCAAACCAGGGCAATCCGCCGCATCCTTGTCATCTTCATCCTCTCTTCCACTTTGAAACGGCGCGATAGCCCGGAGTTACACTGCCGGGCGGACTTCTCAGACATGAATCGGATTAAGCCGGCGTGGACGCAAGTTGCTTTTCTCCCGGCTCTCCAACCTCAGTCAATGGAGGTTGGGCAGGATCGCGCCGCACATAAATCCACAAATAGAAAATGCCCGTCACCAGCAAGATGAGCGGGGTTGGTTCCATCAGCAGGACTGTTCGTATCTGTCCGGACAGCCCCGCTGTGGAGATGTGCATATTCTTGGTGAGAATTAGGAGAATAGTCAACGGGATGTCCGAAGTGGAGACAATCCCCGCGGAAGTTACCAGGAGCGCAAGCCACCGAATCGGCCCGCCCTCGGCCCAAAGCATGACGCAGGCCGGAACGGTAAGCAGCAGGAGCTTCGCATCGTAGGGCCGATGATAGCTCACGAGCATGGTAAGAGTCGCCGCTACAGCCAGTCCCAGCCAGGCACTTCGCGGCGAAAAGAGCGACCGGAGTGTGTGAATTGCCCATACCAGCAGGAGCGCTCCGCATACCACATAACTAACCGGATTGTAGATGCGTGGATCGTCTCGAAAGACGCTTAGGATGGATTGAAGATCGATGATCATACACGGCCCAATCCTGACGGCTGAACTAAGTCCTGGGTTGTTGGGTCCGCAAGCTGCCAGAATGTTGGAGTGCAGTTCCTGAATCCAATGGGGCGCGATCGGCGCTACCCACAGGAGGGCCAGCGCCGCCAGAACAGCAGTGACCAGGAGGGTCTGCAGCGCGCGCTTCCGATAGATCCCGCCAGCCAACAGAAAATACAGCCAGACAAACCCCGCGTCATGGGGCTTGATGGCGAGGCTGGCTGCAAGACACAGGATGCCGGCACAAACAAACCGCTCCTTGAGAAAGCACCATACGGCCACTAGGCAAAGACTTATGGCAATCCCCGCGGTATTGCCAATTGCAAAGAGAATTTCGCTGTTGGCAAGAACAAAGCAGATCAAGCCACCGGAAATGACTGGCGCGTAATTGGCCCCGAAATCCCACATCAGGAAAGCGCCTAAGATGAGGCTCCCAGCGGTGAGAATCATCCACAGCAGGTGCGCAGGCCCCCATGGCAGTATCGCGAACGGAGTAATAAAGATAGATATGGTCGGAAAGTACACATTCCACGTCAGATTCTGTCTGAGTCCATCTTCTTTGGGCCCTGGGCGACTCCCTCCTTCTGCGAGGTAAACACGCAGTGGCTCGCCTGCTTTGTAGGGATCAGTGTGTTCAAGCAGGCATCGCGCGTCGTAGTAGACGCCTTTGAAATCTATCATTCCGCCAGGCGAGCTGCGCTCAATAGATACGCCCCATAAAGCGGAGAGCCCGCAGCACAACAGCAGCCAAAACAGAGCGATCCGCTGCGTCTTTGTCATGCTCGCTTTCACGCTCGACACGTCCATGCGCACAGAATAAGAATCATGACCAAGAAGCGGATGGCGGCCATTTGAAATTACGCGTATAAAGCAAGGGAGAGGATGTCAAGGCAACTGATTTGCCCAACGCATCTCTCCCCGTAACAGCGAATTGATATGAGCGCCACGCTCTGCCTTCGGCTGGCTTTACGCGCCAACCGCGCTGACCGCGTTCGCAAACTCCTGGGCGATGTTGTTGTATGCCGTGCCGACGGCGGAGGCGAATTGGCCCACGCCTGCGACTGCACCGCATGCAATCAGAAAAGCCAGCAGGGAATACTCCATCAGATCCTGGCCCTCCTCGATCGCCATCAGGCAATGCAATTTGAAGACGAGTTTCAAGACTCCGTGCCACATACGGCGGCCTCGTTGTCAGTTGAGTACAGCACATCCTTTGTCGGGGAGAGTACGCCTTGAGCCCATTCTGGCGCACCATCTCCCGCGAAGGCGCGAAGGTTGCTGAGCGTCGCTGGCCTGCCGGTGCTTCGGCAGGGACTAGGCGGCGGCGGTCATTGCGGTTCGAAGCTTGGTGAAGATAGTGCCAACGGAGGTGCCTATGCTGGTTATGCCGGCGGTGGCGCCGAGGGCGATCAGTCCGGCAAGCAGCGCGTATTCGATCAGATCCTGACCTTCCTCGCGGTTCTTCAGGTCCTGGAATTTCACATACAGCTTGAGAAGAATGGTGTTCATTGTTATCCTCTCCCAAGTGGAAGTACCAGGCCTCTGACAGTATGATTTTGTCCATTGAGTTCGCCCAATCCCAGCACCCATAAATTGGAACCCGAGGCACCCATGAGTGGTACTACACAAGCGGTAAGAAACCTAGTTTGAACCCGCTACACCCGCCATCGAGCACTCGAATGCCTGGTCGCAAATTCTACCGAGCATTGCCTTGGACAAGAGAGTACGCCTGGCCCAAATCTGGCGCACCCTCTCCCGCGAAGGCGCGAAGGTTGCTGAGCGTCGCTGGCCTGCCGGTGCTTCGGCAGGGACTAGGCGGCGGCGGTCATTGCGGTTTGAAGCTTGTTGAAGATAGTGCCAACTGAGCCGCCTATGCTGGTTATGGCGGCGGTGGCGCCGAGGGCGATCAAGCCGGCAAGAAGAGCGTATTCGATCAGATCCTGACCTTCCTCGCGGTTCTTCAGGTCCTGGAATTTCACATACAGCTTGAGAAGCATGGTGTTCATAATGTGTCCTCTCCGTAAGTTGATTTTCCCTGCATGGAGCCGGGGAGTGCTGATTGTACTGCACGTACCGTTCCATTATTAATTCCAATGAACTTTCTTTATAAATCAATCACTTACTCAATTCGAGGCCAATGACATATCGCTTCGCGGTGTAAACAAATGTATACGAATCTCGCCAGACAGACATGCATTGTATACAGAGCTCTAGAGCATTTCAGGATTACCGTAGAGTCGCCAAGTGCGTTTAGTGTGAATTTTCTTAAGGACAATTCACTTTGCAGATGCGGCTTCACTTTATGCCGATCCTGAAAATGCTTTAATGTTGAGAATCCGTAAAGTTGCGGGCAGCAATCGGATGGGGAGCAGGCTGCGCGGAAACCTCTAAGAACTCCAGAGTGTCCCCAAGCGCTGTCTTCGTCTCGCGGATCGTACCCGCCGGAAGTTCGAGGACCGAATGCGCCCAAAGGCAGGCCGAGAGCCGCCACGCGGGTACATCGCTCACCAGCTTCCTGATGCGCTTCTTGCGGTCCAGATAAACCAGGTCGATGGGAAATTGCATCCAGAAGGTGTGCACGGCCTCGCAGGGGCTAATCCAGAGCCCCTCTCCGGGAGCAAGACCCTCGCGCCCCAGCAGTCCCTTGTTGCGCTTTGCCGCGCTGTCAGCGATTTCCATGCAGGTGGCGAGAACCGTATCGCGCGTCAGATTCGTGACTCGCAGGCGCGTCTCCTCGATTGCCTGGCGGCGCGAAGCAAGCCGTTTTCGCAGCCCCGATAGCATCCGACTAAAGGAATTCATCCGCTTTTCTCAGAGCCCTTGCCTGTCAGCCGCACTGCTACACCTGTTTACCGCCTCGCCCTGCTCCGCCCGGCGGCCGCCGCTTTCACGACACAACGTCTTTTAAACTGCCAAATCCGCTGAAGGGGCTGAACCTGCCAGGACTGGCCACAGCGCTTACGCACCACGGGCAGAAGGCTGCCGGCTGCATCGAGGAAGATGCAGCCGGAAAGCTCATTGGTTCGAAGTTGTGGACGCAGCCGAGGTGCTTTCTCCACTCGATGCCGCGCCAAAGGTTACGCTAGCGCCTTCGATTGCCAGCGGCGTCTCCGGCTTCATGCTGTCCATCAGTTTCTCGACGGGCATGGTAGGCGGCGCGGGGGCCGGTGTGTTGGCGGCGGTCTTCGCATCCGGCGTATTCATCGGAATGCCGGAGTTGGGTGGCAGGAACTTCTGCGGAAACTTCAGCGTGGGCAACGGGGCTCCAGCCTGAATGGGAGCCACAATCTCCGGCGTCACAATCACAATCAGCTCGGTGTTCGCCTTGGTCTTCTGCATCGACTGGAAGAACTTGCCCAGTACGGGAATGTCTCCCAGAAAGGGTATCTTTGAGAAGGTTTCCGACTCGGTGTTGTCCAGCAGCCCGCCGATGACGAAGCTCTGACCGTCGGCCAGTTCGACCTCGGTCTTCATCTTCCGCGTGTTGATGGCGGGCACGACGAAGCCGGAGACCTCAATCTCATTGGTGAAGTCCAGCGCGCTGACCTCGGGAGCCACCTGCAACCGGATGGTTCCGCGGGGGGTAATGGTGGGGATGAAGTTGAGGCGGACTCCATACTCCTTGAACATGATGCTAATCGAGGATCCACTGCCGCCTGAACCACCCTGAACGACAGGATAAGGATACTCTCCGCCAGCCAGGAAGCTGGCCTGTTTGCCATTGGCCGCCAGCAGATTGGGCTCGGCCAGAACCTGCGCCCCGATTTTGGTCGCCATCGCCTGGATGGTTGCGCCGAAACCACTCAAGCCTGGGAAGAAGGCCATGATGTTCAGGTCGCTGGTGATCGCTGTACCCGCGGAGGTCGTCAGCGGTTGAGAGAACTGTCCGGTGGAGATCGAACCGATGGAGTGTCCCAGCCCGTTATTGAAGAGATTGATGCCGAACTGCGTCTCCTTGCTGCGGTCGACGCTGATAAAGCGCACCTTGAGAAGAATCTGCGAATCGGAGGCGGGCACATTGACGTTCAGCAGGTTGATAACCTTACCGGCGGTCGAGGCGATCTTGACGGCGCGCTGGGAGCTGTTGATATCCGTGACCGTGCCGCGAAGAAAAATGGAGCCATTCTCCGAGCTGACCTTCAGCGGCTGCCCGGGAAGCTCCATTCTGATCTCACGGCGGATCCCTTCCAGACTATCGCGGGAAACCAGTTCGCTGGGGCGCACCGTCACGTTGAAGAACTGCCGGCCGCCGCGGGTATCCCAGATAATCAGACTGGTTTCCCCCGCCGCTTTGCCCGTCACCATGACCTCGGTTGGACTAGTCGCTTGCACCTCGGCAGTCTCGCTCTGCGCGATGGCAACCCGTTTGATGGGCCACGCGCAGTCAACCAGAACCGTCTTTCCCATGGTAACGAAAAGATCATTTGCAGAGTCTTGCATGGTGGCGCTGGCGGGTTGAGAGGCCGGCGACATAGCCTGAGCGCGCAGGCCCAACCCGGCAAAGAGGAGAACTGATAATACGCTGAAAGATGCGATGCAGATACTGGTCTTCGCTCTCACTGGCGTCCCCCGGAGGCAAATTTTGCTTCGCTCTGTTTCGAGCCGTTGATCACTTCGATGGAATAGCCACTGGGCGCTGCACTCCTGCTGGAGGCCACACGCACAGTCTTTGCCGGAGCCGAATTCTGGCCTGTAAAGAGGCTTCCTGTGGCCGTGCCGGGAACCGGAGCAATCTTGGTGTCCAGCGGATTGCGCAGTATAAGCCGGATGGTCTCACTGCTGGCCAGCTCAAGGGTCTCGGCCTGCTCGGGGGTGACCAGCAGGTTGACCACCTGCACCTGCTTTGCCTTGCCCTCATTGTCCTTGACTTGTTGATAATCCGTGCCGGCCGACAGCACCTGGATGTTCTGCAGGACCGTTCTTGCCTGGGCGCCTTGCGTGGAGTTTTGCTCGCCGGGAGGCGTGCCGGAGATAATCACATCCACGCGCATTCCCTGAGTGGCGAAGCCGGAGACGCCCACCACCTCATCGACCTTGACCGCGCAGGCTCTCATGCCAGGGGGAATGGCGGGGGCCAATCCTCCACCGGCGCCCACCGCGGCCAGACGGCTCTCGATGATCGGCTCGCCCGCATAAAGGTCCGAGATGACGCCCCGTCCAATCACCTTGCTCTCGTCTTTCACGGGAATGGCGCCAGCGGGAACCGCTCCCGTAATTTCAATGGTCTTCAGGTTATCGGCGTTGAGAATGGTTCCGAGTTTGATGTCCGTATTTGCCGCGACCAGGCGCGTAACGGCGGACGGCCGCGCTGCCGCCATACGGCCACCAACCAGGCGTGCAACCAGGTAAGCGCAAGCACCGGCTATGAAGAAAGCAACCAGAAGGATCGTGAGCAGTCTCCGGTTCATGGAAAGCCTGTTTGAACTGGCTACCCTGCCAGCCTCGCCTTTCTATCCCTTGCGGCAATTACCTTGCCTCAAGAAACAATTGCCGATTTTAACCCGAAACTTAAATTACGCGTACAAATTATTGAATCAATTTGAACCGCTAATTCAGTTTATTACCAAAAAATGTGGGGAATGCCGGGAAGCGCTATTGCGGGAAGGGCGGGTACCAAGAGAGTTATCGGCAGCCCTACTATATAGTAGTGAATTCCTGCCCAAGCCTTGCTATAAGAGATTTCTGAAGAGATTCAGATCGAACTCTGAAGACTATAATTGAACTCTGAAGATGAGACGTCAGGGCCTCTTTCAGCACTCATTCAGGCCGGCAATGCCTGCAATGGAACCCTCGCTCTAGAAGCGGTTCCGCGCACATGGGAGGAAATTCATCCGGTTATGGGCCCTTCCCCGACAATGACGCTCTTCTCCGAGCAGCCAAGGCCGAGTCAGCACTCCTATTCCTTTGTGGCTTCGATTTTGCTGCATGGCACCGCGCTGGGCCTGATCTCCTTCGGAATTCTCTGCGCGCCCAAAGTCAACTCCCTGGCGCCCACTGAGCGCTACGCCATGCGGCGCCTGGACCTGCACACGCTTGAACCCCAGATGCGGCAGAGCGCCGGCAGCGCCATCGAATATCCCCGCTGGCATGCGGGCTCGCACCAGCCTTCGCCTGGCGACAGGCCCGCCGTGACGCCACCCGTGCTGCGGCAGATGGCAATAGCCGCGCACGCCGCCCAGACGCTGCTGCAGCCGGATATTGTCAAGCCGCTGGCGCTCGCCGTGAAGATGCCGGCGCCCACGGTGATGATCTGGAACGCGCGAAATGCCCCAGCTAAAACGATTGTCGCCCCTATGCCGGAAAAGCCGCCCTCCGCCGATCTGCGGCCTTCCATGCAGTTGCCCAATGAGGAGCAGAGCCTGGCGGAGCTCAGCTTGAAGGCCTCCGATCTGCCTGCGCAAAAGCAGCCCATTCAGGCCGGCACGGCTACGCCCGTGGTGACGCAGGCGCAGAAGCCGTCGCCGCTTGTGCCGATCACCACCGCGCAAGGCTCGGCGCAGCCAACTTCAGCCGCCATCCTCTCGCTCTCCGACCTGCACATGAAGGATGGCCCCGTCACGCTGCCGCCGGTCAATGAAACGGCCTCCGCGAACTCCTCAGGCCGGCCGGCAGCCGGGCAGGCAAAGGAGCCCTTGCAGCCAGGGCATGGAGACCCCGCCAGCAAAAGTGGAGACCCGTCCAGTAAAAGCGGTGACCCCGCCACCGGCAAGACAGGCAAAGCAGGCGCTGGCAAGAGCGCAATCGAGGCAGCGGACCTGCCTGCATCCGCCGCGGCTGCGTCGAACGGCCGGGGCGCCCTGGGGCTGAGCGGCCAGCCTTCGGCCGCTCACATCACGCTGCCCAAAAACGGCCAGTTTGGAGCGGTGGTGGTGGGCTCTTCGATGGCGGAAGAGTATCCCGAGACGGCCGGGCTCTGGAGCGGCCGGATGGCGTACACCGTTTATCTGCACGTGGGCCTGGCCAAAAGCTGGATTCTTCAGTACTCGCTGCCGCGCGCCCAGGACGCGGCAGAAGCGGGCGGCATGGCGCGCATCGCGGCCCCCTGGCCTTATAACATCGTCACGCCCAACCTGGCTCCCGGAGCCATTGATGACGATGCGCTGATCGTGCATGGATTTATCAATCAGGAGGGCCGCTTCGAGGCTCTGGCCATCGCCTTCCCGCCCCAGTTCCCGCAGGCGCGGTTTGTGCTCGACTCGCTGGCCCAGTGGCAGTTCCGGCCGGCGACGCAGAATGGTCAGAAGATCAAGGTGGAAGTGGTACTCATCATTCCCGAGCAGGAATAAATCCAAAAAACAGCGACAAGCCCGAAGAGCATGAATAAGGCCCGCGTCCCTCCCCCATCCCCATCTGTCCAGATCGGCTTCACGATCCAGTTCAAATGGGCGGACCGTCGGAACGCGGGCCTTATTCTCTTTCATCCGGCTATGTGGCGGTGTTGAGGAGCAGTCGCGATTGCGTGAAGGTCGCTCCGATCGCACCGAATATGGAGTTCAGATCCATGGTCTTATTCGTGCAGCCGTTGGCTGCGCTTGATTGGTCGGTGTAGAAATACCACGGATAAGCGACTTTACCCGTCGGTGAGGCCATGTCCTCCATCACCACGCATGGGACGACCTGCGACGCCGAGGTGATAGGGACGTTCAGAGTGCCAGTAACGACAACTTGAGTACTGCCAAGTGTGCCGTCATCGGTGACGCATCCGTTAGACTCCGAACCGTAAGCCACCGCGTAAAATCTGGTTCCCGCATTCTGGGCATACTGGGCCGCCATGATCGCCTGCTGGCAATCCGCGTTGGAGTCTGGGTATGTACCCCATTTTGTAGATACACCAGTCAAATTGGCGGCCGTAGTTGTGTACTTCGTGGTCCCCGCGGAAGTAACCGAATCGCCGCCGGTGCCAGCCGTGCTTGTCTTCTGGGGGAACCCGTCATAAGGCATATTCGCCTGACCATCGCTGACGAATATGATTGCGTTATTCGCATTGATTCCCAGCGCAGTCGTCGCCGCCTGTTCGGCCTGAAGCGCCGTCTGTGCAGCATAGATCGCGCCCGCAAAGTAGGTCATATACTTCGAGTCGGGCCAACTGCTCGTACTCGGAGGCTTCAGGCAACCTTTGGTGCTGGTGCTGCTATTCCCGATCGCCTTCACGAGGATGGAACTGGAGTTCAATGCGCCGCCAGAAGTGAGGTAATCACTGGTAAAGCCATTCGCATCGATATTCGTCATGTCGGCGCTGTGCGGTGTGATCTGGTAAGTCGCGGTATACGCCGTAGTGCCTGAATAAGCGAATGGCGTATACGCGGATGTTGACCCCGAGGCGGGAATCGCAGGGAGGCTGTATACATTCGCCGTAGGGGTTCCTTTGCAATTGTAGTCATCCGCGACTTGGGTCACAGGGACATTTGGAAACGAGAACAGGCTCACGCGGAATTTCGCGTTTGCGCTACTGGAAGTGCAGCCCGCTTGTCCCCCGGCACAGGGATGAACGCTGAGCAGCATAGTCTGAATGCCCGTCATGGCGCATTGCTCCGCCGTAGATCCGCTTTGGGGGCAGTAGGGATCTTGACTGCCCATCGATCCCGTCGCGTCCAGGATGATGGCCACATTCCATGGCTGCGCGAGGCCCTGCATGGATGCGATCGCGGTTGCCCCAACATTCACTGTAGTGAAGCCGAAGAGTCGCATGAAATACGTCGGCACGGCGGCCGTCAGATTGACTTTGACGGCGTTTGGCGGATTTGCGGGAGTGCTGTTGGCACAGGTCGATGGCGCCGGTATCAGCACGTTCAGGCACGGCGTCGTTATGTTCGGGGTGACAGTTCCCTCTCCGGCGCTGAGGTTATTCGTCACGTACTGGCTCGCAACGCTGGCTGCACTGCTGTTGGTGTACACCGAGTCCGCTCCTGCCAATGCCGCGGCGTCGGCGGTGCTTTGGAGTTTATCGCGAACAAGATAGGCATGGCCCGCGTCGATCGTCAACCCGGCCACTCCCATCAGGACAAGCATTCCCAGCGCCACCAATACCAGCATCTGGCCACGCTGGTCGTCCAGAGCTCTGCGAACAAAAGACTTACAATTCTTTTTCATTGCATTGGCTCCGTTATTACTGCCTGCATCGGGCATAGGGACGCGAAGTTGAACCCGTAAACTCCGACGCTGCAGGGATATGTTGCTGTTACTGTTGTGCTCGCACCCTGCAACACATAGGCTGCGCCGGCGCTGCATGTGAAGTTTGCGATGGGAGACGGCGTGTGTGGGCCATACGAGTAGGTGCCAACCTGTACCGTCAACTGGACCCCGCTGGTTCCCGTCAGGATCAGGTTCCCCTGTGAAGCTCCAATAAAAGCGGTGGCAGCCGCATTGCAGGGGTCCGACGCGCCAGACATACCCGGAAGTTCTTGAAGAGTCGTTGCGGCCTGTTGGGTGGCGTAAGTCAGCGCCTGATCATTGAAGAAGAAATAACCAAGCGATAGTATGCCCGTCAACACCATCAGCAGCACGGGCAAGGCAAAGGCGAGCTCGACCAGCGATTGTCCCTCGTCTCCGCAACGAAAACTGGCGCGAAGCCGGCCGCCGATGGACCGGGCTTTCACGCTCGTTCTGCTGGCTGCCGCGAAGCGGGGCAGATAGCGCCCTAATGCCACGACTTGCCGATGCAGATCACCCGCTATCTTCATCGTCTTTCCTCCGCGTCTCTTCTTCGTGCATTAAGGTTCGCGCATCACATTGGAATGAAAGCCATCGAGGCGCATATTACCCCATATGGTATATATTATGCAATAAGAACTCATCCCTTCCACGGTATTTATATAAAAGAGAAGGCAAAAATAGGACAGGAAGTATAAACAGATGCTTCTCATGACTCGAAGCACGATTCTTCCATCTAAATAGACCTATCCCATGAGGATGGAAGACAGTTTTTTGTGTCGCTCAGAAGCATTTTCACTTCAACCTATTGACCTCGCCGCGGCGCCAGGGTTTGTCCATGCAATCTGCTTGGTATCTTCATCGTTTTTTCCACCACTCATTGCCGTTCATGAAAGCTCGGTTCGACAACGCATTTCGCAGCCATCCGGGCAGATATTTGCAGGGCGCGCCCCATGGACGCCTAGCCCTTGTCCTTCCTGAGCCGCTGCAGGAATTGATCGAGTTGCTTCTGATCCACGCCGTTCAACAGGGGATTCGGCACTTTGTGCGCCGCCGGAGTATCGAGCGGAATAAACTGCAGACCGACGCCGTCGTTGCCCCAGCGAACGGCCCTGGAGTGCACGGCAATCGATTGCTCCCTGCTTTCTTCCCCGTCGCCGGCCTGTTGCAGCGTCATCAGGATCAGAGTGCCAGGGTACCAGCGCTCCTCGGTCACCACGTACAATCCCGTCGAGCTGACATCCCGGATGTCGTGCGCCTTCGGAGCCGCGCCCGTCCAGTAATAGGCAGCCAGGTCGGACGTGGACATCCGCGGAGCTTTTCGTGGATCCGGCGACCACCAGCGCCGCAGCCAGTTCTTCGGCGGCTTGTGCTTCTTGGTTCCCGCTTCGACCAGGTCCATCTCATAGACTGGCTGGGAGCCAGCCTGCTCCTCGCCAGAGCGGTTCTCCAGTCCCACCACGCCGGGACCGCCGCTCCAAAGCGGCCGGCTACGCAACAAAGCGGCGTTTTGCACCGCGCCGGCAGCGCTGCTCGAGTTGGAAAACCGCTCCAGCCGGCGCTGCATCTCCTCGGCCATGCAAAGCACCAACTGGTCGCCTGACTGGGTCTGCGACAGATAGATCGAGTGGGCGGGCAGCGCCAGAACGCTTGCCGCCTGCGGAATTGAAGCACTGACGCGAAAGGTGGGGAAGGACTCGACCACCTCAATCACCCGGCAATCCCCGTCCAAATACATCAGATCGAGCGGAATATGCGTTTCCGTCTCGGGAATTCTCCTGAACGGCGCCATCCAGAGGCCCTCGCCGGACTTTAGCGCCAGCTTTTCAAGCAAAATTCTGAGATCCACGGACGAAAGGTCGGCAACCGCGACCTCCAGGCCGAGAAAACATTCGCGAGTCTGGTTGTATGCGCAAAGTCTTCGCAATTCCATAAAGCGTCCAGCCTCCAGCTATAGCGGTGCTTCAATTGCCGCACCCGAAAACCACGGCCGCTGAGCGGCTCTTCCCTTTTCGCCCCCCGCGTTTCGCCCCCGCGGCAGGTCTTCGCCGCCGCAGCGACTCTTCAATTGCCGCCCCCTCCAAAAACAGCCTCAATCGCTGAGTGGCTTTTCCTTTCTGGAATCCCCGGCGACAGGTCTTCGTCGCTGGGGCGAAAGAAAAAGCCACCTTGCATGGCTTTGATAAGGGCTCGTCAACTGAATCGCCGCTCTCGCGGGATGATCGGAAGGTCCAGCAAACCCCGCCACGCTTCACGGCTCCACGCGCCAGCCATGAAACTTGCGCAAGGGCCCAAACTACTTGACCCGCGTACGGCGGCGCTGAATCAAAACGATCAGCACAACAACAAATAGCACACCAGCAGCAACCCTGATGATCATGGTTTGGTCCATATCGGCTCCTCCTTCCCTCAATGTTGATTTAATACCTTGAATGACTCCATCATGGAGATGAACGCAGGTCCCAGCGTAACCACAAAGAGCGAAGGAAAGATGAACAGCACCAGCGGGAAGACCAGTTTGACGCTGGTCTTTGCCGCCGCCTCCTCCACCGCCTGCACACGCTGTGTTCTGAGTGTATCGCCATGAACGCGCAAGATTTTAGCGACGCTGGTTCCATATTGTTCCGCCTGAACCAGCATGGAAACGAGATTGCGCACGCAGTCTACGTCGGTGCGTTCCGACATATGCCTCCAGGCCTCGCCGCGCGGACGCCCGGCGCGCTGCTCCAGCACCACAATGCCCAATTCATCGCACATCTCCGGCTGGGCCTTTTTCAACTCCACCGTGGTGCGCACCGTCGCCTGGTCCAGGCTCAGTCCGGCCTCGATGCAGATGACCAGCAGGTCAAGCACATCCGGCAAGCCGCGCCGAATGCGTTTCTGACGGGTGGAAATCCGCCTTCCCAGCCAAAAATCCGGTGCGATGAATCCAAGGGCCAAGGCCAGTATATACACGAAAAAGGGGCTCATTGCGCACACGCCGGTAATTAGCGCCAAGGCGCAAAGCAGCAGAGGAACCAAGACTTTGGAGCCATAGAAGATTTTGATCGCCGACTCATCGCGGTAACCGGCGCGCTGCAGACGCTGCAGGGCGACGGAGACCTCGGCCTGGCTTTTGGGCAGAACATTCTCGAAATGCTCCACGACGCCGCCGATCGACAGGCCGGTCTGCTGTATGGCGGTCAATAGGGATTTCTGCTTGGGGCGCGGGTTGATCGCCTCGGAGATTCGCTGCAGCATCTCTTCCCGATAGAACAGCAGCAGCCCGCCGCTCACAATCAGCAGGAAGATGACCGCAAAAGTGAAAATCGCAATTCCCATAGCCCACCTTCAGACGTCCATGTTGACGATGTGGCGAATGATAAGCCCGCCCACCACGAGCATCCCGCCTGCCGCCCAGAGAACTTTGATGCCGGTCGGATTCGTCCACATGATGCTCATCATATGGGGGTTGACGGCATACAAAGCGATGCCCAGCACCACCGGAAGAAGGGTGAGTATCCACCCGGTAAGGCGGCCCTGCGCGGTGTGAACCGCGACTTGCCGTTTAAGGCGAAAACGCTCCCGGATGACATGAGAGGTCTTGTCGAGAACCTCGGCCAGGTTCCCCCCTGTCTCTTTCTGGATCATGATCGCGGTGGCGACAATGCGAAGATCCTGAATGGGGACGCGGCTAATCAGGTTATCCATGGCGGTCTTCAACTCAAGGCCGTAGTTCTGCTCCGAGACACATCCCTTGAACTCGCAGCCGACCGGGTCGGCGCATTCACGGGCCACCGACCCCATGGCGACGATAAAGCTTTGTCCGGAGCGCAGCGCGCTCACCATCATGTCCAGCGCCTCCGGCAATCCCTGCTGAAACTGGTCGAGACGCTTCCTGCGCTTATGGAAGACCCACCAAAAAGGCGCGGCGCCCAGCAGCACCCCGGCCCCACAGGCAGCAAGAAGGGAGTCGAAACGCCAATCTACCAGATAAGCCGCACTCACAAAGCAGAGCCCGCAGCCGATCATCAGGCCCGCGGCGGTCCACTTCAGATCGGCCTGACTGAGCAGGATTCGCAGCCGCGGCACCAGTTCAAACTGGTGCAGCCAGCGGTTCAGCCAGGGAATGCCGCTGAGCCGCTCGTTCTTGCGCAGATTGACGGCCTGCTTGTTCGCCTCCATACTCTCGCTGGCCAAGGCGGAGTGAAGTGCGGCGTGAACCTGCTTGGCCTGCTGAGAGGCCCCCATGCTGGCGGCCATCATCAGCAGAGTAATAACCGAGAAGACGCCCAGAAACACCAAACCAACGATCAATCCCATCTCTGCTGCCCCCTTTCTGCTTAGTTGACCGGCGTCTCGCGCTCAAACAGAGCTGGCGGCAGGACGATGCCCGAGAGGCGAAGCCGCTCCAGGAATCGCGGACGAATACGGGTTGGCTGGAATACGCCGATGACCTTGCCATCAGGCCCAATCCCCTTCTTGTTGAAGGCGAATATCTCCTGCATGCTGATGACATTCTCCTCCATGCCGGTGATCTCCGAGACACTGGTCACCTTGCGGGTGCCATCGCTCATGCGGGCAGCCTGAACAACGATGGTAATGGCTGACGCTATCTGCTGGCGAACGGATTTTTCAGGGATGCTCAGATTGCCCATCGCCACCATCGACTCAAGCCTGGAGATGGCGTCGCGGGGAGTATTGGCGTGAATAGTGGTCATCGAGCCTTCATGCCCGGTATTCATGGCCTGCAGCATATCGAAGGCTTCTTCTCCGCGCACCTCTCCCATGATAATGCGGTCGGGGCGCATACGCAGGCAGTTAATCAGCAACTGACGCTGGCGAATCGCTCCCTGTCCCTCGATATTGGGCGGACGGGTCTCCAGGCGCACGATGTTTTCCTGCGCCAGGCGCAATTCGGCCGCGTCTTCGATGGTGACGATGCGCTCATTGCGCGGAATGTACTGCGAGAGAATATTCAGGAAGGTCGTCTTGCCGGCGCCGGTGCCGCCGGAGATGAGAATGCTGATGCGGGCCTTGACCGCCGAAGAGAGCACTTCCATCATCTCCGGGGAGACGCTCTGCAACTGAACCAGCTGATTGGCGGCCAGGGGCCCCGTCCCGAAGCGGCGAATGGAAAGCGAGGGGCCGTCGAGCGCCAGCGGGGGAATAATGGCGTTGACGCGAGAGCCGTCGGGCAGCCGGGCATCAACCATCGGCGAGGACTCGTCCACCCGGCGGCCCACGCGCGAGACGATGCGGTCGATGATTTGCAGCAAATGGGCGTCATCGCGGAAGACCGTATCGGTCCTCTGCAGCAATCCGCCCTTCTCAATAAAGACATGGTCCTTGTCATTGACCAGAATGTCGGAGATCTTTGCGTCCCTCAGCAGGGGTTCCAAGGGGCCGAGGCCGAAGACCTCGTCAAGCAGATCGGCCTGTATCTTCTCCTGCTCGTCGAAGTTCAGCGGCACGCGCTGTTCGGCGATGATCTCCTTCACGATGCCGGAGACCGCCTGCCGCGCCTGGCTGTTGTTGACGCGCGACAGCTTCTCCAGGTCCAGCTTGGAGATCAGCGTCCGGTGTATCTCCGCTTTGTACTTTTCCAGATTCAGAAGTTCCACATTTCACCTTCGATCAGCAGAGAAAATTCATTCATTTCCAAAAAGCCCTAGACTCGCCGTTACATCCAAGGAGAAGATTGCGTTGCCCAGCCACTTTAGCCCAGCCGACCGATGGGGTTCTTGCCGGGATCACTACATCCGGAGAGAAAATTGCGTTGCCCGTCATCTTCAGCCAGCCCGGCCCTCAATTTACGCCTGCCCGGCCCGCAATCTGCGCGTTTCTAGCCTCCCGCATTTGTGCCGGGGACACCGTCCGCGAGGAATTCGCCTCTCTCATTCCATCGGCTAAAATCCGCGCGAGACGACCACTCTACTTCTTCAGAAGGTGCCATTGACCATCAACCCCCTTCACGTAGGTAGCGCCCTTATATGTGCGAGTTTCAGGCTCGCCCGGCCGCGGGTTAATCGCACCGTAGCTCTCCAGTTCCATCCGTTTCGTCTCCACGAACTCGGCGCGACGCTCTGCCTCCTTCGCATCGAGATTCGCATCGGCCGCCGGCGGCATAAGCGAAGCCAGGTTCGGCAACCCTTCCACCACCAGCGTCACACTGGCTTCGGCCGTCGCATAGTCGGTGCTGTCGGCGGGAATGAAGGTGACTGCAAGCCTCTGTCTGCCCGTTGCCAGCATGGTACCCGCAGCCGGGGTGTAGACAAAAGCGCCTGAAATCAATGCCGTGGCGTTAAGCTGGGCCTCACCGAGCGCCGTGCCGTAAGTGATGGGGTCCGGCGCCGGCCAGGTGATGATGGGCGGCGCTTTGCTGGCTGTGAGCGAGGCTATGGCCTGCGCCTCGGCGTAATTTGCGCTCTCGTCTGGAGTGAAGGTTACCGAAAGCGTATGCTTTCCCGCCTCGAGCGCAACCCCTGTGGCAGGCGTGTAGGCAAAGGTTCCCGGAACCGATGCCGTGGCGTTGAGCTGGGCGTCAGTGAGCGCGGCGCCATAAGAGATGGCGGCCGGCTCCGGCCAGGTGATGAGGGGCGGCGCCTTGGCGACCGTAAGCGAAACAGAGGCCTGCGTCGCCGGGAAGTTGGCTTCTTCCGGAGTAAAGGTAACCGAGAGCGTGTGCCTGCCCGCATCGAGCCGCTCGCCGGCGGCGGGAGCGTAGGAGAAAGCGCCCGGAACCGAGGCAGTGGCATTGAGTTCGGCCTCGCTCAACGCCGTACCGTAGGGGATGGGGGCTGGAATGGGCCAGGTAATGACGGTCGGCTGCGCCTCGGTGACCGTAAGGGAGACCGTGGCCCGCACCTCGACGTAGTCCGTGATGTCGGCCGGAGTAAAGGCTACCGAAAGCGTATGCGTCCCGGCCGCGAGCACCGAACCGGCGGCGGGAGTGTAGACGAATTTACCAGGAACCGATGCCGTGGCATTGAACTCGGCCTCGCCGAGCGCGGCGCCGTACGGAATCGTGGCGGGCGTCAGCCAGATGACGGCCGGCGTCGCCTTAGCAACCGTGAGCGAGACAGCGGCCTGCGCCGTGGTGTAGTTCACCGTGTCCTCCGGCGTGAAGATGACCGAGGGAGTATGCGTTCCAGCCGCCAGCACCGAGCCGGCGGAGGGAATATAGACGAATCTGCCCGGAACCGACGATCTGGCATTCAGCTGAACGGTGCTGAGCGCAGCTCCGTAAGTGATCGCATCAGGCGCCGGCCACAAAATGGCTGGCGTTGCCTGGGCGACATCAATCGCGACCTCGGCCTGCGCCGCGGCGTAGCGCGCCGTGTCGTCCGGCGTAAAGGTGACCGAAAGCGTGTGCCGGCCCGGCGCAAGCTGTTCCCCAGCAGCAGGGGTATTGGTGAAGACGCCCGGAACCGATGCACTGGCATTCAATTGGGCGTCGCTGAGCGCGTCGCCGTAGGAGATCGCATCGGGCGCCATCCACAGAATGGTTGGCGTCTCCTTGTTCACGGCACGGGGCTGAATCTTGCGCGGTCGCCATTCGCTCTCGGCTTCCTTCACCGGGGCCGCAACCCCGCCAAAGCGCGTTTCAGATTCATCCTGTTCATCCTGCTGGCTGGGAGCATCCACCAGTTGCAACGTCGCCCGTTTCACCTCCACAGACTCCGCGCCGGCGGCAAACTCGGTGAGCACCACGGCGCCGGCGGGCGTCCATGACGCCGGAGTTTCCGCCTTCGGCAGGCTGCCCGCCAAAGGCGTACGGGGGGCGCTGGTGGGGATATTCGCGGAGGGGCCGGGCTGAGTTGCACCCGGTGCGGCGTCAGCCCGATTCTGGCCAGGGCTCAACCCTGGCGGCGCGGCGGCTGGCCTCTGCTGGGGCGTGGGGGGGGGCGTTTTGGAAGTGGGACTCTTGCCTGCAAGACCTCGCCAGAGACTCTTGAGGCTGAAGCCAATCTTCCTTTTTTCCCGGGTTGCCGGAAGTCCGCAAGCGGACCGGGCCATCCGCCGAATCAGCCGGGAGATAGGTAAATCTTCCATCGCCAGCGGAATGGCGGTGTGCTGCATGCGCCGTACCGCGGCATAATCGTTGGGAATCTTCCACTGCGCCGGCCGGGTGAGGGCCTTCGAAATCTGGTCTTCAGAGACGCCCATGGAGCGGGGTTCAAACCGGTTGAGCACGATTTCTAGTTTGGGAATACTGCCGGAGAACAACTGTGAGATCAGCCGGTTCGAGTTGCGCAACCCGGCAATGCTGGCCTGCACGACCAGGTAGACCGTGGAGCCCTCGCGGAAGAGGGCCGTGCCCGTCAGATCAAGTCTCGATCCTATATCGACGATTACATTGTCGAAGTTCTGCCGCGCCACTTCGAGCAGCCTGTCGACGGCCTCCTGGGTGGCCTGGAACTGAGGAAACTTGCCTGGGGCCGCAAGCACGGAGAGCCCGGAGCTGTGCTTGACCAGCAGTTTCGAGAAAAAATTCGAATCCAGCCGGCCGGAGCTCTGAAGAGCGTTGAGGGTCGAGTATTCGGCCGCGATCCCAAGATTGAGCGCGGCGTCTCCCAACGGAAGATCCAGATCGATCAACAGTGTGCTCTGGCCCGACTCCTGGGCCATGGCCACGGCAAAATTGCAGGCCAGCATGGTGGCGCCGTCCCCGCCCTTGGCGCCGAAAAAGACCAGCAACCTGCCGTTCGCCTTCTTCCGGAGGCGCGTTGCCGGACGGCGGGCCGAGGCCCGGACCAGAGCCTCGGCCATGATGCTGGGAGCAAAGGGCAGAGAAAGAAACTCCCGCGCCCCGGCGCGCATGCAACGCACCAGCAGTTCAGGGTCGCCCTGCATCGAATAGACCATCACCGTCGCCGGGCTGTTGACGCAGATGCTCTCCACCAGTTCCAGGGCGTATTCGGGATTGCTGTCCAGGTCGATGATGACGACGTCGTAATCCTGTTCCAGCAGCCTGGGCACCTCGTCGAGGCTCTCCGGATAGGAAGGAAATTCACGGATTTCGACGCCCTGGCATTCGGCCAAGGCACTGGCCGCCAGCTGGCGGCGCTCCTCGTCCGGACCGATCAGCGCAATCGACAGAGGGTCGCCCCCCAGAGAGTTCGAATACGGGTCATCGAGGCTTGAAGATAAGTCTGAATTCACAACTTTGCCGCTCTCTGCCGCGCGGGGCTCTGCTTGCGGGTCAGCTGAATATCGATAGATCGACTGCAGGTTGGACATGAAATCTGCTCCTAATCCCTACGATCCTCAACGAGCGAAGAAAGAAATCAGTGTTCCGATGGCGATGGCCGGCGCATAAGGCATTCTTCGCTTCAGGGGATTGGCCAGGACCACTTCCGGATCCCTCACCGTTCCGCGCTGCTTCCAGCCAAAGAGCAAATCGCCCGTGCCGGTGAACAATTCTTTGAAAAATCCACCCACGACAGCCCAGCACAGCACCATGACGCCGCCGATTATCGCGGTGATGATCATGGCCATGAATAATTGAGACGGGCCAATCCAGGCCCCGATCGCCGCGCATAGCTTCACATCCCCGGCTCCCATGCCGCCCAGCCAGAAAAGAAATCCATAGACCAGCAGGCCCAGCGCCAGACCGGCAAAGCTCAGCCCCAGCCCATGCCAGAAGCCTTGGCGAAGGCCAGGCCAATCATGACGCCAGGGAGACACCACGATCCCCGCCAGTAAAAACGGAAGCACCAACCAGTTGGGGATGCGGCGGCTGCGCAGATCCATAAAGGCCGCCACAGCGACTACGATCAGCGTTGGCCACCAGGCAAACCAGTGCATAGCCCCTCCTCTTCCCAGCGTTTCCCCCAGCCTTCCGGGAAAGCTTCATCGTTGCAGTAAGGTAATGTTAGCTGCAATTAATGTACCAAACGCGCACAGCCAGAAGCCTCCCAAATTCAGACGATTGACGGCGCGCCGCTGGACGGGTGTACACGTATGTTTACTGAAGGCGGCGCCAGAGTGAAGCGGGAGGTATACACCCGCTTCGGAACCCGGCCGCGCCGCTGCATCAAACTCAGGGCCAGAAATGCCCCCAGACACGCCCGGAGAAAAGCGGCAACCGGTGACGTTCGCGCAGGAGGTACCTCGAAAGTTAACACCTGAACTTGAAGTCAACACCGGGACTTTCTATGACCTGAAGGGCGCTGAAGCGACGCCATCGGAACGTGAAGATGACCCAACGGTGCCGGCCATGCGCGGCGGAATCTTCGCCTTTGCGTTCAACGAGAAGGCTCCGGCCGCGCAAAAGGCTCGTAAAAAGAGGAGATTCGTCACATTTTGATCCGAGTGGAGCAAAAACAGGAGAGAACGCGCCGTTATTTCTTATGCTCCTTTTCATACCTTCAACGATTCTCCCATTCTGGCTTTTCAGAATTGCCAATTCTTTTAAAAATGTTACATGGGTAATATTGAGACGGTACTGACTTGGCTTTGCGTGCTAAGGTAGAGTCAAGCATTGTCGATTGAGTTCATTGGGCCATGTTGTCGGCCGGAGGTGTAACTCTGGATGGCATTAGTTGGCGTTAACTGGCTATCGGCATTTCCGCTGCGGAGTGAGGATGGTCGCAACCTCTCCACATCTTCACTCCGGGGTGGCGGCATACTGCAAGAACGGAACCGGCTATGATCAAGGTTGGACTGTATTCAGAAGACCGTACGCTCCAAACGCTGCTGTCCTCCGCTTTAGGCAAGGAGTTCAATCTCCACCTGGAGCCGGATGAGGATGGCATGAATCTGCTCTGCGGCGATTGCGATGTCATGATTCTCGATCTGCAATCAAAGCATGATTCCTTGCAGCAGCGTATCGGCTGTGCCCAGCGCCTGATTGCAACACAGGTTCCCGCCGTGATCATGGCCGACGACGCCCTTCGGTCGACCGCGTTTGAGATGGTTCGCACCGGGGCCTTCGGCTACTGCCGCCGGCCGCCCTCGATTCGCGATCTCAAAACCATGCTCAGCCGGGCCTTCGAGAACTCTTCGCTGAGGCAGCAGTTGCAATCCGTGCAGCAGCGACTGGAGGCGCCCGGCATTTGCGATCTGCTGATTGGATCCAGCCCGCAGATGCAGCGGGTTTATCAGCTGGTACATCGCGTCACCAATCTCAATGCTGCGGTGCTGGTGACCGGCGAAAGCGGAACCGGCAAGGAATTGATAGCCCGCGCCATCCACAACCTGGGTTCCCGCTCCAGCCGTCCGTTTGTGGCCGTCTCCTGCGGCGCAATCCCGGAAAATCTGATCGAGGCCGAGCTCTTCGGACATGAAAAGGGCGCCTTCACCGGCGCGTCCGGGGCGCGCGAGGGCTACTTCGAGCAGTCGGCCGACGGCACGCTATTTCTGGATGAGATCGGCGACCTGAGCCTGTTTACGCAGGTTAAGCTGCTGCGCGTTCTGCAGCAGATGGAATTCAGCCGCCTGGGCAGCAGTAGGCTCACTCCATTGCGCGCCCGCCTGATCTTCGCCACGCATCAGAATCTGGATAAACTGGTGGCCGAGGGAAAATTCCGCCAGGATCTCTTCTACCGCATCAATGTCATGCGGATTGAAGCGCCGTCCTTGCAGGAGCATCCCGAGGACATTCCCTGGCTGGCCATGCATTTTCTGCACCAGTATGGGAAGATCTTTCAAAAACCGATGGACGACTTCGAGCCCCATGCGTTGTCCCTGCTCCAGGGTTATTCCTGGCCCGGCAATGTGCGCGAACTGGAAAACGTGATACAGAGGGCCATTATTCTCGCCCCGGCCAAGACCGTCCGCGCGGAAGATTTGAATTTGAACATCGAGGAGGCGGAGGCCAACATCAACGACATCGACGGCGTGGTCGATATCGGCGACTACCACCCCGCGGGCTCCTTCGAGCGGCGGCTTCGCGACTACAAGGTCAAGCTGGCGGTGACCGCCGTTCGAGAAAACAATGGCAACAAGACGCTGGCCGCCCGCAGCCTGTGCATTTCACGGGCTTATTTGCACCGTTTGATCCGGCTGGCCGAGCCCAACCCGCTCCCGGACACGCTCTTTGAGCAGAATCTCCAGGAAGCGGCCAATAGCTGAGTCCGGCATCCGCGGCTGACGGACGGCTTTTCATCCGGGGCGGCCGCCAATGAGCCGCCGCCTCCCTTCCCTTCCGCGCTCTTGCGCCCCGGCGCGCAAAGCTCCTCTCGAAGGGGGCGTTGTGCTGAATGGACGGGAATCACCAAAATGGAACCGGCCATCCCGACCGGTTCTGCTTTCCGGATGCGCTCCTGCATGAATTCTTTCGCTCCGATTCGTTACCATAAGCTCATGCCCCTTTATTCTCCAGGCCAGACGCTGCTGATCGACGCCGACGACACGCTGTGGGAGAATAACGTCTACTTCGAGCGCGCCATCGCTGGCTTCATCGGCTTCCTCGACCATCACGAGTACTCGCCCGCCGAGGTGCGCCAGGCGCTGAACGCCGTCGAGCGCGAGACCGTCCTGGCCCACGGCTATGGGCTCACCAGCTTTACCCGCTCGCTGGTCACCTGCTTTGCGCAACTCAGCCTCGCTCCGCTCACCGAAGAGAGAGCCGAGCGCATTCTGGGCTTTGCCCGTTCCATCGCCGAGCAGGAGATCGAGTTGCTGCCCGGCGTGGCCGAGACCCTGGCCGAGTTGAGCACTCGCCACCAGCTCATTCTCATGACCAAGGGCAACCACGCCGAACAGGCCGACAAGCTGAGCCGTTCCGGCCTTTCCTCTTACTTTTCCGCCGTGGAGATTGTCGCTGAAAAAGACCCCGCCGCCTACCTCCAGGTCCTCGATCGCCACCAGCTTGCGCCGCGCCCCAGCCGCGCCCCGCAAACCAACTGGATGATCGGCAACAGCCCCAAAAGCGACATCAACCCCGCCCTCGCCGCCGGCCTCAACGCCGTCTTCCTCTTCCACCGGGATACCTGGATTCTGGAGCACGCCACTCTCGACCCCGCGCCCCAGGGCCAGCAGTTGCTGGAACTCGATTCCTTTCAAAATCTCAGCGACCTCTTCTGAGCTGCCACGGGGACTTCTTATCTTCAGAGGCCAGCGCTCCACCGGGCAGCGCACTGCCGCACAGGCCCGCGCCGGCCTCCTATGTTCCTGGCATTGCTGGTTGAAACCGGCTTTCTTGACCCATTGCAGAGCCTTCGGCAGGGCTTTGAAGCAACAAAAAGGGACAGGCTCAAGCCCGTCCCCTTTTTTACTGAAATGCTTTCCCGCAGCAACCCTAGAAGTGGTAGGCCACGCCGAGCACCGGGTTGTAAATCTGGTACCACTTGTTGGTCGTGAAGTTCGCGGGCGCCCCCGTCTCGCCGAAGGTCGGCACCTTGGTGATGATGCCGCGGTACTCGGCGCGAATGTCGAAGCTGGGGCTGATCTCGTAGGCGATGCCGGCGCCGAAGATGGCGCCAACCTCAAGCTGCTGCTTGGCGTCCAGCGTGGTGGTGGTCATGTTGCGGATGGGATCGAAGATGAATACGCCCGGGCCCGCCTCGACAAAGGGATTGTACTTGCGGAAGTTGAAGCTGCGGACGTAGGCGGCGGAGAACTCCATGTTGCGCGTATTCACTGTGTAATGGCCGTGGGGGTTGGTGTAGCCGATGAGGTTATGATCGGTGATGCCGTAGTTCCCCTCGATGGCGCTGGAGGGCGTGAGCATGAACCGGTAGCTGGCCAGTAGGCCATAAGCGGTGTTCGAGTGGACATAAACGTCTGTTGACGAGCCGACGAACGGCTCCACAAGCGCCGATCCGCTCACGCTGACGTCCTGGCGGCTTTCCTGGGCGCGGCCTGCTGTCACGCATACGGTCAGCAAAAATGCAATGATGGCGATCTTCTTCATTCGGTTCTGAACCTCGCGACTGCTCAACCGTCCGGCTGGCAACGAGCTTGTCGATTCCGGTGCTCCGGTTCGAGCCGGGCCCCGCTCTCAGCATTGTAACTGGCCGGAGCGGTCCATGGCGGAAACCCTGCCCCCAAAATAATTTGAGAGCCTTTGAGGCAAAGTAAGGGCGCTCTCCCGCGGGCAAAATGCCGGAAGCGCGGATTCTTCGGATGCATTCGAACATTTTCGGAATGAACGCAGTCTTTTGAGTGCGAGGTTTCGGTCTACAGCATTCCGAAAATGCTATCGGCACAAAAAACGCGCCCAACTTCGCTCAGAATGACAGATTTTTGAGAATACTCAGTCCGCCCGCTCGACCTGGTAGTGAAATGGCGGGCCCTGCTCCTGGGCCAGCGTCCGCACGGTGCCGAGAAAGGCCCGGGCAGCGTAGGAAAGCGTGGCCTGGCGTCGCAAGACCAGCCGCAGCACCCGCTTCATCTCCAGTTCGTCCACCGGCACGCGCACCAGATCGCCGGTCTCCAGTTCCCTGGCCACGGCCAGGTGGGGAACCAGCGCCACCCCGTTGCCCATGGCCACAAAGCGCTTGATGGCCTCGATGGTGGGCAGCTCGATGCCCATATTCAGCGGCGTGCGGTAGCGCTGAAAGGCCTCGATCACCTTCTGCCGCAGGGGCGAGGCCACATTGTGCGCGACAAACAGCTCCGCGCCCAGGTCGTTGATGGAGACGCGCTTGGCCCCGGCCAGCGGATGGCGGGGGTTGACGATGAAGGCCAGGCTGTCGGCGTAGACCGCAATGGTGCGGAACTGCGCCGGGTCGGGGCGGTAGGAGATGACCCCCAGCTCGAAGGTGCGCAGGTTCAACTCCTCGGGAATGCGCGAGGCCAGCATACGGTGCACGGTCACGCTGATGTGGGGGAAATCCCTCCGGTAGCGATCGATGGCCTGCAGCAGATACATGCAGGTGTACTCGTTGGCCGCCAGTTGCAGATGGCCGCGCTCCAGGCTCTTCAGCTCATCCAGGGCGCTCGCAGCCTCGCGGCGCAGGGCCAAAAGGCGCAGCGCGTAATCGCGCAACAGCACCCCGGCAGCGGTCAGCGAGCCGTCGCGGGCGGCGCGGTCAAAGAGCCTCTCGCCCACCGAGGCCTCCAGCTTGCGGATCACCTGGCTGATCGCCGGCTGGGTGCGGTGCAGCCGCGCGGCCGCTTTGGAGAAGCCGTGCTCCTCGGCCACGGCCAGAAAGGTTTCCAGTTGATTCAGTTCCATGAGAGCCTCCGAAAAGCAGGGGTCAGGGATCAGATTATGCATCCGCAGGATTGGCGGCCGCTCAAGCGCACTGTTCTGCCGCCTCTGATTGAAGGCTGATGCCTTCGTTAGGGCATGGGAAACTGATCCCTGACCCCTGACCCCTGCCTCATCATAAGCAATTCTAATCGCCAATCAAAGAATAATAACTTTGCCTTATACAGCGGAATGCGAGAGACTGAAAGAGTTGCAACGGTTTCCCCCTGACAGGCAGGTTCATGAGCTCAGATCACGTAGCCTTCTTCGACACTACCCTTCGCGACGGCGAGCAATCGCCCGGCTGCAGTATGACCACGCAGGAAAAGCTCACCATGGCCCACGCTCTGGAGGATTTAGGCGTGGACATCGTCGAGGCCGGCTTTGCCATGGCCTCGGAGGGCGACTTCGCCGCTATCGCCACCATCACCCAGGCTATCCGCAAGCCGCGCATCGCCTCGCTGGCCCGCGCAAAAACCGAGGACATCCAGATGGCCGCTCGCGCGCTGCAGTTTGCCGACCGCGCCCGCATTCACGTTTTTCTGGCCTCCAGCGACCTGCACCTCGAATACAAGCTGAAGATCAGCCGCCAGCAGGCCCTGGACCTGGCCGCCGAATCGGTGCGCCTGGCGCGCTCGCTGGTCGACGACGTCGAGTTTTCGCCCGAGGACGCCACCCGCTCGGACCGCGACTACCTGGTCGAGATGGTGCGCGTGGCCGTCGAAGCCGGCGCGACCACAATTAATATGCCCGACACGGTGGGCTATACGACCCCCGAGGAGTACGGGCAGATGTTCCGCGAGGTGCGCGAGCGCATCCCGGCCATCGACGAACAGGGCATCGTCCTCTCCTCGCACTGCCACGACGACCTGGGGCTGGCCGTGGCCAACTCGCTGGCCGCCATTGAAAACGGCGCCCGCCAGGTGGAGTGCACCATCAACGGCATTGGCGAGCGGGCCGGCAATGCGGCCCTGGAAGAGATTGCCGCCGCGCTTTATGTCCGCGGCGACCGCTACGGCGTCACCACCGCGATCAAGCTGGACCAGCTCTACTCCACCAGCGAAGTGCTGGGCCAGATCATCACCTTCCGCCCCTCGCCCAACAAGGCCATCGTGGGCGCCAACGCCTTCGCGCATGAAGCCGGCATTCACCAGCACGGCATGCTGGCCAACCCGCTCTGCTACGAGATCATGACCCCCGCGCTGGTGGGCGCGCCCAAATCGCACCTGGTGCTGGGAAAGCACTCCGGCCACGCGGCGCTGCGGCACCGGCTGGAGCAGTTGGGCTTTGCGGTCACCCGCGAGGAGTTGACGCAGATTTACTACCGTTTTGTCGCTCTCGCCGACCGCAAAAAGAACATCTACGACCAGGATCTGATCGGATTGCTGCCCGAACAGATTCGCGAAAAGCGCTGCGAACCGGTCTCCGAACTCGATTGAACTGGCGCCAGCCGGGTGGAAACGGCAGTCAGACCGGAAAATGCTCTACACTTTAAAAGGACAAAGAGAACACAAATGAAACTGAAGATTCTCGTGATTGCCGGTGATGGCATCGGCCCTGAAGTTACTTCCGAAGCCGTTGCGGTCCTCAAGGAAGTTGCCACCTTCGCTGGCCACACGTTCGAGTTCGATCAAAAACGCATCGGCGGCGTGGCCATTGTCAAAGACGGCACCCCGCTGCCGGATGAAACGATTGCAGCCGCGCTCAACTCCGACGCCGTTTTTCTGGGCGCGGTAGGCGGCAATGAATTCAATTCCCTGCCCGCCGACAAGCGCCCCGAGGCCGGCCTGCTGAAAATCCGTTCCATCCTGGGCGGATTCGCCAATCTGCGTCCCGCCTTCGCCTTCAAGGAGCTCGCGGTCAATAGCCCCCTGCGCCCGGAGATCATCGACGGCGCCGACATTCTTTTTGTCCGCGAGCTGCTGGGCGGCCTTTACTTTGGCCAGCCCCGCGAGTGGGACCGCGCCGCCAACGAAGCCTGGAACACCATGCGCTACACCAAGGCCGAGGTTGTCCGCGTGGCCCGCGTGGCCTTCCAGTTGGCCCAGAAGCGCCGCCGGAAGCTGACCAGCGTCGACAAGGCCAACGTGCTCGAAGTCTCGCAACTTTGGCGCGCCGCGGTGATCGAAGTCGCGGCCGAGTTCCCCGACGTGACCCTCGAACACCAGTACGTCGATGCGATGTCCATGCACCTGATGAACCGCCCGCGCGACTTCGACGTGGTGCTGACGGAAAACCTCTTCGGCGACATTCTGACCGACGAATCCTCTGTGATTACCGGCTCGCTGGGCATGCTGCCCTCGGCCACCCTCGGCGGCAAGGTGAATTTGTATGAGCCGATCCACGGCTCCGCACCCGACATCGCCGGCAAGGGGCTGGCCAATCCACTGGGAACGATTCTGTCCGCGGCATTGCTTCTGCGCTACACCGCCGGACTGGAGACCGAAGCCGCGGCCATCGAGAAGGCAGTGCGCAAGGTGCTCGAAGAGGGCTTCCGCACGCCGGACCTGGCGCGGGGCAATCCGCAGGGCTTGACCGTGCTTTCGACCACCGAAATGGGCACGAAGGTGCGGGAAACGGTGAAAAAGCTATTGGCGAAGTGACCAGTGGTCAGTGAACAGTAGTCAGTTAGTTTTTGCACAGATCAAAAATTGGGTGCCCCACCCTCGCCGCGTTCTTGTTTTTGCGGCTAGGGTGGGAATAAAGAAGCACCGTACTTTCTGAGAATGGGGAGTCCTATGGATTCAGCACCGAAAACTTTATTTGAGAAGGTCTGGGAGCAGCACGTGGTAGTCGAGCCCAAGGGCGAACCCACCGTGCTCTACATCGACCTGCAACTGCTGCACGAGGTCACCTCGCCGCAGGCCTTCGAGGGCCTACGCCTGGCCGGCCGCAAGGTGCGCCGCCCCGACCGCTCGGTCGCCACCGTGGACCACAACATCCCCACCACGATCGAGGGCCGGCGCAACATCACCGACCAGATCGCGGCCCGGCAGATGGCCGCGCTGCGCAAAAACTGCGCCGACTTCGGGGTCGAGCTTTACGACGTGGATTCGCCGGACCAGGGCGTCGTGCACATCATCGGGCCGGAGCTGGGGCTGACCAAGCCGGGCATGACGATCGTCTGCGGCGACTCGCACACGGCGACCCACGGGGCCTTTGGAGCTTTAGCTTTTGGCATCGGCACCAGCGAAGTGGAACACGTGCTGGCCACGCAGACCTTGCCCCAATCGAAGGCCAAAACCTTCCGCATCGCCGTCGAAGGCGAGTTGCCCGCGGGCGTCACCGCCAAGGACATCATCCTGGCCATCATCGGCAGGATCGGCACCGACGGCGCCACCGGCTGCGCCATTGAATACGCCGGCTCGGCCATCCGTTCCCTCTCAATGGAAGGCCGCATGACGGTCTGCAACATGAGCATCGAGGCCGGCGCCCGCGCGGGCATGATCGCACCCGATGCGACCACCTTCGCCTACCTGAAGGGACTGCGCTACAGCCCGCAAGGCGCGGCCTGGGACAAGGCCGTGGCCGAGTGGAGCAAGCTGGCCACCGATCCCGGCGCAAAGTTCGACCGCGAACTGGTGATCGACGCCGCGACGCTGGCGCCCTACGTCAGTTGGGGAACCAGCCCCGGCATGGTCGCGCCGATTACGGCCAAGGTGCCCGATCCGGCCTCGGCCGCAAGCGAAATCGAGCGCAAGGGCTACGCGCGCGCCCTCGAATACATGGGCCTGAAGGCCGGAACGCCCCTCGAAGAGATTGCCATTGACCGCGTCTTCATCGGCTCCTGCACCAACGGCCGCATCGAGGACCTGCGCGGCGCGGCGCGGATCGCCGCCGGCTACAAGGTTTCCAGCCGGGTGAGCGCCATGGTGGTTCCCGGCTCGCAGGCCGTCAAGAAGCAGGCCGAGAAAGAGGGCCTGGACCGCATCTTCCGCGAGGCTGGCTTCGAGTGGCGCGAACCGGGCTGCTCGATGTGCCTGGCCATGAACCCCGACGTTCTGGAGCCGGGCGAGCGCTGCGCCTCGACCAGCAATCGCAACTTCGAAGGTCGCCAGGGCCGCGGCGGACGCACTCATCTGGTCTCGCCCGAGATGGCCGCCGCCGCCGCCATTGCCGGCCACTTCGTCGACATTCGCAACTGGACCCTTCGCCAGCCTTCAACCCAATCCACAGCCCAGGAGGTAAAAGCCTGATGGAAGCCTTTCACACACTGACCTCGCTGGCCGCGCCTCTGGACCGGACCAACGTCGACACCGACCAGATCATTCCCAAGCAGTTTTTGAAGCGCATCGAGCGCACCGGCTACGGAGACTTTCTCTTCTTCGACTGGCGGCAGACGCCGTCGGGCGACCCGGTGCCCGATTTTGTGCTCAACGACCCGCGTTACAAGGGGGCGCAGATTCTCATCGCGGGCAAGAACTTCGCCTGCGGATCGAGCCGCGAGCACGCCGCCTGGGCTCTGGCCGACTTCGGCTTCCGCGTGGTCATCGCGCCCACCTTCGCCGACATTTTCTTCTCGAACGCCGGCAAAAACGGCATTGTGCTGGTCCGGCTCGGTGAAGAGCAGGTGGCCAAGCTGCTCGAAAACGCCAAAACCATCCCCGGCTATCAACTGACGGTCTCGCTCGCAGAGCAGACCGTCACCGACAGCCAGGGCTTCAAGGCCAGCTTCGAGGTGGACCCCTTCCGCAAGTTCTGCCTGATCGAGGGCCTGGACGACATCGGCCTGACCTTGCGCCACGCCGCGGAGCTGGATGCATTTGAAGCAAAGCACGACCGGGACGGCTGGCTGAAGGCAAAATGCTGAAGGCAGCTTTTAGCTGTCAGCTTCCAGCTAAAAGCTCGAAACTGGCGGCTTTTGGCTAAAAAGAAGGGCCGCACGGTTGAAAATAGCATTTCGGCGGCCTTCTTCAAGAAAAATGAACGAAACTGGCACCATCCGGAAACAAGCTAGCAGCTAGTAGTTGGAAGCCAGCAGCTAACAAGGAGCTTTTATGGAAACCAAAGCCAAAAATCGCGCTGCGCAAGCCCCTCAGACCACCCCCATCCGCCTGACCGGCGCAGAGATCGTCTGGGCCACGCTGGTGGGCGAGGGCGTCACCGACGTCTTCGGCTACCCCGGCGGGGCGATTCTCCCGGTTTACGACGCGCTGCGCAAGTTTCCCATTTACCACACCCTGGTGCGCCACGAGCAGGGCGCGGCACACATGGCCGACGGCTACGCGCGCGCCTCGGGCAAGGTGGGCGTCTGCATCGCCACCAGCGGCCCCGGAGCCACCAACCTGGTCACCGGCATCGCCACCGCCATGCTCGATTCAATTCCCATCGTCTGCATCACCGGCAACGTCTCCAGCAAGGTGCTCGGCTCCGACGCCTTTCAGGAGGTGGACATTACCGGCATTACGCTGCCGGTGACCAAGCACAATTTCCTTATTAGCCGCGCCGAAGACATTGCGCCGGCCATCCGCTACGCCTTCCAGATCGCCAAATCCGCCCGGCCCGGCCCGGTGCTGGTCGATATCACCAAGGACGCGCAGCAGGCGACGGCAGTCTTCGATTTTGAAGCCGCCAAGCCGCGCCCGGTTCGTCCGCACCCCATGCGGAAGATCGAGGAATCCAGCCTCGAGCAGGCCGCCGAGCTGATCCGCAACGCCCAGCGGCCGGTGATCCTGGCCGGCCACGGCATCATCGAATCCGGCGCCATGGAGCAGATCCGCACCCTGGCCGAGCGCGCGCAGATTCCCGTCGCTCTTACACTGCTTGGCCTGGGCGCGCTTCCCGCCTCGCACCCGCTCAGCCTGGGCATGATGGGCATGCACGGCGAATCCTGGGTCAACCACGCCATCCAGGACGCCGATCTGCTGATTGCCTGCGGCATGAGGTTCGATGACCGCGTCACCGGCACCCTCGCCACCTTCGCCACCAAGGCGAAGAAGATTCACATCGAAGTGGACCCGGCCGAGATCAACAAGAACGTCAAGGTTGATGTGCCACTGGCCGGCGATCTGCGCGAGGTCCTCGAGCTGTTGCTGCCGCGCATTCCCAGCCACGACCGCTCGGCCTGGCTCAAGTCGATCGACGCCATCAAGGGAGCCTCGGCGGTGCGCGACATCAAGAACCTGCCCGACCTGGGCCACCTTTACGCCGCTCACGTCATCCACGACATCTGGCGCATCACTGGCGGCAACGCCATCGTGGTCACCGACGTCGGCCAGCACCAGATGTGGGAGGCGCAGTACTACCACCACGAACAGCCGCGCACGCTGATCACCTCCGGCGGCCTGGGGACGATGGGCTTTGCGCTGCCCGCGGCCATCGGGGCCAAAACCGCCTGCCCGGACAAAGAGGTCTGGGTCATCGCCGGCGACGGCGGCTTCCAGATGACCTCGCCGGAGCTGTCCACCATCGCCCAGGAAGGCATCAAGATCAACATCGCCATCATCAACAACGGCTATCTGGGCATGGTGCGCCAGTGGCAGGAGTTTTTCTACGAGCGCAACTACCAGTCCACGCCCTTGATCAGCCCCGACTTCGTCAAGCTGGCCGCGGCCCACGGCATCGAGGGCCGCGCCGTCCGCAGCCGCGCCGAGGTCGCCGAGGCCGTTGGCGAGGCGCGCTCCGCGCCGGGCGCTTTCCTGCTCAATTTCATGGTCGAAAAGGAGGATTCGGTTTATCCGATGATCCCCGTCGGCAATGCATTGCACGAGATGATCCGCCGGCCCGAAAAGAATCTGATCGAATCGCCGGAAGACAAATAAAGCAGCTTCTAGCTTCTAGCTACTAGCTTCCAGCTTGTTCGTTGCCGCCGCAAGTGTATTGGCAGCGCGTACGCGCCAGGAGCAAAAGCTAGCAGCTAGGAGCTAGAAGCTAGAGGCTAGCCCCATGCTGCACACATTCATTGCGTACGTGGAAGACCTGCCGGGCGTGCTCACCCGCGTGGCCTCGCTCTTCCGCCGCCTGAACATCAACATTCACTCGCTCACCGTGGGCCGCAGCGAGCGCGCCGGCCTGTCGCGCATGACCGTGGTCTGCGAGGCCTCGGCCGAGGCCGGCCACCGCATCCGGGCCAGCCTGTTTAAACTGGAGAATGTAGTCGATGTGGACGACATCGCTCAGGCGCCCTCGGTCACGCGGGAGTTGGCGCTCATCAAGGTGGCCGCCACGCCTCACAGCCGTTCGCAGATCTTCGAGCTGGTCGAGGTTTTTCGCGCCCGCATCGTCGATTTGACCTCCGAGTCGCTGATCATCGAAATGACCGGCGTCGAAAGCAAGATCGAGGGGCTCATTCAGATTCTCAACGAGAGCGACGGCAGAATTCTGGAGGTCTGCCGCAGCGGAAAAATGACCATGCGCCGCGGCCAGCACACCAGCAGTGTGCTGCGCGCCATGGGCGCGGCCGCCGGCGATCAGCCCGAGGCTGGCGATCAACCCGAGACCGACGATCTGGCCTGAGAACTGGGGGCCCCATCCTCGCCGCGCGTTTGTTTTTGCGGCCAGGGTGGGATTCATGGCCCCTGAGGTTTAGCCTTAATAAAGAGTGCGGGCCAGGCAACAGTGAGCCCACTTTACTGAATTTCAACCAAGCAAAGGAAGACAAAAGAAATCATGGCGAAGACTTACTACGATCAAGATGCCGACCTGTCTCTGATTCAGGCCAAGAAGGTAGCCATCATCGGCTACGGCTCCCAGGGCCACGCCCACGCTCTCAACCTCAAGGACTCAGGGGTTCAGGTGAAGGTCGGCCTGCCCGCGACCTCGAAGTCCATCAGCAAGGCGAAGAAGGCCGGCCTTGAAGTCGGCACCCCCGCCGAGGTCACCAAGTGGGCCGATGTGGTGATGATCCTCGCCCCCGACCAGACCCAGGCCAAGCTCTACGCCGAGGAGATCGGCCCCAACCTGACCGCCGGCAAGCTGCTCATGTTCGCCCACGGCTTCAACATTCACTACAAGACCATCGTCCCCGACAAGAGCATCGACGTGGGCATGGCCGCGCCCAAGTCTCCCGGCCATCGCGTCCGCGAGGTCTTCACCGAGGGTGGCGGCGTTCCGGGGCTGATCGCCGTGCATCAGGACGCGACCGGCAAGGCGCATGCGCTCTGCCTCAGCTACCTCAAGGGCATCGGCTGCACCCGCGCCGGAGTTCTGGAGACGACCTTCAAGGAAGAGACCGAAACCGACCTCTTCGGCGAGCAGGCGGTGCTCTGCGGCGGCGTCAGCGCGCTCATCAAGGCGGGCTTTGACACGCTGGTCGAGGCTGGCTATCAGCCCGAGAGCGCCTACTTCGAGTGCCTCCATGAGCTGAAGCTGATCGTCGATCTGATCTATCGTGGCGGCCTGGCTTACATGCGCTACTCGATCTCGGACACCGCCGAGTGGGGCGACTACGTCAGCGGCCCGCGCGTCATCAACGAGCAGAGCCGCAAGGCCATGAAGGACATCCTGACCGAAATCCAGAATGGCGAGTTTGCCAAGCGCTTCCTGGCCGACCAGAACTCCGGCCGCAAGGAGTTTCTGGCCTTCCGCGAGGCCGAGGCCAAGCTCCCGGTCGAAATCGTTGGGAAAAAGCTGCGCGCCGCCATGCCCTTCCTCGATCCGGTCACCGTCGAAGAGATCGCCAAGAACCGTTAAAGTACGAAGCAGAAAACAGAAACAGCCTCCGGCCCGCGGGCCGGAGGCTGTTTTTTTGTACAAAACCGTGAGGAGAACGCATCCTGAAGGAAAGCCGAGTGCCCTACCCTCGCTTGTCATTCTGAGCGGAGCGCCGCGAAGTCGAAGAAGCTGCATTTCGCCACTTTGCGGCCGGGTGCCCCGCCCTCGCCGCGTTGTCATTCTTGCGGCTAGGGTGGGGTTGCATGGTGCCCACTTTACAGAAACGGTGAAACCCCCTCAGTGCTTCGCCGCCCGCCGCGCCCGCGGCGTCTCCCGGTACAAGTCCATGTAGGCGGCGGCCATCGCGGGCAGAGTAAAACGCTCGTGGAAGGCCGCCTCGGCGTTCTTCGAGAGCTGCTCCTGTTCCGCGGCGTCGCCCGCCAGCCGCAGGATCGCCGCGGCCATCCCGGCTGCATCGGTCACGGTAAATCCCGCCTGCGCCAGCCGCACGACCTCCGCCATTCCGCCCACATCGGTCACGATGGCCGGCAGCCCCAGCGAGAATGCCTGCAACAGCGACATCGGCAACCCCTCCGAGTGCGACGACATGATGAAGGCGTCGGCCGCGGAGAAAAACGGGGCCACGTCGAGCTGCTGCCCCCAGAATGTGACCTGCGCCGCAATGCCCAACTGCCCAGCCAGGTTCTCCAGCGCCACGCGTTCGCTACCGTCGCCCACCATCCACAGCCGCAACTCCGGCATGGAGCCGAGCGCCGCGTGAAAGGCGTTGAGCAGCAGCGCGTGATTTTTTACCGGAGCCAGACGGCCAGCGTAGAGCAGCGTGAAGCCGTTTTTGGCCGGCCAATCTTCTTTCGCCACGCGCCGCAGCGGCTCCGCGCCGTTGTACACGCGCACGATCTTGCGCGCCGGAATGCTGTGAATGCTCCTTAAATTTTTCACCGCCGCGTCGCAGATGCCGGCGATCCAGTCGCAGCAGGCGGCCGCCACGGCGTACTTCAACTCCGCAACCACCCGGCGCGGCGGAGCCACCAGGCTATGCCGGGTCGACACGACGCTGGGCACACCTGCCATCCGGGCGGCCGGGGCCGCATAAATGGCTGGCGTCGGATTGTGCAGATGGACCACATCGGGCCTCGACTCTTTGAAGATGCGATAGAAATTCCGCGTGGCCTCCGGCAAGTGGCGGCCCACATTCGGCTGCACGGCGAAGCCCTCGGCCCGCATCCGCTCGCCCAGCGGGCCCAGTGTCAGGACCGCGTAGACGCGCGGATCATGGCCCTGCTCGCGCTGCAGGCGGCACAACTGCGCGACCAGCGTCTCGGCGCCGCCCACCTCCATGCTGTCGACTACGTGCGCGATTTTCATGCTGGCTGCTTGAACCTCCGGCCGCTGGGCGCCAAGCCCCGTACGCTGTTTCCAACCTGGAAGACGGTCAAATCCACCGCGTTCAAATCAATGCATCATGTTCACGATCCGGAGCATGATGTACATTACGAGGATCAGCAAAACCGCCAGAATGCCGGCGTACGGCAGTACGCGCGCCAGCCGCAGGCGAGGCGCGACCATCCCTCGCCGCAGAGCCATCTCGTAAACCACCTCGACCATGCCGCCCAGCAGAAAAAACGTCATGACAAAGGAGCGAGAGAGAAACCATCCCGCCACCAGAAAGCCGGTGAGCGACAAAACCAGCAATCGCCCCAGGTGATTGACCTCCGCCCTGTCGATGACTTCAATCTTCCTTGCCGACAGCGGCAAGAGTTCTTCCTCTGGCTCAACCGGTTCTGCTTCACTCACCTGCGCCGGTGAAGCGATCACCAAAGCGTCCCTCACCGTGGGAAGCAGGAACAAGCACCAGAAGAACAATCCGAACATGCCAAGCTCCGCCGCGCAGACGGCAACCGAGTTGTGCGAGGTTTGACCACCAAGATAGTCCGTCAAATTTCCGAAGCCCACTCCGAAAAACGGATGAGCCTTCAGCAGTTGCAGGCTTTCGCCCCAAAGAGCCGTGCGGTCTTCGCCAGCATTGACAGAGACCGCCCGCCCGCCGGTGAAGTGCAGGGCCATTGCCCCCACAAACAACCCGCCGGCAATCAGCAGCGCCGGCAGCGTCCCGATGCGCCGCCGCGCCGCCACCACCGCCACCGCCATCAAGGCCACCAGAGCGCCGCGCGAGTGCGTCAGAAAGGCCCCGTACAGCAGTACGCTGACCGGCAAGATCACCAGCGCCAGGTTCCAAAAGATTTTTTTCGCCCGCCAGAAGATGAACATCAGCGGTATCGTGCAGATGATCAACTGGCCAAAGTCGTTCGGGTCGTTGATCTCTCCCAGTCCCCTGATCCGGTAGATCCCTTCACCCGTGCCGCTGCTCATGGCGAGAACATATGGGTGATTGCGGCTCCAAAGCTCCGGTTCCGCGCTATTCGCGTCCTCTGATGATGAAGGGGACCCGCCCGCGGAAATCCCGCGGCGCTGATCCACGCACCCGTGCCCAATCACAAACAGGCAAACGAACAGCAGCATGAGGACAATGGCCTGCAATTTCTTCATCGAGTTGCAGTGCAGGCACACAAGAAAGAACGCGAAGGCATTCGGAATGAATGCTAGAAACACCTGGATGGTTCCGCCGGCCCAGTGCATCCCGATGAGCACCGACAAAATGATGGCCAGCACCAGACCAATCACGGCCACCGACTGCGGCGTTTTCAAAATGATCGAACCCGCCAGCTTGGGCAGCGATACGAAAATGATCAGTATGGCGAGGATCAGCTCGATGCGATAAGGAGCCAGCGGCCCGAACATGACCGTGGGCGTGAGGTAGTACGTAACGAAATAAAGAAGGCTAAGTACGAAACCCATAGGGAACGCTTCACACAAAGATTGAGATCTGAATCAGGATAACCGAGTCGGCAGCATTGCATCCAACAATGCGCGCGTTTTAGAGCAATGGGGCCTGTAACCCGGCGGACAAAAAGTCCATTCGGAAAAACCAGCGCGCAACGGCCGCGGGAAACCGCGGCAAGCCGGGCATGGAAGGAATGCGTCCGGGCCGGTAAAGCCTACGCTGGCCTCTTGAGCAATCCCTGCCGGTAATGGGAACTGCTCGCCAGGAACCTGTTTTCGACCAGGTGCCACATGAGAAAACCCGCCAGGCTGATAAGCGATAGGCCGGCAATTAAAAAAATAACCGGATTGAACCTCGCCAGTCCAAGCGCTATCAGCGTCTGCAATATAGGAAAATGGACGATGTAAATGCCATAGGAAAAATCTCCGTATTTCGAGAAATTTCCGAAATAGCGCCAGAAGCCGAAGACAAAGATCAGCCCGGAAATCCATAAAACATCGAGCGTCCCTCTCATAAGCCAATGGTCGAGAAGGAACAAAGCCGCCGTGAGGATGGCAATGCTTCGAAAATACAGCTTCAGTGTGTCGAAATAGAGCAAAAGCAGGACTCCTGCGCAGAAATATAAAAGCTGACCGGGAAACTGCGCCCCCATTTGCTCATAAAAAGTGCGCGACCTGTCCAATGAAAATAAAGCCGGTGAACCGCCCATGGTAGCCAGCCATGCAAAGCCATACTTCCAAGCGGAAGAAAGGATGAAAATCGCGCCAATAATTTTCCTTGCTCCGAAGTGTTCGCACAGATGGTGCATCACGGGCACAAGCAAATAGAAGGCGACTTCAATCTTGAGGGTCCAGAGCGCGCCATTTACGGCCGAGATGCTATTCGATGCGAATACCCCCGGCAGCGAGGGCGCAAGAAAATTGAGAAACAGGAGATTCGCGCCAAGATACTTCCAGAACCCCATCCCGAAGTATTGCGATAAAGGCAGTGTGCTCAGCGGACACAACGCAATGGCCGCGAGCATCACGATGGTGAAGTAGGCCGGGTAAATTCGCCTGGCCCGCTTTTCGAAGTACGAGCGAGTAGAAGACGACCGGGTATAACTGCGATAAATCAGGAAGCCACTGATGACAAAAAACCCATTGACAGCAAAGTGCGGAGATAAGTAGCGCCCAAAGACGGAGAAGGCGGAAATTCCCGACAGCACGTAGAGGTGAAACAAAGCCACGATGGACGCCAGGATCAAACGAAGGCAATCCAGATTATTTCTGCTGAAATCAGTTCCGACTCTCACCTTGACGTCTCCTGGCATTCCAAAGAGATGGTAGCAAAATGCCTCTGTAGGATTTTAACTTCTGCTCTTTACAGAAACCTGGATGCCAAGTGACTTTTCCCTCGAGAAAAAGCCACCTTCTATGCTCCCGTAAGGTCAACTTGTGAAGTGAAAATGCTCTAGAGAGGGCAGGAATCAGTCTCTATGCCATATGGCGATCTTAATTGAAGCATTCAAAACATACCAGCATTTTCCTCCCGGCCCGCTGAACGGCCGCGCCAGCAAACTCCGCCTGGTGGGCCGGAAGTTCTTACGTGGAGGGCTTTGACAGCGAGAGGAGGCGTACCCGATACTTCGGACTGGCGGTGGCTGCCGCGGCGCATTCGTAGGGCCGCAGCGCATTGGCCGTGAACGGTCCACGGGCGCAAAGAGAAGATTAATTCGATGAAGCTTCCTCGACACGCGGAAATCTGGCTGGCTCCGTACCTACGGGACCGCCTGCGCAAGGCCCTGCGCACCACCAGGCCAAAGCGCGCCTGGGTTCTCATTGCCGATCACTATGAGCCGCTGGGCATGGGCGCCTCGGTTGAAACCGCGCTGGGCCGCGTCGCCCGGTGGCGCGACCGTTGGCCGCGCATTTCTGGCGACAGCCCACGGGACGCCAGCGGCCAGCACCCCCAGTACAGCTTCTTTTACCCCCAGGAAGAGTACCGGCGCGACCTGCTCGAGGGCATTGCGGAGATGGTGCGCCTGGGCACGGGCGACGTGGAGGTGCACCTGCACCACGACCACGAGCAGCGCGAGAGCTTCATCCAGAAGGTCAACGAGTTCTGCCGCCGGCTGACGGACGAGCACGGCCTGCTGCGCCAGTGGGAGGGCCGCACCGCCTTCGGCTTCATTCATGGCAACTGGGCGCTGGACAACTCGCGCCCCGATGGCCGTTGGTGCGGCCTCAACGGCGAGATTGCCCTGCTGCGCGAGCTGGGCTGCTACGCCGATTTCACCATGCCCTCGCTTCCCTCCCCGACCCAGGGCCGCGTGGTGAACCAGATCTACTGGTGCACCAGCAACGCCGACCACCGTCCCCGCTCCTTCGATCGCGGCATCGAGGCCACGGTGGGCGGCGGCCGCTGCGGAGACCTGCTGATGATCACCGGGCCACTGGGCCTGCGCTTCGGCGAGCGGCTGCTGCCGCGCCTGGAGACCGGAGAGCTGGCCGGGTACGATCTGCCCACGCCCGCGCGGGTGCGCCGGTGGTTTGACCTGGCTCCCACCATCGGCAATGAGCTTTTTCTGAAGCTTTACACCCACGGCGCGCCGGAGAGGAATCTGGAACCGCTGCTCAACGGTGGCCTCGGCAACCTCTTCCGTTGGATTGCGGAAGAGGCCGAGCGCAGAGGCGTAGAGCTGCACTGGGCCACGGCCTGGCAGATGTACCAAGCCGCCCACGCGCTGATTCATCGCGGGGCTGACGCGCCGCAAGGCTGATTCATCGCAGGACTGACGAACTGCGGAGTTGGCGCAGGACGCAGGCTCAACCAGCCCGCTCCCCCGCTTCGCCGGAGTTGCCGCCGACCTCGAAAGGGCTTCGAGACTCCAGCACAAGTTGTTGATTTATTTGGTGGCGGGAGGCAGACTTGAACTGCCGACCTACGGGTTATGAATCCGTCGCTCTAACCAGCTGAGCTACCCCGCCGGGAAAAAAGCCACTCGCAGGCCGCGAAGGCTCGTCCGGGAGTCGGGCAGACGCCAAGTCCGCACACAACTCTCAACTCTTCCGATGATACCGGCGGCTGGATTGGAGGTCAATGCCCTGGCTCATTCAATGCAAAATGAAGCGTTGCTGCCGCCCAGGCCGCAAAGAGGAAATGAAGAGGCCAGGGAGCTAGTCCCTGCTGCGCAGTTTGGTGAGCAGCCTCAGAATTTCAAGGTAGAGCCAGACCAGCGTGACCATGATCCCGAAGGCGGCGTACCACTCCATGTACTTGGGAGCGCCATAGCGCACGCCTTGCTCGATGAAGTCGAAATCGAGCACCAGATTGAGGGCGGCGACGGCCACCACGATCAGGCTGAAACCGATTCCGATGGGGCCGGAGCCATTGACGGACGTGAAGTGAAAGCCGAAGAAGCCCATCACCATCTGCAGCAGGTAAAAAACCATGATCCCGCCGGTGGCCGCGACCACGCCCATGCGAAACTTCTGCGTGACCTGGATTAATCCCGAGCGGTAAGCCAGCAGAAGCACGAAGAGCGTGCCGAAGGTCAGGCCTACCGCCTGGATCGCAATGCCCGGATAGCGAAGGTCGACGATAGCCGACAGACCGCCCAGCACCAGGCCCTCCAGCAGCGCGTAGATGGGCGCCGTCACCGCCGACCACTCCTTTTTGAAGATGGTGACCAGGGCGCAGATGAATCCGCCGATCATCCCGGCCATCATCAGCGGCATCACCGCCGCAAGATCGCGCTCCGGGAGGAACAAATGCCAGGTCCAGGCGGCGGTGGCAATGGCGCAGAGCAGCAGAATGCCGGTCTTGTTCACGGTGCCTGCCAGCGTCATGCGGCTGGCTGCCTCCGTCAGGCCGCCATACTGGCTGCCGGAAAGGTTGCGAAATGTGCTCTCGCCCAGTGCCGGATTGGAGGTTTTCATCAACGCCATCGTCTTTTCTCCCTGTTGCGAATCTTCAGTGGCAAATTCCCTGCCACAAATCTCTGCCGCGGCAAATTGCCTCGTTGCGAATCTTTGCCGGTGCAAATTGCCTGCCGCAAATGCCATTTATCCCGCAGGAACGCCATCCCGCGCGTCATCTGGCGTGCAATTGCAGGCCCTATTTCGATTCTAGCCTCACCGCGCTTCAAAACCGGCCCGGCGCACGGATCTGGGAGCGTCCCGAAACCATTTGAAATTCTTTTGGCGTTTTTAGGTAACGGCTTCCCTCTTTTGGGAGTTTATTCATAGGAATGCACGAGCCGAGGAGGCTTTACCGATGATTTCCCGCCGTTATCGAGCCCTGGGCCTTTCCCTTCTTATTTGCGTGGGAGGATGGGCCTGCCTGGGCGGATGGGCCGCCGCGGCGCAAGAACCCGAGGCGCAAGAATTCGTGACGCAGGAACCGTTGACGCTCCGGCAAGCCATCGATGTAGCCCTGGGGAAAGCCCCGAGGCCGCCCTGGCGCGCGCCGGCAGCCGGGAGGCCCAGGCGGTTAATCAGCAGATCGTCTTCCAGGTCGTCAAGGCCTGTCAGTCCGTGCTCTACGCAGAGCGGCAGATTGACGTCGCCCGGCACGAATAGGAGACGGCCGAGGCGCTGCTGGCCTCGACCGATGAGCGCGTGAAGGCGGGCCTGGCGGTGGAGTCGGACCGCATGTCGGCCCAGGTGAACGTCGCCGCCCGCAAGGAGGAGTTGATTGCGGCCCAGGGAGAGCTGGAGTTGGCCTGGGCCGAGTTGCGCGAGACGATGGGAAGGCCGGAGCTCGAGGCCTCTGGGCTGAAACCGATTGAGCCGCATGGATTTGCCCAACTTCCACTGGCGCAGGAGCTGGCGACGGCGGCCAAAACGCGCCCTGATCTGATGGCCCTGGGAGAAGCGCAATCGGCGCAATCGGCAGCCGTGGGCGCGGCGAAATCAGAGTTAGGACCGCGCGTGAGCGCCTACGGGAACTGGGAGCAAGACCAAAGCACCACGGCCGGCGCGGGAGGCGACAACTGGGTGGCCGGCGTCCAGATCACGGTCGATATTCTGCCCGTGGGCAAGAGCGCCCTACTGGCGCGGGAGAGCGCGGGGAAAGAAAAAATCGACGCGCAGGCCGCTCTGCTGCGAGAGCATCTGCGGCTGGAGGTCAGCCAGGCGCACATTCATCAGCAAACCGCCGAGCTTTCGCTGGAGACGGCGCGGGCGGGAATGTACGGGACGGTGGAGTTTGCCAACGGGCTCCGGCAGGCAATCCTCATTCCGCGTTCCGCCGTGGTGATGCGCGGCTCGCTGGCCTGTGCGTACGTGCTCGACGGCCAGCAAATCGCGCGGCTCCGAACTCTGACGCTGGGCGCGGCGCACGGCAATCTCGTGGAGGTTTTGTCGGGCATTGCCGCCGGGGAAAAGCTGGTCGATGAGCCCTCGGACCGCGACCTTGAGGGCAAGAGAATCGCCGCAACGAGCATTGAAGTCCGGCCATGAAGCAGGAGCTGGGAATCGCCGGGCGGCTGGCGCACGCCTTTCTCAACTCCAAGCTGACGCCGCTCTTCATTGCCGCGTCGCTGGCCATGGGAATCTTCGCGGTGGCCGTCATCCCCCGCGAGGAGGACCCGCAGATTCTGGTGCCGATGCTGGACATTACGACCGCGATGCCGGGCGCCTCGCCGGCAGAAGTCGAGCAGCGCGTCACGCTGCCCATCGAAATGCTGGTGCACCAGATTTCAGGCGTCGAGTACATGTACTCGACCTCCAGCCCCGGCCAGAGCCTGGTGATCGTGCGTTTTCTGGTCGGCACGCCGCAGGAAGATGCGCTCATCAAGGTTTATAGCAAGCTCTACTCGAACTTCGGCCGCATGCCGCCAGGGGTTTCGCAGCCCATCATCAAGGCGCGCTCGATCGACGATGTTCCTATCCTCTCTTTGACCTTGTGGGGCGAGCACTATGACGGCTACCAGCTTCGCGCCATCGCCGGCGAGGTGCAGCACAAGATCGAGCAGGTTTCCGATGTGTCGGAGACGAAGATCATCGGCGGTCTGCCGCGCAACCTCCGCATCGTGCTCAGCACCGCCAAGCTCAACGCCTACGGCCTGTCGCCCCTTGCCATTGTGGCGCACCTGCAGGCCGCCAATGCAAGAGTGCAGGCGGGCAGTTTTGCCGAAAACAATCAGGAGATTCAAGTCGATGCCGGCAAACGCTTTCACTCGATGAGCTGATGCCGGATGAAGCCGAGCTGGGGCGCCTGCTGGAAGATGCCGCGGCCAGCCCCGAGGAGAACCTGCTCGATGCCGAGCGGCGCTATCTTCTGCATCAGGCCGTGCTGCGGATTCCCGCGCCATTGCGCATCGTCCTGGTGCTGCACGACACCGAAGAGCTGACTACGGAGCAGGTGGCGCGGATTCTAGACTTGCAACCGGGAACCGTGCGGGTGCGGCTGCATCGCGCGCGGCTAGCCGTGCGCAAACAGATAAGCCGCGTCCTGGCTGGTTCGGAAAAGAGCAACTCCAGCCAGAGCAGCTCGAAGAGTCTGCAGGACGGTTCAAATGGCCAGCAGAACAGATCAAAGGCCCCGGAAAACAGCTCAAAAAGCCAAAAGAACAATCCAAAAGTGGAGAAAAACAATACGAAGGGTAAGAGGGGCAGCTCGAAGAGCCAACCGCATCCCCGGCTCTGTCGTGAACTTTTTGCCGGCCTCTCCGATTACCTGGATGGCCGCCTGGAGCCGCGCACTTGCGAGGAAATGCGCGCCCAGATCGAGGCCTGTCCCGCCTGCGTGGCCTTCCTCCAGGATCTGCGCCAGGCCATCGACCGCTGCCGCGCGCTCGAGGTTCCCTGCGAGCCTGCCGTGCAACCGCGCCTGCGCTCCCTTCTTACCCAGGAGTACCTGTGCATGAGTGGCGCAATCAGAGCATTTTGACTTCACAGCAGCATTAAAGGTGGCTTTTTCTTGAGGGAAGAGCCACTCGGCAGTTGCGGCCTCACTCTATGCCAATTCGGGAAGTGCTAGAATGCGCTTTCGTGGAGGCGCAAGCAGATGAAATGCAGTGCGCTTCCATTTGCCCTCGGATTGCCGGCTCCACTCAGAGTGCCAGGCTACATCTCCCACCAATCCAGCAGCAACAGGCGCGGATAATAGAGGCCGGCGCGGACCGGTGTGGCTGTGCCGCGCAGGTTGCGCAGCAGCTGTGCATAGGCCTCGACCTGGGGCGCAAAGAGCGCGTGGAACTCGGACTGCGCCTTGGCGGGGTCAAGGTGATCGTCGTGAGCGGTCTTGTAGTCGATGATCCACCAGCAATCGTCTCCCTCGGCGCAGGGCTCGGGACCGGCCTGGAAGACGCGATCGACACGGACGGTGCGCACTGTGCGCAGACCGCCGGCGACTCCGGCCCAGCCGGCTTCGCTGGCCGCGCTCAAGTGGGGCGAGAGAATCCACGAGCCGATCGGATCCTGGGAGGCGTCGAGCGTGAGTTTGAGGGCCTGGGCGGCGATCCGCGCGGCCTGGAACCTGTCCACGCCGGTGGCGCGCACCTGGGCGGCAATGCGCGGCTCAAAACGCCTTAATCCGGAGCGGGCAGCCTCCCAATCGAGCCCGGCGCGCAGACGGGCCAGCTCTTCGAGCAGCGCATGGACGGCTGTGCCCAGAGCACGCGAGAGCAGGCCGCCCTCGTGACGGGAGTAGAAGCCGCCGGAGCCAGCCTCCGATCCAGGAAAAGCGGTTTGCGCTTCTTCGTCAGAAAAAGCGGTTTGCGCTTCGTGGTCTCCCACCCTTTCCGCATACAGCCGCGGAAAGGATGGGGCACCCATCGGTTCGCGAAAGGGGGTTGATTCCGCGTCTTCCTGTTGAGAGGCGACTGGGGCGGGCGCGGGCCTGTAATCCGGCGGCAAGCGGCGCAGCAGCGTGGGCCGGATAGGGGAGGGCATGACAAACAGATTGCCCTCGCCCGAAGCGGCGATGGATTCGATCTCCTGGCCTTCGTGAGCCTCCGCCTGTTGGCTTTCGTGGGCCTTCGGCTGCTGGCTTTCATAGGCCTCCGGCTGCTCTTCGCGAGTTTTCAGCTGCTCTTCACCGCTCTCCGGTTGCTCTTCGCGGGTTTCTGAAGCGGTTCTGGCGATCTTCCAGGTTTCGAATCGCGCGTGAACCTCTTCTTTCAGCCCAGGCCAGGCGGTAGCCAGCAAACTGTTTACGGGTTCCGCCAGGGTGAGCTCCCCGTCCCGCTCCTTGCAGGCCGGACGGGCGAAGAGGTGCAGTTCCTCGCGGGCGCGGGTGGAGGCAACATAGAGAATGCGCCGGGTCTCCTGCAATTCGCGCTCACGATAAACGCGATCGACCCAGGTCTTTGCACTGCCCTTGCCGTCGCCCTTGCGCTGGAAGGGCGCAATCAGAAACTCGGTAATCTCTTCCGATTCGCCGGACTCGGCAAGGCCCTGCCCGGGGTCGCATTCCAGCCCACATTCGAGCCCGCGTTCCAGTCCACGTTCGAGCCCGCGTTCCAGTCCACGTTCCAGCCAGGAGAGCATCTTGCGCCCGCTGCACCCATTCGCGGCCTGCGATTCGGGGACGATGACCACCTCGAATTCCAAGCCCTTGGACTTGTGAATGGTCATCAACTGCACGCCGCAATCACTGCTGGCCGCGGGATCAGGCAGTGCGGTGAGATTGTCGAGGGCCGCGTCGAGAGCGGGGCCGAGCAGATCGGTCTCGCCGCCGGGCAGACGGTCCAGGCAGTTCCAAAGCAGATTGAGGTTGGCACGGGCGGCTTCATCCACGCAGGCCGCTCCGCCCAGCAGAAGCCAGACCTCTTCCAGCCAGGTTCCCAGCGAGGCCGCGGGTCGGGCGGCGCGCAGAGCAGAGGCCGCGGCCTGAGCGTCGAGCACACGCGCGGCGGCGGAACGGCCCGCTTCGCTGAGCAATGGAAGCCGCTCGGCCACAAGCTCCGGCACGGGACGGGTAAGCAGCGCCAGGTCGCCGTTCGCACCGCCGGCCAGCGTGTACAGGTCGTCGAGCGAGAGGCCGCACCAGGGAGCGCGCAGAAGGCCCAGCCAGGCCACGCGGTCCTGGGGATTGAGCAGAGCGCGGGCCAGGGCCAGGGCGTCAAGAACTTCAGGGCGGGCAGCGAGCTTCTCAAGTTCGACGGCGCGGAAGGGGATTTGGGCTTTGCGCAAGGCCTCGGCGATAGGAATGAGGTGGTTTTTGGCGCGGCCAAGAACGGCCATGCGGAATTTTTTCTCCTCGCCGCGCTCCCGAGCCTGGCGGGCCTGTTCGATGGAGCCTTGATGACTGCGAATCAGATCGACGATTTCGTTGATTTGCGCCGTTTTGATCTGCTCGGGGCGGGCGGCTTCTTTCTCGCGCGCGGCCTCAGAATCGGCGGATGAACCGCGCCCGGATTGGGGAACGAAGTCGAGGTGAAGCGTGAAGGGCGGACCAGCGTCGGCCATCTCTTCCCGGACTGGTTGGGCGGAAGAAAAGGTGACGCCGCTGCCGTCGTTGCCCGCGAAGATTTGTTCGAAGGCTTTATTGAGACATTCGACCAGCCGAGGGGCGGTGCGGAAGTTAGCCTTCAGAGGAACTAAGTCAAAGAGCAGCGGCTCCTCGTGGGGAATTTCCAATCCAACCGATTGAACGCGCGGGAAGAGCTCAGCGTCGGCGTCGCGGAAGAAATAGATCGACTGCATGGGGTCGCCGACCACGAAGCAGGTGCGGCCCTCGCGCTCGGGCCAGGCAGCGATGAGGCTGGAGAGCAACTGGTGCTGGCGACGGCTGGTGTCCTGGAACTCGTCCACCAGCAGGTGGCGGATTCCGTCGGAGACGGCCAGGGCAGCGTCGGTGGGCAAGCCATCATCGCCCCGGAGAACCCGCTGCGCAATCTGCGCGACCTCAATGTAATCCACCCGGCTAGCCTCAGCAAAGGCGATTTGCAGCTCGGCCGCGGCTTGGCGCAGCAGCGTGAAGCAGCAGCGCACAATCTTCCACTCATCTTCGGTGTAGCCAGCGGAGGGTAGATCGCGGACGGAGGCCAAAGCGGATTCGAGGCCGGGGACGGCGGCCAGCGAGGCGATCAGGCCGAGGAGGCGAGCCTTCTCGCGTTTGCGGTCGGCCGGGAAGCCCAGCCGTTTATCGACCTGTTTGCGGAAGGCGCCATCGCCCGTGAGCAGCAATGCGGCCAGATTGGCGTGAGCCTGGCGAGCTTCTTCGAGATTGGCGCTGCCGGTAAACGGAGCGGCGGGAAACTCGACCAGTTCGGCGAGTTCCCGATGAAGCTGGCCCTCGCTCTGTTCGCAGGCAAAGCGCGCCAGATTCAAGGCTTCGTCGCGCGCGCCGGGAACCCGGTCGAGAAGCTGGCTCAAGCTGATGAGTGCGGCGTGCGTGGCGCGCACAAAGGGCCGCTCCAGCCGCTCACGCAGCGCATCTGGATTCGGGCCCTCTGGTTCCGGCTCGCCTTCGAGGACAAAGCCGTGCATCCAGCGGTCGCGGCTTTTGAGCATTTCGACGAGCAGGACTTCCATCTCCTGCCAGCCGTTGTCGCGCCACACGAGCAGTTCTTCGACGGCCGAGCCGAGGATCGAGCCGGTCTGGTCGATTTTTTTGAGGGTTTCGCGGGCCGCGCGGCGGTAGAGTTCTTCGGGCTGCTCGGCGATCTCCAGTCCGCCGCCGAAGCCGGAGAGCAGTGGCTGCTGGAGGGCCAGTTCGCGGCAGAAAGAGTCGATGGTGCAGACGCGAAGCTGAGCGGGCAGGTCAAGCAAATTCCAACTGAGCTGCTGAGTGTGCGCCAGGGCGCGGTGAGCGAGTGAATCCATCGAGAACTCGTCCGCCCCGGTAGCGGGGTTGGCGGCGGCCTTTTCCAGCTGGGCTAGAATGCGGTGGCGCATCTCGGCGGCAGCGGCGTTGGTGAAGGTGATGGCCACCACCTGACCGGGGCCCTCGACTTCAGCCAGCAGGCGAAGAAAGCGGCGGGCGAGCAGGTCGGTTTTGCCCGAGCCGGCCGGGGCCTGGACCAGAATGGACCTGGCAGAGTCGAGGGCGCGCTGGCGCTCTCGCTGATCGGGAGGCGTAAATGGGGCCGCGGGCTTACTCATCGCCCTCCTTCCGACAAGCTGGGCAAATATAGGTCCGTGCAATCCCACCCTAGCCGCAAAAACAAGAACGCGGCGAGGGTGGGGCACCCAGCAATCGGCTTACTCATCGCCAGCCTCCTCGCCGTTGTTGTAACTGCGGGAGTCGTCCTCGTCCTCTATTTGGGATTGATGCTCCTGGATGCGGCAGAGGGTTTGCAGGCCGCAGCGCTCGCAGGGCCTGGGGTGCTCGCGCGGGTTCACCTCAGCGCGTCCGTCGAGAAAATCTCTGGCGAGTTGCTCGATGCAATCCCGCCAGCCAAGAAGTTGTTCGAGGGTGAGATTGTTCTTCACCAAAGGGCTTGTTCCTTTGAGATTGGCAAAAAGAGTGGCCGCGGGCTCGAAAACCCTCCCCGTGAAAGCCAGGTCTCCCGCGCGCACCTTGGCGAAGACCAAGCCGCCAAGGCGTTCGCGGTCGCGGTCAAGGGCAAATCCGGCGTAGAGCGGCAGTTGCACGTCGTCGGGGCGGGGCAGATCCCACGAACTGGGCGAAACGCTGCCGGATTTGTAGTCGATCACCAGTTGAGAACCGTCGATCAGCCGGTCGACGCGGTCCAGGCGCAGATCGAGCGTGAGCCCGGCGACGGAGACTGTTCGTTTGACCTCGGTGGCGACGACCTCGAAATCGACGCGGGCGGCCTCGTAGTCGAGCCACTCGGTGACCAGCCCGGTGAGCCGCTGCTCTTCCAGTTCCAAGTAACGGCGGGGCATGCGTTCGCGCAGGTGGGAGGGCAGCTCCCGCGCGAACGCTCGCTGGACGTGGCCAGCAACGAAGGTCTTCCGGTCAGAGAGATTTTGCAGCTCGGCCTGGGTGCGAATGCCCTCTGGCGTCCCGGCCCAGACGGCGTGGAGCACTGCGTGGAGAAGTTGACCACGCTGCGAGGGGGTGAGACCGGCCTCGGCTGGCTCCCAACTTTGCGCGGCCAGACGCGCGGTGGCGAAGGCCTTGAATGGGCACTGCGACTGCGCGGTCAGAACTCCGGCCCCACCCGCGACTTTGCCCGGAGAAAAAGGAATGCGGCTGAAGTCCTCGAACGGAACGGTGAGCAGAGGTTCGGAGGCCAGAGCGTTCAACTCCGGCGGCAAAGGCTGCGCGGGGCCGGCAAACTGAACGATGAGGCGCGACGGACGGGCTTCAGAAGTCTCGTTTTGCTTTGCAAAGCTGAAGTGGATTTGTGTGCCCGAGGCCAGCAGCCGGTTGGTAATCGAGCGGGCCAGTTCCCAGTCGAGCTGAGCCGTGGCGTGGGGCATTCCGGCCTCGCGCTGGACCTCGACGGGCAGCAGCGGATGAGTTGCGCCGCCCGCGGGCCAGCCGTCTTCATCGGCTCCCAGGAACCAGACTGCGTCGGCAGTGAGGCCAGCCGACTCGGCGGGACCGGCGACCTGGATGGGCGCGTCGCGCGACTCGGGAGCAAAAAGAGTTTCGTCCAGAGTGCGGCCCAGTTGCGAAAGAAAATCCCTCCAACTCATCCGGCGGCCATCGAAGCCCAGCGAGCCACAGGTTTCCACGGCCAGTTGCCAGCGGCGGATGGCCTGGTACTCGGCACTGGAGAGCTTGTGGGCGCTGGCAAAGTGGAGCTCGTCCAGCAGACACGGGACCAACTCCGCCCAATCGAGGGGATTTTGCGGGCGGCGCGCGAAACCAGTCAGGCGGCGTTGGGCCTGGGTGATGCGTTCGACCCAGGACGCCGGCAGCAACCCGGAGGCGCAGCGCTGGACAAGAAAGGCATCGAGCGCCCATTGAGGCCGTTCGAGGCTGAAGCGGCGCAGAGTGCGCATGTAGGCTTGAAGCGCCGCGGACTCCTGGGAATTGGCGGTGATGTAGCCGGTCGAAAGCAGCCAGTCAAGTTCCTGCTCGTTCAGTGCGCCATCGAGCCAGCGCAGCGCAAGGTGCGCCGCCCGCGCCAGCGCAACCTGGCTGAGCGGAACTCCCAACGAAAACTCGAAGGCCGGGCCGCAGTGCGCAAGAAAGGTGCGCTCGATCTCGCCGCGGCGTGCGTTGGCGGCCTGGGCAACGACCAGCAGCCGGGCCTTGGGATCAGCGGCAAGCTGGCGTCCGCACCAGAGGGCGCAGGCAGCCAGCTCAGCTTGAGCGTCGGCGGCAGCATAAAAATGCACCTCGTCGGCCGGTTCCCCTTTGGCAGTTTCGCGCCACGATCCCCAGGCGTTGAAGAGGCTGCGCTGCACGGGAAGAATGCGGTCAAAACCGGCCAAAAGCAGCGGCGGACGCTCCTCCGGCTCCGCTGAAAGCCGTGGAATCAGCTCCAGCGGCAGACGGCTGGGAGCGAGCAGGTTTTCGGCGCGGCAGAGTTCATCAAAGGCTGCAAGCCAACCGCTGAAAGCGGCCGCGTCCTGCTGCCAGGCGCTCCGCGCCTTTTCCCGCAGAAATTGCGGCGAGTAGGAACAAAGCAGTTCGTGGGCCTCCATCGCCAGGGCGGCCAGGCGATGGCGCGGGCCTTCAAGAATTGTGGCCAGAGAGCGATTCTGGCTGGCGATGCCTGCCCAGAGAGCCTCTTCCTGCGCGGGATTGAGCAGCAAGCGAGGGTCGGAGCTCCGGTTCTGACTTACAGTGCGGCTCAGCCAGGCCTCGCTGACAAAGCTCTTCCAGTTGAGAATCCTGGGCGCAGGCCAGGCTGTTAGCCCCTCGGCCTGGCGGGCGCGATGGAAGCCAGCCGTAAGGGCGCGGGCGGCGCGGTCGCTGGCTGTGACCACCAAGCCGCCCTCGCGCAGCCAGGCGTCGATCTCCACTGCCGCCAAGGTTCCCATTCCAGCTTTATACTCTGCCAGGCCGAGGGGCTGCCATCGGAAGGCGGCAAACTGAAGCCAGAGCCTTTCAGGGTTGGCGCGGGGAATCAGTTGGCGCAGGTCATCAGTTGGCGCGAGGGAGTCGCTGTTGATGAAGTTGAGCCCGTGATGAACTGGGTTCGGCTGAGTGCGCGGCGGCGGCGGAAGCGGTCGAAGGCGCGGATAATCGAATCTGTGGAGACGGCGCGCAACCTACCGCTATTGCAGGACTATCAGGCCTATCTGCGCGTGGAAAAAGGGCTGCGCCCTCTGACCTGCGAGGCCTACAACAGCGATTTGAAGACCTTTGCCGAGTTCATCGAGGACCGTCACGGCGTTCTGTTGACGGCCACGCAGCAGGATGTGGCGGCTTTTCTCGAGCATCTGCGCGGCCACGGCATCGACTCGCGCTCGGTAGCACGCAAGCTGAGCTGCCTGCGCGGCTTTTACAAGTGGCTTTTGCTGGACCGGCGCATTCATCACGATCCCACCGTGAACATCGAGTCGCCCAAGGCGTGGAAGGTGCTGCCCAAGTCGCTGGCCGAGTCAGAGGTGGCCGGAATGCTGGAGCGGGCACAGATGAACGCCGAACACCCCCAGGCGCGGGCCACGGCCTTGCGCGACCGGGCGATTCTGGAGTTGCTCTACGCGGGCGGGTTGCGCGTCTCGGAGGTCACGGATCTGACCACTGGCGACCTGGCGCTGGACCTGGGCCGCGTACAGGTGCGCGGCAAGGGCGACAAGGAGCGGATTGTGCCGCTGGGGCGCTCCGCTCTGGAGGCTGTGGAGATTTATCTGCGCGAGGGACGGCCGCACCTGGCGCGCATCAGCCCGGCCAGGAAGTCGACCTCAGTCAGAAAGCCCAGCGCCGCGCGGCAAGGCTCTTCGAGCTTGTTTCTCTCGCTGCGGGGTATGCCGCTCACCCGCCAATGGCTCTGGCATTTGGTGAAGACGGCCAATCCGGCCGCCAGTCCTCACCGGTTGCGGCACAGTTGCGCTACCCACATGGTGGAGCACGGCGCCGACTTGCGCAGCGTGCAGTTGTTGCTGGGCCATGCCGACATCTCCACTACACAGGTCTACACACACCTGGCTCTGGGAAGACTGAAGGAAGTTTATCGCCAGCATCATCCGCGCTCGACGCGGCTGAGGGCGAAGGCTGAGGCGATTGCGGTTGCAAGCCCGATCACGAGCCAAACTGCGAGCCCGGCCGCGCACCGGGGGCTGCACCTGGTTCCGAGCGTTCAGGTTTCGAGCGTTAAGCCCTGCGGCGTTCCAAGCGGCCCGGCTAGCCCCGGCCAGCCGGGCGTTGACCAACCGAATAAGGAAACGGTATGAGCACCCCCGCCGCCTCCTTGCCCGCACCGATGGCCACTGCGCCGTTGGAGTCGCTGGTGGCCGATTACCTGCGCGTACTGGCCAATGAGCGCGGCGCATCGGCGCACACCCTGCGGGCCTACGAGCGCGAACTGAACGGATTTGTCTCCTACATCGCAAAGCTCTACGGAAAAGATCAAAGCCCGAAGAGCATCGAGCACACGCACATCCGCGCCTACCTGGGCACGCTCTATGACCGCGGCTTGGCGAAGTCCTCTGCCGCGCGGGCGCTGGCCGCCATTCGCAGTTGGTTCAAATGGCTGGCGCGCACCGGGCTGGTTGAACAGAATGCCGCCGCACTGGTGGCCACGCCACGGCTGCCAAAGCATTTGCCGCGCGTCCCCTCGATCGAACAGATGAACCGCGTGGTCGATTCCGTGGGTGAGGACGCCGCCAGTTGGCCCGCGCGCGACACGGCGATCCTGGAGCTTTTGTACGGCTGCGGCATTCGCAACGCGGAGTTGACCGGGCTGAACCTCGAAGACATTCACTGGGCCAACGAGGCGATCCTGATTCGCGGCAAGGGGCAAAAGCAACGCTATGTTCCGCTGGGCGACGCGGCGGCCGAGGCGCTCCGAACCTATCTTGCCGAGCGGGCGGCGCGGCTGGCGGCGGCCGGCGAGACAAAGGAACTGGCAACCCCGGCGCTGTTTCTCAATTTGCGGCTTCGCGGCCTCGGCAAACTGGGCGGCGCAGTGGGCAGCCAGGCGCGGCTGACCACCCGCAGCGTTGCCCGCATCGTCAAACGCATTGCCATTCGGCGCGGCCTTTCGTCTGACGTGCATCCGCACACGCTGCGCCATGCCTTCGGAACTCATCTGCTGGAAGAGGGCGCTGACCTGCGCGCCATCCAGGAGTTGCTGGGCCACGAACGGCTCTCGACCACGCAGCGTTACACGCAACTTACCACCGCGCAGTTGGAAGCAGTCTACGACCGCACCCATCCGCGAGCCAGGTAGGCGGTTTTTTACCGCTCGTGCGTGAACGGGGCTTGCTCGCGCGTAAACGAAGCTTGACGGATTATTCCCGGATTTTGTCATTGCAAAAACAGGACAGGGTCAAGCCGAATTTTCTTGTAGATTTCCATTCCCAGGTGGCTTTTTGTCCAACCTAACTGAAAGGTTCCCGGCTCTATCGAGAAAATTCATCTTCCGTATGCTTTAAAATCTGTGCAGGCATTGCAGCCGATTGCTCTCAGAAACAAAACAAAGGGATTGCGGACCCGGAAGCGAACCTGGGTCCGGTGGGCGGCCCTCCATTCCATCAGGCTGCGGCGGCCGGCCCTGGGTTGATCGGAAAGGAAAGTCCATGAAGTACGCCGGATTGCTGGTCATGCCAGCCGGATTCTTTCTCTCTATCGCCGCGCTCGTGCTGTTTCCCTCCCCGGCGCCGCGCGCGGCCTTCGTGTTCTGCGGCCTGGCCGTCGAAGGTCTTGGGCTTGTTGTTGCGGTGCGCGGCCACATGGAAGCGCGAGGAGGAAGCCGTTCATGAACCCGACTCTGCCCACTACCCCTCCCGTCCTAACCGAGGCCGCCTTCGCGCTCACCTTCGTTCTCCTGCTTCTTGCCCCGCTGGCCGTCGCCGGCGTAGCCCTCATCAACACCGGCCTGAGCCGATCCCGCTCGGCCGCCCAGGCGCTTCTGGGCAACCTTGCCATAGTGGCCGTTACCGCCATTGTCTTCGCCCTGGTGGGCGCTACCTTCAGCGGCTACCTGTTCGGCTCGCCCGACAGTGTGGACCACGTCTTCCACCTGGCCGGCAAACCCTGGAACTGGCTCGGCGCCAGCCCGTTTCTGCTCGGCGGCCTGAGCGCTGCCCCGTTCCAGTCCCAACTTGCGCTCCTCTTTGAATTTCTGGCCGTTGCCCTGGCCGCTATCATTCCCTGGGGCTCGGGAGCCGATCGCCTGCGCCTCACCGCTGGCTGCGCCGCAGCAGCTCTCCTCGCCGCGGTTGTCTTTCCGCTGCTGGCGCATTGGGTCTGGGGCGCTGGCTGGCTGGCGCAGTTGGGCGTGAACTTTTCACTCGGTGCTGGTTTTCTTGATCCCGGCGGCGCGGCCACAGTGCACGTCCTTGGCGGCCTCAGCGCCCTCGCCGTGGTCTGGATCGCCGGCTCCCGCAAGGGTAAGTTTCCCAAAGAGGGCCTCTCCACCGCCCTGCCCGGCCACAACGCCATCTACGTGCTCTTCGGCTGCCTGCTGGCGCTGGTGGGCTGGCTGGCCTGGAACGTCGCCGGGGCAGTCCTCTGGCTCCATGCGCCGCTGACCACTCTGGCGGGCACGGCGGTCAACACATTGCTCTCCGCCTCGGGAGCCCTCGCGGCCACCTTCGCCGTGACGCGCATCCGTTTCGGCAAGCCCGACGCCAGCCTCTGCGCCAACGGCTGGCTGGCCGGCCTGGTAACCTCCAGCGCCTGTGCTGCCCTGCTCACGCCGGGTGAATCGCTCTTCGCCGGCCTGATCGCCGGCATGATGACGCCGCTTCTGGTTGAACTGCTTGAGCTCGCCCTCTCCATCGACGATCCCTCCGGCGCCATCACGGTCCACGCCGTGGGCGGCCTGTGGGGACTTCTGGCCGTGGGCATCTTCGCCCCGCAGTCAGGCCAACTGCTCGCCCAGCTCGTCGGCATCGCCACGCTGCTGGGTCTGGTGCTGCCACTGGTCTACCTGCTCTTCTGGCTGCTCAACCGCGTCGTTCCCTTCCGCGTTGATCCCGACGGCGAGCGCATCGGCATGGACCTGCACGAACTCGGCGGCGGAGCTTATCCGGAGTTTGTGATTCACCGCGACGAATCGTACCGCTAGCCAGCCGCTGCGCAACTTCCACATCCGCGCACGGCCGGCCCAGTCCCCGTGCGCGAGGTCTCCCGGCTTTTGACTTCGCGCCCCTTCCCTTCTATAAATATTCATGGCATGGAAATCCCTTTCATGCCACTCCGACCGCTCCTTCAAGGGGCGGCACAATTCACCACGGCAATCGCCAGGATGTTCGGGAAGGCGGTGAAACTCCGCCACTGCCCCGCAACTGTGAGCGCCCCTGCCCAACGGCCGGTTCTATCGGCCAATGGTGGGGAACCAGCCAAGGCTCTTCCGCCTCGCGCGGAGGATTCTTGTGAACCACTGCAGGCGACACCCTTTTTCGGGCGCGTCCGTGGGAAGGTAGCTGGACGAAGCGCAAGTCAGGAGACCGGTCCTCGGTGCCCCAACCCGCTTGCGTTCCGAGGGGAACGAAGGAGCTATTCATGCCCGCTTTTGCCCATTTTCGCGCTCGCCGCTTGCAGACTCCTCACCCGCGCTTTCCATTCACGCGCATACTGCCGCGCACTCTTGCTGTTCTTCTGCTCGCCGCCAGCGCCATCCTCTGCCCGGCAGCCTCAGTTCGCGGCGTGGTCACCGACGCCACCGGCGCCAAGGTCACCGGCGCCAACGTAATCCTGATCAGCGGCGGCAAGGCCGTCGCCTCGGCCATCTCCACCGCCGACGGCAGCTTCCAGATTCTTGCCGGCGTCGAGGGCCGCTTCTTTCTGGTCGTCAACGCCAAGAGCTTCCGCCAGTTGGAGACGCCCGGCTTCTACGCCGGCCGGCTCGACTCGGTCGAGCGCAACCTGGTGCTCGAACCCGAGTGGGTGCGCGAGTCGATCGTGGTCACGGCCACCGGAACCCCCACGCCGCAGTCCCAGACCAGCGCCGCCACCAGCGTCCTCGCCCCGCCTGATCTGGCTCTGCGCAGCGACCTGACGAGCGCGCTGCGGCTGATGCCCGGCACGGTCGTAGCGCAGGATGGCCAACTCGGCGCGCAAAGCTCGCTTTTTGTCCGCGGAGGCGACTCGGACGCCAACAAAATCCTTCTCGACGGGGTCAGTGTCGGCGACCTGGGTGGGCAATTCGACTTCGGTCCGCTCTCGACCACCGCCATCGAGCGCGCCGAGGTCTACCGCGGCCCCGACTCCAGCCTTTACGGCGCCGACGCGGCCAGCGGAGTCGTCAGCCTGACCACCCCCCACGGCACCACCAGCTTCCCCTCGATTCTCCTCCAGGGCGATGCGGGCAGCTTCTCCACCTCGCGCGAAGAACTGGAGGTAGCCGGCGCGCACAACAAGCTGGACTACCTGGGCGCCTTCAGTTGGCTCCAGACGGCCAACAATCTGCCCAACGACGAGTACCACATGGCCACCTCGGCCGCCAATCTCGGCTGGCAGCCCAACGGCAGTACGCAGATTCGCGCCACCCTGCACTACGGCGTCGACGCCACCGGCGTTCCCAGCACCTGGGACTTCTATCACATCAGCGACGACCGCAAACAGGGCGATCAGGACCTGTACGCCGGAGCCACAGTCGAAAACCAGACCACGCCCGACTTCCACAACCGCCTTCAGTACGGCCTGACGCGCAAGCGCGAGCAGTCCCGGCAGTGGTACCCGGCCGGCATTTGCATCCCCGCCAATAGCTGCGACGGAGCCGCTGACAGCTACACGGGCGGCAACTTCTACGGCCTGGCCGTCACCATTCAGGGAGCCAACGGCTATAGCGCCACCGGGCCCGCGCTGCTCGATTACAGCGCAGCCAACGGCAGCGTCTACCCCAACCGGCTGGACGTGATCAACAACCGCGACCAGTTTCTTTACCAGGGAGACTACCGCCTGACGCCGCATCTGACGCTGCTGGCCGGTTTCCACTACACAAATGAGCGCGCCGCCGAGCGTGAACCGGTTTACTTCATCAGCGCGGCGGTCAACCGCACCAACTACGACTACCTCTTTGGCGCGCACGGCGACTTCTTCAAACAGCGGCTGTTTTATACGCTGGGCGCGGATGCGATGCACTATCAACTGATCGGCAACGGTGTCTCGCCCCACGCCGGTCTGGGCTTCTATGCGCTGCGTCCGCGGCGTGGCGCCTTCAGCGGAACGCGGCTGAACTTCAGCTTTTCGCAAGGCGTGCGCGAGCCCAAGCTGACCGATGAGTTCGGCTCACTCTACGACTTTTTGGAGCAAAATGGCGGCCAGGCCACCATTCAGCAGATGCACGTCTCCCCCATCCAGGCGCCCACCGCGCGCACCTGGGAGGGCGGCGGCGAGCAGGCCTTCTTGAGCCAGCGGATCATCTTCCGCGCCAGCTACTTCCACAACGAGTTCGGCCGCGAGATCGAAGGCGTCGGCGTGGGATTGGTCCCCACGCTTTTACCCAACCTGACCGCGCAGCAGCAGAAAGCTCTGGAGGCTACCCTCCAAAGCGAAGACGCCTACTCGCTGGACCTCAACTCGCTCGCCTTCCGCGCGCAGGGCATTGAAACCACCGTTGAGAGCGGCATCGGCAAGGACCTCTTCTTCCGCGGCGGCTACACCTACCTCGATGCGGTGGTGCAGCGCTCCTTTTCGAGCGACAATCAGGCGCTGCTCGAAGGTTATGCGCCCACCTTCGACGGCATTCCCGTGGGCATTTACTCGCCGCTCAAAGGCGCGCGCCCCTTCCGCCGTCCGCCGCACACGGGATTCTTCACCGCCAGCTACACGCAACCCAAGTTCACCGTGGTCTTCACCTCGGCCTTTGCCAGCCGCAGCGACGACTCCACCTTTCTCGGCTATGAAGACGTCAACCAGGGCAATTCGCTGGTTCTGCCCAATCGCAATCTCGACTGGGGCTACGCCAAGCTGGACCTGGGCGGCAGCTACAAGCTGCTCTCCTGGCTGAGCGCCTACGCCCAGGCGGAAAACCTCGCCGACAGCCGCCACATTGCCCCCATCGGCTACCCCAGCCTGCCCTTCAACCTCCGCGCCGGACTACGCATCGCCTGGACCAAGGCCAGCAACCACTAGCACTACTGGTTGTAACTCGAGGATTCTGGAGAAAACAGGGGGCTTCAGCCCCCTGAAAGAAAGCGAATAAGCGGGGCCTTCAGGCCCGGGCTCTCGCTGCTTTTCCAGGACTTGAAGGAAATACAACTGTAGAACTAGCCCCCCGCCGCCGCGGTCCGCGGGGGCGGTGGTGCTAGCATCGTGAATGGAAAGAAATCCTCAAAATGCCTGATTCGACGCCCTCGCAGAAGACTCCCCGCGTTCGTTTTGCGCCCTCGCCCACCGGCTATCTGCACGTGGGCAGCGCCCGCACGTTTATCTTCAATTGGCTCTATGCGCGCCGCTACCGGGGAACCATGGTGTTGCGCCTGGACGACACCGATGTGGAGCGCAACTCCGAGGCCAGCGTGCAATCCATCTTCGAGGGACTGCGCTGGCTGGACCTCGACTGGGACGAAGAATACAAGCAGTCCGAGCGCCTGGCGCTGCACCGCCAGCAGGCCGAAGCGATCTTCGCCAAGGGGCTTGCCTATCGCGACTTTACCCCCGCCCACGCGGCCGGCGAAGAGCAGTCCAGCGCGCAGGGCGCTTGGCTGTTTAACCCCGGGATGCGCGAACTGTCAAGGGAGGAGAGCGACCGTCGCGCCGCCGCGGGTGAGCCCTTTGCCCTGCGCTATCGCGTCCCCCGCGGCCAGGACCAGAGTTTGCGATTTGTTGATGGCGTTTATGGCGAGCAGTCCAAGCTGGCTGACGAGGTGGAAGACTTTGCGCTGCTGCGCTCGGACGGGATGCCCACCTACCACCTGGCCTCGTGCGTCGACGACGCAGATCTCGCGATCAGCCACATCATCCGCGGCCAGGATCACCTCACCAACACCTTCAAGCATCTGCTCATCTTCGAAGCCCTGGGCATGGAACCGCCCCAGTTCGCCCATCTTCCCCTGCTGGTGGCCCCCGATGGCGCCAAGCTCTCCAAGCGCAAGCATGGGCCCGTGGTCAGCGTGACCACCTACCGCGACGCCGGATTCCTGCCCCAGGCCTTCATCAACTTTCTCTGCCTGCTGGGCTGGTCGCCCAAGAACGACCGCGAGTTCCTCACGATCGACGAGATTGTCACGGCTTTCACGCTGGAGGGCGTGAACCGCGCCAACGCCGTGGTGAACTTTACGGAAGATGACCCCTTCGATCCCAAGGCCCTGTGGCTGAACGCGGAGCATATTCGCGCCCTGCCCGTCGCCGAGCTCACTTCCCTGCTCCAGCCCTTCTTCGCTGCCGCCGGCCTGGAGGCGACGCCGGAAAAACTGCTCGCCGTGACCCCGTTGATCCGTGAGCGCATCAAGCTGCTCGGCGAAGCCGTCTCCGCCGCCGACTTTTTCTTTGTCAAAGAACTTGCTCCGTATGACCCAACGGAGTTGGTCCCGCAAAAGGGCGGCGATGCGGCCATGGCCCGCCGCGTCCTCCAGCACGCGCTGGAGGTGCTGGCCACCGTCTCTTTCGACCACGATTCGCTCGAACAGGCGCTGCGCGCCGCGGCCTCGCACCTGGGTTTGAAGGCCGGGCAGGCCTTCCAACCCATCCGCGTCGCCGTCTGCGGCCGCAAGAACGCCCCGCCGCTCTTTGAAACCATGGCCGTCCTCGGCCGCGAGGTTTGCCTCACTCGCATCGGCCAAGCCGTACAATTCTTAGCCTGAACACAGCGTTCGGGTCGCGGTTTGGACGGATTCATCCCCAGCTCCAAATGGGGGACCCGGCTGATTCGATTCCGGCACAAAATCTGGAACTTTGGCAAGCGACCTTGAAGAGGAATTCATTGCCGATAGTTGACAATCGAATTTTGAGGATTAATCTTCTTCAATGACCCTACTCTTGCTTTTCTTCTTTGCAGCGGCCCTTGTGGCCGTGATCGTTAAAGCCGGTGGTACAGGCCGAAAAAAGGGACACGAGTCCTTTCCGGTAACCATTATCAGGGACGGCAAAACCGTCACCTTCGATGGCTATGATACCGAGCGGTTAGAGAAGGAGATTGAGGCTGCAACGGCCCAAGCTAGGGCAAACCCAACCAAAAAGCAGGACGGGCTTGAAGATAAGCAAAGGATGACCGTGGCAATCACTGGTACTCTCCGTGAGCCGCGCGCGCAGGTTGCCATCAAAATCAACTCTACGAAGAACGCGCGATTCGTCGAACGAGTTTTTCTTGATACCGATTTTCTTGTGGCGGCAAGAGGCGACACCGCGAAGGCAAGAGCGGCGGCTCAGAACGGCACTATCGTCCTGACTGAGCAGCAACTCTGCGAGTACCTTAAATCAGGCGAGTTTCCGCACCACGAGCGCAAATACACACACGCGGGATTTAACTTCGATGAATCAGCCATAGTCTGGGGAGAGACCTACCATCCCCCGGTGCCCTGCCGATTAGAGTATGCGGACAGCGCCGGAGAGTATAGCGAACGGACTATTGAGGTGCTCCACCCGTCGGGCAAACATCCAAACGGTAACGAATACCTCGCGGCTTATGAAGACAGCCAGATTAAGACATTTCGCAAAGATCGCATTTTGAAGCTGGAACGTCTAGGCTAGACCATCTCCCGCGCCGCTCTTTTTGAGCACAGCCCTCCAGTGGGATAATAAAAGCACTCATGACCAACTCGAATCCGGAAAGCCCAGAAGCTCAGAGTCAGGACGTCCGCACCCCCTCCAACTTCCTCGCTGACATGATCCGTGAGGATGTGCGCACCAAAAAGTACGGCGACGCCGTCATCCAGACCCGCTTTCCTCCCGAGCCCAACGGCTACCTCCACATCGGCCACGCCAAGGCCATCTGCATCGACTTCGGTCTCGCCGACGAGTTCGGCGGCAAGACCAACCTGCGCTTCGACGACACGAACCCTGAAAAAGAGGAACAGGAGTACGTCGATTCCATCATGGCCGACGTCCGCTGGCTCGGCTTCGACTGGGAGCGCCTCTGCTACGCCTCCGACTACTTCGGCCAGCTCTACGAGTGGGCTTTGCAGCTCATCAAGGCCGGAAAAGCTTACGTCGATGACCTCTCCGCCGACCAGATCCGCCAGCATCGCGGCACCCTCACCGAGCCCGGCACGGACAGCCCCTATCGCACGCGCTCCATCGAGGAAAATCTAGACCTCTTCACCCGCATGAAGGCCGGCGAGTTCCCCGACGGCAGCCGCGTGCTGCGCGCCAAGATCGACATGAGTTCGCCCAACCTCAACATGCGCGATCCGGTCATGTACCGCATCCTCCACGCTTCTCACCAACGCACCGGCGATCAGTGGTGCATCTACCCCATGTACGACTACGCCCACGGCCAGTCCGATTCGCTGGAGCACGTCACCCACTCCATGTGCACCCTGGAGTTTACGGACCACCAGCCCCTCTACCGCTGGTTTATCGAGCAGCTCGGCATCTTCCCCACGCAACAAATTGAATTCGACCGCCTCAACCTCACCTACACCCTGCTCTCCAAACGTAAGCTGTTGCAGCTCGTAAATGAAAAGCGCGTGAGCGCCTGGGACGATCCCCGTATGCCCACCCTCTGCGGCATCCGCCGCCGCGGCTTTACCCCCGAGGCTCTCCGCGCCTTCTGCGCCTCGATCGGCATCTCGCGCACCAACGGGGCAACAGACATTGAGATGCTCGAGCACTACCAGCGCGACGACCTTAACCGCCACGCTTCCCGCGCCATGGCCGTCCTGCGCCCCCTCAAGCTGGTCATCGACAACTACCCCGCCGGCCCAAACCCTGAAGGCCCAATTCAGGATCAGGTCGAGTTCGTCCCGGTCATCAACAACCCCGAAGACCCCTCCGCCGGCACCCGCCAGGTGCCCTTTTCCCGCGAGCTCTACATTGAACAAGACGACTTCCGCGAGATTCCTCCGCCCAAGTACCACCGCCTCTCCCTTGGCAAGGAGGTCCGCCTGCGCAACACCTACTTCATTACCGCCCAGCGCGTGGTGAAAGACTCGGCCGGCAACATCGTTGAGGTCCACTGCACCTACGATCCCGCCACCCGCGGCGGCAACTCTCCCGATGGCCGCAAGGTCAAGTCCACCATCCACTGGGTCTCGGCCGCCCACGCCATCGGGGCCGAAATCCGTCTTTACGACAAGCTTTTCACCAAGGCCCATCCCTGCGACGTCGAAGAAGGCCAAGACGTCCTCAGCAATCTCAACCCCAACTCCGTCGAGATCCTCTTGGGCGCCAAGCTGGAGCCCTCTCTGGCCAACGCCCAGCTTGCGGAGCACTTCCAGTTCGAACGCGTCGGCTACTTCTGCCTCGATCCCGACTCAACCCCGGGCAATCTGGTCTTCAACCGTACCCTTCCGCTCAAAGACTCCTGGGCCAAGATCGGGAGGAAGTCAGGAGCGTAGAGCCCTACCTGCAGGAGTCGGGCATTGTGCCCGAAGGCCCGGCCCGGTTCCGCTGCCGGTTTTATCGTTTCATTTGTCCCAGCCGCCCGCAACTCGTAGAATCAGCATGGACGGTCGATCGTGCTAATCTTGAGCGGCGCCAGCAAGCGGCTCCCGCAAGTGGCGCCAGGAAGCAGTAGCAGGAACCGATGAGCGAACAGGAAACAGGAACTCACCCTCAAACGCCGACGGCATCGCCAGCGTGGATCAGGATTGAACGGGCGCGCCACCCCGAGCGGCCCTACCCCATGGACTTCATCGAACGAATTTTCACTGATTTCAGCGAGATTCACGGGGATCGCGTCTTTGGCGACGACGAGGCGATAGCCTGCGGCATGGCGCGGCTGGACGGCGAAGAGGTGCTGGTGATCGGCAACCGCAAAGGCGGCTCGACCAAGGAACGTGTGCGGCGCAACTTCGGCATGCCCCACCCCGAGGGCTACCGCAAGGCGCTGCGCGCGATGAAGATCGCCGAGAAATTCGGGCGGCCGGTGATCAGCTTCATCGACCTGCCCGGAGCCTTTCCGGGGCTGGGCGCCGAGGAGCGGGGCCAGGCCGAGGCCATCGCGCGCAATATTCTGGAAATGTCGCGGCTGCGTGTGCCCACCATCTCGGTCATCAGCGGCGAGGGCGGATCGGGCGGAGCGCTGGCCCTGGCCGTCGCCGACCGCGTCCTGATTCTGGAAAACGCTCTTTACTTTGTGATTACCCCCGAGTCCTGCGCGGCCATCATGTGGCGCGACGCGGCCCACAAGCAGTTGGCCGCCGAGGCCATGCGCATCTCCGCCCCCGAGGTTGCCGCGCTGGGCTGCGTGGACGAGATCGTCCAGGAGCCTCCGGAGGGCATTCAAGCCGACCGCGAGGCGGGCATGGGTCTGCTCGGCACAGTGCTCAAAAAGCATTTAGCTGAACTCAAGGCCACGCCGGTCGAGGCTCTGGTGGCCGCGCGCCAGGCCAAGTTTCGCAATATTGCGCAGTTCTACACGGAAGGCTGACTCCGGGAGGCAAAGGTTGACGAAAGAGCGTGGCAGCTTTGACGCGACGGCGGGCTTGCCCCACAAAGCGGGCGCTGCCCGCACTGCTCTGACCATTGCCCAGGAGGTCCGATGAGCACATTCCAGACGGGCGGCGGCCGGTTGCGCGCCTACCTCGAGTTTATTGCCGCAGTGGTCTACTTTTTCCTGGCGCGGGCGCTGGCTCATCACGAAGCGCTGGGGCTGGTCAACGAGCAGTGGATTCTGGAGCAGTGGGCGCCGCTGATCGAGCAGCTTGTGCTCTGTTTTCTGCTGCTGGTGGGCTACGCGAGCATGGGAGTGGCGCTCGACCGCCAGCCGCACCCGGTGAGTTCGCAGGGGCTGCCGAGGCGTCCGGGCTGGCCGTCTGAAGCCGGTCTGGGGCTGGCCGTGGGCTGGGCGCTGGCACTGGTCTGCGTTCTCCCCATGCTGGCAGCCGGCGGCATCGCCATTGTGCTCATTCTTCAGCCCTCGGCCTGGGGGTGGCTGGTGGCCGACGCCGCCTTCTTCGCTCTGGCCGCCCTGGCTGAAGAGGTTGCCTTTCGCGGCTACGGATTTCAGCGCTTCACCCGCGCCGTCGGTCCGCTGGGCGCGGCGCTCGGCTATGCGGCCTTCTACGCCATCGTGCAGGGGCTCGTGCCAGGGTCGAGCCACTCGAGCATCGCCGTCTCCGTGGCGTTCAGTCTGCTGCTCTCGACGGCCTATCTGCGCACCAAGGCTTTGTGGGTAAGTTGGGGAATCAACTTCGCGTGGAAGGCCAGCCGCGCCCTCCTCTTCGGGCTTGCCATCAGCGGCGACTACAGCCACTCGCCCGTGATCGAGGGCAATCCGATGGGGCCCTTCTGGCTAACCGGCGGCGGCTACGGCCTGGACGGCAGTTGGGTGGCTTTCATTGTCCTGCTGGCCGCGCTGCCGGTGCTCCACCGTCTCACCCGCGAACTGGACTACCAGTACAACGTGCCGGAAGTTGAGTCGGCAGGCGTTCCACTGAATCTGAACGCCACTGCCGCCACTGCCCGCCACCAGCACGAGGCCGCCTTGGGCGCGTCCGAGGCCGTGACGCCCCCATCCGCGACTCCGAATCCCGAGACTCCGAATTTGGTGCAGATTCAGCCCGCCTTTGCGCCTCCGCCAACGGCCGGCAGCAAGCCGGAATAAGGCGTCGCACCCAGCCTTGATGTAAACTGATCAGAGCGAGTCCCGCCGGTTCTGCGCAGTCGTTTTGCGGCCAGAGGCGAGCAACCGACCGCGACGTTGAAGCCGCGTGCAATTCCATTGCGCGTGTGTGCAGAGACACCCCAAGAAGGAGAACTCCCGACCGATGGCCAAGATTGCCAAAACAGGTGACCGCAAGAAGGTAATGGACACGACGAAGTCGACCGACTGTCCCAAGTGCAGCAAGCCGACGCGCATCGTCAAGCGCGTGAAGGACCGTGAGCGCGGCGTCCCTGGCGGCGTCTACATCTCATGCTCTGTCTGCGACTTCTACGAGAAACTCTAAGCCCTGGTTGAACACTGAAGCAGCAAAAAGCCCGGCTTTGGCCGGGCTTTTTGCGTTTGCGGGCTACGCTTCCAGAGCCGGGGCCTCCAGCGCCTCCGCCATCTCCCTCAAAATCGCCTCGGCGGCCTCGGCCGGGTCAGAGGCCTGGGTGATGGGACGGCCTACAACCAGGAAGCTGGCCCCTGATCGCAGGGCCTCGGCGGGCGTGGCGATGCGCTTCTGGTCGCCAATTGCGGCTCCCGCCGGGCGAATGCCCGGGACGACCAGCACACCCTCTGGTCCGGTGAGCGAGCGCACTCTGGCGACCTCCTGGGGCGAGCAGACAAAGCCGCGCATTCCGGCTTCCAGGCCCATCCGCGCCAGCAACTCAACCTGCTCGCCGGGCGATCGGCCCAGGCCGACGGCCTTCACCTGGGCTTGGTCCATGCTGGTGAGCACGGTGACGGCCAACAGCTCCGGCAGCTTCTCCAGTTCGCCCCGTTCGGCGATTCCCTCCAGCGCGGCCCTGGCGGCAGTGAGCATGGCCGGGCCACCGGCGGCGTGCAGGGTCATCATCTTCACTCCCAGCGCGGCAGCCGAGCGCACCGCCCCGGCCACGGTGTTGGGGATGTCGTGCAGCTTCAGGTCGAGAAAGACTGAGTGGCCGCGCGCCACCAGCGGCTTGATGACTGCGGGTCCGGCGGCGATAAACAGCTCCAACCCCACCTTGAACCACTGGCAGGTGTTCTCCAACTCGGCCACCAGGGCCAGCGCCGAGGCCGCATCGGGCACATCGAGGGCCACGATCAGCCGCTTGCGGGCCTCCTTGACCAGATCCACCACGGGCTGGCGGGCGGAGGCAAAAGTCGGATTTAACCGCTCAGGAATCGGCATAGCCCCATTTTATGGGATTGCAAGCTTTTATTGAAAAATGTATGGAAAGTAAAGGGAATCAAGGGATTAAATTCGAGCTGTCCGCGCGGCGGCGGAGTTTCTTCAACGCACCTTCCGGCTGGGTGGGCGTCAAATTGGCCCGAGCGTCCAACCCGCGTCGAATTCCCTTTTGCCGGGTGCGGAAAAATCTCACCCAAAGCGGGCGATGCGCCGGATAATAATGACGGGCAAGGGAGGTTGGCTTTGAAGACGGTTTCAAGTGGGCTACGCAACTGCGGATGGGCCTTTGTGCTGTTGGCGGCAGCCAGCCTAGGTTGGTCCGAGGTGCACACCAATCCGATGAACCGCGAGCCGCTGGTGCGCGAGGCCTTCCAGCACTTCTACAACCTGGACTATCCAGGGGCCGTCGAGCGTTTCGAGCGCGTCCAAGCCGCGCACCCCGGCGATCCGCAGGCCACCGCGCTCCTGCTGGAAGCCGTGGTCTTCCAGGAGCTCTACCGGCTGGACCTGCTGGACACTACCTTCTACGCCAACGACGGCTTTCTTTCCGGCCGCCACGCCACCACGGAAGACCCTAAAACCCGCGACCGCATTCTGCGGCTGGCCGACGAGGCCGTTCGCGAGGCCAACGCACGCATCGGCAAGAACCCCAACGACATCGACGCCCTCTATGCCCGCGGCTGGGCGCGTGCCCTGCAGTGCGCTTATATCGCCATGGCGGAGCGGGGCTTTCGCGCCGGGTTTGGGGTGGCCACGAAGGCCAAGGACGATGAGATGCGCGTCCTGGAACTGGACCCAAATTACGCCGACGCCAAACTGGTGGCGGGGGTCTACGAGTACGTGGTGGGCGCGCTGCCCTGGCCCTTCAAGTTGGTGATCGGCTTTGCCGGCATCACCGGCTCGAAGTCCAAGGGCATGGAGATGCTCACCGACGCCGGCAATCGCGGCGTGACGACCAGCATCGAGGCGCGCACCGTAATCGCCCTGTTCCTGCGCCGCGAGGGGAAGTACCAGCAGGCGATTCAGGTGGTGCGCGGGCTGAAGAAGCAGTACCCGCACAATTTTCTCTTCTGCCTGGAAGAGGCCAACCTGCGCAAGGACGCCGGCGAGGGCATGGACGCCGTGGCCGCCTACCGGGAGGTTCTGGCCGACGACGGCAGGCCGGGCTATTTTGCCGATGCGCGGCTGGAACTGGCGGATTTTGGCCTGGGCGACGCTCTGCGCGGCCAGCGCCACTTCGACGAGGCGGCGCAGGCCTATGAGCAGGCCGGCTGGACCAAAGACATCGGCCCCGAGCTCAAAATTCGCTCGTTGCTGGCGGCCGGAGAATGCCGCGACATGAACGGCGAACGCTCCTTGGCGATCCGGGATTACCAGGCCGCCATCGAGGCCGGTCCCGGGACCGCGCGCGCCGACACGGCGCGAAAGCGCCTGCGCAGTCCCTATAAGGGCAAGTAGGGGCCTGCTTTTGCCGCCTCTGCTTCCAGCAGTTTTCCATTCCCTGCTTTCATCCGTTTTCCAGGGCCCCGGCGAACTGCCGAGCGGAGAAGACGGGGCGCAAAACCCTGCCTGTAGAATGTGCTCAGCGCGCCATCTGGCTTATAGCGGTTCTCCAGTTGCTGTAGTGGAAACCACTGGCCACCCCGCATGGTACTCAAAACTCCACCTAAACTGGAGCACCGCTCAAAAAATGACCTACTTCGACCAAGTCTCTGAGGCAGCAGCATTTCTACGGGCCATGTTCGGTCCATTCAATCCTCGCGTGGGAATCGTCCTCGGCTCCGGGCTGGGCGCGGTGGCCGAAGCCGTGGCCGATCCGATCGCCGTTCCCTATTCCCAGATTCCACACTTCCCGCCCTCCACCGTCGAGGGGCACTCGGGGCGAATCGTGGCCGGGCTGCTAGGTGATGTTCCGGTAATCGTGATGCAGGGGCGGGTGCATTTTTACGAGGGCTACTCGCCGCTTGAGGTCACCTTTCCCATGCGCGTGCTGGGCGCGATGGGAATTCGCGCCGTGGTGCTGACCAACGCCGCCGGGGGCATCAACGAGGGCTACCGCCAAGGCCAGCTTGTGGCTCTGGCCGACCACATCAACCTCATGGGATGGAATCCGCTGGTGGGGCCGAATGAGCCGCGCTTCGCCCTCCAACCCGAAGCGGAGTTGCATTCTCCCGCCGCAGCCCCCCATTTGCCCGCCTCCAGCCTTGATCTGCTTGCCTCCGGCCCCCAATTTCCTGCCTCCGGCCTTCGTTTCCCTGACATGACCGAGGCCTACTCGAAACGCCTCCGCGCCTTGGCGAAGCAAGTTGCCGGGGAAGAGGGATTTGCGCTCGACGAGGGGGTTTATCTGGCCGTCAGCGGGCCGAGCTTTGAGACGCCGGCCGAGATTCGCGCCTTCCGCACGCTGGGCGCCACGCTAGTGGGCATGTCCACCGTACCGGAGACGATTGTTGCGCGGCACATGGGGATCGAGGTGCTGGCCATCAGTTGCGTGGCCAACCTGGCCGCCGGGTTGAGCACAACTCCATTGAGCCACGAGGAGGTCCAGGAGACCGGCCAGCGGGTGGAGCGGCGGGTGGCCAGGCTACTCCAGCGGCTCGCGCCGAAGATTGCCGCCTTGGCCGGGGCGGTGGTCGAAGAATAGGGAAACCAGCGAAAAACTGCCGTAAGCCCTTTCACCCACACAGTGCGCGCCTTGGACGGGCTCGTGGCGCAGAAGCGATTGCCTGCTGCAGTACGCAAGCCAGACAAGAGCTCCCCGGCCTGCAAATTGACCTGATGCGCGGCGGCGGTTAATTTCTCCTCGCGGAATTGATGGACTTTCGCTTTTTACTGCCCGCTTGGCTTGGGTTTACCAAAGTTTCGTGGGGAAACTACCAGATTGTGCCTTTATCTTGATAACATTGTGCCTTTATCTTGATAACCTGGAAAGGATGACGTCGAAATCCACACGATCGATGAAGCGCAAGGTGGCGGCCTGGCTGCGGCAAGGCATCTCACCCCGGCGGCTGGCGCTGACGCTTGCCCTGGGCTTCGCCATCGGCTGCATTCCGGTGGTGGGGATTCCGACGGTACTGTGCGCGCTGTTGGCCTTGGCGCTCAAGCTGAATCTGCCCGCCATCCAGGCGGCCAACTACGCTGTAATGCCACTGCAAATGGTTTTGATTGTGCCCTTTGCGCGTCTGGGCGGGCGGCTGTTCTCCCTCGGCTCGGGACGCGCTATCGAGGCCGGGGCCCTGCTGCATACATCGCCCCTGGCGCTGGTTTCGCGGATGGGCGGACTGGCTGGCCAGGCGTTGCTGGCCTGGCTGGTGATCGCCATTCCGGCGGTGGCGCTGATGACCGTGACGCTGACCGCCGTGCTGCGCCGGATTCCGGCCGTGGCCGCGGCCGATTCCGTCGACTGAGGCAGGGATCAGGGGTCAGGGGTCAGATAATCTGGGTGCCCCACCCTCGTCGCGTTCTTGTTTTTGCGGCTAGGGTGGGAGATAGCCTCATTTTGCCGCGTAGGGCTCGGCCACCGGTTTGGCGCTCTCCAGCCAGGCGGTGTAGATCATATCGCGCAGCATACTGGCTCCGGCCGCCAGCCGTCCGGCGGTAAACTCCCGCGAATCAGCCGTTCCCGCGCCCATAAATCCACCCGCCTTGTCCAGTTGGTAGACCCTTTCCACATAGGTCTTGGAGTGGCGCAGGTAGGCCACATAGGCGTCGAAAAGGTCGCCGTGGATGGCCTTGAGCGGCGTCATCTTGGCCCGCACCTCGTCCTCGCCCAGGTTGGCGTCCACAAACGGACCCTCGAACTGCCAGTGAATCTGGTGGCCGGTGGTGTAGCCGTGGGGATTCGGCCCCACCCAGCCGTTGTATTGAATGGTGGTGTGCAGCGGCTGCGAGCCGTCGCCGACGTAGTGGCCGAGCCAGCCCGCGTAAAAAATGATCGCCTGCTCAACGGGGCGGGTCTGACGATGGCCGGCGGCCAGCTTGCGGTAATCGCGCATCGCGGACTTCAGCCGCTCCCAGACCTCGTCGGTCTCCCAGGGCTGGAGGCCGATCTTCTCCGGCCGCTCGCCGGCGGCAAAGACCTTGGCCTCGAAATCCAGGCGGCGATGCGGCAAGGGGCCCAGCGCGTCGGCCTGTTCGAGGTCGATGAAGTGCTCGGGGGACTGGGCGGCGTTCAACTCCGGCTCGGCGGGTGAGCGCCAGCGGTCCGGTTCGGGGCCCAGGTACTCGATCTCGGCGACCGCCTCCGGGGAACGCAAAAATCCAGGCAGATCGGCGGGCAAGGAGCTGGCCGCCAGCTTGTTGATCAGACGATGGCCCCCATTGCCCCAGGCGCGGGCCGCCGGAGGCTGAGCCAGGAGGCAAATCAGCCCGGCCGTGGCCAGGGCGGATGAAAACAAACGGGACGGCGCGGAGAAAGTGAGCATGGGGCCAGTATACGGCCGCCTGCTGGAGGCTCCGGCTCGCCTTCAAGGCTGGATTTCACTCCCTCCACTGCGGGTTGGCCCCAAATGCACTAGACTCAAACCGTGGGCTTTCAAGATTTTCTTGGCAATTCGGCCACCGTCACGCGGCTGCGCGAGAGCATCGGCGCGGGGCGCTTCCCGCAGTCGCTGATCCTGGCCGGACCGCGCGGGGCGGGCAAGTACACTCTGGCCCTGATGCTGGCCCAGGCTGTCAACTGCCTCCAACCCACTGAATCCGATGGACTTCCAGACTTCTGCGGCGTCTGCTCGAATTGCACCCGCATTGCCGGCTCGGCCAACCTGGAAGAGCGCGTCGCCGAGGCCGTCGAAGCCCGCGAGCAGATGCGCGACGCCGACAAGCGCGAGACCCGCATTCTGATCCAGACCCACCCGGACGTGCTCGTCATTCCCCCCGACCCGCCGCAGTTGCTCATCAAGCTCGGCCAGGTTCGCCAGGCGATTCACGTGGCCTACTACCGTCCGCCGGTCGAGGCGCGCCGCGCTTTTACCATTTTCACCTCTTCGGCTTTCATGAAAGAGGCGGCCAATTCGCTCCTTAAAGTTCTGGAAGAGCCGCCCGAGTACACTTCGCTGGTTCTGCTCACCGAAAATCCGCAGGAGTTGCTGCCCACCATCCGCTCCCGCGCCGTGGTGCACCGGCTGGGCGCGATTCCCGCCTCTGACCTGGAGGCCCTGCTGGCCCAATGCCGCCCTCAACTCAAGGCGCAGGAGCGGGCCCTGACCGCGCGGCTGGCCGAGGGCGCCGTGGGCCGCGCCCTCACCCTCGACCTCAGCGTTTATCTGGCCAGCCGCCAGGACGCCCTCGTCCTGCTGCGCACCGCGCTGCGCGAGCCCGACTACTCGCAGCTTTTTCACGCCACTGAAAGCTACCGCGCTGGCGCCGACGGCCAGGAAAAGACCCTCAACCTGCTGCGCGCCTTGGGCAGCCTCATCGAAGACCTGCTGCTCATTGTGGCCGGCACGCCGCAGCTCATCCGCAACCTGGACATCGAAGCCGAACTCACCCGCCTGAGCCGGGACTTGGCCCTCAGCGCCCAGACTTCCGGTCAGGTTTCCGGCTTGGATTGGATCGACAGTGCCGCTCGCGCCCTCGTTCAGGTCGAGCAGGGCATGCGCCGCAACCTGCTCCGCTCCCTCTCGCTGGACGCCATGGCCGTCGGCCTCAGCCGCGACTAGTCCACGTCTTTCCCAACGCCTTTCAAGGAGGGGTTTTTCTTCATGAGTGTTGAACCAACTCTGTCCAGCGCCGGCAAACAAGCCGCCACCTCACCAGCCCGCGCCCAAGCGAGCACGCGCAACTGGACAGCTCCCGTTGCTCCCTTTCGCTTGCTCGCCTACGGCCAGGATCCAGAGCCTTCGCAGCACCAGACCGAGCTCTTCTACCTGCAAAAACAGATTCAGGCACAGACCATCATGGTCCTGGTGCTCGCAGACGGAGAGCAGATCGAAGGCTGCATCGAGTGGTACGATCACAACGCCCTCAAGCTTCGCGGCCGCGCCAAGACCCTGGTCTACAAATCCGCCATCAAGTATATGTACAAGCTGGGCGACCATGGACTATGAGGTTTCGGAGAACAGCTTCTAGCTGCTAGAAGCTGCCTCCCTATTCCCAGCTTTGAACAGCCGGTCGCGAATGGCCGCGCCAATCCCCTTGGCCGGCGGCAGCGGGCAGAGAATCACCGTGCAGCCCGCGCCGTCCAGTGCTCGCAGCCCGGCGTAAAGCTCCCGCGCCATCTTCTTCGGGTCCGACCAGCGGCCCCAGGCGTACACCGCCGCCGCCCCGGCAGGCGCAGCCACTTCGGCTGGCAGCATCACGCCCACCCGCTCGCCTGCCTGGGCCATAACCGCCTCGGCCAGCCGCGCACCCAGCTCGGCCAGCGCAGCCCCGGCCAGGCCACTCACAGCCAGTTCTCCCCCGATCAGCAGCAGCCGCGCCCTGGGCGCATAGTGCCGCAGTCCCACCCCCGGCGAGGGCAGCGCCTCGCGCGGCGTTTCCTTGAGCGCGCCACTGTTCTGAAAGAACTCGACCGCCCCGGCAGTGTCTCGAATCTGGACACTCGTCACCGCCCCCGGCCGGTAGATCATCATCGGGCTTGTGTTCGGGTCGAGGACCGTGGACTCGACCCCGTGCTCGGTTGGTCCCGCATCCACGACCGCGTCGATCCGCCCGTCCAGATCAGCCAGCACATGCGCGGCCGTGGTAGGGCTCGTGTGGGCAAAGAGATTGGCGCTGGGCGCGGCCACTGGAACCCCGGCTCGCCGGATCAGCTCGAGCGCCACCGCGTGCGCCGGCATTCGCACCCCAACCAGGGGGCGGCCAGCGGTGACCACATCGGGCACGGCGGCCGTGCGCGGCAAAAGCAGCGTCAGCGGACCCGGCCAGTAGGCCTTCATCAGCTTCCGCGCCGCCTCGGGGACATCGCGCACCAAGCCCTCCAGCATGGCCTCCGCGCCATTCTCCCCGGCCACGTGCACAATCACCGGATCCCACGACGGCCGCTGTTTCGCCTTAAAAATGCGTTCTACAGCCTCTGCGTCCAAGGCATTCGCGCCCAATCCGTAGACCGTCTCGGTGGGCAGCGCCACCAGCCCTCCGGCGCGCAAAATCTGCGCCGCGCGCTCCAGCGCTTCCTCGGCCTCGGCAGAATCCAAGTGCGCCGGGTCCACCACCAATCGCAGTGTCTTCACCCTTCCATTGTCGCCTCTTTGCCGCGCAACCCGCCACCTGTGCCGTATACTCACCGTGATAGCTCTTAGCTGTTAGCTTTTAGCTCTTAGCTTGCTGGCCGGGCAGCCGGCCCGATAAGCGGACTCCGCTCCTCAGTCGTAAGACAAGCTAAAAGCTAACAGCTAAAGGCTAAAAGCTGTTTTTTTCACCATGCCCGTCGAAACCGAGATCAAATTCCACGTGGACGACCTGGCCGGCCTCGCCCGCCGCCTCGAAGCCGCTGGCTTCCACCTGCAAACCCCGCGCGCCTTCGAGTCGAATGTGCTCTATGACACGCCGGACCGGCAGATGCGCGCCCGCACCGAGATTTTGCGCATTCGCGGCTATGCCGGCCAGTGGACCGTCACCCACAAGCGGTTGCCCGACATCGGCCCCGGCGAAGACTCCCACAAGCACCGCATCGAAACCGAGACCGAGGTCGCCGACGGCGACGCGCTGGCCGAAATCTTTCTGGCCCTTGGCCTGGTTCCCGCCTTCCGCTACGAAAAATGGCGCACCGAGTGGACGGACGGCGAGGGCCACTGCGTGGTCGATGAGACCCCCATCGGCGACTACGCCGAGCTCGAAGGCCCGGCCGAATGGATCGATCGCGCCGCCGCCCGCATCGGCCTCGATCCGGCCGAGTACATCACCCTCAGCTACGGCCGGCTCTTCGACCTCTGGCGCGAGCAGCAAAACTCCACTGTCCAGGACCTGACCTTCGCCGCCGTCGGCCAAGTGGCCAAGGGCTGAAAATCCGCGGCAACAGCTTCCCGCCGCCAACCCAAACGCGGCGCGGCAAACAACGGAAAGAACAGGCGCAATCCGCCGGTTTTTCTCTGCGATTTTCCGCGTTCATGCGGAGCTGGCAGCCGGCAACTCCCTCATTCCCCTGGTAATTAAAATCCCAAGAGATATTAACGAAAATTAGCTTTATCGCCGATAACCTCCTTGAACAAGTCGAAAGCTGCAAGGAGGAGCAAAAAAATTGATTTGCGCCGCAAGAACCACGTTCCTTTGGAAAAGTGCCTACAATGTTTTAAGGAAAGCCTGTAATCTTCCGCCGGTCTCAGGCTGAATCTGGCGGCAATGCAGGCAGATGGGAGCAACAGACGCCATGCCAGTCCCTGCCCATATCTCCGACGCTCCTGGATCTGCGGTGCTGTCCGTGGCGCTCATCGATCCGGACGATCAGCGCCGCCAGAAGGTAGCCGTCGCGCTGGCGGAGTTCCAGGGCACAACGGTGCAGGAGTATTCTTCCTTCCCTCCGGCCAACCTGGACGCGTTGCCCAGGCTGCTGGGACAGCGTTACGACGCCGTCCTGATCGACCTGGACAGCGACCCGGAGTACGCCTTCGATATGGTGGAGAGCCTCTGCGCCACGGGCTCGGTCACGGTGATGGTCTATTCGGCGCAGAGCGATCTGGATCTGGCGATCCGCTTCATGCGCGCCGGCGCCCGCGAGTTCCTCACCCTGCCGCTGGTTCGCGCCGACATTGCCGGCGCTCTGGGCCGGGTTTCGATCCGCCACTCCGCGACTCACCACATCAGAAGAACAGCCAGAAAACTATTCGTCTTTCTTGGCTCCAAAGGCGGCTGCGGAGTCACCACCATCGCCTCCAACTTCGCCGTGGCGCTGGCCCAGGAGTCCGGCCACAAGACCCTGTTGATCGACTTCGGGCTCCCCCTGGGAGACGCGGCGATCAACCTCGGCATGACCGCCGAGTACTCCACAGCCAACGCCTTTCAGAATTCCAGCCGGCTCGACGCGAACTTCCTCTGCTCGCTGCTGGCCAGGCACAGCTCGGGATTGTCCGTACTCCCGGCTCCGGGAGAATTCTCACCCCTTCAAGTCCCCGATGAGGCCATCGATAAACTGCTGGCCGTGGCCCGCCAGTGCTTCGATTATGTAGTCGTCGATGCCGGAGCGAGAATCGACTTGAGGGGTACGGCTCTGTTTGAAGAATCCGCCATGCTCTACCTGGTCACGCAGGTCGGCGTCACCGAGCTGCGCAACTCCAATCGCCTGATTTCGCAGTTTTTTTCCAACCGGGGCCGCAAGCTTCAGATTGTGCTCAACCGCTACACGCCGCACGCCCTGCTCTTCGATGACCAGCAGATCGACAAGGCCCTCACCCGGCCGGCCCAGTGGAGAATCCCCGACGATTACGCCACCGCACGGCGCACCCGGAACACCGCCACTCCGGTCGCGCTTGAGGACTCACCCATTTCAAGGGCGATCCGCCAGATGGCCAGAACCGCCTGCGGTTTGCCCGCCAGCCCGGAAAAGAAAAGAGGCTTCTCCTTGTTTCGCAGAGAGTTCTGGTCTTCCGCAAGGCCATCGCGGGAAACCATCGAGTCCAGAGAAGGATAAAACAGGCCGAGAGGCCCGCTACTTCCCTGCCCCGTGGCATTTTTTGTACTTTTTACCCGACCCGCAGGGGCAGGGGTCGTTGCGGCCCACCTTTTCGCCGGTCCGGCGCTGCACCGGCTGGCTGGCCTCTCCAGCGCCCGCCCTGCTGGCCGCATCCAGTTCCCGCTGCTTCTTGCGGTGGAACTCCTTTTCCAGCGCGTCGATGGTCGTCGAGGCCTGCCGCGTGGCAACCGCCGCCTCTTCGTCAAGGACAGACAGCTCCGCCGCCTCCAACATCAGCGGCCGTGCGCTGCTGGCCACCGGAGGCGCCGGGGGAACCGCGCGGCTGGGCCGGGGAGCCGCATCCACCGGCTGCCCGTCAGGCCCTAGAATCTGCATGCGGAAGAGGAAGCGGACCGTGTCCTCCTGGAACTTCAGCATCATGGCCTCGAACATGTCGTAGGACTCGCTCTTGTACTCCACCAGCGGGTCTTTCTGCGCATAGCCGCGCAGCCCGATCCCCTCCTTCAGGTGGTCCATCGAGAGCAGATGGTCCTTCCACAGCCCGTCGATCACGCTCAGCATCACCATCCGCTCGTGGTAGCGCATGGTCGCCGAGGTGAGAATCCGCTCCTTGGCCTCGTACTGTTCCTTCAATTTATCGAAGATGGCGTCGCCCAATTCGTGCCGCGCCAACTCCAGAGGCTTGATCCCCGCCGCGGCCAGATTCAGCCCGAAGTGGTCGGTGAGCTTCTCGTCCAGGCCCTTCAGATTCCATTGGTCCGGATGCAGCTTCTCGCCGCAAAACTCATCCAGCAGGCCGCTGAGAATTCCGCCGACATAATCCTCCAGAATCAGCTCTTTCTGCTCGACGCCCTCCAGCAGTTGCCGCCGCAGCCCATAGACCGCCTCGCGCTGCTTGTTCATCACATCGTCGTACTCGAGCAAATGCTTTCTGGACTCGAAATTCTGCGCTTCGACGGCCTTCTGCGCGCCCTCGATGCGGTTAGAGATCATCTTCGACTCGATGGGCACGCCCTCTTCCATGCCCAGCCGCTCGAGTAGCGTCGAGACCCACTGCTTGGCGAAGATGCGCATCAGGTCGTCTTCGAGCGAGAGATAAAATCTCGACTCGCCCGGATCGCCCTGGCGGCCGGCGCGCCCGCGCAACTGATTGTCGATGCGCCGCGACTCGTGCCGCTCGGTGCCCAGGATGAACAGGCCGCCGGCCTCGATCACCTGCTCGTGCTCCTCGTGCGCCGCATCGGCGTGCACTTTGAAGACCTCGGCCCACTCAGGCACGGAGATCTCGAACTCCTGGCCCTGATAGTAGAAGCGCAGAAATCCGGCCGGGGCCATGGGGTTGATCGCCCCCTCGGCCACGCTGATGGCCCGCGCCTTGCCCTTCTTCACCAGCTCCTGGCGGGCCATGAACTCCGGATTGCCGCCGAGCAGAATATCGGTGCCGCGGCCAGCCATGTTGGTCGAGATGGTCACCATCCCCACCCGCCCGGCCTGAGCCACGATCTCCGCCTCGCGCTCGTGGAACTTGGCGTTCAGCACCACATGGCGCACGCCCTTGCGCTGCAGAATTCCGGACAGCCGCTCTGACTTTTCAATCGAAGTCGTTCCCACCAGCACCGGCTGCTGCCGCTCGTGCAGGATGGCGATGTCGTCGGCCGCCGCCTTGTACTTTTCCTTCTCGGTACGGTAAACCACGTCGGGATTTTCCAGCCGCAGCATCGGCTTGTTGGTGGGAATGACAACGATTTCCAGCTTGTAAATCTTGTCGAACTCGGCCGCCTCGGTCTCCGCCGTGCCGGTCATGCCGCTCAGTTTCTTGTACAGGCGGAAGTAGTTCTGGAAGGTGATGGTGGCCAGCGTCTGGTCTTCCTTGCGGATGGCCACGCCCTCCTTGGCCTCGATCGACTGGTGCAACCCGTCGGACCAGCGGCGGCCCGGCATCAGGCGGCCGGTGAAGGTGTCCACGATGATCACCTCGCCGTCCTTCACCACGTAGTCCACGTCGCGTTTGTAAAGCGCGTGGGCCTTGATGGCCGTCTCCACGTAGTGCTTCAGATCCCAGTTCTCGGCGTCGGCAATGTTGTCGATGCCCAGCAGCTTTTCGATCGTCACCCAGCCCTCGTCGGTGACGCCAATGGTGCGCTGCTTTTCGTCCACGATGTAGTCGCCGGTGAGGTACTTCTGGCCCTCGGCCAGTTGCAGATCGAGCTCGGCGACGCGCCTGGTGTCGCTGGCTTCGATCTCCTCGCCCAGTGCGAGCTCGGGGATGATCTTGCGCGCCCGCGCGTACTTGTCCGTGGTCTGGTCGGTGGGCCCGGAGATAATCAGCGGCGTCCGCGCCTCGTCGATCAGGATCGAGTCCACCTCGTCGACGATGGCGTAGTAGTGGCCGCGCTGCACGCAATCTTTTATCTCGAATTTCATGTTGTCGCGCAGGTAATCGAAGCCAAATTCGTTATTGGTCCCGTAGGTGATGTCGGAGGCGTAAGCGGCGCGGCGCTCATTGTCGTCCAGGTCGTGAACGATCACGCCCACCGTCAGCCCCAGGAACTCGTAGATCTTGCCCATCCACTCGGCGTCGCGCTTGGCCAGGTAGTCGTTCACCGTGACCACATGCACGCCGTGGCCGGCCAGGGCGTTCAGATAGCAGGCCAGGGTGGCCACCAGCGTCTTGCCCTCGCCGGTCTTCATTTCCGAGATTTTGCCCTGGTGCAGCACCATGCCGCCGATCAACTGCACGTCGAAGTGGCGCATCTGGACGGCGCGCCAGCCGGCCTCGCGCACCACCGCGAAGGCCTCGGGAAGAATCTCTTCCAGGGCCTCGCGCGCGGCCGCCTTCACCGCCTCGGCGTCAGTAATTCCTTCGACGCGGGCAGCAATCCGCGCCCGGAACTCGACCGTTCTGGCCCGCAACTCATCGTCGGTAAGCCGCTTGGTGTCCTCTTCCAGAGCGTTGATCACCGCCACCACCGGCATTAACCGCTTGATCAGCCGCTCGTTCGCCGTGCCAAAAATTTTTGTAAGGGCTTTATCAAAAAACACAGGTTTCTCCGCTTACCAGTGTAAATGGCGAGGGTGAACACACGGTATCAGCCGTGCCCGGGCGCCAAACCAGTCACAAATCAGGATGCCCCAGGTCTCGATTTTGAGACCTAAGACAGAAGGCTCCTCAAGATCCCGCGGATTGTTCTACATAACACTATGACTGCATTATACTTAGATTCAAAGTATTCTGAAGTGGCTCTCTTCTCCAGACAACGCAACCATCAGGATGTACCATCTCAGCAAGAGTGCACAAACTGCACGGAGGAATCCACCCATGAAGCTCACTCGTCTCGCTCTTCCAGCGCTTGTTCTTGCCCTGGGAACGTCCGCCCTGCTCAGGGCACAGTCTCAACCCCAGGACCACCCGCAGCAAGGCTATGGTCAGGACCATGATCGTGGCGGCTGGGATGCGCCGCCACAGGAGTTCCGGGAGATTCAACGCCAGGGCTTCCACGATGGCATCGAAGCCGCCCGCAACGACTTTGAAAGCCGCCATCAGCCGAACGCGGAATGGAGAGACGAATTCCGCCATCCTCCGGTTCATGGGCCCGCACGCGACGAATACCGCGAGGGCTTCCGCCGCGGATACAATATGGCCTTTTCTCACTTCCGGGAGGGAACGGGACCATCTCCGATGCCAATGAACCAGAATCACCCGGACCATGATCGTGGCGGCTGGGATGCGCCTCCCCAGGAGTTCCAGGAGATTCAACGCCAGGGCTTCCACGATGGCATCGAAGCCGCCCGCAACGACTTCCAGAATCAGCGTCCCCCGAACGCGGAGAGAAGAAACGAATTCCGCCATCCTCCGGTTCCTGGGCCCGCACACGACGAATACCGCGAGGGCTTCCGCCGCGGCTACGATATGGCCTTTTCTCACTTCCGCGAAGACCACGATCGCCACTAGAACGAATCCAGGGGTAATGTGGCGTTGCGAATATCCTGGCAGGTGGCTTCTTCTTGAGGAAGGAGCCGCTTGAGTTCATCGACCCCCACGACAGCAACCATGAAACTGCTATAAATTCCCAGATTCACAACATGGCGTTCCGGGTCTCGTGCTTGAGATCTGGGAAGCCATGTTCCTTTCCTGGCCCCGGCTGGCTTGCCCTACCTCGTACAATGGAAGAGGAAGCCGAACCCCGCCCGACCGATGGCCGAAGAAGAAAAGAAGAAATCCAAAAAGCCGGATGAAGACCCCGTCGGCAAGATCTACGACTCCCGGCTCATGCGCCGGCTCGGACGCTACCTGCGCCCCTACTGGATTCAGGCCACCATCTCGACGCTGGCCGTCAGCCTCAAATCCCTGAGCGATGTCGCCGGCCCCTACCTGGTCATGGTGGCCATCGACCGCTACCTCTCGCCCGGCTTGAACCCCCACCACTCCATCAGCCTGCTGTCCCGCTGGCTGGGCCGGAACAGCAGCTTCGGCCGCCTGCTTTCCGACGATCCCGTGCAGGGCATTACCCGCCTGGCCGCGCTCTACCTGGCCGCGCTGCTGCTGGCCTACCTCTTTGAGTTCATTCAGACCTACCTGATGCAGTGGACCGGCCAGAAGCTGATGTTCGACCTGCGCCGCGAGATCTTCCGCCACATGCAGCGCATGCACATCGGCTTCTTCGACACCCACGCCGTGGGCCGCCTGGTCACCCGCATCACCTCCGACGTGGACGCCATCAACGAGATGTTCACCGCGGGCGTTTTGGCCATCGTGGACGACTTCTTCAACCTCACCGTGATGGCCATCGTGATGCTCGCCATCAACTGGTGGCTGGCCCTTTTGGCCTTCGCCGTCCTGCCGCTGATCCTCGTCGTCACGCGCCTCTTCCGCGACCACGTCCGCGAGAGCTACCGCCGCGTCCGCGCCGCCATCGGCCGCATCAACAGCTTCACCCAGGAGCACATCTCCGGCATGAGCGTGGTGCAGTTGTTCAACCGCGAGCAGCGCGCCTTCGACGACTTTGAAGACGTCAACAGCCAGTACATGATCGCCTTCAAGGACACCATCTTCGCCTACGCCCTTTACTACCCAGCCGTCGAGCTGCTCTCGTCCATCGCCATCGCGCTGGTCATCTGGCGCGGAGGCTTCGGCGTGCTGAATGGCGCGGTCTCCATCGGTGTGCTGGCCATGTTCATCCAGTACTCGCAACGCTTCTGGCGGCCCATCCAGGACATGAGCGACAAGTACAACATTCTGCAATCGGCGATGGCCGCCAGCGAGCGCATCTTCAAGCTGCTGGACACACCCGCCGAGATCGTCGGCCCCGCCCTCCCCTTGGCTGGCGACGGCAGCAACCGCATCGAATTCCGCCACGTCTGGTTCACCTACCAAAAACTGACTGAGCAACAGCAGGCCGCCGTCGCCCAAGCCACGGGCGAATTCACTCCGGCGAAAGGCGAAGGCCCGGCAAATCAAGGCCTGACGGGTCATGGGCTGGCAAGTCACGAGCTGGCGGGTCAGGGTTTTAGCCCCGGCAATCATCAAGCTGCATTGACTGGGGATTTCCAGCCAGCGGAAGAAGACTTGCCGGTGAAGGGTGCGGGCTTTAGCCCGTGCATCAACCCGGCCCCGGAAGCGGAGGCCCCAGAAGCGGAGGCTCAGAGGAAAGGGGTTTTAGCACCCGAGGAAAAGCTCATGCGAGCGACTAGCGAGCGATTGGCCGCACCGCAGGTGCTCGACGGCATCGAGTGGGTTCTGAAGGACGTCTCCTTCACCATCGAACCCGGCCAGACGGTGGCCATCGTGGGCCACACCGGCGCCGGCAAGACCACCCTCATCAGCCTGATGATGCGCTTCTACGACGTGACCGCCGGTCAGATTCTGATCGACGGCATCGATCTGCGCCAGCACGATCTCACCAAGCTCCGCCAGCACTTCGCCGTCGTCCTCCAGGACCCGTTCCTGTTCACCGGCACGCTCGGGGGAAACATTCGCTTCGGCAACGAGGCCATCACCGAGGCCGGCCTGCGCCAGGCCGCCCGCGACGTCAATGTGCTGGATTTCATCGAGAGCCTCCCCAACCAATTCGACGAGCCGGTGCAGGAGCGCGGCAACTCGCTCTCTACCGGCCAGAAGCAGCTCATCAACTTTGCCCGCGCGCTGGCCTTCAATCCCCGCATCCTCATCCTCGACGAAGCCACTTCGAGCGTCGATACCGACACCGAACTGCGCATCCGCGGCGCATTGGAGCGCATGGTCGAGGGCCGCACCAGCGTTTTGATCGCCCACCGCCTCTCGACCGTGCAGCGCGCCGATACCATTTTGGTGATGCACAAGGCCCAGTTGCGCGAGATGGGCTCCCACCAGCAACTGCTGGCGCAGCGCGGCCTCTACTGGAAGCTCTACCAGTTGCAGTACAAGGACCAGGAGCTCGTTGCCTGAACCCCGGAATCACGGAATCCGCCACCCCTTCGCGCTAAAATTCATGTATGTCTGCCGCCGCGCTATCGCCTGAAGTCCTGGCCAAGTACGAGCCCGTCATCGGACTCGAGGTCCACGTGCAACTGCTCACCGCCTCCAAGGCCTTCTGCGGTTGCGCCAACCATTTCGGTTCGGCTCCCAACAGCAACGTCTGCCCCGTATGCCTGGCGCTGCCCGGAGCCTTGCCGGTGCTCAACGCGAAGGCCGTCGAGTTCGCCACCCTGGCCGCCCTGGCCATCAACTGCCAGGTGCGCGAGCGCTCCATCTTCGCCCGCAAGAACTACTTCTATCCCGACCTGCCCAAGGGCTACCAGATCTCGCAATTCGACAAGCCCCTGGCCGAGCACGGCTGGATCGACGTGCCCACGGCCGACGGAACAACCAAGCGCATCGGCATTACCCGCCTGCACATGGAAGAAGACGCCGGCAAGAGCATCCACGACGGCTTCGTGGACTCCGCCAACCACACGTCTCTGGATTTGAATCGTTGCGGCACGCCGCTGGCCGAGATCGTCTCCGAACCCGACATCCGCACCCCCGACGAGGCCTTCGAATACCTCGTCCGTCTCAAGGAAATCCTGCTCTACTGCGGCGTCTCAGATTGCAACATGGAGGAGGGCTCGCTTCGTTGTGATGCCAACGTCAGCGTCCGTCCAAAGGGCCAGGAAAAGTTCGGCACCAAGGCCGAGGTCAAAAACGTCAATAGTTTTCGATTTGTCCGCGCCGCTCTCGAGTACGAGATCGAACGCCAGATCGAGGTCATCGAGTCCGGCGGCCGCGTCACACAGGAGAGCCGTTTGTGGAATGCCGCCGAGGGCCGCACCTACTCGATGAGGTCCAAGGAGCAGGCCCACGATTACCGCTACTTCCCCGAACCGGACCTTCCGCCGCTGCTCATTTCGCCGGAATTTCTGGCCGAAACCAGAAAAAAGCTCCCCGAGCTGCCCGAGACGCGCCGCGCCCGCATGATCGCCGAGTACGAGCTGACCAGCCGGGACGCCTTCGCGCTGACCGCCACGCGCGAGTTCGCCGATCGCTTCGAGGCCGCCGCCAAAACCGCCAAAAATCCCCACCGCGTGGCCAATCTGCTGCTCAGCGAACTGGGCGGACGGCTCAAGGCTCTGGGCCTCGAACAGGAGCAGTCGCCGGTCTCGATGGCCGGCATTGTGCTGGCCGCCGATCTGCTCGACGAGGGCAAGATCAGCTCCAAGCAGCTCAAGCAGTTGTTCGATCTCTGCTTTGAAAAGAACGAGGACTTCGCTGCCGTCTATGAGCGCGAGAAGCCCGAGCAGATCACCGACTCCTCGGCCATTGAAGCGCTGATCGACCAGGTCATCGAGGCCAACCCCAAGCAAGTGGAGCAGTACCGCGCGGGCAAGAAGACCGTGGCGGGCTTCTTTGTCGGCCAGGTGATGAAGGCCTCAAAGGGCCAGGCCAACCCGGCGCTGCTCAATGAGCTGGTGACGAAAAAGCTGGAGGGGTAAAAAATAGCTGCGGCATTCCTGCAATGCCGTGGGCCTTCATCTTACTTCAGCCTCAGCTCGGCCTCGAACTCCTTGTGCGTGTCCCAGGAGCTGACCGTCTTGACGGCGGACTTTTTGCCGTCTTTTTCCGCCCAGAGTTCGTGATCCTCGGCCATATTCACCTGGCCAAAGCGGAATCGGCCTTTCTCGGTGGTTGTATAGCTGCGAATGGACTTGGATTTCAGGTCCTTGAGAAAAACCGTGGCGCCGACCACCGGCGCGGCGTTCGGGTCCACCACTATGCCCATGACCGCGCGCTCGCCCAAGTTCTGCGCCTGGGCCGCAAACGGCCCAAAAACAGAGCCATTCCAGCCTCCCCGTGCCGCCAAGGGAATAAAACCCGCCGCCAGGAGGGCAAAGGCCACCCCGGCCGTCAAACTTGCGCGGTTCAACCTCACTCGTCCTCCTCTTCATCGTCGACGATGTCCTCGTCGTCCTCATCCAGACCGTCGTCTACCCGCACCAGCTCCAGCGGCTCGACGCCGACCACCTCGTACTCGGTTCCGCACTCGTCGCAGACGACCACGTCGCCTTCTTCCACTTCGTCCATTTCAATGTCAAGCTCATTCTCGCATTCAGGGCAGCTCGGCATGGCAGCCTCCTCTCTCTCCAAGGCATTTTATATTGCAGGATGACGGCGCGTTGCGATACGACTCCGCTATTTTTGAGTGAAAACCGGCCTCAGGTCAAGAGGCTTGAGCCCAGGCCGCAAGCGGAACTCCCAGAACGGAGAATACACTATGAATATTCACTCTTCCTGTGACCTGGGCGGCTGAATTCGACCTCCAGAAACGGTTCCGTATTGGGACTATGCTGGAATTCAAGCTGTGCCGCACAGAAATTTGGGGGGCGCACGAGCCGCCGGCCCATCCTGCCCCATGACACTCGCCTGCTCCACGGTTTACCCTGAGACTGACGATGCCCAGGTTTGGCTCCACTCCGTTCTCCTTCCCCGAGTTCCGCGGCGCCACGCGCCGCCTGGTTCTCTGGAACCTCGCCGCCTACTTTGCCCTGGCGCTGGCGCAGATGGTGGTTCCGGCCACGGCCGTGCAGCTTGCGCTCTCTTTCGCATTTGTTCCCGGCGCCTTCCTGCATGGCGCTCTCTGGCAGCCCCTCACCTACAGCCTGGTGCATCCTGTGCTGCTCAACACACTCTTTGAACTGCTCTCCCTCTGGTTTCTGGCCGGTTTTCTGGAGAGCACCCGCAGCGCAAGCTGGGTCACCGGCCTTTACGCGATCTCCGTGCTGGGAACCGCGGCTGCCGCCGCCGCAATTTATGCGTGCAGCCGCCCGCTGAGCTTTTCCCTGGCCGAGATTCCCATCACCGGCTGCATCGGCGGCATCTTCGGCCTGCTGGTGGCCATCGGCACGCTGGCCGGCGACGTCGAGTTCCTGCTGTTTTTCACCATCGGCATCAAGGCCCGCTACATCGCGGTCATCTACGCGCTGGTGGCCATCGCCATGCTCTTTGGTGCTCAGCGCATGTACGCCTTCGCCCAGTTGGGAGGCGCCCTGGCCGGTCTCGCCTTCATCCGTCTGGCCCCGCGCCGCGGCTTCTCGCTGGGCCTCAGCGAGCGGTGGTACGCCGTGCGCAACCGCTATTACCGCTGGAAGCGCCGCCGCGCCGCCCGCAAGTTCGAGGTCTATATGCGCTCCCAGGGCCGCACCGTGCACCTGGACGGCCAGGGCCGCCAGATCGACGAAGAGCACGACGACAAGAAGCGCTGGAACTGAGACCTGCTGAGCGGAGCGAAGCGAAGTCGAAGGATCCGCGGTTTCACTGTTCCATGCCCCGCCCTTTCTATCATTCCGAGCGAAGAGCTGAGCAGTCGCCGCACCCTCCCGGAGGGAGGCGTCGAAAATAGCCCAGGGTGGAGCGCAACGGAACCCTGGGTAGAATGCGGAGAAAACAGGACTCGCCCCGTAGGGGCGAATCGAATCCTGATAATGAGCGGAGCGCCGCTGATGCGATTGCCCTGATTCCACTCCACGAACAGCTCTTCCGTCCTGGGACGTAATTTACAATCCTTTCTGAATGTCCACTAAAATCGCTTTTCTCTTTCCGGGGCAGGGTTCGCAGGCTGTTGGCATGGGCCGCGATCTTGCCGAACATTTCCCCGTTGCCGCCCAGACCTTCGCCGAAGCCGACGAAGCCCTCGGCTTTCCGCTCTCAAAATTGATCTTCGAGGGGCCCGAGGAAGCGCTCAAGCTGACGGAAAACACCCAGCCCGCCATTCTCACGGTGAGCGTCGCCGCCTGGCGCGTACTGGCCGCGCACGGGGTCGAGCCCGCGCTCGCCGCCGGTCACTCCCTGGGCGAATGGTCGGCCCACGTGGCAGCTGGAACGCTCAGCTTTGCCGATGCGGTTCGCTCCGTCAAGGCGCGCGGACGGGCGATGCAACTGGCGGTTCCGGCCGGCGAGGGCGCCATGGCCGCCATCCTCTCGCTGGACCCGGCCCAGGTGGCCGAAGCCTGCCGTGAAGCCGCCCAGGAGACCGGCCTCGCGGTCTCGGCCGCCAACTTCAACTCCCCCGGCCAGACGGTCATCTCCGGCGCGCTGGTTGCGGTCGAGAAGGCCGCCGCGCTGGCCAAGGCCAAGGGAGCCCGCCGCGCGGTGATGCTCCCGGTCAGCGCGCCCTTCCATTGCGCCCTGATGCAGCCGGCCCAGGAGGAAGTGGCGCGGGTGCTCGGCGCGCTTACCTTGTCCGATCCCCGCATCCCGGTGGCCGCCAACGTCACCGGCGGCCTGGTCTCGACCGCCAGCCAGGTTCGCGACGCCCTCACCCGCCAGGTGACCGGCGCGGTGCGCTGGGTGGAGTGCATGAAGACGCTGACCGGCGCGGGAGCGGAACTGTTTATTGAAGTCGGGCCAGGAAAGGTGCTCTGCGGCCTGCTCAAACAGATCGATCCGGCGCAGAAATCTCTGAATGTGGAAGACGCCGCCAGCCTGGAGAAGACGCTGGCCGAACTGAGGGCCGCGGACTCAGCCCTATAAAGCGGTTATTTCCTTGCTCTAGCCCAAAACCTCGACTGCGGAGTGGCTTTTTCTCAAAAAAAGCGCTCCGCAGCCAATTTTCAGTAAAGAGCAGGAGTAAAAATGCTCGATGCCGCCTCGCCAGAACCCACACCTACAACTGAATCTTCACCGGCCAGCTCTTCCAGATCTCCGCGCAGTAGTCGCGGATCGAGCGGTCGGAGGAGAACTTGCCGATCCTGGCCACATTTAGAATCGACATGCGCGTCCACGCCTCGCGGTCCTTGTAGGCCTCGCTGACCCGGTCCTGGCAATCGATGTAAGACTGGTAATCGGCCAGCAGCATATACTCGTCGGTGCTCAGCAGGGAGTTAATCAGCGGCTCGAAGAGCGTCCGGTCGCCGCGCGAAAATTCGCCGTCGGAAAGCGAGACGAGAACCTCCCGGAGCATCGAGTTGGCCTCGAAGATGGCGCGCGGATGGTAGCCCGCGAGCTTCTGCCTTTCAACTTCGGGGGTGGTCAGCCCGAATAGGAAGAAGTTCTCCTCGCCCACCTCCTCGCGGATCTCGATATTCGCCCCGTCCAGCGTGCCGATGGTCACTGCGCCGTTCATGGCGAACTTCATGTTGCCGGTTCCCGAGGCCTCCTTGCCGGCCAGCGAAATCTGCTCGCTCAGGTCCGCCGCCGGATAGACTCTCTGGCCCAGCTTCACGCTGTAATCGGGCAGGAAGACTACCTTCAGCCGCCCCCGCACCAGGGGGTCGGAGTTGATCGCCTCGCCCACCGAATGAATCAGCTTGATCATCAGCTTGGCCATGCGATAACCGGGCGCGGCCTTGCCTCCGAAGAGGAAGGTCCGGGGGACCACTTCCGCGTCGGGGTCGCGCTGGATGCGCTTGTAAAGAGTGAGAATGTGCAGAACCTGCAGGTGCTGGCGCTTGTACTCATGCAGCCGTTTGACCAGCACGTCGAAGATCGACTCCGGATCGGTCAAAATTCCCAGCTTGTCGTGAATATAAGCCGAAAGCTGGAGCTTGTTCTGCCGCTTGATGGCTCTCCACTGCTCGGCGAACTCCGGGTCGCCGGCCAGCGGCTCCAGCCGGCGCAGCTTTTCCAGGTCCCTTATCCAGCCCGAACCCAGCCGCGCCGTCAGCAGTTGCGCCAGCTTGGGATTGCTCAAAACCATCCAGCGGCGCGGCGTCACGCCGTTGGTCTTGTTGGAGAACTTCTCCGGCGTCAGCGCGTAGAAATCGCCCAGCACGTGGGTTTTCAGAAGCTCCGTATGCAGCGCGGCCACGCCGTTGACCGCATGGCTTCCCACGATGGCCAGGTGCGCCATGCGCACGAACTTTTCGCCACTTTCATCGATCAGCGAAAGCCGGGCGGCGCAGTCCTCGTCGCCGGGAAACTTGGCCCGCACATTTTCCAGATGACGGCGGTTGATCTCGTCGACGATCTCCAGGTGACGGGGCAGCAGTGTGCCGAACAAGCTGCGCGGCCACTGCTCCAGGGCCTCCGGCAAGAGCGTGTGGTTGGTGTAGGAGAGCGCGTGCTGCGTAACGTGCCAGGCCGCCTCCCACTCCATGCCGTGCTCGTCGATCAACAGGCGCATCAGCTCCGCCACCGCGATCGCCGGGTGCGTGTCGTTCATCTGAATGGCGAAGTTGCGGTGCAACTCGGCCAGTGGACGGTGCTGCGCGGCCTGAATCTTCAGAATGTGCTGCAAGCTGCACGAGACGAAGAAAAACTGCTGCGCCAGCCGCAACTGCTTGCCCTGGACGCCGTCGTCGTTGGGGTAAAGAATCTTGGAGATGTTCTCGCTCGAAACCTTGTTGGCCACCGCGCCGAAAAAATCCCCATGGTTGAAGGTCTCGAAGTCGAAGCTCTCGACGGCCTGCGCCGCCCACAGGCGCATGGTGTTGGCGGTGTTGGTTTTGTAGCCCAGAATGGGGGTGTCGTGCGGAACGCCGCGCACCACTCTTTGCGGAATCCAGGTGACGCAAGCCCGCCCCTTGGCGTCGGTATGGGTTTCCGTGCGTCCGCCCATCTTCACTTCAAAGGCGTCTTCAGGCCGCTCCAGAGCCCAGGGATTGCCCAGCCGCAGCCATTTGTCGGTCGATTCGACCTGCCATCCGTCGCGAATCTGCTGGTCGAAGATGCCGTATTCGTAGCGAATGCCGTAGCCGATAGCGGGAATGTCCAGCGTGGCCAGCGAATCCATGAAGCAGGCGGCCAGGCGGCCCAATCCACCGTTGCCTAGACCGGGCTCCTCCTCCTGTTCGATCAGCACATTCAGATCAAGGCCCAATTGCCGCATCGCCTGCTCGGTCTGGTCGTAAATCCCCAGGTTGATCAGGTTGTTGGCCAGGTGCGGCCCGGCCAGGAACTCGGCCGACAGGTAGCAGACCACGCGCACATCCTGCGCCTGGTAGTTTTTCACCGTTTGAATCCACCGCTCCACCAGCCGGTCCCGCACGGTGTGCGCCAGCGCCATGTAAAGGTCGTTGACCGTGGCCCGCTCCATCGCCCGGCCCTGCACGAAGAACAGATTGTCCAGAAACGATTGCGCCAGATCTTCGACGCGCAGCCCCGTTCTCTGGCCCATGGGCGACGGCGCTTGCGGCGGCGTTGCGATTGCAGTTTCGGTCATCGTATTCCTCATATCCCCGGCAGGCGGACAGTTCCCTGAAATTGAGAACATTGGCTCAACATAAGGCCGGGAGAGCCAGGAAACGACGGAAAATCGGCCAGGAACGCGGCGCGGAAGCGGGAGCGGTTCAATCTGAGAATGGCAATGCCATTTTGGGGCCGTGAAAAACGGGTGAAAATTCCACTCCGGGATGGTGTGCGATAAGCTGGTGACTCCACCAAGTGAGCAAGCAAACGGGAAGGAAGGACGCAAGCGAACGATGAATCTGGTTCTGGGAATCGACGGCGGAGGGACGCGCACCCGCGCCTCCATTGTGGCCGGTGAACGGGTTCTGGCCTGCGCCGAGAACGGTTCCATCAAGCGGCTGCGGGTGGGCGCCGAAACCGCCGAGGCCAATCTGCGCGCGCTGCTGAAAGAGGTCTACGCCCAGGCCGGCATCGCGGCGGTGCGGGCCGCCTCGGCGGGCGTGGCCTCGGCCTCCATGCCCGGCGTCACGGAGTGGGTTGCGACGGTTTTACGGGATTTTGGCGTGGAGCGTTCAGAGGTCGTCGGTGACGAGGTGATCGCCCTCGACGCCGCCTTCCGCGGGGGCCCCGGAATCCTGCAGATTGCCGGAACCGGATCGAACACCATCGGCCGCGCGCCCGACGGCAGCCGCGTGGTGGCCGGCGGCTGGAGTTCGCGGCTGGGCGACGAGGGCTCCGGCTACTGGATCGGGGTCAACAGTATTCGATGGGCCTTGCACGCCCACGACCGCGAGCAGCCGACGCAAATCCTCGAAAAAGTGGGCGAAATCTGGGGCACATCCAGCCTGGACGGGCTGGTCAACCTGGGCGATAGCTCCCCTGGACCGGACTTTGCCGCGCTGGCCCCGGCCATCAACGAACTGGCCCAGGCCGGCGACCCGGTCGCGGTGGCGGTTCTTCGCCAGGCCGCGGCCGATCTGGTCGAGTTTGTGCTCCTGGTGCGCGCCAAGCTGCGCCGCCAGCTCGCGCCTTCCATCGAGCCTCCGGTAGCCGAGTTCCCCGTAGCCTGGACCGGCGGCGTCATCGAGAAGATGGCGCTGGTGCGCGAGGCCTTTTTTGCCGGACTGAAAGCCGCCGCGCCGCGGATGCCGGTGGCGCGGGAGCCGGTAATTCCTCTGGAGGGCGCGCTGTGGCGGGCCAATCGGCTGGCCGAAACTGGCGGTTGAGCTGAATCAGCCGGCCCGCTGCCCATTCACCACCGAGCCAACCAGCTTCCCTGCTCGATCCATGGCCACCAGGCTGGCTGGCTGGCCCACCACAACGGAACCGGCCCGATCGCCCAGGCCGGTCATCGCCGCCGGGTTCGCGGTGAGCAGCCGCAGAGCCTCTTCGAGCGGCGCGCCGGTAAACTCCATGAAATTCGTAAGGGCGCGGTCGAGCGTAAGCAGGCTGCCGGCCAGAACGCCTCCGGCCGTGGCCCTCCCGCCGGCCACTTCGACCGCGAATCCGTCGGCCTGCCCGCCCAACCAGTACTGGCCGTCGGGCATACCGGTGGCGCTGATCGCATCGGTGACCAGAATCGCCCGTTGCGGCCCCTTGGCCCGCCACCAGAGCTTGACCATCTCCGGCGCCACGTGAATGCCGTCCGAGATCAGTTCGGCAAAGAGAGAATCGTCAGTCAGTACCGTGCCCAGAATCCCCGGCTCGCGATGGTCGAGCAGGCGCATGGCGTTGAAGGTGTGCGTCGCGCTGACGGCTCCGGCGTCGATCACGGCGCGGGTCTCGGCGGCGGTGGCGTTCGAGTGACCCAGCGAGACCCGCACTCCGCGCGAGGTGGCGTGAGCGGCCAGTTCGATCGCGCCCGGCAGCTCGGGAGCCAGCGTCATCAGCCGGATGCGGCCCTCGGCGGCCTCGAAGAGCCGGTCGAAGAGGCCGATTTCAGGCGCGAGCAGGTGCGCTGCGGGGTGAACGCCCCGTTTCAGATGAGAGAGAAAGGGGCCTTCCAGATGAATGCCGATGGCCTGCGCCTGGCCCTCAACGGGCGGCTGCGCCAGCAATTTTGCCAGCCCGGCGAGCGAGCGCAGCGTCGCATCCAGCGGCGCGGTGACGGTGGTGGCCAGAAAGCTGCCCGTGCCGCGCGAAGCCAGGAAGCCGCCCATGGCGTCGAGCGCCTCCGGCGTAGCCTCCATTACGTCGTGGCCCTTGGCCCCGTGAATGTGCACGTCGAAAAACGCCGGGGACAGCATGGCGCCGGGAAAGTCCAGGATGCGCGCCTCGCCGGGCAGGTCGCGCTCGGCCCGCGTGAAAATCGAGGCGATCCGGCCATCTTCGGCCACCACCACGGGCAAGTCGAGCAGCCTCGCTCCATCCCAAAGCCGCTCCGCTGTGAGCACGGTTCGCATACTGCTGATTATTGCAGGAGCCGCCGCTCTAGTGAATCAGCGTGGTGTGGCCGGGCGGAAGTGTGCCGTCCTGCTCATGAACCGATTGGAAGGCCGCCTGCGCGGCCGCCAACTCGGCCCGGCAGGCGGTCAACTGCGCCGAAAGGTGGGCAAACTGCGACTCCAGATGCAGGCGCAGTCCCTCGATGGCGTTTTCCAGCCGGTCGTTGGCCGCGATCTGCTCGGCCTGACTCACCTGCACGGACTTCAGGTTGGGCAGAATCACGTCGGAAAGAAGCCGGTTTAGGGAATCAAAGAGCTCATTCATTAGAAGAGTCTAAGAGCAAACCGTAAAAAGCGCCTGATTACGACTGGCCAGCCATTGGTAATGGGCGGCGGCCACGCTCACCAAAACCATGAAAATGTTCTAATACGGGGTACCAAATTTCTGCAATCGATACAGGTAATACGACCCGCTGACATGGACGAGGTTGCCGCGCAGGTCGCCGCGTTCCCATGTGGTCAGGTAGTAGTCGGCACTGTACTGGTTGCGGATGGTTTCAATCTGCGCCAGGCTGAGCTGCGGGTAATTTTTGCGAAGCTCATCTCGAGCCGCCGAGCCGCGCGAATGAAACGCCCCTCCGTTCATGGCCGTCATGCGGCGATACCATTCCAAAAGGCGCACGTTGTGCGGCGGACGCTTGTAACTCACCACCTGAGCGCGTTCGGCCTCGAGCCAGAAATCAAACTCCCAGGGAGGAGCCATGATGATTGCCGACTTCGGCGTATTGTCGCGAATCCACTCCGTCATTTCCTGCCAGGAAGTTTTCGGGCCATAGATGTACTGTTGCCACTGCGCGACAAAAATCGGAAGATCGTGCGCAAGAACAGTATCAAGATCCCTCAGAAACCCGGCAAGAACCAGACATACCAAAGTGAATAACAAGGCCAGACGGCGCCATGCGCTCCTGGAACGTGGTCTGAAGCTATCCCCTCTGATCTGTTTCCACAGTTTTGCAATCAAACGTGCTACAAAGCACGGCAGAGCCAGCATAAAGAACAGAAAAACGAGAACGTCTGGAACGCGGAATGGAAAGCTCTTCAAAAACCAGAACTGATTCAGTTCCCACGCCAATAGCCCTGCCAGGAATTCCAGAATCAGCATGGCGAGGAAGGAGCTCAGCAGCTTCGCCTGCGATCGAGCGGTTACTTTGAAGAATAACCACGCCGCGCCGACGGCGAGGACAAAAGCCACTGCAAGTACCTGCCAGCCGCCGAAGTAGGAAGGATCGATGTGGAACGGATCGGAAAATGATACAGCCAGGCGGTTGGAGGCCTGGCGCTCTGCCGGAGTGCCCGGTACAGCGTAGTGAACAGCGATCATTGCAATCGGTATGCTTAGACCGGCAACAAGAGCCATAAATTGCCCAATCCGTCGCCAGCCATAGTCGCGATAACATAACAGCAAAGCGCCACCCAACGCCATGCTCCCCCAGGCGCCTACAAGAACATGACAACAGATGGCCAGTCCACAGCACATGCCCGCCCTCAAAAGTTTTTTTCGCAGGGCCGCATCCATGGCGAGCAGGAGAAGCGCGTAGGCCAGGCATTTGGCCTCCGCGCTCCCGAAAATCCACTCCCCGGCACCTAGATTTTGGTCATTGCAAATCCAGACGCCGAGACTGCAGGATAGCGCGTACCACTCAATGGTCAGCGTGCGAGACAGCTTGACAAGAGCGGCCAGCAGAATCCCCCAACAGAGAAGACGAGCGGCCAGCGCAACCAGAATACTATTCCGCAGCCATAGCCAAAAGGGCGCGATCAGCACGGCAAACACAAGATCAAAGACATTGTCGCCACAACCTCGAGCCACAGCCCAGTCGTGGCTCAGGAAGGACGGGTCGAAAACCTGGCGCACACTGACCAGTTTTCCGGCCTCGTTATGTTGCAACTCAGGAAGAAAAAACTTGATGATGAGAACCAAAAACACGGGCAGGATGGCGATCCCATAGCAACTTATGGTCTTCAGCGTCCGGGATTTTATGGAAGACGGGAGTAAGCGAGATACTTCTATCGTCATTTTGCAATGGCCGCCGGAATATTGGGAATTATCCTATCGCGATAATTCTACTCCGTAGTCCAGGTGCTTCGCAATTTCAAGGTTGCTGTCATATCAGATTTTTGTCGCTGGGGTGGAAGAAAAGGCCACTTGAGTGTGTGGCTTCGGTCTACAGCAATTCGGGAAATGCTCAACCCTGCGCTGGAAAGGCCACATGTATTGGAGAACCACTCTAAACTGTTTGCATGACAGTGCGCATCGGCATTCATCTGGGCACCACGGGCGGAATCTCCAACTCCATCGAGCGGGCGCGGGAGATTGGCGCCAACACCTTGCAGATTTTTTCCACGAGTCCGCGCATGTGGCGCGCGGCCAAGGTGGACCCAAAGCAGGCCGCCCGGACGCGCGAGTTGCGCGCCGCGCTCGACGTTGGCCCGCTGGTGGTTCATACCAGCTACCTGGTCAACGTCTGCAGCCAGACCGAGGAGGTGCGCGAGAAGAGCGTCCTGGCCTTTCGCGGCGAGATCGAGCGGGCTCTGGCGCTGGGGGCCGAGTTTCTGGTGCTGCATCCCGGCTCATGGAAGGGGCTGACGCGCGATGAGGGCCTGAAGCTGGCCGCGGCGTCAATCAGCCGCGCCATCGACGGTCTGCCCTGGCAGGAGGCCAACTTCCGCATCCTCATTGAAAACACCGCCGGGTCGGAGTTCTCGCTGGGCGGCAGCTTCGATCAGGTGGCCGAGCTGGTCCAGCGGCTGAAGGCCTCGGCTCCGGTTGGCGTCTGCCTGGACACTTGCCACGCCCACGTCGCCGGCTACGACCTGGTGACCGCCGAGGGCTATGAGCAGACCATGGCCCAGGCGGCGGCAACAGTCGGCTTCGAAGCGGTGCGCGTCTGGCACATGAACGACGCCAAGGCCGCGCGCGGCTCCAAGCTCGACCGCCATGAGCACATCGGCAAGGGCACGATGGGGCTTGAACCCTTCCGCCGCCTGCTGAACGACCCGCGCTTCGCCCACGCCGCCTTCATCGCCGAAACCCCGGTGGACGCGCCCGGCGACGAAGAGCGCAATGTGCGAGCGCTCAAGAGCCTGGTGAAGTAACGGGCCTGGTGGAGTAATGGCCTGCACCCTGCTCCACTTGCAATCAAACGGCTTGAAATCCTGTCTTTGGGGGCCGTAGTCGAGAACGGCGGTTACAGTTTCTAGAGCATTTTCAGCGTTCCTATAAGGCGTGCTTTGTGCTATCCCACCCTAGCCGCAACAACAAAGACGCGGCGAGGATGGGGCACCGAGACCTTACACCATCAGTGAAAATGCTCTAAAACCCTCGCCCATGCAGGTAGAAAACCACCATGGATGCAAGCACGCAGTAGATGCCGAACAGATACCAGCGCCCGGTTTCCAGACAACTGCTGAGCCACTTCAACGCGATCAATCCGGCAAAGAACGAGAACACCATGCCGAGCAGACTCGAAAAGAGCGCAGCGTGGAGGTCGATGGGCGTACCGGCTGCGGCTGCGGCATGCGCAGCCTTGAGCAGACGCGCCAATTCGATTGCGACCACTGGCGGCGTCAACACCACTGCCATCGCGAAACTGAACCGCTCCGCGGCTTGCTTGGCCGCACCGGCCAACATGCCGATGGAAATGGTCGATCCGGATCGGGAGAATCCGCGAAACGGCAACGCTAGACCTTGTAGAATCCCCATCCATCCAGCTTGGCTCGCGGTCACGAGGCCCTCAGAGTGCTCCGGCATCCGGCCCAAACCGATGCCACGAGTGGAATTCTTCATTTGACGCCGTTCCGCCAGTCCTGCGATCAGGATGAGCAGGCCGGCTGCCGCCAGAGCGGGCGCTATCATTTCAAGATGACTGAATAGCTGCTCGATCTCGGCCTTTGCCGCACCACGAAACAGGGTCTTCTCGATGATTATTTTGATCGTTTCGCCCACAATTGCGGTGAGCAAGGTAGCCCAAATCACCAGCACCGCAAATTGTTTGAAAGCCTGGCCGCTGGAAAAGTAGGCAGCTTTCCAGGTTTTCCAGAAATATGCAATCACTGCGAACATGGTCCCTGTGTGCAGCATCACCAAAAGCAGGGTCATCTGGGGCGAAGAAGGGTCAAGGCCCATCAGCTTCTCGGCAACGACGACATGGGCAGAACTGGAAATCGGCAAAAGTTCTGCAAAACCCTGAACGATCGCCAGGACGATCACTTTGAAAATCGACATGGTCCAAGTTTACCGGCTCACTCCCTACAGGACCAAAGCGGCTTTGATCTCTTCCATTCCTAGGAACTTGTTGAAAAAGGCGCGGGTTGTCGCGACGAATATGTGGGCTCATTCGTCTAACAGACATGCGCGGAGACGAACGGATTCAGGATGGGATGTTCAGCTATGTGTCGTTGGAGCAGCGGG
>Ga0224555_1000032_pt1 | contig 167568 bp, 162 predicted proteins | sample 714S23034metaG_FD_180687 | JGI IMG/M metagenome (GOLD analysis project Ga0224555, IMG submission 180687) | Peat soil microbial communities from Stordalen Mire, Sweden - 717 S2 30-34 | ecosystem: Environmental > Terrestrial > Soil > Wetlands > Peat | place: Sweden: Norrbotten County, Stordalen...
ACCGGCCCTCGCGAAACTCATGCCGGCCGTCGAGCGGCGAGCAGCACTGGCGATGGACCGGTGGTGACCAGGGTTCCGAGCGCCGGGTTATAGCGCCCGGCAAGAAGAGGGTGCACCAGTGAGCAGCACCTTCTACGTCACCGCCGCCATCGACTACGTCAACGGCGACCCCCACCTCGGTCACGTCTACGAGAAGGTCGGCTGCGACGTGCTCGCCCGCCATCACCGGCTGCGCGGCGACGACGTCCGCTTCACGGTCGGGACCGACGAGCACAGCCAGTCGGTGCTCCGGGCCGCCCGGGACCGCGGTGTCAGCCCCGAGGAGTTCGTCGACGTCCAGGCCGAGCGTTTCCGCTCCCTCTACGACTCGCTGGACATCTCCTACACCGCCTTCGTCCGCACCAGCGGCGACGCCAACCGGCGCAGCACCGAACGGCTGATGCAGGCCGTCCACGACGCCGGGTTCATCTACAAGGGCTGGTACCGCGCCTGGCTCTGCCCCTCCTGCGAGCGTTACTACTCCGACAAGGAGCTGGTCGCGGGGCTGTGCCCGGTCCACGAGCGCCCGGTCGAGCTGGTGGAGGAGGACAACTACTTCCTCCGTCTGAGCGACTTCCAGGACCGCCTCCTCGAACACCTGGAGAAGCACCCCGACTTCCTCGTCCCCGAGCCGCGGCGCAACGAGATCCTGCAGCTCATCCGGGGCGGCCTGGAGGATGTCAGCATCTCCCGCGGCTTCTCGGACTGGGGCTTCCCGCTCCCCTTCGACCCCTCCCAGGTGGTCTACGTCTGGTTCGACGCTCTGATCGCCTACATCACCGGGGTGGGCTACGCCTCCGACGACGAGGAGTTCGCACGCTTCTGGCCGGCCGACGTCCACGTCATCGGCAAGGACATCACCCGCTTCCACGCGGTGATGTGGCCGGCGATGCTGATGGCCGCCGGCATCCCGCTCCCCCGGCGGGTGCACGCCCACGGCTTCATGACCCTGGGCGGCGAGAAGATGAGCAAGACCCGCGGTGTCTTCGTCGAGCCCACCGCGCTGGTGGAGCAGTTCGGCAGCGACGCGGTGCGCTACGTGCTGATGGCCGAGGTCCCCTTCGACCGCGACGGCGACTTCTCGATGGAGAGCTTCGTCGACCGCTTCAACGCCGACCTCGCCAACGACTACGGCAACCTGGTGTCGCGCACCGAGAAGATGATCCAGCGCTACTTCGAGGCTCGGGTGCCCGAGCGGGGAGGGGAGGAGCCGATCGACGCCGAGCTGCGCGAGCTCGCCGCCACCGTGGTGCCCGAGTACGACCAGGCCATGGACGGCCTCGATTTCACCGCGGCCCTCGCGGCGGTCCGGAAACTCGTGGCCCGGGCCAACAAGTACATCGAGGAGACCGCCCCCTGGAAGCTCAAGAGCGCGGGCGACGACCGGCTCGGCACCGTCTGCGCCGAGCTGCTCGAGGCGGTGCGGGTCAGCACCGGGCTGCTCCACCCCTTCATCCCCCGGGCCACCGCGCGGGTCGCGGCCGACCTGGGCATCGAGCTGAGCGGCGACCTGACCCAGGCGTTCTCATCGTGGCCGGCGCTTCGCGGCGGGGATCCGGTCGGGGTGGGCGAGATCCTCTTCCCCCGATTGGATCGTGAGGCCATCCTGGGCGGCCGATGAGTGACCCGGGCCTCGCCCTGGCGGGCCGTGAACCCCTCGTCGACAGCCACTGCCATCTCCAGATCCTCGCTGAGCGCGGGGGCGCCGCCGGGGTGGAGCGGGCCCTGGAGCAGGCGTCCGCGGCCGGCGTGGTGCAGGTCGTCTGCCCGGGCCTCAACGTCGAGGACAGCGACCGCTGCCGGGAGGTCGCGGAGGCGCATCCAGGGGTCTTCTTCACCGTCGGCTGGCACCCCCACGAGCGGGCCGCCCCCGATCGGGCCCAGCTCGACGCGCTCGACCAGCTGCTCCGGCACCCGCGCGCGGTGGGCGTCGGTGAGGTGGGGCTCGACCAGTACTGGCGACCGGGGTACCACGAGACGCCGCTTCAGGTGCAGCAGGCCGCTCTTCATCAGATGCTGGAATTGGCCCGTGGCCACGCCCTGCCGGTGGTCATCCACGATCGCGAGAGCCACGCCGAGGTGCTCGTGGCGGTGGACGCGGTCCCCGGCGTGCGCGGCGTCATGCACAGCTACACCGGCGATCCGGCGCACGCGCGGAAGTGCCGGGAGCGTGGCTTCCTGCTCTCCTTCTCGGGGATCGTCACCTTCCCCCGCAGCGAGGACATCCAGGCCGCGGCGCGCGAGGTCGACCCTGACGGGTATCTGGTGGAGACCGACTCGCCGTTCCTCGCGCCCGTGCCCCACCGGGGACAGCCCAACACCCCCGCCTTCGTGGCGGCCACCGCGGCGGCGGTGGCGCGGCTGCGCGGCGTCGACCCGGCAGCGGTCGCGGCGGAGACCACCGCCAGCGCGCGACGCCTCTTCGCCCTCCCCGCGGACGACCTCCTCCGTGGCTGACCGGGTGGCGCGTCCCGCGGCAACCGGAGCCCTCGGCGTGGGGAGGCGGAGGGCGTGAGCGCGGCCACCCGCCCGCTCGATCTCACCGACCCGGGAACGGTGACGAGGGTGGCCCGCCAGGCCGGGCTCTTCGCCAAGCGCCGGCTCGGACAGCACTTCCTGGTGGATCGGGGAGCGCTCGAAGCCATCGTGGAGGCGCTGGACCCGGCGGCCGGCGACACCGTCTGGGAGATCGGGCCCGGGATCGGGGTGCTGACCGCCGAGCTGGCGCGGCGGGCCGGGCGCGTGGTCGCGGTGGACCTCGACCCCGCCTGTCTCCGGGCCGCCAGGGTGACCCTCCGGGGTCTCGCCAACGTGGAGCTGATCGAGGGGGACGCGCTGCGATCAGACGCGGCCAGCCTCGGCCTCCCCGACGACCACCTCGCCGCCGGCAACCTCCCCTACAACCTTACGGGGGCCCTGCTCGGGCACCTCTTCGAGGCGCCGATCCCTCCGCGACGCGCGGTCTTCTTGGTCCAGCGGGAGGTCGCCGCCCGGATCGCCTCGCCCCCGGGGGGATGGAGCCTGGCGACGGTGGCGGTGCGGTCGGTGGCGGACGTCGAGCGACTCCGGGACATCCCTTCCTCGAGCTTCCTGCCCGCGCCGGCGGTGGCGTCGAGCATCATTCGCATGCATCCCGCCCGGCCCATGCCCGAGGCGGAGAGGAGAGAGGTGCTCCGACTGGCCCGCGCCGCCTTCCAGCTGCGCCGCAAGACCCTCCGCCACGGCCTGGGCCGCGCTCTCGGCGACCGCACGGAACTGGTCGAGGCGGTGCTGGACCACTGCGGCGTGGACCCGGGGCGGCGCCCCGAGACCCTCGACCTCGACGAATGGCGATGCCTGGCCCGGGCCGCACGGGAGATGGGATGAACGAGGGCCGCCGGCCCGAGCCGGTGCCCGAGCACTTCCCGCCCCTGCACGCGGTCCGTCCCGCGGTGCCGCCTCACCCCGACGATGCCGCCGGCTTCGCCCGCGTCCTCCGCCGGCGGGACTTCCGCTTTCTCTGGGGGGCCCAGTGCGGCAGCCAGCTGGCTCAGAACTTCATCCAGTTCGCGCTCCTGGTCGTCGTCTACGACCTCACCGGCCTCACCACGGCGGTGGCGGCGGTGGCGGTCGCCTTCACCTTTCCCGGGGTGCTGCTCTCCGCCCCCGCCGGCGTCTACGCCGACCGCCATGACAAGCGGTCGCTGATGATGCTCACCAACCTGCTCCGAGCCGGGCTCCTGGTTCTCATACCGGTGACCCAGCTGATCCCCTTCCTCCAGCACCAGGCATGGCCGTTGCTGATCATCACCTTCCTCTTCAGCTCGGTGGGTCAGGTCTTCGCTCCGGCCGAGGCAGCCAGCATCCCCTCCCTGGTGAGCCGCGAGCAGATCCAGGGCGCCATGTCCCTCTTCATGACCACGGTGATCTTCACCCTCCTGCTCGGCAGCGTGCTGGCGCCCATCTGCCTGATCCTCTTCGGGGACCTCGTCCCCTTCTACATCGCGGCCGGGCTGTTCGCGCTGGCCGCGCTCTCCTGCTGGCGGATCGGCGCGCCGCTGCGGGCGGTCGCGCCGGGAGCAGGTCCCCAGACCCATGTCTTCCAGGAGTTCCAGGACGGGCTCGGCATCCTCCGCCGGGGCCCGGCGCTGCGCTGGGGGATGATCCAGCTCGGGCTGGCGCTGATCATGGTCTTCACCATCTACGCGCTGGGCGCGCCCTACCTGCAGAAGGTGCTGCACCGCTCGCCGAATGACATCTCCATCGTGCTGGGCCCGGCCATGGTCGGGCTGGTGGCGATGGCGGGGGTTCTCGGCCAGCATGTCATCAGTCTCCGGCGGCGCTCGCTCAGCGTTGTCGCCTTCGTCACCACCGGGACCTGCCTGGTGGCGATGGGGGTCCTCCCCCCCGTCTTCCAGCACATCGGGATCACCGGGCTGCTCATCCCCGCCGTGGTGTTCCTGGCTCTCGTCTTCGGTGGTGCTCTGGGGGCGATCCTGATCCCCTCCTTCACGGTCCTCCAGGAGGGGACCACGGACGCGTCGCGCGGCCGGATCTTCGGCGGAGTCTTCACCGTCATCAACGCCTCCATCGCCCTGCCGCTCCTCGCCTTCGGCGGCGCCGTCGACCTCTTCCACTCGGTCACCGGCGTCGTCGACGTCTTCGGCGCCCTGGTGATCTCCGCCGGCCTGAGCTTCCGGTTCATCTTCTGGAACCGGCTGGCCGTCCTCGACCACCCCGGCCAGGTGGACGCGACATCGGGGGGAGCGAGTTCCAGCCCCTGACACGGCCGTGCAACGGCCGGGTCGCGGTGCCATGTCAGGCCCGGCTCGGCCCGACGCCGGTGCCAAAGTCGGGGAACTCCGCGAGTGGTGGCCGCCCATAAGGGGGCCGGCTCGGGGAGAGTGGAGGCGCCAGGGGAGAGATGCGAGCCATCGTGACGTGTGAGTGCTGTGGTTATCGCCAGGCGGTGGCCCGCCCCATCCGTCGCCCGGAGCAGTTCCACGTGATCTGCCACGGCTGCGAGGGGGTGCTCCTCGTCGAGGTCACGAGCGCCGACCTGAGGCAGGCTGACAAGCCGGCCACGGCCCGCGCCCCCCACGCCGCCGGTGGCGTGGGCACCGCCGTCTGAGCGGAGGCAATCCGGTGGCCGGCTCGGCGGGACCGTCCGCTCGCGGTATCATCCCGGCCTGACCTGCGCGGCTGCGCGGGCGCATAGCTCAGTTGGTACGAGCGCAGCGTTGACATCGCTGAGGTCTCAGGTTCGATCCCTGATGCGCCCACGTCGGCCGGAGACGACACCCGCTTCGCTCTGGGCGATGCGACCTCGTCGCCGGACGTGGGGTCCTGTGGGCGATCGGTGTGTCACCGTCCATTTACCGGACGTCACAACCGCTGCAATCGATGTTGCGGAAGCCACGTGATCCGCACCGCACGTGCGCCGCGCCTCCGGCGGTGCGCTCGCCGCCGGAAAGCCCCCACCGGATGCGCAGTCAAATCGTCACAACTGGACTTTGCGAACAGCTTTCCCACAAGCCGCGAAAGGCCTTTGAGATGGGCGTCACCGGTTGTCCACAGTGTGCACACCTCTGCTGCTTGCACCCTGCGCACCGATCGGCGGACTCCTCACACACCTGTTCCTTGCAGATCTGAAATCGGGTGTTGACAGCCGAGCAGAGCGCAGTCGTAGACTGGCGTGACTCATGGAGGTGGGTGTGCGACACGCGACTCAAGGTCGCCTGCCGGCGGTGCGGTTGTGCGCCCGACGGGGGTGCGACCAACCGGTGAAGAAGCCGACCAACAAGTACTGCAGCGTGCATTGCTGCGCCATCGATCCCGAGCGACTCGAGCGGCTGCGGGCTCAGGCGCAGCGCGGCTCGCGCCGCACCGTGCTGCCACTCGCCCACCAGCTCTCACTGGAGATCTGGGGCTCGTCGGCCGCCAACCCGGAGGCCGAGATCGACATCCTGGGCGAGGGCCGAGAGGACGTGCCGCGGGGCATGTCCCGCCTGGTCGTCTGACCCTGCCGCGCGGGGGCCGTTCGCGCCCCTCCTCGCGTCCGGGGACCTCTGTGGGCCACACGCCGCAGCCCGCGTGACCCGGAGGCGCCGCTTCCGTACAATGCGGCCACTATGCCCGAGGAAGTCGACGACGCCGCCGAGGCCGGTCCGCCCCTGGAGGCCCCGGTCGACCTGACCCTGGACATCATCCGCCACAGCGCCGCCCATCTCATGGCGGCAGCGGTCTGCGAGCTCTTCCCGGGGACCCAGTACGACGTCGGCCCGTCGATCGAGGACGGCTTCTTCTACAACTTCCTGCTCCCCGAGGACCGTCACCTCACCGAAGGAGACCTCGCGGCCATCGAGGCCCGGATGGGCGAGCTGGTGAAGCGGCGGGTCCCCTACCACCGCGAGGTGCTGCCACGCGACGAGGCACGGCGTCTCTTCGACGGGATGGGGCAAGAGTTCAAGGTCGCGATCATCGACCGCCTCGCCCCGGACGTCAGCAGCGTGAGCGTCTATCGCACCGGCGACTTCATCGACCTCTGCCGGGGGCCCCACGTCCCGGACAGCGGCACCCTCACCGCGGTCAAGCTGCTCCGCGTCGCCGGGGTCTACTGGCGCGGCGACGAGCGCAACCCCCAGCTCCAGCGGGTCTACGGGACCGCCTGGTTCAGCCCCGCCGACCTCGCCGCCTACCTGGACCGCCTCGTCGAGGCCGAGCGCCGCGATCACCGCCGCCTGGGGCGCGAGCTCGAGATGTTCCACTTCGACGCCTCGGCCCCGGGCATGCCCTACTGGCTGCCCAACGGCGTCATCGTCCTCAACGAGCTGATCGACTTCTGGCGCAGGGACCACCGTGCCCGCGGGTACCACGAGGTCATGACCCCGCTCATCAACGAGAAGGCCCTCTGGGAGACGTCCGGACACTGGGACCACTACCGCGACGACATGTTCCTCTTCCCGGTGGACGAGCAGACCACCTACGGCCTCAAGCCGATGAACTGCCCCAACGCCCACGTCATCTACAACCTCCGGCGTCACAGCTACCGGGAGCTGCCGCTCCGCTACTCGGACATCGACCCGCTGCACCGTTTCGAGCGCTCGGGCACGCTGCACGGGCTGCTGCGAGTGCGCAAGTTCATGCAGGACGACGCCCACATCTTCGTCACCGAGGAGCAGATCGAGGAGGAGTACGCGCGCATCCTTGAGATCACGCGCATCTACTACGGGATCTTCGACCTCGAGTACTCTCTGCGGCTCGGCACGCGACCCGCCGACTTCATGGGCGACCCGGAGACCTGGGACCGCGCCGAGGCCGCGCTGCTGCGCATCCTGGAGGCCAACGCCGGCATTCCCTTCACCGTCGAGGCCGGCGAGGGGGCCTTCTACGGGCCCAAGATCGACATCCTGATGAAGGATGCGATCGGCCGTTCCTGGCAGACGGGGACGATCCAGCTCGACTTCCAGCAACCCCGCCGCTTCGGCTGCGAGTACATTGACGCGTCCGGTGCCCCGCGCACTCCGGTCACCATCCACCGGGTCATCTACGGATCCCTGGAACGCTTCGTCGGCATCCTCCTCGAACACTTCGCGGGCCAGCTGCCCCTCTGGCTGGCTCCCGTTCAGGTCGAGGTGGTGCCGGTCCAGGACGACGTCGAGGCGGTCATGGACTGCGCTCGGAGCCTGGTCGAGCGCCTCGAGGCGGCGGGGCTCCGCGCCGCGGTCAGCGATTCTCCCGGCAACCGGATGCAGGCGCGCATCCGCGAGGCCGAGCTGCGCAAGGTCCCCTACGTGGTCGTCGTCGGCAAGCGCGACGTCGAGCGCGGCGACGATGTGGTCACCGTGCGCGACACGCGCCGCGGCGGGACGGAGCAGCGCAGCGCTCCCGATCTCATCGCCCTGCTCAACGACGAGGTCGCGAGCCGACGGCCGAGCTGAGAGCACGGGGCGACCCGCGCGCGGCATCGCAGGCTCGGCGAGAGCGGTGACGCGCCGCCTCCGCAGGCTCGCCGATCTGGTCGGCGAGCTGGAGCCCGATGCGGATCCAGCCGTCCTGGTGGCGACCGGCGAGATCGAGGTCGACGGCTTCGCCGTCACCAATCCCGAGGCACGCGTCCCCGCCGGCGCGCAGGTCCGGCGCCGGCGTCCGGTCAGCCTGCGCGGCGAGGCCAAGCTGTCCGCCGCCCTGGCCGCCTTCGACATCGGCGTCCTCGGCCGGGTGGCCCTCGACGTCGGCGCGGCCGCCGGGGGCTTCACGCGGGTCCTGCTGGGGGCGGGCGCGCGGCGCGTCTACGCCGTCGACGCGGGCCACGGCCAGCTCCTCGGGTCGCTGCGCCAGGACCCACGCGTGGTCAACCTGGAGGCGACCAACGTGGCCGATCTGACTCCGGTCCTCGTCCCCGAGCCGGTCGAGGTCGTGAGCATCGACGTCTCGTACCTCTCCCTGAGCACCGCGGCCGCGCAGCTCGACCGCATCCACCTCGCCCCGCGGGCCGACCTCGTCGGCCTGGTCAAGCCGATGTTCGAGCTTCGCCGGGCGACGGCCCCGATCGACGACGCCAGCCTGGCCGACGCCCTGGCGACCGCCGTCGGCGGGGTGGAGGCGGCGGGCTGGCAGGTGGTCGCCAGCATCGCCTCGCCCGTACTCGGGGCCCGTGGCGCCCGTGAGCTGCTCCTCCATGCCCGGTGGAGGCTGCCGGAGCTCGGAGGGGAGAATGGGACGTAGGCGCCCCCGCGGCGGCCCTGCGACGGATCGACGTCCGGCTTTGGCCGTGCGGCGCCCCCGTGGTATGCTCCGGCGCTGGACGCCTAGTGCGCCGCCAAGAGGGTCCGTGACAACGGCCCCACCTTCCGGGTCCGCCTTGAAGGTCCAGCCGACCCGGCCTGGATAGCGGAAGCTATCCGTTTTTTGTTTCAGCCGGTTTTTCGGGAGGTCCCACCCCATCGCATTCCGAGAGCTGCGGGTCAACGACCAGATCCGGTTGCCCATGGTCCGACTCTTCGACGACACCACCCAAGAGGCCTTCGGGATCGTTCCCCTGGAGCGAGCCAAGCAGCTCGCCCTCGAGCGCGAGCTGGACCTCGTCGAGGTGGCCCCCCAGGCCCAGCCCCCGGTGTGCCGGCTGATGGACTACGGGCGGTTCAAGTTCGAGGCGCTCAAGCGGGAGAAGGAGAGCCGGCGCGAGCACAACGTCATCACCGTCAAGGAGATGAAGCTCCGGCCGAAGATCTCGGAGCACGACTTCCAGACCAAGTTCGGCTATGTCAAGCACTTCCTGGAGGATGGGGACAAGGTCAAGCTGACCATCGTCTTCCGGGGGCGGGAGCTGGTCCACCAGGAGTACGGACGCAAGCTGCTCGACCGGATGGCCGAGGAGCTGCGCAACCTGGCGGCCATCGAGCGCAACGCCCTCGTCGAGGGCCGGAACATGACCATGATCCTGAGCCCGGCCCACAAGAAGCCGGTCAAACCTGAGACCACGCGAGCGGAGGACGACCGGGACCACGAAGCCGTCGCGGTGAGTGATGAGCCGGCCGTTGAAGGGAGCCAGCCAGATGCCCAAGATTCGCAACCATAGGGGTACAAAGAAGCGCTTCCGCGTGACCCCCACCGGCAAGGTGATGCGGCGGCACGCCAGCCAGTCGCACATCCTGGAGAAGAAGAGCCAGAAGCGGAAGCGGCTCTTCTCGGGCGAGACGGCGGTGTCGCATGCCGATCTGCGCCAGATCCATCACAACGCCCCGTATCTTTAAGGAGGTCCCGTCATGGCCAGGGTCAAACGGGGGGTAACCCAGCGCGCTCGTCACAAGCGGGTCCTCGAGCGCGCCGAGGGGATGCAGGGGAGCCGCCATCGGCTGCACAAATCCGCCAACGAGGCGGTGATGCACTCTCTGGCGTACGCGTATCGCGACCGCAAGCAGCGGAAGGGCGACATGCGCGGCCTCTGGATCGCCCGGATCAACGCGGCCGCCCGCCAGAACGGGCTGCCCTACAACCAGCTGATGCACGGTCTGAAGTCGGCCGGCATCGACATCGACCGCAAGCAGCTGGCCGGCCTCGCCGTCACTGACACCGACGCCTTCAACCGTCTGGTGGTGGCGGCCAAGGGCGCGCTCTCCGCCGCCTGACGGCGGCCCGTGCGACCAGCGGAGAGAGACGCTGACTGAAGGCGTGGTCACCGACGACCTGCACGAGGTCCTGCGGCGCGGGCTGGAGGCGGTGCGCGCCGCCGTCGACCTGGGTTCCCTCGACGAGACACGGGCCCGGTTCCTCGGCCGCGGCGACGGCGAGCTGACCCTGATGAGGCGCCGGATCGGCACCGTCGCCGACCCCGACGCCAAGCGCCAGTACGGCCTCTCGGTGAATGAGGCGTGCCGCCGTCTCGAGGAGGACGTGGAGTCCCGCCGCGCCCAGCTGGAGCGGGAGCAGCGGGAGGTGGCGGTCGCCGCCGAGGCCCTCGACCTGACCTGGCCGGCCCCGCCGCTCCGGCGCGGCCACCTCCACCCGGTGACCCGGATGACCCGCGAGATCCGCCGGGTCTTCACCCAGCTCGGGTACCTCACCCTGAGCGGCCCGGAGGTGGAGTACGACCGCTACAACTTCACCCTCGTCAACATGCCGCCGGGGCACCCCTCCCGCGACACCCAGGACACCTTCTACATCGACGACTCCCGGCTGCTCCGCACCCAGACGTCGCCGGTGCAGATCCGCGCCCTGGTGGCCCTCGGCGCCCCCCTCCGGGTGATCGTGCCCGGCAAGGTCTTCCGCCGCGACAACGACCCCACCCACTCGCCGGTCTTCCACCAGGTGGAGGGGCTGCTCGTGGACGAGGGGGTGACGGCCGGCGATCTCAAGGGCACCCTCGAGTTCTTCGCCCGCTCCATCTTCGGAGCCGAGCGCGCCATCCGGCTGCGGCCTCACAACTTCTCCTTCACCGAGCCCTCCCTGGAGCTGGACGTCTCCTGCATGGTCTGCGCGGGGAAGGGCTGCCGGCTCTGCAAGCACAGCGGCTGGATCGAGGTCCTGGGCAGCGGCATGGTCCACCCGGACGTGCTCCGCAACGGGGGTGTCGACGCGGAGCGCTACACCGGCTTCGCCTTCGGCTTCGGCATCGAGCGGGCCGCCCAGCTCGCCTACGGGATCGACGACGTGCGCGTCCTCTACGAGAACGATGTCCGGCTGGTGGGCCAGGGATGAAGATCTCCCTGGAATGGCTCCGGGAATACGCGGATCTCGACGCTCCCGTCGATGAGCTGGTCCGTCTCCTGGTCGACACCGGCACCGAGGTCGACCGCGTCGAGCGCGCCGCCGACGGCACCATTGTGGCCCGGGTGCTGGATCTGGCCGCCATCCCCGAGTCGACTCGCGGAGTCCGCCTCGCCGACATCGATGTCGGCGACGGCAAGACGGTCCGCCTGGTCACCGGTGCACCCAACGTGAAGGTCGGGGACCTGGTCCCGTACGCCCCGCCGGGCACGGTCCTTCCGGGCTTCCCCGAACCGCTCGGGGTCCGGTCGATGTTCGGCGGCAAGTACAGCTCCCCCGGGATGCTGCTCTCGGCCGTCGAGCTGGGGATCGGCGAGGACGCCGCCGGGCTGCTCATCCTGGAGCGGGGCACGCCGGGCCAGCCCGTCCACGAGGTCGTCCCCCTGGACGTCGTCCTGGACGTTGAGGTGACCACCAACCGGCCCGATTGCCTCTGCCACGTCGGGATCGCGCGCGAGCTGGCCGCCGCCCTCGGCGAACCCCTCCGCGAACCCTCCGCCACCGTCCCGGCGGGACTCCTCTCCGCGTCCGCGTCGAGCCAGCGCGCCCGCGTGCGCATCGAGGACCGGGTGGGCTGCCACCGCTTCACCGCGGTGGTGATCGAGGGGGTGGTGGCGGGGGAGTCCCCGGATTGGCTCAAGCGGCGGCTGCGTGCCATCGGGCTCCGCCCGATCAGCGGGCTGGTGGACGTCACCAACTACGTGACGCATGAGCTCGGCCATCCCCTTCACGCCTTCGACATCGAGCGTGTCGCCGCCTTGGATGGCGGGGGCCGCCCGGTCACCCTGACGGTGCGGCGAGCCCGCACCGGCGAGAGCCTCGAGTGCCTGGACGGGACGACCCGCGCCCTCGACCCCGAGGACATGATCATCGCCACCGGTGGGGTCCCGATCAGCCTGGCCGGGGTCATCGGCGGTACCTCGACGGCCATCGGCGGCACCACCCACGCGGTGCTCCTGGAGGCGGCCAACTGGGAGCCGGCCGCGATTCGGGCGACCTCCCGCCGCCACGCCATCCGGACCGACGCCTCCGCCCTCTACGACAAGGGGCTGCCCGACGACCTGGCACCGCTCGCCCTGGGGAGGGCCGCCGCGCTGATCGCCTCCATCGCGGGTGGTCATGTGCTGAGGGACCCGATCGACGAGCATCCCTCGCCGCTGCCTCCCCTGGAGCCCGTCGAGGTGACCGCCGAGTGGCTCGGAGGTCTGCTCGGCTATCCGGTCGACGTCCACGAGGCGTCCAGCGCCCTGGCCCACCTCGGCTTCGCGGTGGAGCAGGCGGGGGACCGGCTCACCGTCCATCCCCCGTACTTCCGGCGTGACGTCCGCATCCCGGAGGACGTCGCCGAGGAGGTGGGCCGCGGGCTTGGCTACGCGCGCCTGCCGAGCACCCTGCCCGGTCACCGCACCGAGGTCCGCCAGCTGGCCTCCGAGGCCCCCATGGATGACCGGGTGCGCGACGTCTGTGTCGGGGCGGGATTCGACGAAGTGCTCCCCTACGTCTTCCTCCGGCCCGAGGTCGCCAGCTGGCTGCCCGGTCTCGGCGAGCACCGCCAGCCGATGCGCGTGCTCAACCCGCTGAGCGACGAGATGACCCACCTGAGGGTGAGCCTGCTTCCCGGTCTCTGTCAGGTGCTCGCGCTGAACCAGAGCCGCGGCGTCTCCGGCGCCGCCATCTTCGAGCTGGGATGCGCCTTCTGGGAAGGGGAGCGCGACGGACTCGCCCCCGGCTCGACGCCGGACGGCGAGGACCGCAAGCTCCCCCCGCTCCCCGCCGAGCCGCTCCTCCTGGGGCTGGTCACCCACGTCGACGGGGACGCGACCGCGGCGGCGGCAGCCCTGCGTCACTCCCAATCGCTCCTCGAACGGCTGGTCCGCGACCTGGGCGGGGATTCGGTGAGCGTGCAGCCGGCCGAGATCCCCGGCCTTCGCACCGGCCGCGCCGCCTGGATCCATGCGGGTTCCCGCCGGATCGGCCTGGTCGGGGAGCTGGACACCGGCACCGCCGAGCGGTTCGAGCTGCGCGGACGCATCGCCGTCGCCGAGCTGAACCTCGAGACCTTCGCCGGCCAGGACCACCGTCCAGCGCAGTACCGGCCCGTCCCCAGGTTCCCGGCGGTCACCCACGATCTCTCGGTCACCGTCCCCACCCCGGAGCGGGCGGGTGACGCCCTGGCGGTGGTGTGGGAGGCCGGACGGCCCCTCCTCGAGGCGGTCGAGCTGCGTGATGAGTTCCGCGGGACGCAGATGGGGGAGGGACGCAAGGGATGGACCTTCCGGCTCACCTTCCGGAGTCCCGAGCGAACCCTCACCAGCGAGGAGGCGCAGGAGTCGCAGGACGCGGTCGTCCTCGCCCTGCGCACGCGCTGCACGGCCGAGGTTCGCCACTAAGAGGATCGCCCAAAGGCTTGGCGGGGTGAGTCGGGTGTGAATCTCCTCTGCGTCAAGCCGCCAGGTGCAGGGGTGCCTCGCCGGCCTTGAGGTCGCGGATCAGGGCTCGCGCTGTGACCGCACCCGTCAACCACACCAACGGAGGCCACCCCGTCTGGTGGCATCTGAGCGGGTCGGTGACAGTTCTGTCACGAAAGCGTGGTGACCTGGGGCTCGTCTCCGCCTAACATGGCGCTGCGATCATGTCATCGAGCGCACGGCGACGGGTGCCACGCCGGCTCCCCTTGGAGCTGCTGCCATCGCTGCACCAGGCTCTCAGCCTGGCCTCGGTGCACCCGGAGGATCTCGGCTTCGGTCCCGATTTGGACGCCGTCGCCCGGCGGGCCGCTGAACGGGCTCGCGTCCTCAGCTGGGGCGATGGAGCCATCGTGGAGATCGCCGACGAGGACGGCATCGTCCACCGGACGAAGGTCGGGCACGGCGCCGCCAGGCGTGGCCCCACCATGCCCGACCACCCATGGCGCGCCCTGATCGGCAGCGCCCCCCAAGTCTGCGGCGACACCGAGGCCGATCCCCGGGTGGACCCCGAGGTGTGCCGCCGCCTCGGGACCCGGTCGGTGGTGGTCGTCGCCCTGCGCAACGGGGACGTGCCCCTGGGCGCGATCGCCGTGACTTCGTCCCAGCCCCATGCATTCGCCGAAGCCCATGCGACCGTCCTCCAGCTCCTCGCCGACCAGGTCACGGCGGCGGCCATCGGGGCCCAGGTGATCGCGGGGTTGCGCGATACGGCTCGACAGCGCGAGGGCGCCCTGGTCACCAGCGAGGAGCTGTTCCGCCGGCTGTTCTACGAGAACCCCCAACCACTCTGGGTGATCGACGCGGAGACGGAGCGTTTCCTCGCCGTCAATGACGCCGCCGTTGCCAAGTACGGGTACTCCGTCGAGGAGTTCAAGGCGCTGACCATCGCCGTCCTCCGCCGCGATGCCGCCCATCTTGCCGTCGACGTCAGCCGGGCTCGGACGGGGAGAGTGGCCTTCAAGGCTCATCACCGCCGCCGGGACGGCAGTCTCATCGACGTCGAGGTGACTGCGGTGCCCCAGGAGTTCGACGGTCACGCGGGGATCCTCACGCTGGTCAACGACGTGACCGAGCGCAACCGCTTGGACAGGGTGCTGCGTGAGGGCGCCTTTCGCGACCCCTTGACAGGTGGCCCCAACCGGGCCCTGCTCACCGAGCGGATCGGGCATGCACTCACCCAGATGCGCCGTACCAGCGCAACCGTCGCGGTCCTGGTCATCGACCTGGATGACTTCAAGAACGTCAACGACACCCTGGGGCATTCGGTGGGCGACTCGCTGCTCCAGGCCGCTGATCTGCGGATACGCGAAGCGCTCCGCCCGGGCGACACCGCCGCCAGGCTGGGCGCCGACGAGTTCGCAGTGCTCCTCGAGAACGTGGGTGCGGACGCCGGTTCCGTCGACGTGGCGGAGCGCCTCAGCGCAGCGTTCCGGTCTCCCCTCGAGTTCGCGGGTGGCGGCCTGGTCGTCAGTGTGAGCATCGGCGTCGCCACCACGTCGACGGCGCAGACGAGCGCCGATGAGCTGCTGGGCCATGCCGAACTGGCCATGTACGCGGCCAAGATGGCGGGCAGGGGCAGGGTGGAGGTCTTCGTGCCCAGCATGCTCGAGTTCGCCACGGAACGCCTGAGCCTGGACCAGGACCTGCGTCACGCCGTCGAGCGCGGCGAGCTGCGCCTGTTCTTCCAGCCGGTCATCTCGGTGGATAGCGGCGCCATCGTCGGCTGCGAGGCACTGGTGCGCTGGCAGCACCCCAGCCGAGGCCTCGTGCTTCCCGACACCTTCATCCCCCTTGCCGAGGAGACGGGGATGATCACGGCCATCGACAGCTGGGTGCTCTACACCGCCTGCCGCCAGGTGGACGCATGGCGAGCGTCGGGCCTCGTGGGCGACCTACTCCTGGCTGTCAACGTCTCGGGGCGCGATCTGGGCCGGGGCGAGCTCGTCGACAGGGTGTCGGCCGCGCTGCTCGAGACCGGGTTTCCCCGGGATCGCCTTGAGGTCGAGATCACTGAGAGCTCTGCGGTGGCGCAGCCGGTGGAGGCCCTCAACGAACTGCAGCACCTGCGCAGCGCCGGTATCGCCGTCGCCATCGACGACTTTGGCACGGGGTACTCGAGCCTGAGCAAGCTGGCAACCTTCCCCGTCGACCGCCTCAAGATCGATCGCTCGTTCCTCAGCGACATCAAGCACGAGGAGGACGACGCTCCGCTGGTGGCGGCGATGATCGCGCTCGCCCACCGGCTCGGCCTGGCGGTCACCGCGGAGGGCGTCGAGACCCCGGGACAGCTCGCCTACCTCCGGCGCAACGGCTGCGACCTGCTCCAGGGATACCTCTTCAGCCCACCCGTGCCCCCCGACCGCTTCGAAGAGCTCCTGCGGGGTCAGCAGGCGAGCGGGCCGGGTCGTCAGCTTGCCCCAGCCGGCGGAGAGCGCCGGCGGCCGGGTCTACGTAGCCGTGAGCGCGTGCGCCAGTAGGCGATGGGGACGCGTTCATGAGTGCGGCCGCATGGCCTAAGCTGGCTCGCACGGTGAAGGACTCCGTCGACACCCGGTCTGCCAGGACCTCAGCACCGGCCGGCTTCGACGCGCAGCTGCAGCGCCTGCGTGACCTGGTCCTCACCATGGGGGACGAGGTCGATCGGGCCATGACCCGCGCCACCCTCGGCCTGGTCGAGCGCGATGTCGACCTCTGTGCCGCGGTCATCCACGACGACGCCCGCGTCAACGCCCTCCTCGTCGAGGTGCGCACGCTCACCTTCGAGGCGCTGCCCCACCCCGCGGAGCCCCCCCAGCTCCGCGAGGTACTCGGCCTCCTCCACATGGCCAGCGAGCTGGAGCGGATGGGCGATCACTGCGCCAGCATCGCCAAGAGCGGCCGCGAGCTCGCCAACCTGCCGCCCCTCTCCACCCACGTCGACCTCCCCCAGCTCTCCGAGGCGTGCCAGGCGCAGGTGCGTGACATCCTCAGCGCCCTGATCGCCCGCGACGTCGACCGGGCCCGCGCCATCGCCGCGCGCGACGACCGCGTGAACCGGATCCACCACCGCATCGTCGACGACCTCATCCAGCTCATGACCGAGGATGGTGACACCGTCTTCCGCGGCAGCAAGCTGATCATGGTGGCCCAGAACTTCGAGAGGATCGGCGACCGGGTCACCAATCTGGCCGAGGACCTGATCTTCCTGGAGACCGGCCGGATCGAGGAGCTGGGCTGACCCCGCGCCGGTAGCCTATGCAGGAGTGAGCGTCCCGCCATCCAGCAGCGCGTAGGTCCTGCCGTCGAGCGACGGGTTGGCGCTCGACGTGTAATAAACGGTGTGGCCGTCGCCCACGATGTTGGTGACGTTGGATCCGGAGATGCCGGCCGAGTCGCTCAGCACCGTCAGGTAGGAGGTCCCGGTGACCGTCCACCGGCTGGAGCTGTCGAGGCTGAGCGACACGCTCTTGGCCGATGCCGCCGCGTTGATGGCGCCGCTCAGCGTGGATCCGTCGCTGAGGTCCAGCGCGACCGTGCTGATGCCGTCGACGTCCACCGAGCCCGAGAGAGTCTGATCGACGGCGTTGAAGGTTGCCTGGCCGCCGCTGGAGCCACTCGCCCCCCACTGACCGGCCGCGGCGTCGAGCAGCACCCCCGATGACCCGTCCAGGGCTACGCAGGAGAGGTTGATGGCGGCGGTGGTGTTGGTCACATAGAAGATCGGACCGGAGAGGGCGGTCAGCGACCCGCCGGTTTCGCTGAAGACGCCCGCCGACCCCTTGGCGTCCCCCGACATGCTCTGGTAGATCATCACGCCGCGGTTGACGCTCCCGGTCAGATGGCTGTCGGTGACCGTTACGGAGTTGGATCCCTCGATCACGGCCGCTTCGGCACCGGTCGCGTCGAAGGTCGCGTCACTCGCGGCGATGGTGCCCGTCGAGTAGATCCCCGGCGAGCTCATCCCCGACGTGCGGTAGGTGCCGCCCAGGACGGTGATCGTTCCGCCCCCGCGATCGGTCGCGACCGCGGCCCCGTTCGCACCTGTGGTCGTGACGGTGAGGTCGTCCGCCGTCAGGGATCCTCCGCCGGAGGCCATCACCCCGTGGGCGTACTGGCCGCTGGCTGAGACCACCACACCGGTCGGCGCCACGGAGGAGCCGGATCCGTAGGAGAAGATGGCGTTGGCGCCGTCTCCGGAGGTGGTGACCGAGCCTCCGGTCTCGCTGACCGTCGAACCATTCAGCGCGATCACTGCGGCGTCCACGCCGTAGAAGCTGCTGTCATCGGACGACGAACTGGAGCCGGTGGTCGTGACCACCACGTCGCTGAGGGTCAGCTTCCCGTCTTCGTTGACGAGGACGCCGGACTCGTCGACAGACGCTGCGCTGATGGTCTCAGCGGACTTGGATGCGGATCCCCCGCTCTGGGAGTAGGCACCGGTCCCCACCACCGCACTCCCCGAACCGGACCCACCCGGCCCGGAGGCTGCGGAGGCGGAGGACGATCCTCCTGACGCGGGAGAGACGCACGCAGCCGCCTCGGTGGGGACAGCCGTGGCCGTGGCCGACGCGGTCGTCGAGGCCGACTCGGACGACCTCTCGGTCGGCGTCGCCGTGGTGACCAGACCGCACCCCGACGCGGTCAGGGATGCCAGTACGATCAGGGAAAGGCTCGCGGGCCCGGAAGTGAATCGCATGCGATCAGGGTCCGCCCTGAACCTGGGGCTCCCCTGTGAAATCGCTGAGAGTCGGCCGAGCATCAGCCCCGGCGCGAAGCACGACGAGACGGAGCGGTCACGCGGCGTCCCGGATGCCCCCGGCTGGTGGCGAGAAGGCGGTGCGGACCCCCTTCACACGCGGATCAAACGTCGAGGCGCGCCACCATCTTGCGCTGGCGGGCGGTGATCGCCCGCCCACCGAAGATGAGCAGGAGGACGAGCAGAATGGTGACTCCGGCCGCCGCGCTGGCCAGGGCCTGGTCCTGAGCCCCCGGCAGCTGCACGTAGTAGTAGGTGACGTAGGTCAGATACCCGATCGGGTTGTGGAACAGGCCGGCCGAGGGGTTGGTATTGCTGAAGCTCGCGGTGTAGAGGAGAGGAGCGGTCTCGCCCGTGGAGATCGCCAGCGCGATCACCATCCCGGAGATGATGCCCGGCAGTGCCGGGGGGAGCAGCACCTTGCGGATGGTGGTGATCCGGGAGAGCCCCAGCGCGATGGCGGCCTCGCGCAGGGTGCGCGGCACCTGAGCGAACGAGACCTCGGTGGTCTTGACGATGTAGGGGAGGGTCAGCAGCGACAGCGCGATGATGGCGCTGAGGACCGAGAAGCCCCAGTGCAGGGCGACCACCAGGGCCGTGTAGGCGACCAGGCCGATCACGATCGAGGGCACGCCGGCCAGCACCTCGGAGAAGAAGCGCAACGTGCCGCCGAGCCGCTTTGGTGCGAACTCGGCGAGGTAGATGCCGCCGAGGATGCCGATGGGCCCGGCCACCACCACCACACCGAGGCTGAGCACGAGGGTGCCGAGAATCGCGTTCTGCAAGCCCGGGTTCTGGACGTTCTGGGTGGTGTTGGTGAGCAGGCTCCATTTGAGGGCCGGGGCGGCCTTGACCAGCACGCTGATGACGATGGCCAGCGCCGGAGTGATGATCAGCAGCAGTGCGATTCCGCAGAGGATCCAGAACACGATCCCGCGGACGTGGCGGAAACGGGGGGCCTTAGACTCCACGGCCCACCGGGAGAGCATCGGAGCTGATGCGGCGCACCACCAGCCGGCCGGTGAGGTTGGTGATCAGGCTCATGACCAGGAGGATCAGGCCCAGCATCGCCATGGCGCGCAGCGCCATCCCGGTGCCGTCGCTGAGCGCACTGTCCAGCTCGTCGGCGATCGTGGAGGCGAGGGTCGAGGTGGTGCCGTAGATGCCGACCGGGGGGTTGTTCGCCATCCCGATGATCAGCAGCACGGCGATGGTCTCGCCGAGTGCGCGCCCCCAGCCGAGCAGGGCCGAGGCGATGATGCCGGTGCGCACGTAGGGGATGGTGACCACGCGAACCACCTCGTATTTCGTCATGCCCAGGGCCAGCGCACCCTCGCTGGCCAGGACTGGCACCCGCTTGACCAGCTGCCGGGTCGTCGAGGCGATGATCGGGATGATCATCAGGGTGAGCACCAGTGAGGCGGTGAGCAGACCCTGGCCGTTGTAGGCCCACGACCCCTTGAAGAAGGGGAGGACCACCCCCAGGTGGGAGAGCGCGGGGTAGACGTGCGCTCCCAGGAAGGGGCCGAAAACGGTGAGGCCCCAGAAACCGAAGACCACACTCGGGATTCCGGCGAGGAGCTCGAGGAAGGTGGAGAGCGGACCCTCCAGCTGCCTCGGGATCCACTCCGAGAGCATCAGCACGCCGCCCACCGAGATGGGCACCGCCAGAACCAGCGCGATCAACGACGTGGCCATGGTTCCGATGATGAAGGTGAGTGCCCCGTAGTTGGCCCCGAAGGGGGCGACGACGCCGTTGACGGACGAGAAGTTGAGGTTGTAGAAGTTGCCGATGAAGAACTTGTCGCTCGTGAACACCGTGAACCCGCTGTAGATGATGGCGGGGATCGCCCAGATCACCAGGATGGTGGTGATGAAGAGCAGCCCCGCCAGCGGGATCGTGGCCGCAATCCCGGAGACCCACTGAAGAATCCGGTCTCCGGTGGTCAGCTCGTGGGTGCGGGTCCGAGCGACCCGGGCCGGGCCGGTGGAAGACCCACCGGCCCGGCGACGGACCAGGATCATGTTAGCCGGTGATCTGTGCGATCGCTGTGTTGACCAGCGGGATCACGGTGGTGGGAAGTGGCACGAAGCCCACGGCGCTCAGGTTGTCCGCGGTGGCACCTCCGGTCGAGGAGATGGCCCACTCGATGAAGGTGCGGATCGCCAGAGCCGTGTCCGAGGAGGTGATCTTCGACGGGTTGACGATCAGGTACTCGAAGTTCACGATCGGGTACGCCTGGGCGCCCGTCTCGTAGATCAACGAAGCCGCGAGGTTGGCGGGGACCTTGGAGGCACCGGCGGTCACCGCGGCGGTGATCGTCGACGAAGCGGGCTGCACGTAGCTGCCCGACGCGTTCTCCAACTCGGCCTCACCGAGGCCGTCCACGAGGGCGGCGCCCTCGACGCTCACTCCGATGTAGGCGATGCAGCCCGGGGTGCTGTGGCAGGTGTCGACCATGGCAGGGTTGCCGGACGCGGTCAGCTCGCTGGAGACCGCCGGCCAGGGCACCGTGGTCCCGAAGGCGGGGCCGCTGGCCCAGGTGGTGTTGGTGGCGCTGAGGAAGGAGGTGAAGATGAACGTGTCACCCGAGGAGTCGGAGCGCCGCACCGGCACGATCGGGGTGGAGGGCAGGGTCACGCCCGTGTTCAGGGCGGCGATCGCCGGGTCGTTCCAGGTGGTGATGGTGCCCTGATAGATCTGAGCGATGACGCTGCCGCTCAGCTTGAGGTTGGTGATTCCGGGCAGGTTGTAGTTGATCGCCTGGGCGGAGACGGCGATCGGAATGTTCATGGCGCCGGCGTTCGCCGAGACCTGGGCAGCGCTCAGGTAGGCGTCGGAGCCGCCCAGGTCGATGGTGCCGCTGAGGGCCTCAGACTGGCCCGTGCCCGAGCCGCCGGCGGCGGGGGTCAGGGTGATGTTGGGGAACGCGGCGGTGATGCCGGGAGCCAGCTTCTGGAGGTACGGGTAGAGCAGGCTCGACCCGGCCTCGGACAGCGTCTGCGCCCCGGTTGGGTTGCCGGTCTGCACGGCCGCGGCGGTGGGAGAGCTGCTCGCACTGCTCGCCGCGCTCGTGGGCGGCGCGGTGACTGTGCTCGTGGAGCCGCAGGCACTCACCAGGACCGCTCCGGTGATCACCGCAAACCCGATGGACGCGTGTCGACGAACGTTCATGAGACCTCCCCTTCGAAGGATGAATGTGATGACGGTGATGAGGGCCGTTGGTGCGAGCTCATCCGATCCGACCGCTGACGTAGGCCCGGCTCCTCTCGTCCGCCGGGTCATGGAAGAAGGTCCTCGCCGACGTCGCCTCGACGACATTGCCCTTCATGAGGAAGAGCACGTTGTCGCTGATGCGGCTCGCCTGGGCGAGGTTGTGGGTGACGATGAGAACGGTCATGTGCTCCGAGAGCTTCTTCATGAGCGACTCGATGTGATCGGTGGTGTCGGGATCGAGCGCCGAGGTGGGCTCGTCGAGCAGGATCACGTCGGGCGAGAGGGCCAGCGTGCGGGCTAGGCAGAGCAGCTGCTGCTGGCCTCCGGAGAGGCCAAACGGCGAGCCGTGCAGCCGGTTGCTCACCGCGTCCCAGAGGCCGACCATCGAGAGGTTCTCCCGGACCAGCTCCCGCACGTTGCCGCGGTCGGCCAGCCCGTGAGCCCGCGGAGCGAGGCCCACGTTCTCGGCGATGCTGCGCGGGAAGGGGTTGGGGCGCTGGAAGACCATTCCCACCCGGCGGCGCACCTCGCGGACGTTGACGTCCGGGCCGTAGATGTCCACCCCTTCGACGACCACCGATCCGCTCACCTGCATCCCGGTGACGTGATCGTGCATCCGGTTGATGGAGCGCAGCAGCGTGGTCTTGCCGCAGCCTGTGGGGCCGATGATGGCGGTGACCTTGTTGGGCTCGAAGAGGGTGCTGATGCCGTCGATGAGGGGCGTGCCGCGAAACTTGACGGTCAGCCCCTCGACCGCGACGCCCGCAGAGACCTCCTCTTTGGTGGCGACGTTGGTCCCTGCTAGCTGCATGGAATCGGTGACCACGGATCGAGCGTAGGAACTGGGGGATTGTGGCCGGGTTGCATCCGGATTAAGAACCGGTGAAGGGCTCCGATCCGCATCTCCGAGGTCGGCCAGGGTTGGCACCCTCTGGCTGCTCATCCGGGCTCCGCGTCGGCCGCCTGGCGGGGAGCGGCGGGCAGCTCGACGATGAACGTGGCCCCCCGGCGCGGCTCCGACACGACCCGGATCGAGCCGCCATGAGCCTCGACGACGTGGCGGGCGATGGCCAGCCCGAGGCCCGATCCCTCCCCGTCACGCTGGCGTGAGCTGTCGGCCTTCCAGAAGCGTTCAAAGATCCTCGGAAGGTCCTCGGGACGGATGCCGATCCCGGTGTCGCGCACCAGCAGCTCGACGCGGCTCTGCTCGAGGAGAGGCCGGGCGCTGACCGTGATCCGGCCCTCCGGCGGGGTGAACTTGATGGCGTTGTGGACAAGGTTGCGCAGCACCTGACCGAGCCGTCGGGAATCCCCGAGAAGGGGAGGGGTGGCGGGGTCCACGTCGACCGCGACCTCGATCAGCCGTTCCTCGGCGAGCGGCAGCAGCCGATCGACGGTGCGGACCAGCTCGACCACCGGGACCGGCTCCATCTTCATGGTTTGGCGCCCCGACTCGATGGTGCTCAGCTCGAGCAGCTCCTCGACCATCTGCGCCATGTGACCGACTTCGAGCGCGATGCGGTGGACGAAGCCGGAGGCGACCTCGGGCTCCTCGAGCGCGCCCTTCTGGAGGGTCTCGACGAGCAGCCGGATCGCGGTGATCGGGGTGCGCAGCTCGTGGGAGACGTTGGTGACGAAGTCGCGCCGCACCCGTTCCAGCCGGCGCAGCCGGGTCTCGTCGCGCACCAGCACGATCACCGCGATCGTCTGGTTCTGGACCGGGAAGGCCCGCACCACGATCACCTCGCGCGCGCTCGCGATCTCGCGCTCGACGGCCGCCTCCGCGTCGCGGCACGCCGTGATCACGCGCAGCAGCCGGAAGTCCGCGCCCAGCTCGGCGAGCGTGTGCCCCTCGCCCTCGCCGGAGAGATCGAGGAGACGGCAGGCCTCCTGAGTCGCCAGGAGGATCCGTCCGCTCCTGTCCACGGCGATCAGCCCGTGGCCTCCCTCCAGCTGCTCGCCGACCGATCGCAGCAGGGTGAGCGTGTGGTTCGCCGACGGAGATGAGGTGGTGCGATTCATCGGAGTCAGCCCGGTGCGGGGACGGACGGATCGGTGGCCAAGTGATGAGATGTTATCCATCTCCGACGGTGCCGGTGCGGTTAGCGGCACACCGTGGCCGCGCGTTAGTGATCCGACAATCGTCGCTTAATCTTCCGATAATCTCTGACCGCAAACGAACCCCAGCGTTAATGTCCCGATAAGGTTTCGACGTGCTGCACGGTGCCGCTCGACCGCGCGGCCGACGACCGCTGCATAATGATTTCGCCGATGAGTTGCGCGACCGCTCTCACCACGTCGTACCAGCCGGCTGCGGAGCCCGTCTCATGACCGCGCCCGCCAAGCACGTGCTCATCGTCGAGGATGAGGACTCGATCCGGCAGACGCTCCGCTACAACCTGAGCCAGGAAGGCTTCGTCATCAGCGAGGCGAGCACTGGCACCGAGGCGCTCTCGGCGGCGCGACGGCAACGACCGGACCTCATCCTTCTCGACCTGATGCTCCCCGAGCTGTCGGGGCTCGAGGTGTGCCGGATCCTCCGCCAGGAGATGACGGTGCCCATCATCATGCTCACCGCCAAGGGCAGCGAGCTCGACAAGGTGGTGGGGCTGCATGTCGGCGCCGACGACTACGTCACCAAGCCGTTCTCGCTCAACGAGCTGCTGGCGCGCGTTTCCGCCACACTGCGGCGCGCCGAGATGTCCGGCAAGGAACGTGTCGACGCGCGCGAGATCGAGGAGTTGGACAACTTCCGGATCGACCGCGGCGCCCGCACCGTGCACGTCGACAGCGAGGAGCTGCACCTCGCCCCCAAGGAGTTCGACCTCCTCTCTCTGCTCCTTCTCAACGCGGGCAAGGTGCAGTCCCGCCAGGTCATCATCCAGCGGATCTGGGGCAGCAAGTTCTACGGCGACCACAAGACCGTGGACGTCCACGTGCGCTGGCTGAGGGAGAAGTTCGAGCGCTTCGACAGGCTGCCCTTCCGCATCACCACCGTCTTCGGCGTCGGCTACCGGATCGACCGCCTGGACCAGGCGAGCTGAGCACCCGCGGCCCCACCTACCATGGGGCCGATGCGCTCCAGGGGCACGGCCGCACCCGCAAACTCGGCGAACGATCCGGCGCTCGGGCGGGGATTCTTCGCCGGGCCCACCCTCGAGGTCGCCACCGCCCTGGTGGGGTCCAGGCTGCTGTGTGACCCGGGCACGCCTCGGGAGGTCCGCGCCGTGGTCGTCGAGGTCGAGGCCTACCTGGGAGTGGACGACCCGGCCTCCCACGCCCACCGGGGGCCCACCCCCCGGGCGGCCATCATGTTCGGCCCCCCCGCCCACCTCTACGTCTACCTCTCCTACGGGATGCACTTCTGCGCCAACGTCGTCTGCGAGCCGGAGGGCGTCGCGGGTGCCGTCCTGCTCCGTGCCGCCGCGGTCGAGGTGGGGGAGGAGGTGGTCCGAGCCCGGCGCGTCCGCGGCGGCCCGCAGCCGGCCCGTTCGACCCTCCTGAGCGGCCCCGGCAACCTCGGCGCGGGCCTCGACCTCACCCTGGCGGACAACGGCCTCGACCTCTGCGACCCCGGCTCGCGCCTGCGCATTCTGGAGAGGGAGACCGTGGTGCCGCTCGCCGTCGCCCCCCGGGTGGGGATCACCCGGGCCGCCGACCGACCGCTCCGCTTCGCCTGGGCGGGGCACCCTGCGGTGAGCCGTCCTGCCCCGTAGCAGCCATCTCCATTGGCGGGGCGAGGCGAGCGGGGCTCTGCCGCGTGGGGCGCAAGAAGAAGGGGCCGGCGGTGCCGGCCCCTCAATTCTATTTGCCGATCCTCGGCAGCCCGGCGGACAGCCGGGCCTTGTGCGGCACCATCCGGTGCCAGGTGACGTGCCCGGGGCGTCCCGCCTCGACACCTGCTCGCCCGCAACGCTCTCGCAATCCAACTGCCTGCCGGACCACCCCCGGGCGGTCTCACGGCGGCGCACGCCGGGTGAGGTGACGAGGGCCCGCGCCGGGCCTTACCTCTCGGCTCGAGTGTGCCTCAGGAGCTCGTATACGCCACGCATCGAAGCCTTACCTCCGTCTGGATCGCGTTGGCTTCTGTTCCTAAGGGTACCCCCTGGAACCGGTCTGTCAACCATGAAGCGCGTGACGAGAATCTGGCGCGATCGCATCGAATCGCCCGCCCTCCCCGTCGCGTGCGCGGCCTCGTAGACTGAGTGGTGGAGGACGGTCTAGAATATGAACGTCCGTTCGTCCCCGGAGGCAGCATGTCCGGTCACAGCAAGTGGGCTGGGATCAAGCACAAGAAGGCGATCGTCGACGCCAAGCGGGGCCAGGCCTTCACCAAGGTGGCCGCGGAGCTCTCCGTGGCGACGCGCGAGGGCGGGGACGACCCGGTCGGAAACTTCCGGCTTCGCCTCGCCATCCAGAAGGCGCGCGAGGTCAACATGCCTGCGGACAACATCGAGCGGGCGATCCAGCGGGGCGCCGGCGGCAAGGACGGGGTCAAGCTGGAGGAGGTCCGCTACGAGGGCTACGGGCCCCACGGCGTGGCCGTGATGCTGGACGTCCTCACCGACAACCGGAACCGCACCGTGGCCGCCATCCGCAACCTCTTCACCCGCTCGGGCGGCTCGCTGGGGGAGGCCAACAGCGTCGCCTGGATGTTCTCCAACCAGGGGATCATCCGGATCGAGGCCGGCGAGCGCGACCCCGAGGAGATCGTGCTCGAGCTGCTCGACCTGCTCGACGTGGGCGCCGACGGGGACATCGCGGTCGACGGCTCGTCGGTCCAGGTGTCGCTCGCGCCCCACCTCTTCGAGGGGGCGAGGCGGCAGGTGGAGGAGGCGGGGTACACGGTGGAGGCGGCCGAGGTGACCATGAACCCGGGTACGTCGATCACCCTCGACGCCCCCCAGGCCCGGCAGGTCCTGCGCCTGCTCGACAGCCTCGAGGAGCTGGACGACGTTCAGCAGGTCTACGCCAACGCGGAGATCCCCGACGAAGTCCTCGAATCGGTCATATCGTAGCCGCGAGCTGACGTGCGGGTTCTGGGCGTAGATCCCGGCCTGGGGCGCACCGGCGTCGCCCTGGTGGAGGGGCACCCCGGCTCCCTGCGGCTGCTCCACGCCGAGTGCATCGAGACCGGCGCCGAGGATGCCGACGGTCCCCGTCTCCTGGAGCTCTCCCGGCTCCTGGCTCAATCAGCCGGGGCCCTCCATCCCGATGTGGCGGCGGTGGAGCGGCTCTTCTTCTCGACCAACCGGCAGACCGCCATGCGGGTCAGCCAGGCACGGGGCGTGATCCTCTGCACCCTGGCCGCGGCCGGGATCCCGATCGCGGAGTACACGCCGAACGAGATCAAGGAATCGGTCGCCGGCTACGGCGGGGCGACCAAGCGCCAGGTGCTCCGGATGTGCGGGGCAATGCTCGGCGTCGAGCAGATCCCCGGGCCCGACGACACCGCCGACGCCTGCGCCGCGGCCATCTGCCACCACCACCGGGCGGGGCTCCAGCCCCACGTCGCGCCGGCGCCGGCGTCCCGGGTGAGCCCGGCGCTGGAGCTCGCCATCGCCGCCGCCCGGGAGCGGGCCGGCGGCGCTCCGGCCTCCCGACCCGCCCCGCGGGGCAGGGCGGGCACCACCCCGGCCGGGCGCCGATGATCGCCAGGCTGCGCGGCCAGGTCGTCGTCGCGGACGCCGACCACGTCGTCCTGGAGACGGGCGGTGTCGGCTACCAGGTCCACTGCCACCTCCGCACCCTCGCCGCCCTCCACGAGATGGGCGACCGCGAGGTGATCCTCCACATCCACACCTCGGTGAGCGACGACGCGATCCGCCTCTACGGCTTCCTGGGCCGCGATGAGCTGCGCCTCTTCCGCCTCCTCATCGGGGTCGAGCGGATCGGTCCGAAGGCTGCGCTCTCCATCCTCGGCCGGGCCGAGCTGGCCACCATGGTGCGGGCCATCCGGGACGGCGACGTCGCCCTGGTCGCGACCGTGCCGGGCGTCGGCCGCCGGACGGCGGAGCGGGTCGTGCTGGAGCTGAGCGACCGCCTCGGCGACCTCGCCCTCAGCCTGGAGCCGGCGCCCCCGACGGCGGCGGCCCAGGCGGTGGAGGCCGCGGTGGCCGGGCTGGTCGGCCTCGGCTACCGCGAGTCGGAGGCGCGCCCCGCGGTGAGGGCCGCGCTCGCCGCGGCGGGGGAGGCGGACGGCGACGTCACCGCCCTGGTCGGCCGGGCCCTGCGGCTCCTCGATGTGGGCGTCGCGACGTGACCGCCGGCGCCCTCCGGCTCCGCTTCCGACCTGTCTACCCCCGGCGCACCACGCCATGACCGACAGCCGCGTGGTCAGCCCCGGCGAGCTCGACGAGGAGAGGGCGGCCGACTCCGTCCTCCGCCCCCGCCGGCTCGAGGACTTCGTCGGCCAGCCGACCATCCGCGAGCAGGTGCGCATCCTCATCGAGGCGGCCAGCGCCCGCTCCGAGCCGGTCGATCACGTCCTCCTCTACGGTCCCCCGGGGCTCGGCAAGACCACCCTGGCTCAGATCATCGCCACCGAGATGGGCGTTCAGGCCCGCCTCACCAGTGGGCCGGCCCTGGAGCACCAGGGGGTGCTGGCCTCGATCCTCACCGCCCTCGAGGCCCGCGATGTCTTCTTCATCGACGAGATCCACCGCCTCAACCGTGCCGTGGAGGAGGCGCTCTACCCGGCCATGGAGGATCTCGCGTTCGATTTCGTGGCCGGCAAGGGAGCGGGCGCCCAGACGCTCCGATTGAGCCTCAAGCCGTTCACCGTGATCGGGGCGACGACGCGGGCCGGGGCCCTGGGCGGCCCGCTGCGAGACCGCTTCGGAGTGACCTTCCGGCTCGACTACTACGGACCCGAGGAGCTGACCGCGATCATCGTCCGCTCGGCGCGACTGCTGGGGGTCGAAATCACCCCGGCGGGGGCGATCCTGCTGGCCGGGCGCGCCCGCGGCACCCCCCGGGTCGCCAACCGGCTGCTCCGGCGCGCCCGCGACTACGCCCAGGTGCGCGCCGGCGGGACCATCGACGAGGAGGTGGCCGCGGCCGCCCTCGCCATCCTCGGCATCGACGAGCTGGGTCTCGACGAGATGGACCGGCGGGTGATCGAGACGCTCTGCGGTGCCCTCTCCGGGCACCCGTCGGGGGTCCAGACCATCGCCGTCTCGGTCCAGGAGGAGCCCGAGACCATCGAGGACGTCGTCGAGCCCTACCTGATCCGGCTCGGGCTGGTGGTCCGCACCCCGCGCGGCCGGCTGGCCACCGCGGCCGCCTACCGGCACCTGGGACGCACGCCTCCGCCGGGCGCCCCAGGTGCGGGGGGAGGGGGCCAGGAGGTCCTCTTCGGGGCGTGAGGGGGCCGGTTGGATGGTGACCAGCGCCCCCTTCCACGAACTCCACACCGAGAGCGATGACCCGCTCGGCTACACTTCGCCGTCGTGAACTGGCTGCGGGTGACCAAGTGGAAGGTGGCGACGATCTTCGTCGTCCTGATCGTCGCCGTCGTGGTCGACGTCTTCAACTTGAACGTGCTCGGCTACGACATCACCCTCCACAAGGGGCTGGACATCGTGGGCGGCTCGGAGCTGACCATCGCCATCTGCCAGGGGCCGGACAACCCGGTGGACGCCGACCCGCCCTGCCGCTCCGGGCCCCGGAACGGGATCACGATCGCCCAGGCCCAGACGGACACCATCCCGGTGCTGCAGAACCGGGTCAATGCCCTCGGTGTCTCGGAGGCCAGCGTCCAGCCGGTCGGTACCAACCAGATCTCGATCGAGCTGCCCGGGGTGTCGCTGGCCAAGGCTGACAGCATCCTCGGCACCACCGCCTTGATCCACTTCGCCACCGCGGCGTCCGGAACCCCGCCAGCCGCCGCCGTCAAGAGCAACAGCTACTGCGACCAGAACCCGACCAACGGGTTCTGCGTGGACCAGGACAACCTCTTCCAGTCCTCGCAGCTGGACAACGCCGAGTACTACCCGTCCGGGTACCACTGGAAGATCGACAACAACCTGCCGGCCGGGGACATCGTCAGCTCCGCGCTGGGCACCGCCTCCGACGGCACCCCGGCCGTCGACATCACCTTCAACTCAGCCGGCGGCAACGAGTGGAACAAGATCACCAGCGCGGCCTTCAAGGTCTACAGCGAGAACGGCTGCTCCAGCGGCTCCACCTGCCCGGCCCCCTCCATGGTCGCGATCTTCCTGGACACCCAGGTGATCAGCGCACCGGTCGTGGAGGGAGCCTCCAGCACCAGCACCGAGATCACCGGGCTCTCCCTGGCCGAGGCCCAGTCGCTGCAGTCGCAGATCAACTCCGGGGCGCTCCCCGCCGAGATCGGCGTGGTCGAGCACGACACGGTGGGGGCGACCCTCGGCGCTCAGACGGTCACCGCCACCCTTCTCGCCGGCGCCGTCGGCCTGCTGGTCGTGATCCTCTTCATGATCGGCTACTATCGCTTCCCCGGCGTCCTGGCGAGCATCGCCCTGATCCTCTACAGCATCATGAACCTGGCCGCCTACAAGCTCCTCGGGGTCACCGTGAGCCTGGCCGGGCTGGCCGGCTTCGTGTTATCGGTGGGCATGGCCGTCGACGCCAACGTGCTGATCTTTGAACGCACGCGCGACGAGCTCCGCCATGGGCGCTCGGTGGGCGCCGCCATCGAGCTGGGCTTCCGGCGCGCCTTCCCGGCCATCCGCGACAGCAACATCTCGACCGAGATCGTCTGCATCATCCTCGCGTTCTTCGGCTCGGACATCGTCAAGGGCTTCGCCATCACCCTGGGTATCGGTGTCGCCATCAGCTTCTTCAGCGCGGTCCTGATCACGCAGTCGCTGCTCGGTGTGATGCTGCGCTGGAGGGTCGGGAGAAACCCCAGCCTCTACACGGAGATCCACCCCGAGTACCAGGAGCAGCACCGGACCGGTCGCTTCGACATCGTCCGCAATCGCAACTGGTTCTTCCTCGCCTCGCTCGCCATCATCATCCCCGGCATCGTCGCCATCATCGGCTGGGGGTTCCGGCTGGGCATCGACTTCGCGGGCGGCGACCAGATCCAGGCCTCCTACACGACGCCGGTCACCTCGACGCAGCTGGTGAACCTCGTCAACAAGACCGTGCCCGGCCTGCAACCGACCGTCCAGAGCTTCGGGAAGATCAAGGGCTACGACACCTACCTGATCCAGACCCTCCCCACCGGCGAGGTCGAGACCATCTACAACGCCCTCGACTCCACGTACCACTTCAAGTCGGGCACTGAGAGCGTCAACACCGTCGGTCAGACCATCGCCAGCAGCGCGGTGAGCCAGGCCATCCTCCTGGTGCTCGCCTCGTCGCTGATGATCGCCTTCTACCTGGCCTACCAGTTCGGCAAGCAGCGCCAGGTCAACCGCTGGCGGTTCGCGGCGTGCACCTTCTTCAAGCTCCTCCACGACATCTTCGTGCTCGCCGGGATCTGGGCGATCCTGGGTCACTTCAGCTCGCTGGGCCAGGTCGACAACTACTTCATCACCGCCGTGCTGACCGGCATAGCCTTCTCCATCCACGACACCATCGTGGTGTTCGACAGGATCCGGGAGAACCTCCGGGTCGGACCTCGCTTCACCTTCGACCAGATCGTCAACCTCTCGACGGTGCAGACCATGGCCCGCTCGCTCAACACCTCGCTGACCGTGGTCTTCGTGCTGCTCGCCCTCGTGCTCTTCGGTGGGGCGTCGATCCAGGGCTTCGTGCTGGCCCTCCTGATCGGCATCATCACCGGCACCTACAGCTCGATCTTCAACGCCTCGACCCTCCTGGTCGCCTGGAACAAGGCGCGCCCGGAGAAGACCGCCGGCCGTCCCCAGCGCGGCGTCGTGGCACGGCCGGCGCGCGCCAGCTGACGAGCGGCGCCCCCGTCACGCTCGCGGGGTGGCCCCACCGGATACGATCGTCCCAGCCGTGTCGATGAGCCGTCCCGACGTCGCCGCCCTCGCCGACCTGCTCCGGCCCGCCCTCCAGCAGTCCGGCGTCGAGCTGGTGGAGGTGCAGTGGAAGGGGAGCGGGCCGGGGAGCCTGCTCCGGCTGGTGGTCGACCGCCCCGGCGGGGTCGGCCTCGACGACTGCGAGCGGGCGTCGCTCACCGCCAGCGCCATTCTCGATGCCTACGACCCCATCGAGACCCGCTACTCGCTGGAGGTCTCCTCCCCGGGGGCGGAGCGTCCGATCCGGACCGACGAGGAGTGGCGAGCCGCTCTGGGCCGCCGCGTGCACCTCCGCGTCCGGAGCGGCGACGCCGAGCGCGTCGTGGAGGGCCGGCTGATCGCGGCAGGCGGGCCCACCGTGGAGGTCGAGGCGCGCACCGGACGAGGCCGACCCCAGCCCCTGACCATCGAAGCGGCGGACATCCTCTCGGCGCGCACCGCGGTGGACATCTGATGCCGGGTCGCGGCCGCCCGCCCGCCGTCCACCCCGGTGATGGGGACATCCTGGAGGCCGTCGCCGAGCTGGCCGCCAGGGCGGGCATCAGCGAGGACGAGCTGACCGAGATCGTGGGCCGGGCGATCCTCGAGACCTACCGGCGGCTGGTCGTCGACGACCCCGGGCTCACCGCCCGGGTCGACTTCCGCCTGGGGGTCCACGACGTGTTCCGCCCCGACCCCGCGGGTGGGGAGACAGTGATGGCACCCCTCACCGGCGACGCCGCCCGCCAGGCGGCTCAGGCCGTCCGCAGCGCGGTCGTCGACCGTATCCGCAACGCTGGGGCGGACCGCGTCATCAGCGAGGCCACCACCCATCGGGGGGAGCTGATCGACGCCATCGTCGAGAGCCCTGCGGGCGGCAGCTGGTACCTCCGGGCCGGGGAGACGACCGTGGTCCTGCCCCCCGAGGAGCAGGCGATGGGCGAGGAGCTGACCCCGCGCCAGCACCTCAAGGTGGTCGTCCTCGAGGGCCGGCGGCGCGCCCGGGACGCGGTGCTGGTGGCGTCCCGCTCCCATCCCCAGCTGGTCCGGCTCCTCCTCGAGCAGGAGGTTCCCGAGCTGGGACGGGGGCAGATCACGATCCGCGCCATCGCCCGCGAGGCCGGCCGCCGCACCAAGGTGGCGGTGGAGGCGATCGACCCCGACATCGACCCCCAGGGCGCTTGCATCGGGCCCCACGGCATCCGGCACCGCGCCATCACCTCCCAGCTCGGCACCGAGCAGCTGCAGGTCGTCCGCTTCGACCCCGATCCCGCCCGCTACGTGGCCAACGCGCTGATCCCGGCGCCGGTGGTGGGTGTCGAGCTGGACGCGGAGACCCGGACCGCCCACGTGACCGTCGACCCTGCCAAGCTCTCCCTCGCCATCGGCCGGGGAGGGGAGAACGCGCGTCTCGCCGCTCGCCTCACGGGGTGGCGCATCGACATCACGGCCACGGAGCCGCCCGCGGAGGCGAGCGCGGAGGAGCCGTCGTGAGCGCGCCGGAGGATGCGCACGGGGCTAACGCGGCAGGGAGGGCACCGCTGCGCACCTGTGTGGGGTGCCGGCGCCGGCGCCCACGCCCTGAACTGGCCCGTCTGGTCGCGGGGGCATCGGGAGCGGTTATCCTGGACATACCCGCCCGCGCGCCCGGACGCGGCGCCTATCTTTGCCGGGATTCGGGCATGGACTGCCTGCGGGTCGCCCTGCGGCGCCGCAGTCTGAGCCGATCCCTGCGGGTGGGGGAGAATGTCATCGACCCCGAGACACTGGGCCGTCAGCTCAGCGAGCTCGCCCAGGAGGAGCGACCATCGCCACGGTGAACAAGATCCGGCTGCCGGCCAGCGTGACGGTCAAGGAGCTGGCGGAGCGGCTCGGCGTGCCCGGTGCCCAGGTGATCACCTACCTGATGCAGAACGGGGTCATGGCCGCTCTCAACCAGTCGGTCGACTTCGACACGGCCGCGCTGGCCGCCGACAACTTCGGCTTCGAGGCGGAGTCGGAGGAGGCCCTCGCCAAGGAGGCGGCGGCACCGGCCGCCAGCGGTACCACGCTGCGACCGCGCCACCCCCTCCTCGACCTCTCCGGCGAGGACCCGGCCAAGCTGGTCCCCCGCCCGCCGGTGGTCGCCGTCCTCGGGCACGTCGACCACGGCAAGACCTCGATCCTCGACCGGATCCGGGCCACCAGCGTGGCCGCGGGCGAGGCGGGAGGTATCACCCAGCGGATCGGCGCCTACCAGGTGGAGCGCCAGGGCCGGCTGATCACCTTCATCGACACTCCGGGCCATGAGGCCTTCAGCGCCATGCGGGCGCGCGGAGCGGACGTCACCGACATCGCGATCCTGGTGGTCGCCGCCGACGACGGCGTGATGCCCCAGACCGAGGAGGCGATCCACCACATCCGGAGCGCCGGGGTGCCGCTGGTCGTCGCCATCAACAAGGCGGACAAGGACGGGGCCAACCCGGACCGCGTCCTCCAGCAGCTCGCCGAGCGCCAGGTCGTCCCCGAGAGCTACGGCGGCGAGGTGCCCATGGTGCCGACCAGCGCGGTCACCGGCCAGGGCATCGAGGATCTCCTCGACACCATCCTGCTGGTGAGCGACGTGGTGAGCCCGCCCCGGGCAAACCCCGACCGGCTTGCGGTCGGCACCGTCATTGACTCCGAGCTGGAGCGGGGGAGGGGCCCGGTGGCCACTGTCCTGGTCCAGAACGGCACCCTCCGGATCGGTGACAACGTGGTGGTCGGCCGGGTCTACGGCAAGATCCGGGCGCTCACCGACGACGCCGGTCACCGGGTCAAGGAGGCGGGCCCCAGCAAGCCGGTCCTGATCAGCGGGCTCACCGACGTCGCCACCGCCGGCGACGTTCTCCAGGTGATGGAGACGGAGAAGGCGGCGCGAGCCCTAGCCGAGCTGCGCACCAATGAGCAGCGGGCAAAGGTCGCCCAGCCGGTCCGCCGGATCACCCTCTCGGACTTCGCCGCCGTGCAGGGCGAGACCAAGACCATGACCCTGGTCCTCAAGGCCGAGGCCAACGGCTCGCTGGAGGCTCTCCGCAGCCAGGTGACCAAGCTCGAGGACCCCAACGTCGCCATCAAGATCGTCGGTGAGGGAGTCGGTGCGGTGGGGGAGGCGGACGTCAACCTCGCCGCCGTCTCCGGGGCCATCGTCATCGGCTTCAACGTGCATCCCGACGACCGTGCCAAGGCCGCGGCCGAGGAGCTCGGCGTCGACGTCCGCTTCTACGACGTCGTCTACCAGGTCACCGACGACATCGTGAAGTCGATCCGGGGGATGTACGAGCCCTCCTTCATCGAGGTCTACCAGGGGCGCGCCGAGGTCCGCAAGGTCTTCAGCGTCGACGGTCGCCCGGCGATCGCGGGCTGCCAGGTGGTGGACGGCAAGATCACCCGCGCCGCCACCTGCACCGTGCGGCGCGACGGCCGCGAGGTCGGCAGGGGCAAGATCGACGCCCTCAAGCGGTTCAGGGACGACGTGCGCGAGGTTGCCCGCGGCTATGAGTGCGGCATCACCCTCGACGGCTTCGCCGACTTCGCAGAGGGCGACGTCCTCGAGGCACACGTCACCGAGCAGCAGAACATCTGACCGTGCCGGCGTTCATGCCTCACGCCAAGAGCAGAGGTCGCTCCGGTGATCCGGCCGCGTCCCGATTCCAGCCCGTGCTCAGCCCGTCCTCCCGGCCGCCACGGCCCGAGCGGATCGCCGAGCAGCTCCGCCAGGAGCTCTCCTCCCTGATGCTCACCGAGATGAAGGACCCGCGGGTGCACCTCGCCTCGGTGTCGCGGGTGCGCATCGCTCCAGACCTGCGTATCGCCACCGTGATGATCTCGGCGGTCGGGGAAGATCCCGAGCGCCGGGCCGTTGTGGATGCCATGCGCCATGCCGAGGGCTACCTCCGCGCCCAGCTCGGCCACCGGCTCGAGAACCTGAAGAGCCCGCCGCACCTCCAGTTCCAGCTCGACGAGTCGATCGCCTATTCGGTGCGGATGAGCAGCCTGCTGCGCGAGCTGGAGCCCACCGTCGCCGCCGACGCCGCCTCTGACGCCGCCCCCGGCGAGGAGCCCGCGTGACCATGGCCGAGCGCCGCTTTCAGGATGTGGCCGACGCCGCGGGCGAGATCCAGCGCCTCATCGGCGAGGCGCGCGAGATCGGCTGCCTCGCCCACAAGGACGCCGACGCCGACAGCCTGGGGTCGGCCCTCGCCTTCGCCGAGGCGCTTCGCGAGATGGGCAAGAGCGTGCACACGGTGGTGCCCAGCCCGCTCCCCCGGGCCCTCACCTACCTCCCCGGGTACGACACGATCGTCGACGAGCCGCCCCCCCTCGACCTCCTCTTCACCTTCGATTGCGCCACCGTCCACCGCTTCGGCGACCGGACCGCCCTGGTCGAGAGCGTCGCCCACGTGATCAACGTCGACCATCACGCGAGCAATGACGGTTTCGGGGAGATCAACGTGGTCGACACCGCGGCGAGTGCCACCGGCCAGGTGGTCTACCGTCTGCTCCAGGCGATGGGCTGTCCCATCTCACCGGAGACGGCCACCAACCTCTACGCCGCCCTCCTCACCGACACCGGGGGCTTCCGCCACGAGAACACCACGGAGGACGCGCTCCGGCTCGGTGCCGACCTCGTGGGGCTGGGCGCGAACGCCGGCTGGATCGCGCTCAAGAGCTACAAGTCGCGCAGCGTCGCCCAGCTCCGCCTCGAGGGCATGGCCGTGGCCCGCAGCCAGACCGAGAGCGGCGGCCGCCTGATCTGGTCGGAGATCACCTCCGCCATGCTGGAGGAGACCGGGACCACCCTGCAGGAGGCGGAGGGGGTGATCGACCAGCTCCAGACCGTGGGACCGATGAAGATCGCCGTCCTCTTCAAGCAGGCAGCCCCCCAGCTGACCAAGATCTCGGTCCGCAGTCGCGACGAGATCGACGCCACCCAGGTGTGCACCCCCTTCGGCGGCGGAGGTCACCGGCGCGCTGCCGGCGCCGAGCTGCGTGAGCCGTTGGAAACGGCCCGCATGCGGGTACTCGACGTCGCGCGGGCCCTGCTGGGCCCGTCCAGCTAGCCGTGGAAGCCTCCCCCGCGGCCCCGCCGCGCCGGGGCGCGATCAGCGCCGTCCTGGCCCTCAACAAGCAGATGGGGCAGACCTCCTTCGACTGCATCCGGCAGGTCCGCCGGATCTACGGTGAGCGGCGGGTCGGCCACGCCGGCACGCTCGACCCCATGGCCCAGGGCCTGCTCCCCATCTGCCTGGGAGGCGCCACCCGGCTCATCGACCACTTCCACCGTCAGACCAAGACCTACCGCTGCACCGTCCGGCTCGGCGAGCGCTCCGAGACCCTCGACACCGAGGGCGCCGTCATCCCGGGCGGCGACGCCGGAGGGCTGGGCACCGACCAGGTACGGGCGGCACTCCGGCAGTTCGTCGGCGAGATCTCCCAGATCCCGCCGATGCACTCCGCGGTTCGCCACGAGGGCGAGCATCTCTACGACCTGGCCCGGCGCGGGGAGCAGGTCGAGCGCCAGCCTCGCGCCGCCCTGATCGTGAGCGCCGAGCTGACCGGCTTCCGGCCCGGCAGCGTGGCCGAGGCAGACCTCGAGGTCGAGTGCGGGAAGGGGACCTTCATGCGGGTCCTGGCCAGCGACCTCGGCGACGCCCTCGGGGTCGGAGGTCTGCTGAGCTGGCTGGAGCGCACCCGGTACGGGTCCCTCACGATCGCCGACGCGCACACCATCGAGGAGCTCGCCGGGCTGGACGACCCGACCACGGCACTCCTCCCTCCCTGGGTCGCGGTCAGCTTCCTGCCCCAGGTCTTCCTCGGACCGCCGGCGGTCACCCTGGTCCGGAACGGTCAGGCCGTCTTCCTGCCCCGGGTGGCCGCCGGCCTTCCCCAGGGGGAGACCCGGGCGCACTCCCCCTCGGGCGAGCTGGTCGCCGTCGGCGAGGTCACCGGCTTCCGCTTCCGGCCCACGAAGGTCATGGCAGGCTGACCGGGAGCTGAGATGCGGGGGATGAACCGATGTCGGTGACCCTGGAGCACTCCCTCGGCCCGGAGCGCGGACCGTCGCCGCCTCCCGCGGCCTGCACCATCGGGGTCTTCGACGGCGCCCACCGCGGCCACCAGCGGCTGCTGGCGCGCACGGTGGCGGCGGCCCGCGAGATTGGCGGCATTGCCGTGGCGGTCACCTTCGAGCCCCATCCCAGCGCCGTCCTGGATCCCGGCAACGTCCCGCCCGAGCTGACCACCCTCGACGAGAAGCGCGAGCGACTCATCGCCGCGGGCATCGACCGCGTGGTGGTGGTCAACTTCACCCGCGAGGTGAGCCAGTGGAGCGCCGAGCGCTTCTGCGAGCGGCTGCTCGACCGCTTCGATCTCCGCCACCTCGTGGTCGGGGCCGGCTTCGCCCTGGGGCGCGACCGCCGCGGGGACGTCGAGTTCCTCCGCGGCTTCGGCGCCGCGCACGGCTTCACGGTCGAGACCGTCGACCCAGTGACCGATGACGGCCAGACGATCTCCTCAACGCGAGTGCGGTCGGCGCTGGTATCCGGCGACGTCGAGACGGCCGCGCGACTGCTCGGTCACCTGTACTTCCTGGACGGCACCGTGGAGCACGGCGACCGGGTGGGGTGGAGGCTGGGCTTCCCCACCGCCAACGTGGGGGTCGAGCCCGGCAAGTGCCTGCCCGAGATGGGCATCTACAGCACCTGGATCCGCGCCGGAGGGGACTGGCTCCTCGCCGCCTCGAGCATCGGCTACCGGCCCACCTTCGGTGGCGACCGCCTCACCGTCGAGGCCCACGTGCTCGACTACGTGGGGGACCTCTATGGTGAGCGGGTGCGCCTGGCCTTCGTCCACCGGCTGCGTGAGGAACGGTGGTACCCGGACGAGACTGCGCTCATCGCCCAGATGCAGCTGGATGTCGCCGAGACGCGGCGGCTGCTGGACGGCGCGGAGCCGCCCGAGGGGTTGTAGTCCAGCAACGGGCGCCTCCAACTCGGAGGTGCTGTATCACGCGTGATACAGTGTCCCCATGGCGAGCGTCAGCATCCGCGACCTCCGCAACCACGGCGGGGACGTGGTCGACAGGGTCGCCCGCGGCGAGCAGGTGACCATCACGCGCGCGGGGAAGCCCGTCGCCCAGCTCGGGCCGATGACCCGGCCGGCTCTCTCGGCGACGGCGCTCCTGGAGCGCTGGCATCGGCTGCCCCGGGTCGACCCCGCCTCGCTGCGCTCGGATATCGACGCGCTCCTCGACTCGCGGCTGTGAGCGCCGGTGGAGAGGCGCGCACGCGCGGTGTGCTCGACACCTCGACCCTGATCGAGCTGGGGCGCCTCACCGAGGTGGCCAATCTCCCCGACGAACCTCTGATCACCGCCGTCACCCTCGCCGAGCTCTCGGTCGGACCGCTGGTGGCGCGCGACGAGGCAGAGCGAGCGGCCCGCCAGGCGCACCTCCAGCAGGCCGAGGCGGACTTCGACCCGCTTCCCTTCGACCGGGCGGCGGCGCACAGCTTCGGACAGGTTGCTGCCTCGCTGCGCCGGTCGGGCCGCACCACCGCGGCGCGCGCCTATGACGCCCTGATCGCCGCAACGGCACTGGCCAACGGGCTTCCCGTCTACACGTGCAACCCGGGCGACTTCTCCGGCATTGACGGGCTCGCCGTGGTGGAAGTGGCGATACCTGGGGCTGAGCCACGCCGGTAGAACAAGCGCCGCTCTCGCGCAGGTAAACCGCCGCCTCCGTTCCGGGGTTATCACTGCGTGGTCCAATCAGCGACCGTGGAGGCTGATCCCGTCAACGCGCGTGACCCGCAGGCCTTCGAGGTGGTGGTCCGGCGCGAGGCCCGGCGCCTCTTCGGGATCGCCTACACCATCCTCCGCGACCCGGCCGAGAAGTGACTGGACATCTGTCGCGGCAACCCCCTCTGCCGGGATCGACCTCTACGGTGCCACGTGCGTCGGGCCCAGCGAGTGCTGGGCAGTCGGCGGGGTCACCGATGTGTCTGCGGCAGGCAGCCGGCCCAGTTCAACGTCGACCCCCTCGCCGAGCTGACCCGCGGCTGCCGCTACCGCCCGCGCGCCCGCACTCGCAGGTCGCCGCGCAGCGCCAGGCCGGCAACCCCCAGGGTCAGAGCCGCCGCGCACCCGGCCACCAGCAGCCCGCCCACCAGCGGCGACACCACGGTCACAGCGATGGCGAACGGCAGCAGGATGGCGCAGACGCCGCAGAGATAGGCCGCCCACGCGCCGGGGGCCTGCTTGCGGAGCGACGCGGTGACCGCCATCGCCAAGAGGAGCAGGACAAGGAGCAGCCCCACCGTCGGGAAGAGGTAGACGGAGAAGCCGCCCAGCACTCCGACGAGGAGCCAGGTCCGGTTTGGTCTGGCGAGCAGCACGGCACCCATGACAGCAAGCATGTCTCGTGCCGGCCGACCATGCTGGGTTCCTGTCCGTGGCCGGTGTCCTGACCCCGCAGGTGGAGACGAGCCGGGGCTGCTCACGCCGTCCCGCTCGGGCATCCCCAGTACAGGGCTCCCCGGGCCCGACCCTACGAGAGCACGACCTCCACGACCACGCGCTCAGTCCCGAGCGGTGGGCGCGGCACGACGTCGCCGTCGATGTCGACCCCGTCCACGGTCATCGACACCGCGCTGCCAGTCCCATCGCGCCGCACCGTGATCTCGTACCAGGTGTCGCGGAAGAGACGCCGCGCGGTGTACCCGGGCCAGGCGGAGGGCAGAACCGGCGCCACCCTGAGCCCGCGGTGGGTGGGGCGGATGCCGAGGATCCACTGGGTGGCGGCGACGTAGGTCCAGGCCGCGGCCCCGGTCAGCCAGGCGTTCCTCCCCAGGCCGTACTGGGGATGCGCCGGACCGCAGATGTTCTGGCAGTAGACGTAGGGCTCGACCGCGGCCAGATCGACGTCGGCGCGGGCCAGCGGCAGCAGCTGCCGGTAGTACTCGTAGGCGCGATCGCCGTCGCCGAGCTGGGCGGCCGCGATGATCGACCAGGCGGTGGCGTGGCAGAAGATGCCGCCATTCTCCTTGGCCCCGGGCGGGTAGGTGGCGGTGCCGTTGACCCGGGGATCGCCGCCGTCGTACGGAGGCCAGAGCATGCTCAGGCCGTAGGGGGTGTCGAGGAGGTCGTGCGCCGACCGCATGGCGATCTCGGCCCGCTCGGGAGACGTGACCTCGCCGATCACCGACCAGCTCTGGGGGATGAGGCTGATCCGGTGGTGCCTTTCGGAGGCCACCCCGATCGGCCGGCCCTCGTCGTCGAAGGCCCGTCCGTACCAGGCGCCGTCCCAGGCGGAGGCGTCGACCGCGGCCGCCATCTCGGCGTGGAGGCGGCGAAAACGGATCGCCTCCTCGGAGCGATGGAGGTGATCACACAGCGCAGCGAGGTCGAGGGTGGCGCGGCAGAACTGCATCGCGCACCAGACGCTCTCCGCCAGCCCCGAGCCGTGGTCGACGTTCATGGTGTCGTCCCAGTCGGCGTAGCCGGCACGGGGCAGCCCGTGGGGCCCGCGGTGAGCCAGGACGAAGTCGATCGCCGCCGTGATGTGGCCCCAGACCGTCTCGTCCACGCCCTCCGGGGGCAGGCCGTCCGGCCCGGGCTGGTACGGCACGAGCCGGTGGATCATGTCGCAGTCCGCGGTCTCACGCAGGTAGGCGCAGGTGGCGATGACCAGCCAGAGGTGGTCGTCGCTGAACCACTGAGGCCACTCGGGGTGCTCGGCGGCGAGCCCCGGCCCACCCTCTCCGGTGAGCGGGATGAACTGGTGCCAGGTGTGCCCGTCGGCGAACTGCAGCTGCCAGAGCTGCTCCAGCCGGGCCTCGGCGAGGTCCGGCTCGACGTGGGAGGTGGCCAGGGTGTCCTGGGCGCTGTCGCGCGTCCCCATGCCCCGTCCCAGGCCCGTCTCGTATCCCGAGACGAAGCGCGACCAGTACAGCGTGGTGCGGCACTGCACAGGGTTCCAGAGGTTGAGGGTCGCGTCAGTGTCCGGGTCGGGAGTGTGCACTGTGAAGCTGCCCAGGTACCCGGCCCAGTCCGCCCGCAGCGCCGCGAAGGCTCGGCTCACCTCGGCGGCGTCCGACCAGCGCTCCACCGCCGCCGGGATGGCCTCCGGCTGGTCGGTGATCCCCAGCATGTGGACGATCCGCGCGCTCTCGCCGGGCTCGAGCGCGACCTCGTGGCAGAACGACCCGATCGCGTTGCCCCGGGGCGAGACGCTGCCGGTGGGAGCGCCCGCCTCGACCACGGCGGGGCTCTCCAGCCCCCGGTAGCGGCCCACGAACGACTCCCGGTTGCAGTCGCTGCCGACCGGAGGCCGGTCCGAGGCGAAGAAGGTCGTGGTGGGGCGGAAGCGGGTGGTCGCCACGATGGCTCGCAGCTCCGGGTCGTGCCGTGCGCTCACCAGATGCCCGGTCCAATCCAGGTTGTGGAGGTCACCCACGGCGTCGGCGAAGCTCAGCTCCACGTAGCTGAAGGTCCGCAGCACCACCGGCCGGTCGCCGGTGTTGGTCAGCCGCAGCTCCCACAACTCGACCGGGCAGGGATCGTCCGGCGCGCTCGGCGGCACGAAGTAGAGGGTCTCGGCCCGGACCCCGCTGCGCTCGGTGGTGATCCGGGTGTAGCCGGCCCCGTGGCGGCACTGGTACCGGTCGAGCGCGCCCCGCACCGGCTGCCAGGTCGCGCCCCAGAACTCTCCGGTGTCCTGGCGCCTGAGGTAGACGTAGCGTCCCGGCTGGTCGGCGGGGACCGCGTTGTAGCGGTAGCGGCTCACCCGCCGGTTGCGCGGGTCGCGGTCAAAGGAGAATCCGCCGCCGGTGTTGGAGACGATCCCGCCGTAGCGACCCTCGCCCAGGTAGTTGATCCAGGGGGTGGGGGTGTCCGGCCGGGTGATGACGAACTCGGCCGCGGCAGGGTCGAAGTAGCCGTAGTCGCTCTCCGCCAGCCGCACGCTCACCGGGTCCATCACCAGGGCGCTCCTGCTTCGTCCGTTGCCGCGGCGGCGACCATAGCACACGCCTGTACGCCGCTCCCGGGCCCGTCACGGGGTCGCGGCCGCGCAGCACAGCGGCCGGGGGCCAACCCGCAACGGCTCTGAGCCCTCAGCCGCGCCGGCCGGAGCCACCAACCAGCGCCGCTCACGGAGGACAATGCCGCGACCGCCCTTCCTCGCCCGGAGATGTGCACCGTGCCGGCCGAACCGCAACCCCGCAGGTTTCCCGAGGGCTTCCTCTTCGGGACGAAGACCTCCGCCCACCAGATGGAGGGCTCGGTCCACGCCGATGGCCGGGGTGTCTCGATCTGGGACACCTACAGCCACACCCCGGGTGCCACCCATCACGGGGACAGCGCGGACGTCAGCTCCGATCACTACCGGCGCCTCGACCAGGACCTCGACCTCGCGGCGGAGCTGGGTGCTCCCGCCTTCTGCTTCTCGATCGCCTGGCCCCGGGTCCAGCCCACCGGCAGCGGTCCCGCCAATCAGCGAGGGCTCGACTTCTACCGCCGGCTCGTCGACGGGCTGCGCCGGCGGGGGATCACCCCGGTGGCCACGCTCTTCCACTGGGACATGCCGCAGCCTCTCGAAGACGCGGGCGGCTGGCCGGCGCGGGACACAGCGGGGCGCTTCGCCGACTACGCCGCCCTGGTCGCCGGGGCCTTCGGGGGAGAGGTGGAGATGTGGGTCACCCTCAACGAACCGTGGTGCGCGTCATGGCTCGGCTACGCCAAGGGCGAGCACGCCCCCGGGCGGCAGGACGTCGGGCTGGCCGCGGCCGCCACCCACCACCTCCTGCTCGCCCACGGGCGGGCGGTGCAGGCCCTCCGGGCAGCGGTCCCTGCGGCCCGGGTGGGGATCGATCTCAACCTCCAGCCGACCCGGCCGGCCAGCCAGCACGAGGACGACCTCGCCGCGGCCCGCCTGGCCGACGGCAACCTCAACCGGCTCTTCCTCGACCCGGTGCTCCGGGGCGAGTATCCCGCCGACATGCTGGCCCACTACGCGGGCCGTGTACCGGGCTTCTCCGTGGTGCAGGACGGCGATCTGCGGGTCATCGCCGAGCCGACGGACTTCCTGGGGGTGAACTTCTACGCCCCCCGGACGGTCTGCGCCAGCACCCGGATGGCCGAGGCGCGTGCGGCCGGGTACTGGGTGCCGGTCTCCCCGGCGGCGGACGCGCTCAGCGCCGACCTCGGGGCGGTGGAGGTGCACCGTCCCGACCTCGAGCTCACCGCCATGGACTGGGAGATCGAGCCGGCGGCGCTCACCGAGCTGCTCCGCCGGGTCCGCGACGACTACGGCGACCGTCCCCTCTATGTGCTCGAGAACGGGATGGCCAACGACGACTACGTCACCCCCGACGGCGAGGTCCGCGACCCCGAGCGCATCGACTACCTCCGCAGCCATCTGGGCGCCGTCCTCGACGCCGTCGACGCCGGGGTCGACGTGCGCGGTTACTTCCTCTGGACGCTCCTCGACAACTTCGAGTGGTCGTACGGCTTCTCGAAGCGATTCGGTCTCACCTGGGTCGACTACCCGACCGGCGCCCGCATCCCCAAGTCCAGCTTCGCCTGGTACCGGGACACGGTCCGAGCCCACGCCCTGACCCCGTGACCATCAACACCTCCACCCTGGTGGTGGTCAACCCGGTGAGCGCCGGCGGCCAGACCATGCGGCGCTGGCCCCAGATCCGGACGGCGCTCCGCGAGGCGGGCATCGACATCCACGCCCACCTCACCACGGGCCGCGGGGACGCCACCCTAGTGACCCGCCGGGAGATCACGGGGAGGGCATGCGTGCACCGGGTGGTCGCCGTCGGCGGCGACGGCACCCTCAACGAGGTGGTGAACGGCTGCTTCGACGAGCGGGGCGTCCCGCTCGTGCGCGACCTGACGGTGGGGCTCATCCCGAGCGGCACCGGCAGCGACATCCGGCGCACCCTCAGCCTGCCCACCGACCCCCACGCCGCCGCCCACCTCCTGGCCGGCGGGACCACCCGGACCATCGACGTCGGCAGGATCGTCTTCGCCGACGGCAGCCAGCGGCTCTTCGCCAACGTGGCCGACTGCGGGCTGGGCGGCGAGGTCGTCACCAGGATGAATCGCAGCCGCCGGAAGCGCGCGGGCCTGCGCGGCAGCGCCGTCTTCCTGGGTGTCTCGATCACCGAGCTGATCAGCTTCCGCAACCGCGAGGTGCTCCTCACCATCGACGGGGTGGTCTCGCGGGGGCGCGTGCAGCAGGTGGTGGTCGCCAACGGCCGCTGCTTCGGTGGAGGGATGCGCATCGCCCCCGGCGCCGATCCGGCGGACGGGCTGCTGGACGTCGTCGTGGTGGGGGACATCTCCCGTCTCGAGGCCCTCCTGGCCGTCCCTCGCCTCTTCCGGGGCACCCACCTCGGCCTCGCGGCCATCTCCTGCTGCCGGGTGCGCTCGATCGGGATCGCCCCCGCCGACGGCGAGAGCCCGCCGCGCTTCGACGTGGACGGGGAGCAGGTGGGGAGCGCCCCCGCCGAGATCACGGTCCTGCCGCAGGCGCTCCGCTTCGCGGCCCCGGCCCTGGTATGCTGACCCGGACCGACGGAGGGCCCGGCCCAGGGACGGGCACGCCCGCTCCCCGAGCCCCGCTCTCGGTCCGGCGACTGGCCCACCCGGGCCCACTGGAGAGACCACCCCCCTTGCCTGAGCTTCGCACCAAGACCGACATCATCGCCGAGCACCGGCGTCACGACACCGACACCGGATCGCCCGAAGTCCAGATCGCGGTCCTCAGTGAGCGTATCAGCGGCCTCACCGAGCACCTGCGCGAGCACACCAAGGATCACGCCTCGCGGCGCGGGCTGCTCAAGATGGTCGGCCGGCGCCGCCGCCTGCTCGAGTACCTCTCCCGCACCGACGTGGAGCGGTATCGCGCCATCATCGCCCGCCTCGGGCTCCGGCGATAAGTGACCCTCCTGTCACCGCGATCCGGGCCCGGTCGAGACCAGAGCGCCCTTCTCCCCACCGGTGCCGGCGGCTCCCACGCCAACGTGGCGTGTGCTGACGTGGCAACCTGGCAGCTCATGACCCCACCCGACAGGAGGGCAGTTCCGCACCTTTCCTGAGCCACCCGGCTCACCCGTATTCATCAACGGCCACCTCCACAACGCACGGCGATCGAAACGAGCCGGCGAGACGTTGGGGACTGCGCGCCAGGGTCCCGCAGCCGCTCCGCGGCGCGAACCCATGACGCGGCCCGCAGCCTCCAACAGCCTCGCCTTCGGACACCACCGCCGGCAGTCACGGCGGTGGCCATCTCCGGAGCACACATGGCTGACCAAGAACCCAAGACGTTCACCACCGACTACGCCGGCCAGACCCTCACCGTCGAGACGGGTCACATCGCCGAGCAGGCCAACGGCGCCCTCTTCATCCGCTGCCGCGACACCGTGGTGCTGGTCACCGCGGTGGCGAGCAAGGCACCGCGCGAGGGCATCGACTTCTTCCCGCTCACCTGCGACTACGAGGAGAAGCTGTACGCCGCCGGGCGCATCCCGGGCAGCTTCCCCCGCCGTGAGGGGAGGCCCACCGAGGCGGCCATCATCGCCTGCCGGATGATCGACCGCCCGATGCGGCCGCTCTTTCCCAAGGACTTCCGCAACGACGTCCAGCTGGTCGCCACCGTCGTCTCGGCCGACCAGGAGCAGGACCCGACCACCCTGGCGGTGACCGGCGCCTCGCTCGCGCTGCAGATCAGCGACATCCCCCACGCGGGGCCGGTCGGCTGCGTGCGGGTCGGGATGCTGGACGGCAAATTGATCCTGAACCCGACCCTGCAGCAGCTCCAGGAATCCGACCTCGACCTGGTGGTCGCCGGCACCGCCGACGCCATCACCATGGTGGAGGCGGGGGCCCGTCAGCTCCCCGAGAGCACCGTGCTCGAGGCGCTGCGGCTGGCCCACGACGAGATCAAGCGGCTGGTCGAGTTCCAGCTCCACATCCGCGAGAGCCTCGGCGCCAAGCCGGTGATGGACTACCCCAAGTGGGGGATCGCCCCTGAGATCTCCGAGGCCGTGCACGAGGCCGTCGCCGGGAAGGCCACCGCGGCCGCCCGCAACGCCGACAAGGCCACCCGCGAGGCTCAGATCGACACCCTCAAGCAGGAGGTGGCAGGCCAGCTCGCCGAGCGCTTCCCCACCGGTGGGGCCGAGATCGGGCGCGCCTTCGACGCTGAGATCAAGAAGGCGGTCCGCAACGCCATCCTGACCGAGGGCATCCGCCCCGACGGCCGCCGCACCGACGAGATCCGGAAGATCTGGTGCAAGGTCGGCGTGCTGCCCCGCACCCACGGCAGCGCGCTCTTCACCCGCGGTCAGACCCAGGCGCTCTCCGTGGTCACCCTCGGCTCCGGCCAGGACCAGCAGAAGCTGGACGGGCTCGGGCTCGAGCAGTTCAAGCGCTACATGCACCACTACAACTTCCCGCCCTTCTCGGTGGGTGAGGCGAGGCCGCTGCGCTCCCCGGGCCGTCGCGAGATCGGTCACGGAGCCCTGGCTGAGCGGGCGGTGCACAACGTCATGCCCGACGACGAGGCGTTCCCCTACGTGGTGCGGATCGTCACCGAGATCCTGAGCAGCAACGGCTCGACCTCGATGGCATCCGTCTGCGGCTCGACGCTGGCCCTGATGGACGCCGGTGTGCCCCTTCAGGCACCGGTGGCGGGCATAGCCATGGGCCTGATCAGCGCCGAGGACGGCAGTGGGGCGGTCCTGAGCGACATCCAGGGGATGGAGGATGCCCTCGGCGACATGGACTTCAAGGTCGCCGGCTCGCCGACCGGGATCACCGGTCTGCAGATGGACATCAAGATCCGGGGCCTCAAGTGGGAGCTCCTGGAGCGCGCCCTCGAGCAGGCTCGCGTCGGCCGGCTGCACATCCTCGGCAAGATGGCCGAGGCCCTGGCGGCACCGCGTGCCGAGATGAGCCCGTGGGCACCGCGCATCGACACCATCCAGATCAACCCGGACAAGATCCGCGAGATCATCGGCCCAGGGGGAAAGACCATCCGCCGCATCGTCGAGGAGACGGGGGCCTCGATCGACGTCGAGGACGACGGCCGGGTCTTCATCTCCAGCGCCAACGCGGCGTCGCGCCAGCAGGCCCTGGACATGATCCGCGACCTCACCGACGACATCGAGATCGGACGGATCTACAAGGGCAAGGTCTCCCGCCTGATGGGCTTCGGAGCCTTCGTGGAGATCGCACCCAAGAAGGAGGGGCTGGTCCGCATCGGAAACCTCGCCGAGCACCGGGTCGAGAAGGTCGAGGACGTGGTCGCCGTGGGCGACGAGATCATGGTCAAGGTCATCGAGATCGACGACCGCGGCCGGGTCAACCTCTCCCGCCGCGAGGCCATCCGCGACCTCGCCAAGGGTCAGGCCGAGGCCGGCGAGGCGGGGTCGGGCGGCCCGGCCTAGTCCTCAGGAGGATCAATTCAGACGTGACGTCGTCCGCCCCATCCGTCGCCCTCGTCGGTGCCACCGGAGCCGCCGGTTCCACGGTCCTGCAGGTCCTCGAGGACCGCAAATTCCCGCTGCGGGAGCTGCGGGCGCTCGCATCTCCGCGCAGCGCGGGCAGGACGGTGACCTTCCGCGGTGAGGCATTGACGGTGGCGGCGGTGGAGGCGGTGCGTCTCGAGGGCTGCGACATCGTCTTCTTCGCCGCCGGCGGGGCCACCTCCAAGGAGTACGCCCCCCGGGTCGCCGCCGGGGGCGGCGTCGCCGTCGACAAGTCGAGCGTGTTCCGGATGGACCCCGAGGTCCCCCTGGTGGTGCCCGAGGTCAACGGCGAGAAGGTGCGCGAGCACCACGGGATCATCGCCAACCCCAATTGCGTCGCCATCCCGCTGTCGGTGGCCCTCGCGCCGCTGCACCGCGCCTTCGGCCTCCGCCACCTCACCGTCTCCACCTACCAGGCGGCGAGCGGGGGAGGGCGGGCGCTCCGCGAGGAGCTGGAGACCCAGGCTCGCGAGGACGCCGCGGGTCAGGCCCCCTCGCGCAAGGTCTACCCGCACGTCCTCCACGGCAACGTGATCCCCGGCGGCTGGAGGATGTACGGCGACGACACCGAGGAGGAGGTCAAGGTCATCCAGGAGTTCCGCCGGTTGCTCGACCTCCCCGAGCTGCCGGTGGGGATCACCACCGTGCGGGTCCCGGTGGCGGTCGGCCACGCCGCCGCGGTCTGGATCGAGCTGGAGAGCGAGGTCACCCCCGCCGAGGCCCGGCATGTCCTGGAGGGCGCCGCCGGGATCCGGGTCGTCGACGACCCCGCCTCGCAGACGTATCCGACCCCGCGCGAGGTGGCCGGTTCGGACGAGGTCCACGTCGGCCGCATCCGCCACGACCCGAGCCGGGAGCACGGCCTGGCCCTCTTCGTGGCCGCCGACAACCTCCGCAAGGGGGCGGCGACCAACGCCGTGCAGGTCGCCGAGCTGGTCCTGGAGTACCGCTAGCCCGAGCCCGGCGGCCCGGCGCCGGTATCATGCCGCGATCGCCCGCCTCAGATCCCTCCCGTGGTTGCGCATCGTGCGCGTCCTGTTTGCGCTCTACCTGGTGGGCGCGCTCGTCAGCGTCTGGCTGCCCGGCGATTGGCGGCAGGCGGACGTGGCGCTGTACCGCACCGATGCCCTCGCCTTCTGGGGGCACCTGGCGCACCCGTCGCTGCCCCACGAGTACCCGCCGCTCGCGATCATCCCCTTCGCCCTGGCGCTGATCGGGCCGTCATCGGTGGGCCAGGATTGCTTTGCCCTCGGCATGGCGGCGCTCTTCGTGCTCGGGTTTGTCGCCATCCGGCGGTGGAAGGGCGCCTCCCGCGCCTGGACCTACGGCGCCTACGCCCTGGCGGCGGGCCCGGCGACACTCCTCTTCCGCTACGACATCCTGCCCGCCCTGATGGCGCTCGGTTGCCTCTGGCTGCTCGAACGGCGCCGCTTCGCCGCCACCTACCCGCTGATCGGCCTCGGCACGCTGGTCAAGCTCTTCCCTCTCGCCCTGCTCCCGGTCACCGTCATCGCCCACGCCCGCGCCGCGCGGGGCAGGGGCACCGGGGTGCTGATCCGCGGCCTGGCCGCCGGCGTGGTCGTCTGCGCGGTCATCGTGGCAGGCGGATTCGCCCTCGGTCACGTCATCGATCCGGCCCACGGGTTGGGCGCGATCACGTACAACGTCGGCCGTCCGGTCCAGGTCGAGTCGGTGCCGGCCACCCTGATGTGGCTGGGGTCACTGGTCGGGGTGCCCACCCACCCGGTCTACGCCTCCGTCTCCTACGACCTCGTCGGCAGCCTGAGCGGCGTCGCCTCGGCGGCCGGGGACCTCGGCCTGGTGGTGGGGATGCTCTGGGTGTGGTGGAGGCAGCTCACCGGGCGGATGGACACCGGGCACGCGGTGGTGGGGACCCTGCTCGTGCTGCTCTGCACCACCGGGGTGTTGAGCGCCCAGTTCCTGCTCTGGGTGGCGCCGGTGCTCGCCGTCGTGGAGGGCTTCCGCTACCGCTGGCTGGCGGTCTTCCTGCTCACCGCGCTGATCTTCCCGGTGCTCTACCAGGTGGCGGTGGACTATTCGCCCGTCCTGCGGTACTCGGGGTGGTTCCTGGCCGGGATCGGCGCCCGCAACGTGCTCCTGGTCGTCTGCACGGTCTGGTTCCTGGTCAGCAGCGGGAGGGTGCCCGCCGCCCACCCGGCGCCGAGCGGCGACACCGGCCGCGTGCCCCCGCAAGATCGGGTGGAATCGGCCGAGCCGGAGCCGCTCCCGTCGCTCGCGACCACGGCCTGAGTGATGGTCCCGCCCCTGCGCCCCCCGCGCCCGCGGTCGCCGGCGACGGGTGGTCCGCTACGGCGGGCGGCGATCCCCCTGCTGGCGGTCGCCTTCATGGTCGCGTCGGCCGTCGCCGTGCTCCTCTTCGACACCAGCAAGACCGACCTCGACGTCTTCTTCTGGCCGTCGGCGGAGATCGCGCTGCACGGGCATCCGCTGCTCGTCTACACGCTCCGCGCCGGCCCCTATCCCAACGCCAACGGGCCGGTGAGCCTGCTGCCGCTCGGCCTGGTCGTGGCGGTCATCAACGCCCTCGGGTGGCAGGACAGCATGCGGCTCCGCGACGCCCTGACCGTGGGCGTCTTCGCCGTCTTCTCTCTGCTCATGGCCCACGAGGCGCTGCTCGCCATCGAGGCGGGGCGGGGGAGAGGGCGGGAGGCGCGGGGCACGGCGGGAGGCGCAGCCGGGCGCGAGACGCGAGGCGAGGCGGGGCGCGGAGCGGGGCGTGGGCGACTGACCCGGCGGCTCCTCATCGCGGCCGTCTTCCTCCTGGCGCCGCCGCTCTGGGTGGCCCTGGTCGGATTCGGGCACATCGAGGAGCCGTTGGAGCTCTGGCTGATCCTGCTCGGGGTGCGGCTGCTCGGCCGGGGGAGGACGGTGTGGGCCGGGATCTGCCTGGGCCTTGCGGTCATGACCAAGAGCGTCTCGGCCGTCTGCCTCATCCCCCTGCTCGTCGCCCTGCTGTTTGACCGGCGGGTGCGGTCGGCGGCGGCGCTGGCGGGGGCCGCCGTGCTCACCGCCGCCGCCGTCATCACCCCCTTCCTGCTCGCCAACCGCTCCGGCGTCGTCTATTCGCTGATGACCTACCGGGGAGATCTGCCCATCGTGGGCGGCTCGCTCTGGGTGGCGTTTCTGGGGTCCGCGTGGGATGGATTCGTTCAGCATTCCGATGCCCTGCTCTTCGCCGGAGCCGCAGTCGTGCTGAGTGTCGCGGCCCTCGCCTGGCGGCCGCGCGGCGGGTGGGGCACGCCGCGCGTGTACGGCCTGCTGGCGGTCGCGGCGGCCTGCGTCCCGATGCTCGCCAAGACCTCGTGGCCGTACTACCTCCTCGACCCGTACGCCTTCGCCGCCATCTGGTGGTTGGGGCGTCCCGGGCGTCTCGTCAGCTGGAGGCTGGCGGTGCCGCTGCTCCTGGCCGCGGGGGACATCGTGCTTGCGGCTATCGAGCCGACCCTGCCGCTGCCGGCCGGCCCCGGGGCCGTGGTCGGGATCGCGGCCTCGGCGGGGATGGCGCTCGTGATCGCGCTGCTGTTTGGCCTCTCCGGGACCGCGCCGGGTGACCCGGCCGGTAAAGGAGGAGAGCGGGGCTCGGGGGTCACATCACCCGCAGGTGGCGGCCAGGCGGCCGTTCCGGGCTCAGCGGTCCCGTAGCCGGACGACGAACTTGGCGGCGCTGTGCGTCTCCGAGAAGTGGACCACCTTGACGTCGACCAGACCGGCCTCCAGGCCCGCGGTGAGCGTCTCCCTCTCGCTGATGGCGGAGCTGCCCCGCGGGCGGACGATCCAGAGCGCCGCATCGCGGCGCAGGCTCGGGGTCAGGCGCGCGATCTGGGCCAGCTGAGCTCGATCCTCGGCGGCGAGGAACACGATGTCGCAGCCCGCCGGGTCGGTCACCACCTCCGCTGCCCGGCTGCGGAGTGGGGTCAGGAAGTCGGGGGGGAAGGCTCCGAGCGTCGCCACCCGCATCTCCGGTCGCACCCCGAGTTTGTCCAGCAGCGGTCGGGTCGAGGGCTGGTCGTCCCGTGCTGGGGTCATGTCAGCCCCCCGTTCTCACGGGCCGGTGAGGGTGGAGGACAGGTCGGCAGCTTCGAGCCTTCCATTGGCGGACGCCACGGGATTCGGCCACGCTGGCTGGTCAACACCCTGCATGGCCACGACCGCCCAGACAGCCATGTCTGTCAGCAGCAGCGAATTGGCGAAGATCGTGGTTCGGTTGACGCTCGAGCCCACCCACCAATGGATCTCATAGGAGCCAAATATGTAGGTGGCGGCGATCGCCAGTGTCGACAGAACGGCCACGGCCCAGAGCCGGGCTGGATTGGCCAGGCCCAACCCGACTCGATGGGAGCGCAACAGCAATGCGCCCAGTAGCAGCACGCACAATGCAGCGACGACCAAGTGAAGTTGGCCCCACATTCCGACCGTGGTGGCACTGAGGCGAGTCAGTGTCGATTCTGGGGACGAGCCGAGAAAGGAGTTAGACAGACCCCTGGATCGGACGGCGATGATCCACCCCACCGTGGGCGCGAGCGCTGCTCCGAGAGCTGCCATCCTCAGCCAAACTCCCGCCCTTTGCGGGCGGCAGGTGAACATCCTGCTGGCGATGAGGCAGGCGATGATCACGGAAGTCACGAATCCCTCGTTCTTGGTCAGGGCCGCCACGGCAAGGCACAGGCATGCAACCGCGAAGTGCCCCCTCGACGGAGATAGCACCAAACCATAGAGCGTGGCTCCGACTGCTGCACCGGCCCAGAGGAGGTCCGCATACCCATTGATGGCATACTCGCCCGCGACACCGTAGATGGCGCCGCACAGGAACGCCACCAAGAGCAGGTTGGCGCCCCATCTCAAGGTGCGGGTTTGGCCCTGTACTGCTTCCATCACTCCGGTCCCGACAACCCCAAGTGTGCACGCGTTGAGGCCGACGATCGCGGCCACACCCAAGTGGTAATCAACTCTGCCCTGAGTCGCGTAGACCAGCGCAGTCAGCCCCGGGTAGAGTGGCGGATAGTCCGGGTTTGAGAAGAGATAGGACGGGTTTGTCATGTCGGCTACTAGTGTGTTGTGCCCGCCGAAAACCATTGCTGCATGCAGCAGCCAGATCGCCCGTGCGTCGGATCCAATGACGGGAATCCGTAGCACCGCCAGTGGCCAGAGCACGGCCACGAGCACAACGAGAAATGTTACCCACGGATACCGCTCTGAGCTGTCAGCCCGTCGAAGCCAGGCGCCCTTGAGAAGCGCCGCAAGGGCGAGTAGATTGACCGCCACGGCTACGACTGCGAACCACGGCATGAGAGAGCCAGCAGTGACGAACATGGCCAGCACGGCAACGCCGGCCATGAGGGCGGTCGCCAATGGGACCAGGAACGGCGTCACCGGACGTTGGCCGGCGATCACCACGGCTGGCAGTATCCCGGGCACAATCAGCACGGCGCAAGTGAGGAGGATGTTCATGGATGGAGGACCGCGCGGACCCCAACACCCTCGCAGAGGCCTGGAGTCACCAACGAGAGCGCCCACCCAGAATGTTGCGGCGAAGGCTCCGGCTTGGCCCAGAGCACAACAAGTTCCGAAAGCTCCTGTGACTCCTCGGTACCGCTACCGACCGCAACCGCTGCTCCCCGCGGGACCTCCCCGTGAATCTCGTCCTGCAGGCAGTAGAACTGATGCAGATTGGCCGCGTATTGCTTTGCAACGGCGGATCCCGTGAGCTGCACGGTCACGCCGACAGCTTGTTGAGCTTCGACCAGGAAGGAACCTGCCACGATCACGCCCAACAGGGCGATGCCGATTGCACTCCGCCTCCGGAGTCTGGTGCGGGCGGCGACAACCAAGCCTTCGGGCGCTTCACTCAAGAGATCACGCTCCAGACTTCGGCTGATCGACACCGCCTACCACGGGGTCGTTTGCCGGTCGGGGATCGGCGGGATTCTAGCAGGAAGTTCGGGAGGTGGAGTCGCCCAGCTGAAGCGCGGGTTGATCCGTCATCACGCGGACCCTGGCGCCGAGCAGATCGGCGAGCAGCAGGCCCATGCCGCAGGCGATCGCCAGGGAGAGGCAAGTGACGGGGCGCTGACCAGCCCGGCGACGAGGCGGCGGAGAAGAGAACGGGAACGTGAAGCCGCCAGCTGTTCACGACACCCCGCCGGGCGAGCCACCAGATGGTCGCGAAGGTGCAGGGATCGGCCAGGTGATAGGGCCACACCGACGTGGCGAGCAGCGGCAGGGAACCGCAGAATCCCGGAGCACCTATAGTTGGCCCGTGAGCGCGAGCTTCGTCAGCCCCTTGCGTGTGGGACTGGTCGGCCACGGGTTGGCCGGCGCGGTGTTCCACGCCCCGCTCAACGCCACCACCGACGGTCTGGTCCCGGACACCGTGGTGACCGACAGCCCGCCGCGTCGGCCCGACGCATCCGCCGCGTACCCTGGGAGCCGCCTCGACGTCCTCGAGGCGGTCGCCGCCTCGTCCCGGAAGGGGCGCACCGTGCGGCTCGACGGCAGGGGAGGCTGATGGCATCTCAGGGTCCGGGCGAGCTAGTCGCCTCCCTGGAGGAGCAGGAGCGCCGGCTCGTCTTCCCGAGATTCGGCTACGACGATGCCTGGTGTCTCGGCACGCTTCTGGTCGAGCTCGCCCGCGAGCGGCACGCACCGGTCGCCATCGACATCCGCTGCGGCATCCAGCAGCTGTTCCACTGCGCGCTGCCCGGCTCGAGCGCGGACAACGATGCCTGGATCGACCGCAAGCGGCGTGTCGTCGAGCGCTACGCGGCGAGCTCCTACCTGGTGGGTGAGCGCTTTCGGGTGCGGGGCACGGCCTTCGAAGAGTCGTCACGGCTCGACCCGGACCGCTACGCGGCGCACGGAGGGTCGTTTCCACTGCGCCTGAGCCCTGACGGCCCGGTCGTCGGGGCCGTCACCGTGTCCGGACTGGCCCAGGCTGAGGATCACCGGCTGATCGTCGAGGCGCTGGAGCGGTACCTCGGGCCCGGATCTCCGTAGAACGACGTCAGCCCGCAGCAGGGTGCCGAACCGCTGAGCGTGGGGCCGGGGCTCGGCACGGGTCACTGGACCTGCTGACTGGCGTGGAGACCCATGTCATCTCGAACCGCAGCACCCCCACCCAAAAGGATGAGGATCCATCTCCCCACCCCTGCCATCAGCAGCGATCCCGAGAGCATGCCGAGCATCACGGCCGGGCGGTCATCCTCGCTGACGGACACCTCTTTCCCCGCTCAGTCGCGGTGTGGCAGGGTGGTGTCCGGGCGGAGTCGGCGGCGGTATCGATTCGACACCCGGTGGCTCATCGGGCCACACCAGCAGCACGGCACATGGGGCGTGGTCGACGACGAACCGGGTGGCCGGGCCCAGGCTGTGCGGACCCAGACGCGAGTGGTCGCCGTCGCGGGCCACCACCAGCAGGTCGACGTTCTCCGCTACTGCGCGAATGACCTCGCGCTCGACCCGCCCCCATCGATGGAGAAGCTCGGCATCCTGACGGCCGAGCCGCGCCGCAGCGGCGGCGAGCAACTCGGAGGCGGCCGCGTCGGCGACATCCTGGAAGGAGCGGGCGGGTCTGCGTCCGGCAAACGCCCGGCCGAGCAGCCCCGTCGTGGCCGCGCCGGCAACGTCGGCGACGTCGGACGGGGTGACGTGGAGGAGGGCGACCTGGGCTCCGGAGGGGAGGCTGTGGCTGGCTGCGTCGACGCACCCCTGCCACGTCCCCTCGACCACCCAGATGACGATCCGCACGGCTGACATCATCCCACCAATCGCAGGGAAACCCAGAGGGCGACGGTCGCGGCGACCAGCACGAGCGGCACGGTGAGGGCGCCCAGGCGCACGAACTCCGAGAGGGGCAGCTCCTCTCCGCGCTGCCGGAGGACGCGCCGCCAGAGCAGGGTGGCGAGCGAGCCGACGTAGGTCAGATTGGGCCCGGTGTTGACACCGATGAGCACCGCGAGCACCGCTCCGGGGCCGGCAACGGACGCCGCCGGGAGGAGGAGGAGCACCGCTGGGAGGTTGTTGATGAGATTGGCGAGCACGGCTGCGATGACCGCGATCAGCAGGAGCGCGCCGAGCGACGTCCCCCCCGGCACGAGGTGGGTCACGAGCGTGCCAAGCCCGTGGACCGAGACGGCTTTCACGATGAGTCCGAGGGCCAGCGCGAAGGCGAGGAAGGGCACCTCGAGCGCCAGGCCGAGGTCACGGACGGTTGCGCGCCGGCTCACCAGCGCCGGCACGGCCAGGGTGACGGCGCCGCCCAGTGCGGCGAACGCAGGGGCGACGTGAAGGACGGAGGTCACGAAGAACCCGAGGAGCGTGAGCACCACCACCACGCATGCGAACACGGGAACCGGGCTGCGAGCGTCGGAGACGGGTTCGGCGTGTCCGACGAGATCGACGGCGAAGAACCTTCGCAGCACCAGCCACTCCACCGCGATCGCCGCCAGCCAGGGCAGCGCCATGGTGGCGCCGAAGCGGACGAACGACAGCCCGCTGGCGCTGAAGGCCAGGAGGTTGGTGAGGTTGGAGACGGGCAGGAGCAGGGAGGCCGAGTTCGCGAGGTGGGTGCACGCATACACGTGCGGCTTGGCCCGCAGCCGGAGGCGCGCCACCGTGGCGAAGACGACGGGAGTCAGCAGCACCACGGTTGCGTCGAGGCTGAGCACGGCGGTGACCGTGCTCGCGATCGCAAAGACGAGCGCGAGGAGCGTGACCGGTCGGCCCCGAGAGCCGGTCGCCATCCAGGTCCCGGCGGCCTCGAACAGCCCAAAGCGATCGCACAGGTTGGCCAGGACGAGGACGGCGGCCAGGAAGCCGACGGTCGGGGCGAGGCTCCTGGCCTCGGCGCCGGCCTGGCTCAGCGGCAGGATCCCGAGCAGCAACAGCAAGCCGGCAGCCGGCACCGCGACCAGCGCCTCCGGCAAGCCCCAGGGTCGAACCACGGCGCACGCCAGCGTCGCCACGAGGAGCAGACCGGCAATGGTCTCGGCAATGGGGCCCGGCACCGTTCCACAGAGCTTACGTCCAGGGTCGTCGCCCTGGCGGTGGAGTTCTGGTCAGAGCGATCATCTGCTCCACTCCGCCCATCCCGCCGCCAGTGGGTGGAGTTTCTGGACTCAGATGGGCAGTGTTGGCCGATGACCCGTGGGTCGGCATGGGCTGGTGGCCATGCCGACCGGCCTCCCCGGAATGCCTCGGGACTCTCCGAACGTACAATCGAGAACGATGCAGAGCGGCGCCGCGGATGCCCTGGCGGTCGTCCACGAACACATCCTTGTCTGCACGGACTGCCCTCTCCACCTCAAGAGGACCCAGGCCGTGCCGGGGACCGGGCCCGCCAGGGCCCGCATCATGGCGGTGGGGGAGGGCCCGGGAGAGACCGAGGACCGCCTCGGCCGCCCCTTCGTCGGCGCCGCGGGCAACGTCCTGACCAAGCTCCTGGAGAGCATCGGCCTGCGCCGCGACGACATCTACATCACCAACGTGGTGAAGTGCCGGCCGCCGGGCAACCGGGACCCGGAGCCGGCCGAGATGGAGGCCTGCTCCCACTTCCTGGACGCCCAGATCGAGATCATCCGGCCCGCCGTCATCCTGATCCTGGGGCGCCACGCGCTGGCCCGCCTCCTCCCGGGGGCGGGCGGCATCAGTGGCCTGCACGGCCGCAGGGTGGTCCGCGGCGACCGCCTCTACGTCCCCCTGTACCACCCCGCGGCCGCCCTCTACCAGGGGTCGTTGATGCGGACACTTGAGGACGACATGGGCAAGGTGCGCGGGTACCTGGATGAGGCCGAGGCCCGGCGACGCCAGCCGGCGCAGGCCGCCGCTCCGGTGGAACGGGCTCCGGCTTCCCCTCCGGCAACGCTCCCGGTTGCCCCGCCGCCCCCCACCCCGGTCGACCCCGCCCCGCCGCCCGAACCGCCCGGCCGCGACCAGCTCAGCCTGTTTTGACCCAGGCAGCCACGGTCCAGGCACCCCCCGGGACAGAGATCTCGCGTCTCCGCCTGGTCGCCCTGGGGGGCCTCGGCGAGATCGGCCGGAACCTCCTCGCGATCGAATGCGGAGACGACATCGTGGTTGTCGACTCCGGACTGATGTTCCCCGAGACCGAGATGCTCGGGGTCGACCTGGTCATCCCCGACGTCGGCTGGCTCGTCGAGCGGCGCGAGCGGGTGCGCGGCATCGTCCTCACCCACGGCCACGAGGACCACATCGGCGCCCTCCCGTACATCCTGCCCCGCCTCGACGTCCCCGTCTTCGGGACCGCCCTCACCCTCGGCATCCTGCGCAACAAGCTGCGCGAGCACCGTCTACTCACCAGCACCCGGCTGACCACGGTCACCCCCGGCGACACGGTTCAGCTCGGCTGCATCGTCGTCGAGTGGATCCACACCACCCATTCGGTGCCCGACGCCTGCGCCCTCGCCCTCCACACTCCGCTCGGCGTGATCATCCACACCGGCGACTTCAAGGTGGATCAATCCCCCGTCCACGGAGAGCCCCCGGACCTCGCCCGCCTGGCCCGGCTGGGTGACGCCGGCATCCTCCTCCTGCTCTCTGACAGCACCAACGCCGAGGTGGAGGGGATGACCCCGAGCGAGCGGTCCGTGGCCCCGGCGCTCGCCTCGCTGATCGGCGGAGCCGCGGGCCGGGTGCTGGTCGCCACCTTCGCCTCCAACATCTCGCGGCTGCAGCAGGTGGTCCAGGCGGCCGAGAACGCCGACCGGCATTGCCTCTTCATCGGGCGCTCGATGCTCAACAACATCAAGGTCGCCCAGGAGCTCGGCTTCCTCGAGGTTGGTCGCGGCACCGTCGTCTCCCCCAAGCAGGCGGACCGGCTCCCCGACGCGGAGCTCTGCATCCTCTGCACCGGCTCCCAGGGCGAGCCCCTCTCGGCGTTGAGCCGGATCGCGGGTGGCGAGCACCCGCTGGTCTCCCTGCATCCCGGCGACACCGTGGTGCTGAGCGCCAACCCCATCCCGGGCAACGAAGAGGCGGTCCACCTCACCGTCAACAACCTGGACCGGCTGGGGGCCCACACCTATCGCGGCAGCGCGCACGGCCTCCACGCGTCCGGCCACGCCGCACGCGAGGAACTGCGCCTCCTGCTCACCCTCTGCCGGCCCCGGTACTTCATGCCGGTGCACGGCGAGTACCGGCATCTCGCCGCCCACCGCGAGCTGGCCATCGCCTCCGGGGTGCTCCCGGCGAACGTCGCCGCCGTCGACAACGGGAAGGTGGTCGAGATCGACGGCGAGGGCCTCCACGTGCTCGACCGCCGCGTGCCGGCCGGCTACGTCTACGTCGACGGCCTCAGCTTGGAGGACGCCACCGACGTCGTCTTCCGCGACCGGCGCCAGCTCGCCGAGGACGGGCTGATCATCGTCCACCTCGCCGTCGAGCGCTCCACCGGCGCCATCGTGGCCGGGCCAGAGCTGATCGCCCGCGGCTTCATCGAGGACGCCGACAGCGCCGCCCTCTTCGACGAGGCGCAGATCCGGGTTCGCGAGACCCTGGAGCACCTCGCCCCCGACGCCGGGTGGGCAGTCTGGAAGGGGGCGGTGCACGAGGCCCTCAGCCGCTTCCTCTTCAAGCGGACCAATCGCCGGCCGCTGATCCTTCCCCTGGTCACCGAGGTCTGAGGGCGTCGCCTGCGCCGAGGAGCCGTTCCTGGCCCGCCGTCAGCCTGGTACCCGAGACCGCCGGAGGCGGACTCTTCCGCCGGCCGAACAGGGCCGGCATGTTCCTGATCCTCGGGTGGCGACCCAACGTCACGCACATCTGTTTGGTATAATACCGGCATGTGTGACGGCGTCGACGACACCACAGGAGGTTCGGAGGCACTGGCCGTTCTGGAGGCGGCCGTCGAGCGTCTCCAGCTGGAGACGGGACCGAACGTCCCCCCGGAGGCCCTCCGCGAGCAGCTGATCCGGCTCCGCCACGTCATCGACCTCCTTGAGCTGCCCTTTGCTTCGATGGTCATCAGCCTCGCAACCCGCGACGAGGCGGAGTGGGGAGGGTACGCAAGCCCCATCCAGTGGGTCCGCCACGCCTGCAAGACGTCGGCATGGACCGCCGTCAACGCCTTTCACATCGGGGAGCAGTCGGTCCGGCTCGAGGACAGCACCCGGGCTCTCCGGGCCGGCGAGATCGGCTACGGGCACCTGGCGCTCCTGGCCCAGACCGCGGACGCCATCACCGAGTCGCCGACGGGCTTTGGCTTCGACGAGGCGGCCCTCCTGCGCAAGGCCAAGCAGCACACGGTGGGTCGGTTCTTCCGCGACTGCGCGCACGCCCGCCATGCCGCCGACCAGCAGCGCTTTCTCACCGAGCAGCAGGACACCGTCGACGCTCGGAGCCTGACCTTCACGACCTTCCGGAATGGCTGCCTCGGGCTCCGCGGGTTCCTCGACTCCGAGGCAGGCGCCACCCTTCGCACCGCCCTGGAGCCGCTCGCCAAGCCGATCGCGCGCGACGACGACCGCAACCGGGAACGGCGCTTCGCCGACGCCTTGGTGGAGCTGGCCGGTCATGCGCTCGACTCCGGCGCGCTCCCGCAGCACGCTGGTCTGCGTCCGCATCTCCAGCTCACCGCGACGATCGAGACGCTCCAGGGACTGGATGGCGCTCCGGCCGCGGAGTTGGAGCTCGGTGGCCCGATCGCCGGGGAGACCGCCCGCCGTCTGGCCTGCGACGCGTCCGTGAGCCGCATCGTCTTCGATGCGCAGTCGAATGTCGTCGATGCCGGCCGAGCCCGCCGCCTCCCGTCTCCGGCCACGCGCCGCGGCCTCCAGGCGCGGGACGGGGGCTGCGTCTGGCCGGGCTGCGACCGGCCGGCGTCCTGGAGCCAGGCCCACCACCTGCAGAGTTGGGCCCAGGGGGGCTCGACGGATCTCCAGAACCTCGTCCTGGTTTGCCGCGCCCACCACTGGAAGATCCATGAGGGCGGCTGGCTGCTGATCCGGTCCGACGAGGGTCTGGTGACTCTACCTCCCCTCCCGCCCGATCTCGGGCCGCCGTTCAGGATCGGCCCCCTCGCTCATCCCCGGGTGCGTGCCCCGTCCGGTACCGACACGGGATGAGGCAGAGTTCGAGACGGACCCGGCCGGCGCCATTCCGCGGTCGCGGGAGGTCTGCGCTCCTTCGCCGCCCGTCAGCGGTCACCAGTCACAGGACGCTCATCGCTCGTGCGGCGGTCGTCAGCAATCACCAGACGCCGGGCACCGGACCGGTCCCCATCCGCCGTCAGCAGTCAGATCGTCGATCCGATCAGCACGGGTTCCCGCCGGGTCCATTGTCGGCGGGTGAACCGGACGGCGCACTGACTGCGGCAGAAGTTCCCCAATCCTCGAAGAACCAGGAAGTGGTGCTGCCGCTGCCGGCCGAGGCACTCGTCGTCCACGCCATCCTCGTCGGAAGGCTGGAGGCTCGGGCTATCCACATCGTCGCGGTACCGGCGCCGAGCGACCCGATGGTGGCGCTGACGACGGCAACCGCGGCTGTCTCCGACACGATGGATGCCTGGGACGCGGAGGAGAGGGGGGAGGTCGTGGACCAGAGGAAGGGGCTCAGCACCGTCGGGCCGCCATCCGGCACGCGCAGCCAGTGGGAGCAGGCCGAGCGCTCGAAGTAGGTCTGCTTGTCGACGAAGATCATCGTGTAGAGACCGTCGCCGGTCCGCGTGAGCGTGGCGAGGGCCTCACCGCCGCGCGTGACGATGACCGTGCCCCCGTCGACCCCACCCCATTGGGGCAGTACGTAGTTGTGCCCCTGGACCGCCAGCTCGAAGCTCCCGGCGCGGTCGACCGCCTGCTGAGCGGCGGCGAGCAGGCCGCTGGCGCTGAGCGTCCCCGCCGCCGAGGTCGATGTCGCCTGGCTGGCGGCGCCTGACGTGACCGGTTGAGAGGGTGGAGAGGTCTGGCTGCAGGCGGAGCACGCGACCGCCGCGAGGGCCACGGCCGCGGCCGAGGCTGTGCGGAGCAATCGCCACCCCCCGCCACGGGCGGGCGCGCCGATCCCGATCGTCGCGTGGGCGGACGGAGGGGAGGGGGGACCGAGGGGCACGTAACGGGATGGTAGGCGCCCGCCGACGACCCCGTCAGCAGCCCGGGCCTGGCGCCAGGATGGGCCACCCGCGGCCCGGATCGAACTTCCCGAACGCCCATTCGCAACCTGCCTCGCCCTGCTACGATCGGCGCGGCCCGCCGCCCTCCACGCGTCACCACACGAGGCTCAGAGACCGACATGCCTCCCCGGACCCAGACCCGACCTCGCACCAGTCCGGCGCGCACCGCTCCCCGCCGCCCCACCAGCCGCCGTCCAACGGGCCGTCGGCTGGGGAAGCCGGCACGGACTCCGCGTAAGCCGCTGATCAGCGCGGACCAGCGCCGGGAGCTGAGCGGCATCGGGCTGGTCGGCCTCGGAGTGCTGCTCGGGGTCGTCCTCGCCCTTCCCGAAGGAGGCTCCCTCGCCCGGCCGGTGCACGAGGCGATGCTCGGATCGCTCGGCATCGGCGCCTGGGTGATCGCCGGTGGGCTGATCGTGACCGGAGCTCGCCTGCTCGGCCAGCGCGCCTGGACCGGTGGGGCTCTGGCCGCCGCCGGAAGCATCCTGGTGGTGGTCGCCATGCTCGGTTTCTTCGGCCTGATCTTCTCCGGCAGCGCCGGGTCGATCGGCCAGCACTTCAGCGCCGGTTTGGCAGACCGGCTCGGTGGGGCCGCGACCGCAGCCCTGATGCTCGTCCTGGTCTGCGCGGGGCTGGTGCTCGCGATCGAGCTCCGGATCGCCCCCCTGCTCGCGGCGGTGCGCGGCTGGCTGGCCAACCAGACCTCCGCCAACTCGGCCACCGGCGCCCTGAAGCCGGTCAAGAAGGGACGCGAGCCGGCGGTCAGCCTGACCGGCACCGCCGCACCGTTTGGCTTCATGCCCCCGCCCGCTCCGCTCGAGCAGCCGCTCCTCCCGCTGCTCCCCCTGCCACCGCTGGCCGCGCCGCATCCCGGCGAGCCGCCGGAGGACGAGGCCGTACCGGCCACCGCCGAGACCTTCACCCGCGAGTTCGAGGGCACGGTGGAGGCGCGTCCGCTCGGGGCCATCCCCGGGGTGGCCGTCCTGCACGGCGAAGACGCCGCCGAGGAGGAGCCCGAGCGGGTCTGGGTGCTCCCGACCGCCGAGCTCCTGGACACCGTGAGCGGCAAGCGAGAGCGCCTCGAGAAGGAGGTGCAGGCGACCGCCACGCTGATCACCAGCACCCTCGCCTCGTTCTCGATCCAGGCTCGGGTGGTGGGCGCCAACAGCGGTCCGACGGTCACCCAGTACGAATTGCAGCCGGCCGCGGGCGTCCCAGTCCGCAAGATCGTCGGCGCTCAGACCGACCTCTCGCTGGCCCTCGCCGCACCGATCCGGATCCAGCCCTTCATCCCGGGCAAGTCGGCGGTCGGGATCGAGGTGCCCAACAAGGCGGCCCAGCTGGTCTCGCTCAAGGAGATCATCAGCGCCCCCGCCTTCAGCGACACCCGCAAGCGGCTGGCGGTCGCGCTCGGCGCCGACGTCTCCGGGCACCCCGTGGTCGGCGACCTCTGCCGGATGCCCCACCTGCTCGTCGCCGGCGCGACGGGCAGTGGCAAGTCGGTCTGCATCAACGCGATCCTGGCGGGATTCCTGCTGCAGGCGACACCGGCGCAGCTCAAGTTGATCCTGATTGACCCGAAGAGAGTCGAGCTCTCCACCTTCGCCGACGTGCCCCATCTGCTGGTGCCGGTGGTGGTCGAGCCGGAGGCCGCCGTCGCCTCGCTGCGCTGGGCGTGCAAGGAGATGGAGGAGCGCTACAAGCTCTTCGCCAGCCACGGTGCCCGCAACATCGCGGCCTTCAACGAGCGTGCCCCCGGGCTCGGGCTCTCGCCGCTCCCCTACGTCGTCATCGTCATCGACGAGCTCGCCGACCTGATGATGGTCGCGGCCGGCGAGATCGAGGACCTCGTCTGCCGGGTGGCCCAGCTCGCCCGTGCCGTCGGCATCCACCTCATCGTCGCCACCCAGCGGCCCTCCGCCGACATCATCACCGGGCTGATCAAGGCAAACATCCCGAGCCGGGCCGCCTTCGCCGTCTCGAGCGGCGTCGACTCCCGGGTCATCATCGACGAGATGGGTGCCGAGAAGCTGCTCGGCCGGGGCGACATGCTCTACCTCCCCATCGACGAGGGCAAGCCGCGGCGGCTGCAGGGCGCCTTCTGCTCGGATCGCGAGCTGGAGGCTCTCATCGACTTCTGGAAGCAGCAGGGGAAGCCGGACTACCAGGAGGAGGTCTTCCATGTCGAGGCGACGGTCTCGTGGGCCCGCGACGCCGGCAAGCGCGATCCGCTCTTCGCCAAGGCCGCCCACACCGTCGCCGCCGAGGGCCGGGCGGCTGCCTCCCTGCTCCAGCGCAAGCTCAACGTCGGCTACACCCGCGCCGCCCGCCTGGTCGACCAGCTGGCCGAGCAGCGCGTGGTCGGCCCCTTCGAGGGCAGCAAGTCCCGGGAGGTCCTGATGGACGTCCTCCAGGTGGACGAACTGCTCGCGGAGCTGGGGGAGGAGTAGGGGAGACCTTCCCCCGGCGCAGGGTTTGCTGACAGCCGCTGCTATCCTTGGTCACCGGCATGGCCCAGGAGTACTCGTTCGACGTCGTCAGCGACTTCGACCACCAGGAGATGGTCAACGCTGTCGACCAGACGCGTCGGGAGATCCAGACGCGGTACGACTTCAAGGGCGTCACGGCGGAGATCACCCAGGAGAAGGAGCAGCTGATCCTGCTCACCGAGGGCGATATGCAGCTCAAGGCCATCCTCGACGTCCTCCAGAGCAAGCTCCACCGGCGCGGCATCGACCTCAAGGTGCTGGACCCCCAGAAGGCGGAGCCGGCGGCCAAGGGCAACCTGCGCCAGGTGATCAAGCTCCGCCGGGGGATAGCCGAGGAACTGGCACGCACCCTGACCAAGAAGATCCGGACCGAGCATCCCAAGGTGCAGTCCCGCATCCAGGGCGATCAGCTCCGGGTCGTCTCCAAGGACAAGGACGCTCTCCAGGGTGTGATCCAGGCCCTGCGTGCGATGGATCTCGAGGTGCCCCTGCAGTTCAACAATTACCGGTGAGTGACGGAGTGAGGAGGCACGACCGCAGGTCGATGACTCCGAGCGGAGGACCCACCGGTACCGTTCACGTGTACCGGTGAGACGCCACCTCAACCTGCCCAACCAGCTGACCATCCTTCGCCTCCTGCTGGTCCCGGTCATCGGCGTCTCGATAGCAATCCGGTTCACCGACCATTACCAGGTCGCCGTCGTGATCTATGCCCTGGCGGCGCTCACCGACACGCTCGACGGCCGAATCGCCCGAGCCCGCCACCAGGTCACTGAGCTGGGCAAGTTCCTCGACCCCCTGGTCGACAAGATCATGGTGATCACGGTCCTGGTGATCCTGGTCGACAAGTCGCTGCTGTGGGCCTGGGTGGTGGTGGTTGTCTTTGCCCGCGAGTTCGTGATCACCGGCCTGCGCTCACTGGCCGCCACCCAGGGGGTCGTGATCGGCGCCACCTCGTGGGGCAAGTCGAAGATGCTGACCCAGAACTGCATGATCGTGCTGGTGCTCCTGGCCCAGCCGTACCCGCTGCTGGCCACGCCGGCGACGGTCTTCGTCTATCTGGCCGTGGTCGCCACGGTGCTGAGCGGGCTCGACTACCTCTGGCGCTATCGCCGCTTCGTGATATGAGCCGGCGCGGCGCGGCTGGCGCGACGTGAGCGACGATCCCCGCCTCGCCGCGGCCTTCCCGGAGAGCGCGAGCCTCGGCCGTCGACTGGTCGCGAGCGGGCTGACCGTGGCGGTCGCGGAGTCGTGCACCGGCGGGCTGCTGGGAGCCGCGCTCACCGCCGTGCCCGGGGCTTCCGCCTACGTCCGGGGTGGGGTCATCGCCTACGCGGACACCGTGAAGATCGACCTCCTGGCGGTGGACCCCGAGCGGCTGGCCCGATTCGGCGCGGTGAGCGCCGAGGTGGCCGCCGCCATGGCACGCGGCGTGGCGCAGCTCCTGGGCGCCGACCTGGGCATCGCCATCACCGGCGTGGCCGGCCCGGGGGCTGAGGGGACCACCAAGCCGGTCGGGCTCATCCACGTCGCGGGATGGTTGGGCGGCCGGATCGCGGCGGCCGAGCTGCACGAGGACGGCGACCGGGAGGCGAACCGTGCCGCCGCGGTGCGCGCCGCTCTGGGGGTGGGGCTGGCGCTCGCCGGTGACGGCTGAGCTACCCGCCCTGGTCCCAAGCGCGGTTGGCCCGATGGGCCGCGGTCAGAGGGCTCCCGGGTCGGGGCGCCCCGGGCTCTGCCCGCGGCCAGGCCCAGCCGCCGGTGACCGGCTAGACTGACGCCCCATGACCACAGCAGGACCCCAACCGCGCCGCTCGGTCGAGGACTTCCACTTCGGAGCCAAGGTGGTCTCCGCCGACGGGAGGCACATCGGCTCCCTGAACTTCATGATCATCGACGGCGAGAGCTTCGACATCCACGCCATCGTCGTCAAGGAGACGCACCACTTCTCCGGGCACCACGTGGCGGCCACCGCGCTGATGGAGGACGACGTCTCCATCCCCGTCGGCGCCGTGAAGGACGTCACGCGCGACCTGATCACCCTCTCGATCACCTCGGCGGAGGTCCGGCGGACCGAGCCGTATCTCACCTATCAGTACGCGCGTCCCCAGAAGGGAGACGCCGGCCGCCTCCTCTTGGCCCAGGCGGGACAGGTCGGGTACGCGTCCCGCCTCGTGGAGGACGCGCACAAGCGCCTCGACGAGCTGGAGATCTCCCACGGCGAGAACGTGATGCTCGGCCACACCGGGCAGAAGCTGGGGACGGTGCAGGACGTGGTTCTCGACGAGGGTGAGCTGGCCGGGGTCGTCATCCGCCCGGAGGGGCTCTTCGAGGGCCTCTTCAAGCAGGACGTCCTGCTCCAGATCCGCTTCCTCGGCCGGAGCGATGACCTCGCCCTCTTTGCCCACCTGACCGAGGCCGACATCGCCCGGCTCCAGCCGTTCCACCCGAGTGGCAGGGCATAGGCGCCTGCGCCTCAGCCTGAGCCGGCCGGCGGCTCCGCCCCCGAGAGGGCGGCGTCCATGGGCAGCTCGGATTGCCGGCGACGGGAGGCCCATGGGGGTGATGTGATCCGAGGGCCTTGCAGGTTGGCCGCGGACCCGGTACAGTACCGACGTACATCTGTTCGGAATCGCCGCCGACGCCGCCCCAGGAGACCATGCCGTGACAAGCACACAGCAGCGTAGTACCATAGATCGTACAATTGAGGTGACCGGGCGGCGATCGGCCGCCACCACGGAGGCGGACGCGGTGACGACGGAGCGGGAGCGGGCCCTCGCGACGGCCCTGAGCCAGATCGAGCGCAGCCACGGCAAGGGCGCGATCATGCGCCTGGGCGACGTCCAGACCCAGCGGGTCGCGTTCATCCCCACGGGGGCCCTGACTCTGGACATCGCGCTCGGCGTCGGTGGCATCCCGCGTGGCCGCGTCGTCGAGGTGTTCGGGCCGGAGAGCTCGGGCAAGACGACGCTGACCCTCCACATCATCGCCGAGGCCCAGAAGAGGGGCGGTGTCGCCGCCTTCATCGATGCCGAGCACGCCCTCGATCCCCAGTACGCGGCCCGGATCGGGGTTCGGACCGAGGAGCTGCTCATCTCCCAGCCGGACACGGGCGAGCAGGCGCTGGAGATCGTCGAGGTCCTAGTCCGCAGCGGCGCCGTCGACGTGGTCGTGATCGACTCGGTCGCGGCCCTGGTCCCCAAGGCCGAGATCGACGGCGAGATGGGGGATAACCACGTCGGCCTTCAGGCGCGGCTCATGTCCCAGGCGATGCGCAAGCTGACCGCTGCGATCAGCCGGTCCAACACCTCCGTCATCTTCATCAACCAGCTCCGCGAGAAGATCGGCGTGATGTTCGGCAATCCCGAGATCACGAGCGGCGGGCGTGCGCTCAAGTTCTACGCCTCGGTGCGCCTCGACATCCGCAAAATTGAGACCATCAAGGTCGGGCTGGACGCCGTGGGCAGCCGGGTCCGGGTGAAGGTCGTCAAGAACAAGGTGGCCCCCCCGTTCCGCAACGCGGAATTCGACATCCTCTACAACGAGGGCATCTCCTTCGCCGGCAGCGTGCTCGACATGGCGGTCGACGCCCGCATCGTCGACAAGAGCGGAGCCTGGTTCTCGTACGGCGACCTCCGCCTCGGTCAGGGCCGGGAGAACGTCCGCGACTTCCTCAAGCAGAACCCCGATCTCCTCGAGGAGATCGCCGACAAGGTCCGGGAGCACGCGCTGCCCGCGCCCGTCGTCGCCGAGGCTGCGGAGGAGGTCCCGCCGGCGGTCCCGGTCGGCTGACCGGGCCCCGGCAGGCGCCGCCATGCCCTTCGCCGGTTCTGGTGGCCAGCGCGGTCGCCGCTACGAGCCTCCGCCACCTGTCGACCCGGACGACCGCGACGCGGCCGCCGCAATGGCACAGCGCCTGCTTGCGGTGACCGATCGTTCACGTGTCGAGCTGCAGCGCCGCCTGGAGCGCCGCGGCTACGCGCCGGAGACGGCGATCGAGGCCGTCGACCGCCTCCAGGCCCGCGGCTGGGTCGATGACAACCGCCTCGCGGAGGACCTCGCCCAGCGCCGCCTCAGCCACGGCTACGGCCGCCGCCGGGTGGTCGCCGACCTGGTGTCGCGCGGCGTCGACGCGGAGACCGTCAACCGGACCGCGGCGGGGCTCGGCGAGGGGCAGGCGGACGCCGTCCGGATCGCCGCCGACCGGCTCCGCCGCGGCCATTCCGGGCCCCTGACGGACCCGGAGGTCCGCCGTCTCGCCGCCGCCCTCCAACGGCGTGGATTCGACATGTCGGACATCCGCGGAGTGCTGCGCCAGATGGCCACCGAGAGCGCGTCTCTGCCCCGGGAGGAGGGCTGACCCCGCCACTGCCAGGTCAGCCGGACGAGGTGGGCGCCACCGCCCCGGCCCCGCTCAGCTTGCCGGCAAAGGGACCGCGCCGCGGCGTTCCCACCGCAGCACCGGCCCGAGCAGCACGAACGTGCACACGGAAAGGAGAAACCCGAAGAGCACGAGCCCGTCAAAGGACGCCAGGCTGACCGCCACGCCACCCAACGCGGCTCCGATGGCGCCTCCTGCCGCCAGGGTCACGGTGTAGATGGACATCAGCGTCGACCGGTCCGCCGTGTGCGTCTCCGAGCTGTTGGCCAGGTAGGCAACGGCGGCCGGACCGAACCCGGCCAGCCAGAGGATGCCCAGTCCGGCCACGGGCAGCAGGAGGTAGAGGGCCACGTGAGGGAGGCTGTTGGCCGCGAGGAGCGCGGCTGAGAAAAGCCAGGCTCCCGGGACGGCGCGCCGCATCTGCCGCGCCGGTCCCAGGCGATTGATCCACGGCGTCCAGAGGACGATCCCGATGACCAGCACGGCGATGGCGCTGACGAGGACCAGGGAGACCAACCGGGTATCGAAGTGGTGGACCAGCCTCTGGCCCCTGACGGGGGAGCGGTGGAGGAGGGATGCGAGGTTGGAACCGTAGGCGCCGAGGAGGGCAAATGTGCCCATCCAGGCGGGGAGGAAGCTCCGGATGGGCCCCGGCCCCGAGACATCTCGCAGGAGCGTCGAGAGGCGGGTGACCGGGAGGGGCGGGACGTGGGCGACGAAGCGCAGACAGATGAGGCCGGCCAGCAGGTAGACGGCGGCCAGCACCACGAACGCGCCCCGTCCGAGGTAGTGGTAGGCGAACGGGCCGAGCACAAACCCGCCGGCGTACCCCGCCATGGTGGCCGCCTCGAAGGCGCCGCTGGCGCGCGCCCGCGCCCGCACGCTGAGGGACGTCGCCGCGGCGATCGCCCCCAGAGCGGTCGGCACGAATGCGGCGGCGGCCACCCCCTCCAGGATCCGGGCCGCGAAGATCTGCTGCGGATGGAGGGATGCCGCGACCAGGAGCAATCCCAGCGCCCCCACGACGGGGCCGCCCACCACGAACATCTTGCGGCCCAGCCGGTCGGCGAAGCGCGCCAGGAAGGGGGCGAAGACCATCTCGCTGATTGCCTGAGCCGTGCCGACGAGCCCGATGGTCGTCCCGTGGGGATGTCCGTGCGCCAGGTCGGCGAGGTAGAACTGCACCGCCACGGTGGCTCCCGCCGCCGCCACCCTGATCAGAGCGGTGCCGGTGAGGAGGGCCGCAATCGAGACCGGGCGGGTTTCGCGGAGCTCGTGTTCCAGGTCGGCGACGAGTTCCGCGCTCGGGGCCGCGCCGGCGACGACACCGGCGTCGGCGGGATGGCCCTCAGTGCCCTCTGTCATGACCGAGGGCCGCCTCCCGGTTCCGCCGTGCGTGCCATCGCCCGTGTCCCTCCCGCCATCACGGTCACACCCAGCCTCACCCGGCAATTCTGGCGGCAGGGAGCCCGTCCGGGGCGGACTCCGGCCACCAACCCTGGCGGCTCGCGGCCAGCGATCTCACCGGGGCCGCCGGCTGCGCCGCGGAGGGACCGCGGAGGGACCGTGGAGGGGCGGCAAAGGCTCCCACCGGGTCCGCCTCGGGTCACCGCCTGAGGCTCCCGCCTCCCGATCCGTGTCCAAGGTCCGTACAATGCCGTCACAACCCCAGGGACCGTCCGGCATTCGTGGCCGGTTCGGCCGTGAGCACGGGCGGGTGCCGCACCGCTCACGACCTGCGTCCCCCGGGTGGCGCTCCGAACGAGGTGGCGGGCCACCTCACCCCCCCAACAACTCCGAGGACACCTCCATCGTCATCCTGGCCTTTGTCGCCCTTGGGCTGGGCGTGGTCATCGCCGTGTCGGGCCTCGTCTATGCCCGGCGTCTCCGCGACAGCGTGGCGGCGTCGCGCGAGGTCGAGACGGCCCGCCTCCACGAGGAGCGGGGCGCGGCCGAGCAAGAACGTGCTTCGATCGTGCTCGCCGCACGCGAGGAGGCCCACCGGCTCCGCTCCGAGTCCGAGGCCGAGGTCCGGGAACGCCGCGGCGAGATGGCACGCCTGGAGCAGCGCCTCGCCCAGCGCGAGGAGGGGCTCGAGAAGCGCAACCGCGATGTCGAGCAGGGGGAGCAGCGGCTCAGCCGGCGCGAGGAGGAGCTCGAGCAGACCCGGATCCAGATCGAGGATGAGCGCACCGGCGTCGCCAAGGAGCTGGAGAGGGTCGCGGGCATGAGCCAGGAGGAGGCCCGGACCGAGCTGCTCCGCGAGGTCGAGGGTGAGTTGGACCACGAGATCGCCGAACGCATCCGGTCCGCCGAGAAGCGGGTACGCGAGGAGGCGGAGGAGCGCGGGCGCGAGATCCTCATCTCCACCATGCAGCGCCACGCCTCCGAGCAGACGGGCGAGGCCGCCGTCACCGTCCTCCATCTCCCCACCGACGACCTGAAGGGACGGATCATCGGCCGTGAGGGGCGCAACATCCGAGCCCTCGAGGCGGCGACCGGCATCGACGTCATCGTCGACGAGACCCCCGAGGCGGTGGTCCTCTCCGGATTCGACCCGGTGCGCCGGGAGGTCGCCAAGGTGGCCCTGGAGCGGCTCTTCGTCGACGGCCGCATCCACCCCGCGCGCATCGAGGAGGTGGTGGCCAAGAGCCGCTCCGAGATCGCTGACCGGCTGCGCGAGGAGGGCGAGGCGGCCATCCAGGAGATGGGCATCACCGGCGTCCACCCGGAGCTCGTCAAGCTTCTCGGGACGCTCCGCTACCGGAGCTGGTACGGCGCCAATGTCCTGGTCCACAGCAAGGACACCGCCCTGGTCGCGGGGCTGCTCGCCGCGGAGATCGGCTACGACGTCCAGGAGGCGCGTGAGATCGGCCTCTTCCACGACATCGGCCACGCCGTCGAGCAGCACGTCGAAGGCTCCCACGCCATCATCGGCGGCGAGATCCTGGCCCGGCTGGGACGGCCGGCCGCGGTCGTCCACGCGGTCCGTGCGCATCACTACGACGAGGAACCGCGATCCATCGGGGCCTTCGTGCTCATGACCGCCGACGCCATCACCGCCTCCCGGCGCGGAGCGCGGCGGGAGACGCTCGCCTCCTCGATCAAGCGGCTGGAGCGGCTGGAGCAGATCGCCGACCAGCTGCCCGGTGTCGAGCGCAGCTTCGCCATCCAGGCCGGCAAGGAGCTGCGGGTGATGGTCCGGCCGGAGGAGGTCGACGACGACCGGGCGCAGATCATGGCGCGCGAGATCGCCAAGCGGCTTCACGCCGAGGCCAGCTACACCGGCCGGATCAAGGTGGTCGTGCTCAGGGAGACCCGGAGCGTCGAATACGCCAAGTGACCGTCGGCGCGGCGGCCCGCAGGTCTGACCTCGCGTAACAATCGGGTCGCAGGGGCCGGTGCGCGCCGGTGGGTGGGGACAATCCCCATTCACCGCTATGCTTTCGTCGTCGCAGGGATCTCAGCAACCGCCCACACAGGGCAGGGCAGCGCCCGTGGAAATCCTCAAGGTCTCGGCAACCAGCAAGCCGGTCTCTGTGGCCGGCGCGATCGCTGGGGTGATCCGCAGCCAGCACCGGGTGGAGGTGCAGGCCATCGGTGCCGGCGCGATCAACCAGGCCATCAAGGCCATTGCCATCTCCCGGGGCTACGTCGCCCCGGGAGGGATCGACCTGGTGTGCATCCCCTCGTTCATCGACATCTCGATCGACGGCGAGGAGCGCACCGGCATCCGCCTCCTGATCGAATCGCGCTGACCGCCGCGCGGCGACGGTCCCAGAGGTCGGCCCCCGTTCCACGCTGACCGCCGCCGAGCGCGCGTTGCGCGGCCTCAGGCTCGACTCCGCCGCGCCTCCGGCCGACCCTAGCCCGCGAAGCTCAGGCCGGGCCGGGGCGGTCCCGGTGCCGCTCGCGGTCCAGTTCCTCGTCGACCCAGTTCGCCCCCTCGTGGCGCTCCAGCGACTCGGGCGTGCCCGGCCGCGGCTTGACCCACGAGGGCCCAAAGACCGTCTCGGGGTAGGGCAGGTTGTCGCCGAGGCTCGCCACCTCGTCATCCGGGCGTCCGGACCTGACCCAGAGCAGGGTCACGAAGAGGACGGCCAGCACCGCGATGATGATCACCCCGATCACCCGGCAATCGTCGCATGTCCCGACGACCCGTCCGGTCCCGAGATCGCAGTCAGCGGTCCCGGTAGCCCCGGAAGTAGCGGGAGCGCCAGTTCACGCTCTCGGAGTCCTCGCCGCCGCGCTTCCTTCTCCATATGTCACCGAGCACCGCGGCGACGGCGAGGCAGGCGACCAGGATCAACCACGCCACGCTGCCCATTGTGCGCCCAGCCGGTCGAGCCCACGGAGATCGCCGCCACGCCGGCGCCCACCCGCAGCCGGGCTGCCGGCCCGCTCCCAGCGCCCGCCGGCACGGTCCCGCCGCTCAGCCCTCGTCGCCGCCCCGGTAGATGTGCCGGTACCAGCGGTGCACCACGTCGGGGTCGCCACCTCCCGGCACCCGATGCCGCAACAGGGACCACGCCCTGACCGCCATCAGGCCGAGGAAGATGATGAGGAACAGCGCGATCACGACCACCTGCTTCACGGCAGACCCGATTGTGGCACGGCCCCGGCGGAGCGCAAGCAGCGGAGCCTGCGGCTCTCGCCGCTGCCTCCGTCGCACGGGGTAGGCTGTGAACCTCGATGTCCACGCCGCTGCCCATGCTCAGCCCCTCCGCCCGCGGCTTCCAGGCGATCCCGCTCGCCCAGCGCCCCGCCGGCCGGCAACCCATCGTCCCCGTGCTCGGAAGGCCGCCCCGCGTCCACCTCTGGCACATCGGCTGCCAGATGAACGACGCCGACCATGAGATGCTCGCCGAGCGCTTCGCGGAGATCGGCTGCGTCCCCGACGCCGCACTGGACGACGCGGATCTCGCGGTGCTGATCACCTGCGCGGTGCGGCAGAACGCGGAGCAGAAGGTCTACGGGAAGTTCCGCGACCTCATCGAGTGGAAGCGGGCGCGCCCCGGGCGTGCCGTCGCCATGACCGGCTGCATGGCCGTCGAGCACGGCTCAACACTCCTGCGCAAGCTTCCCGAGCTCGACTACCTCTTCGACGTGCGCGACTGCGACGGCTTCTTCGCGCGGCTCCAGGCGGTCCACGGCACCGACCTCGACGGGCCCGTGCCCATGCCCGCCTCCGACCGGCTGCTCGCCTACGTCTCGGTGATGGGCGGGTGCAACGAGATGTGCACCTACTGCATCGTCCCCTTTGTCCGCGGCCGGGAGACGAGCCGCCCGGTGGCGGAGATCGTGGAGGACGTTCACCGCCTGGTGGAGCGGGGGGTGCGCGAGGTGACCCTCCTCGGCCAGAACGTCAACTCCTACTCCGACCCGGCGAGCGGTGCCGGCCTCCCCGAGCTGCTCGCCGCGGTCGACAGCGTCCCCGGGCTCTGGCGTCTGCGCTTCCTCACCTCGCATCCGCGCAACGCTCTACCCGGGCTCTTCGAGGCGATGCGCGACCTGCCCACCGTCTGCGAGCAGCTCCACCTTCCCGTCCAGGCCGGCGACGACGCGCTGCTCCGGCGCATGCGCCGCATGTACAGCGTCGACCAGTACCTGGAGAAGATCGCCGCCGCCCGCGCCACCGTCCCGGCCCTTGCCCTCACCACCGACATCATCGTCGGCTTCTCCGGGGAGACCGAGGCCGAGTTCCTCGGCACCGAGCGGCTCCTGCGCACGGTGCACTTCGACGTCGTCCACCTTCAGGCATATTCGGTCCGGCCCGGCACCGCGGCCGCCCGGCGGCCCGACGACGTGCCGCTCACGGAGAAGAAGAGGCGGCTCAATCATCTCCTCGAGCTCCAGCGCGACATCGCGCTGCAGCGCAACCTCGCCCTGGTCGGGGAGCGGATCGAGATCCTGGTCGAATCGACGACTGACGACGGGCGCCCCTTCGGTCGCACCCGCCAGGGCAAGATCGCCCTGCTGCCCGCCGGCTCCGCCGCCGCCGGCGAGCTCTGCGAGGCGACGGTCCGCACCGCCAACGCCTGGCAGCTGACGGCGGACGTCGAGGCCGCGGCGGCCTGACCGGCGGGATGGGGTGGTGAGGGGTCGAGAGCGCGCGACGCCCCCGCACCTGCGCGCCGACGCCCTGCCCGCGGCCGGCCCCACCATCGACCTCGACGAGGCCGGGGACACGCCGATCCTCCGCGAATACCGCGCGGTGAAGTCGGAGCATCCGGACGCGCTGGTGCTGGCCCGGCTCGGGGACTTCTACGAGCTCTTCGGCACCGACGCCGAGGTCGCCGCGCCGATCCTGGAGGTGACCCTCACCGGCCGGGGGTTCGGCAGCGCCGGCCGGCTGCCGATGTGCGGTGTGCCCCATCACGCCATCACGGCGCACCTGCGCCGGCTCCTCGACGCCGGCCACCGCGTGGTCCTCTGGGACCAGGTGGGCGAGGTGGTGGCCGGCCGTCTGGTCCGCCGCGAGGTCACCCGGGTGCTGAGCCCGGGCACGGCGGTGGACGCCGAGCTCCTGGAGCCGAGCCGGGTGGCCCGGCTGGTCGCCCTCATCGAGGCCGAGGGACGGGTCGGGGTGGCGGCGTTCGACCTGGCCGGGGGCGAGCTGGTGGTGACGGAGGTCCCCGGCGGGGCCGGCTCGGTCGCGCTGCGCGATGAATTGGAGCGTCTCGACGTGGCCGAGCTGCTGACCGGCGACCCGGCCTCTCTGCCCCCCTCGCTCCTGCCCGGGGTGGTGCGCACCGTGCTGGCCCCGCAGCTCTTCGACGCCGGTCGGGCCGCCGAGCGGCTGGCCACCGCGACGGGGACGGTGAGCCTCCTCGGCCTCGGCCTCGACGAGATGCCCGTCGGGGTACGTGCCGCCGGGGCGGTTCTCGGCTACTGCGAGCGCTCGCGGGTGGCCCTCGAGCCCGGGCTGCTGCGGCTCGTCCCCCGGCAGGGCGGCGAGCTGATGCGCCTCGACCCTCCCACCCGGCGCAACCTGGAGCTGCTGGAGCCGCTCGGCCGCGGTCCCAGCCTGGCCCAGCTGCTCGACCGCACCCGCACTCCGATGGGGGCGCGGCTGCTCCGCCGCCGCCTCCAGGAGCCGCTCACCGAGCCGGCACTGATCGGGGGCCGCCTCTCCGCGGTGGCGGCCCTGGTCACCGACCGCGCTCGCCGCGAGGAGCTGCGCAAGCGCATCGGCGCTGTCCGCGACCTGGAGCGGCTGGTGGGGCGCGCGGGGCAGGGACTGGCCACACCGCGTGACCTCGGGGCCATCCGGGACGCGTGCGCGGCGCTGCCCGCCCTCGCCGCGCTGATGAAGGGACTGCCGGGCGACCTGGCCGGCCTGGCGGAGAGGGCCGTGGCCCCTCCAGAGGTCGGAGCCCAGTTGACCGCACTGCTCGTGAAGGATCCTCCGCCGTCGGCGCGCGAGGGCGGCTTCATCCGGGATGGTGCCGATCCCGAGCTGGACGGGCTGCACGCCTCCGCGGCCGAGGCGCGTGAGTTCATCTCGGGACTGGAGGGAAGGGAGCGTGAACGCACCGGCATCCGCTCCCTCAAGGTCGGGTACAACCGCGTCTTCGGCTACTACCTGGAGATCCCCCACGCCCACCGCGACGCGGTGCCCGCCGACTACGTCCGCAAGCAGACCCTGGTCGGGGCCGAGCGCTACATCACACCCCATCTCAAGGAGCAGGAGACGGTGGTGCTCAGCGCCCGGGAGCTGGCGCTGACCCGCGAGATGGAGCTGCTCGCCGAGGCCACCCGGCTGGTCACCGCCCATGCCCCCGGGCTGCTCGCGTGCTCCGCCGCCGTCGCCACCGCCGACGTCACCCAGTCGCTCGCCGCCGTCGCCGACGAGGAGGGCTGGACGCGTCCCGACGTCGACCGCTCCACGGTCACCGACATCGAGGCCGGCCGCCACCCGCTGGTCGAGAGTAGCCTCGGCCGCGGCGCCTTCGTGGCCAACGACACCAGCCTGGACGTGGCCCACCGGATCGTCGTCCTCACCGGGCCCAACATGGCCGGCAAGTCCACCTATCTCCGCCAGGTGGCGCTGATCACCCTGCTCGCCCAGGTCGGCAGCTTCGTGCCGGCCGAGCGCGCCCGCCTCGGGGTCTGCGACCGCATCTTCACCCGGGTGGGGGCGCAGGACGACCTCTCCGCAGGCCTCTCCACCTTCATGGTCGAGATGGCCGAGACGGCGGCCATCCTCCGCCAGGCCACGGCGCGCTCCCTGCTCGTCCTCGACGAGATCGGCCGCGGGACCTCGACCTATGACGGCCTCTCGATCGCCCAGGCGCTCGTCGAGCACATCCACGACTCCCCGCAGCTCAACTGCCGCACCCTCTTCGCCACCCACTACCACGAGCTGACCGCCCTCGCCGAGCAGCTCCCGCGGGTCGTCAACGCCCGCGTGGAGGTGGTGGAGGAGGGGGAGACGGTCACCTTCCTGCACCGCATCCGCCCGGGGGGCGCCGACCGCTCGTACGGGATCCAGGTCGCCAAGCTCGCCGGGCTGCCCGCCAGCCTGCTGGCCCGGGCCCGGGAGATCCTCGGAGAGCTGGAATTGCATCGCCCGATCGAGGCCGACCGCCCCGCACCGGCGCAGCTCGACCTGGGCCTGGGGGCGCCGCCCGCCCACCCGGTGCTCGACGAGCTGGCCGGGCTGGACCTCGACGACCTCACCCCCCGGGAGGCACTCAGCAAGCTCGCCGAGCTGCAGGAGCGGATGGGTCGGTGACCGCCCCGATCCGCCTCCTCCCCCCGCAGGTGGCCGACGCCATCGCGGCTGGGGAGGTCGTCGAGCGGCCCGCCGCCGCCGTCAAGGAGCTCTGCGAGAACGCGCTCGACGCCGGGGCGACCCGGATCGACGTCGACCTGGAGGCCGGTGGGCTGGTGCGCATCGTGGTGGCTGACGACGGCGCCGGCATCCCCGGCGACCAGCTCCGTCTGGCGATCGCCCGCCACGCCACCTCCAAGCTCGAGACCGTCGACGATCTGGCCCGGGTCCGGAGCCTCGGCTTCCGGGGGGAGGCGCTGGCCAGCATCGCCGCGGTCAGCGACCTCCGGATCACCAGCCGCACCGCCGGGGAGGAGGGCGCCTGGCTGCTGCACGCGCGGGCCGGCGAGGCGCTGGAGCACCGGGCGGCGGCACGCGCCCCGGGCACGACGGTCGAGGTCTGCGATCTCTTCCACAACACCCCGGCACGGCTCGCCTTCCTCCGCAGCGAGCGCAGCGAGTCGGCGGCCGCGGTGCGGGCCGTCTCCGAGCTGGCCCTCACCCACCCCGAGGTCGGCTTCAGCTGCAGGAGCGACGACCGATTGGTGCTGCGCAGCCCCGGGGGCAGCCTGATCGACACGGCCGCCGCGGTCTTCGGCCGTGACGCCGGGGAGCTGATCGCCGTCGAGGGCCCCGGCGAGATCGCGGTCAGCGGTCTCATCAGCGAGCCGCGCAGCCACCGGGGGAGCCGGACCGGGCTGGTCATCGTGATCAACCGGCGCCGCGTCCACAACCGCGCCCTGGTGGTGGCCGTGGAGGAGGCGTACGCCGGGCTGCTGCCGGTGGGGCGCCATCCCTTCGGGGTGGTGGAGGTGACCCTGGACCCGGCCATGGTCGACGTCAACGTCCACCCCACCAAGCGTGAGGTCCGCCTCCGCGAGGAGGGACGGGTCTTCACCGCCGTCCAGCGCGCCTGCTGGGCGGCACTTCAGGAGGCCCGGCTCAGCGTGGCGGGGATCCGCCTGCCCCAGCTCGGGGGCGGCCTGCCCGGCGCTGCCGGCGGCGGGGAGCCGGAGTTGGAACTGCGGGAGGGACCGGGCAGCCGGACGGTGGAGCTCTGGCCCCACGCGTTGAGGGAGGCGGCGGTGCGGGATGCCGGCGGCGACGACCCCGCGCCGATCAGCGCTCGCGAGCAGGCGGAGGCCGCCGGCCACCGCCTCGCCGACCTGGCCCCGCTCCGGCCCCTGGCCCAGACCTCCGAGGGATGGCTGGTGGCGGAATCGCCGGGCGACCTGGTCCTGGTGGATCCCCACGCGGCCCACGAGAAGATCCTCTACGCCGAGCTCCTCGCCGAGGGCGACGCCGCCATCCGCGAGGGCCGTCCGGCCACGAGCCAGCTCCTGCTCGTCGACAGCGTGGTGAGCGTGGAAGCCGCCGGCATGGAGCGACTGTCGGAGAGCTTCGACATCCTGGCCGGGCTCGGCTTCCAGCTCGAGGCGTTCGGCCCCGGCCTCATCCGCTGCAGCGCCGTCCCCGCCGCGACCGCGTCCCTCGACCCGGAGCGACTGGTCCGCGACCTCCTCGACAGCCTCCCGGCAGGCGGCGACGCGCCCGCCAGGCGGCGCCGCCTGGCGGCGCTCACCGCCTGCCACGCGGCCGTCCGCCTCGGCGACCGCCTCGACCCGCGCGAGCAGCTTCGCCTCCTGGAGCGCCTGGTGGTCACCCCGGGCGGGCTGACCTGCCCGCACGGGCGGCCGACGGTCATCGTCCTCGACGACCGCAGCCTGCGGCGCGCCTTTGGCCGCCCGACCGTCTAGCAGGATGCCGAAGCACCCTGCCGGGGCTCCCTCCGCCTCATGACCGCCACGCCTGCTCCGGTCGTCGCCGTGGTGGGACCGACCGCCACCGGCAAGACCGCGCTCGCGGTGCTCCTGGCCCGGGCCATCGGCTCCGCCGAGCTGGTCAATGCCGACTCCCGCCAGGTGCTGCGGGGCCTCCATGTCGGGACCAACCGGCCCGGCCCCGAGGACCTCGAGGGCGTGCCCTGCCACCTCCTGGGGATCACCGACCCCGGTGCGCCGTTCTCGGTTGCGGATTGGCTCACTGCAGCGCGTGCGTGCCTTGCCTCTCTGGACCTTCGGGGGATGCGGCCGATCGTCGTCGGTGGCACGGGCCTCTACGTGCGCGCCCTACTGGACGGCCTCGAGCTGGACGGGGCCCCGCCCGACCCGGGCCGCCGGGCCACGCTGAACGCCAGAGCCGCCAGTCCCGAGGGGCTCGCGGCGCTGGCCGGCGAGCTCCGGAGGCGCGATCCGGAGGGTACCGCCGGGATCGACCTGCGCAACCCTCGCCGCGTGGTGCGGGCCACGGAGATCGTCGAGGCGTGCGGCAGCCTGGCGGCCCGAGGCCGGACGGGCGCCACCCGCCCGAGCGTGAGGATCGGCCTCGACGCGGCACCCGACCTTCACCGTGGATGGATCGCCGAGCGGGCGCGCGCGATGCTGGCCGGTGGCCTGCTCGAGGAGACGGCTGCGGCGCTCGCGAGCGGGGTGCCCCCAGAGGCGCTGGGTGCCTCCGGCATCGGCTACCGCGAGGCCCTGGCGGTCCTGGACGGGAGGCTCTCAGAAACCGCCGCCGCCGCCGAGATCGTGCGCAGGACGGCCCGCTACGCCAAGGCCCAGCGCACCTGGTTCCGCGCCGACCGGAGCGTCGTCTGGCTCCACCAGGAGAGGGGAGACGATCTCGACGAGCTGGTCACGAGGGCGGTCGCGCTGGCTCAGCACCCCTGACCCCACCTGCCCCGGGGGCTCCTGGACCCCGCCCGCTCCCCGCCTCCCCGGCGGCCCGGAGACCGAACATACGTCAGGAACATCCGTTTGCGTTCCGGCGCCGGCCATGCTACAGTCCGGTGTGCCCCGACACGCTGAGAGGTGAGACAGACGACATGGTAGACGCCCTCAACCCGCGCCAGCGGCAGATCATCGAGTTCCTCCGCGAGCACGCGCGCACGCATGCCTACCCTCCCACGGTCCGGGAGATCGGGCTCGCGGTCGGTCTCAGCTCCTCGTCGACGGTGCAGAACCATCTCAACTCGCTCGAGGCCAAGGGCTACATCCGCCGCGACCCCACCAAGTCGCGCACGGTGGAGGTGGTCGGCCACGAGCCGGCCTCGACCCGCAGCGCTCCGCGGGTGCTCACCCTCCCCCTGGTCGGTCGCGTCGCCGCGGGCACCCCGGTGCTCGCCGAACAGAACGTCGAGGACCACATCACGGTGGGCCAGGAGCTGGCCGGTGACGACGGAGCCTACGCCCTCACCGTCCACGGCGACAGCATGATCGACGCCGGCATCCTGGACGGCGACCTGGTCGTCGTCAGGCCACGGCGTGATGCGCCGCCGAACGGGACGATCGTCGTCGCCCGGATCGAGAACGAGGCGACCGGCGAGGGCGAGGTGACCGTGAAGCGCTTCTTCCGCGAGGGCGGTCGCGTGCGCCTCCAACCCGAAAACGCCAGCTACGCGCCGATCTTCGTGAACGGGGAGCTCTCCCTCGAGGGAGTGGTCGCCGCGGTGATCCGCGTCGTCCACTGACCCCACCGGGCCGGACAACCAGCCGCGGGTTCTTCAGCACCCCTGCTACTCGCTGAAGAAGTCCTCGCTCATCTCGGCGTCGGCCCATCCGTTGTCGTCGTCGTCGGTCGCCGCGGGCTCGGGCTCGACGGGCGGCAGCGATTCGAGGTAGCGGTCCAGGTACTCGGTGAGGTCCGCGGAGGCCTGCCCGTGAGCCGTCACCCGCGTCTCTCCGTCATCCTCGATCGCGCTGAAGGCGAGATCCGGGCGGTGGTCGACGAGCAGGGGCAGCGCTGGCACGACGGCCACCGGCAGCGCCACCAGCACGAGCGGGGTGACCGCGGTGAGGATGAGTAGCGCCAGGACGATGACGATGGCGAAGCCCGTGGCCATCTCGCCGCCGTAGCGGACTCGCCGCACCGGCCGGATGACCAGGTAGTGGGCGCCGCGCTCGGCCACGACCATTCCCGGCACCCGCTCGATGTCGAACTGCGCGAGGACCTCCTGCGCAGGCCGGCTGGTGCGGGCCGCGATCTGGTAGGGGACGGTCGACGTCCTCTTCTGGATGACTGCCTGTCCTCTCACGTATCCCTGACGCTTGATGCCGTCACGCAGCCACCGGGGCGACCCCTGCGAGGGCGCGTGGTGCCAATTCCCCTGCGCGTACGGTACCGGAGATCATGCCCCCTTCGAGCAGGGATGCGGGCGGATCCGCGCCATCCGGCGGCCCTGCCCAACTCGCAGGATGCCGGGAAATGCCGCGGGTTATGGATTAGGATGTGACCGGTTTAAGAATCGTTAAGAATTCCGTGGGGCGATCTTGGCATGTCCGCTCAGTCTGTCCGGCACCGAGGGGGAGGGAAGGGACGTCTCCAGGTCCTGTCGCGCCGGGCCCTGCCGCTCCTCATCGCGCTCCAGGTGGGGCTGCTGAGCGCCGCCGGCGCCCCGGGCGGCGGTGCCGTCCCGACTCCGGCCGGGGTGAGCGTCGCCCGCCTGAGCCGCCAGGTGCAGCCGTCGGTGGTGGACACGATCACCTTCGCCGACCCGGCCGGGACCCAGATCCTGGGTACGGGGATCATCGTCTCCTCCTCGGGCCTGGTCCTCACCGATTACCACGTCATCCGCGATGACGTCTTCGTCGGGGTCCGTGTGGGGGGTACCGGGGAGGTTCATCTGGCGACGGTCGTGCTCACCGATCCCGACGACGACCTGGCCCTCCTCCAGATCCAGGACGCTCCGACCCTGAAACCTGCGGAGCTGGCGCGGACCTCCTCCGCGGCGGTCGGCGACCCCGTTCTCGCCATCGGCAACGCCATGGGCCTCGGACAGGTGCCCAGGGCAGTGGCGGGCCGCCTGGTGGCGCTCCACCGCAGTATCAGCTACGGAGTCGGCTCGGGCACGGTCGACCTGGACGGCGTGATCGAGGCCGAGGCCCCAATCTTCGCGGGCGACTCCGGTGGGGCACTGGTCGACGCCACCGGCCACGTCATCGGGCTCATCGCCGCCGGCTCGGACGACGGGCCCTGCGCGCCTGCGGCCGTCTGCCCGCTGTATCTCGCCTACGCGATTCCGATCCACACGGCGCTGACGCAGATCGGCTACACAACCTTCTGACCTGGATCGCGGCGAGGAGACCGCGCCACCACGCCACGTCCCCGAAGAGTCCGTCGAAGGGGGACGACGAGAGAGTCAGTCGGAGGGGATTACGAGGGTCTCGCCCACCTGGATGACGGCAGAGCCGAGGTGGTTGGCGGAGAGGATCTGCGCCACCTCATCGCGGACGTCACCACCGCCGGAGTGGCTCTCGGCGATGCTCCAGACGGTGTCGCCGGGACGGACGACCACGGTCACGGCCGCGGTGGGGGTCGTGGTCGCGCCGACGCCTCCAACCAGCGCCCAGCCGATGCAGGCGGCCGACGCCGCACCGAGGAGGGCTCGCCCGATCGGATGGTGGCGGCGCCGCACGACGCGCTGGGCGGGCTGGAAGTCGCTGATCACGGCCGGATCGACCGACCCGCAGCCCCAGCGGGCCGCGGCGTCCCGCAACCGGGGCTCGGGCAGGGCCGCCCGGAGGGAACGTCTGTTTGCATGGCGCCCAGCGTAAGGCAAACACCCGTTCGCTGTCAAGGTTCCGCCGATAATCCGTGACATGGAGCCCCGCGTCCGGGTCGCCGTCTGTCTTACCGCCGCCGAACGGCTCCTGCTGGTCGCCCACCGCAAGGGTGCGCATCGGTACTGGCTGCTGCCGGGGGGAGGGGTGGAGGTGGGGGAGACCCTCGTGGAGGCGGCCCGCCGGGAGGTCCGTGAGGAAACCGGCGTGGACGCAGAGATCGGCCGTCTGCTGATCGTCTGCGACGCCATCGAGCCCGGAGGTCGCCACCTCGTCAACCTGGTCTTCGCGGCCGCGGCGGTGGTGGCGCCGCGCCCAGAAACCACGGAGGTCGCACCGGCCGGCGGTGGGGGAGGCAGCCCGCCACTCGACCCCGCCATCGACGAGGTCCGGTGGGTCAGCCGCGACGAGCTGCTCCGCCTGGAACTGCACCCGCCGATCGCGGGCGCCGTCGCCGCCGCCTGGGCCGGCGGCTTCGCCGGCGAGGTCCAGGTCCTCGGCAACGTCTGGGCGGCGGACCCGAGCCGCCCCGACGGCCGCGCCGAGCCACCCGGCAGGTAGCGTCGCGATGCAGCCCCGAGACGATCAGATGAGCGGCCGGCTCCCGACGATGCGTTCGATCACCATCGACGTCCACGGTCCGGTCCACGTCGCCCAGTGGGGCGAGGGGCCGGTCCGGACCGTCCTGGTGCACGGCCTGGGGGGCTCCCACCTCAACTGGATCCGCGTGGCGCCGGAGCTGGCGCGGTATGGGCGGGTGCTGGCGCCCGACCTGGCCGGATTCGGTCTCAGCCCGGTCGCCGGCCGCCGGACGTCGGTGGCCGCCCAGCGGGCCCTGCTGCACCGCCTGATCCGTCAGACCTGCGACGAACCCGTCCTCCTCGCCGGCAACTCGATGGGCGGGCTGATCGCCCTCGGCGAGGCCGCGCTGCACCCCGAGCGCGTCGCCGGCCTGGTGCTCGTGGATGCGGTGCTTCCGGGACCCTGGCGCCAGAGGCGCCCACGAGCGGTTGTGATCTCCTTCGCCTCCTACCTGCTGTCACCGCTCGGCCGCAGCCTGCTCCGGCGCGTGCGGGATCGCGCCTCCGTCGACGCCCTGGTGGAGGGCGCCCTTCGCCTCAACGCCGAGCACTTCGAGCGCATCCCGACCGAGGTGGTGCAGGCCCACGTTCGGCTCGAGCGGAGGCGAGGCCGCATCGAGGACAACGACGGCGCCTACGTCGAGGCCGCCCGCTCGATTGTCCTCGCCCTCGCCCACCCCGGCATGCTGCGCAGGATCATCAACCGCGTCAGGGTCCCGACCCTCATCATCCACGGGGCCGCCGACCGGCTGGTCCGTGTGGACGCGGCGCTCGACGCGCACCGAGAACGCCCCGACTGGGATCTCCAGGTTCTAGCCGATGTCGGCCATATCCCGATGATGGAGGCCCCGGCCCGGTTCCTGGAGATCGTGGATGTCTGGCTTCGGACCGCAGGCCTGGAGCCCGCCGGGGCGCGCCTGGCCCGGGCCGCCGGCATCTAGAATCGGGTACGGCGATGAGAGATCACATCCATCGGTACCGGACCGGGCTGGCCTGGCACGGCTCCACCGGCGGCGGTTACGCCGCCTACGACCGCACCCATCGCGTGGACGTGCCGCCTGGCAACGTCAGCCTGACCATGAGCGCCGACCCGGCCTTCCGCGGCAACCCGGAGCTGCCCAATCCCGAGCAGCTCCTGCTCGCCGCCGCCAGCTCCTGCCAGCTGCTCAGCTTCCTGGCCCTGGTCGCGCGCGAGGGCATCGACGTGGTCAGCTACGAGGACAGCGCGGAGGCGCTGGTGCCGGATGACGACAAACCTGTCCGGATCACGCGTATCACCCTGCGGCCCCGAGTGGTGGTCGCCCCGGGGGCCGGCGAGCGGGTGCGCGAGCTGATGGTGCGCGCACACCACGACTGCTTCATCGCCAACAGCGTGAACGCCGAGATCATCCTTGAGCCGGAGATTCGGCACGCGGACGGTTCCGAGGAGCTGCGGATCGTCTGAGACCGCTGCTCAGTCCTCGCCGACCTCCCGCAGGTAGTCCCCCAGGCGCGCATACGCGGCCCGCTTGCGGCGGTCCGTGATCTCGGTGTAGACGCGGAGCGTCTCCAGGGTCGCGTGCCCGAGCACCTCCTGGACCAGCCGGACGTCGCCGTCGGTCGCCTCCAGGAGGGTGGTCGCAGCGGTGTGGCGAGCGGCATGGGGGCTGCGCAGCCCCTCGATCAGGCGGAACGCCTCCGGGTCGTGGGCGAATCGCCGGCGCAGCGCCGTCAGCGCCCGGCGCGCCCCATCGGTGGTGAGGCGGTTGCCGGCGAGCACGCGACCACCCGGCATATCGGGGTGGGCGACGCTGATGAAGAGCGCCGGAGAGGCGTCCTGTCCGCGCGCGAGCAGGTACTCGCGGACGGCCTTCCAGGCGTCCTCGGTGAGGAAGACGGTGCGATTCTTGCCCCCCTTGCCGAGCACCCGGAACCCCTCGGGGCGGATGTCCCCCCGGTCGAGCCCGCACGCCTCGCCGATCCGGCAGCCGCTGCTGATCAGGAAATGGACCAATGCGCGGTCGCGGAGATCGCGCAATCCCTCCCGCGGGAGGGCGGCGAGCAGGCGGGGGACCATCTCGGTCGCGATCGGGTGGGGGTCGCCGACGATGTAGCGGGGCACGACCACCCGTCGCGACAGCTCGGCCGCGGTCCAGCCCTCGTCGTACGCGTAGCGGAGGAACTGGCGAAGCGCCACCAGGGCGCGGGCGCGGGTGCGCGGGTTGGGGAGGGCCTCGGCCAGCTCGATCTGGTAGCGGCGGAGGACGGCGGCGTCGATCCCGTCGCAGAGCGCACCGCCCGCGTGGCGAGCGCTCGCGAAGGCGACGAACTTGGCGAGGTCGTAGCGGTAGGCGCGGACCGTCGTGAGCGGTCGATTTCGCTGCACCCGCAGGTAGTCGAGGAACTGCTGGACCTGGTCGGGCAGCGGGTCGCCAGGACCCGGAACCTGGCCGACCCAGGCGGGGAGGCGGGGGCGATGCGGCGCAGTGGGGCGACGCTTCTCGGAGACGCGAGCCGGCATCGGGGCTAATGATGCGACCCGGCGGCCGTCATGGAGAGAATGGCACCGCTTTGCGTGGGCGCTGTCAGCCCCGATCAGGAGGTAGGGTAGAGCTGTGTTGACACAGGATCAGATCCAGGACGCGCGGCGGCGAGCGGCGCAGCTCCTTGCGGAGGCGGGGTTCGTCCTCACCGACGAGGAGCACGACGGCATCGAAGTGGCCGACTTCGGCCTGTCAGAGCTCGATCAAACGGGGCTGGAGGTCGTCGTGTACGTCAACACGCAGCGTGTCTGCGCCAAGGAGCTCGTGATGTTCCCCGGACAGACCTGCCCCGAGCATCGCCACCCGCCGTTCGACGGTGCACCCGGCAAGGAGGAGACGTTCCGCTGCCGCAGGGGTCTGGTGTACCTCTACCTCGAGGGCCCGCCGGCGGAGAGGCCCACCTGCCGGCCGGCAAAGGTGGATCGGGGCGCGTTCACGGTGTGGCACGAGGTGGCCCTCTTGCCGGGTCAGCAGCACACCGTCCCGCCCAACACGCTGCACTGGTTCCAGGCGGGGCCGGAGGGTGCCATCGTCTCGGAGTTCTCCACGCATAGCCGTGACGATCTCGACGTCTTCACGGACCCTGACATCGCTCGGACCACCGTCGTCGCGTCGAGCTGAGTTTCAGAGGAGCATGCAGGACATCGGTACCTGGGGGCTGCGCGAGGCCGAGCCCGGGGTCGACGACAAGACGATTGCCGGGGTGATGGTCGAGTACCTCGAGTGGGCCCATGGGCGGCTGCTGGAGCTGTACGGGGTGGACGATCCCCCCACCGATCCCCGTCTGGTGTGCCAGAGCCTCCACGAGTTCCGCCGCCCCCACGGCGTGCTCCTCCTCGCCGAGAGCGACGGCCGTCCAGCCGCCATCGGAGCCCTGCGGCGTCTCTCGGATGACGTCGCCGAGGTCAAGCGGATGTATGTCGTCCCAAGCTTCCGCGGGCGCCACATCAGCTCCGCCATCCTCGACCGGCTGATCGCGGAGGCCCGGGCCATGGGGGCGGCCACGCTGCGCCTCGACACCTGCAGGTTCATGAGCGACGCCCAGCGCCTCTACCGCTCTCGGGCCTTCGCCGAGCGCAGCCGCTACGAGGGGTCGGAGATCCCCGCGCGACTGCAGCAGCACTGGGTCTACTTCGAGCGCGGCCTCGCAGGCGGCGGCTGACCTACCGACTCTGGCTTTCTGGCGCCTGGTCAGACGCGATCGGGCCAGAGCCACGCCGCGGGCGGTCAGCGAGAGGGGGGAGCGGAGGCGTCCCCGCATGGGTCGAAGGCCCCTGGCGCCCTGATCGGGACAGCGCTAGCCTGCCGGCGCCGGTTGGGCGGACCCATGGGGCACGGCTGGCGTCGTTACCGGCAGGCCCCGCCGTGGGCCACGGGCCCCTCCTCCGGAGTCGGTTCGGGTGTGCTCGCGGGAGGAATTCCATGCGCATCGAGGACGTGCACCAAGTGCTCGTGATAGGCAGCGGCACGATGGGCCTGCAGATCGGCCTCCAGGCCGCGACGCATGGCTACGACGTCGTCGTGGATGAGACCGACCCCGTTGCTCGGGAGGCCGCCCCCCGACGGCTGCGCGGATACGCGGAGGAGCAGATGGCGGCGGGGCTCCTGGACACCGGCGAGATGGAACGCTCTCTGGCCCGGGTCACGGTGACTGGGGATCCGACCGACGCCAGCGCGGACACCGACCTGTTGATCGAGTGCGTGCCCGAGGATCCGGAGCTGAAGGGTCGTGTTCTCGGGCAATTCAACGCACTCTGCCCGCCCCGGACGGTGTTCGCCACCAACACCTCGACGCTCCTCCCCTCGATGTTCGCCGAGGCGACCGGACGACCCGATCGCTTCGCAGCGCTCCACTTCCACATCCCGGTGTGGTCGGCCAACGTCGCTGACGTGATGCCACACCCGGGCACATCCGAGGAGACGACCGAGCTCCTCGTCGACTTCGCGCGCCGCATCGGCCAGATCCCCATCCGGATGCGCCGGGAGAGCATGGGCTACGTCTTCAACGCCATCTACACCGCGATGAACGGGGCAGCGATCACCCTGGTCGCCAACGACGTGGCCTCGGTCGAGGAAGTCGACCGCGCCTGGATGGCCATCATGAAGACACCGTTCGGTCCTTTCGGTGCGCTTGACGATGTCGGGATCGACACCGCCTGGCACATCACCGAGTACTGGGCAGGGGTGACCGGGGACGCGCAACTCCGCGCCAACGCCGACTGGCTGCGCGGCTACGTGGATAGCGGCCGCACCGGTGTCAAGGCCGGCGAGGGCTTTTACCGCTACCCCGATCCGGCGTACGCCGCTCCCGACTTCGTGCAGGGCAAGTAGCACCCGACACTGCCACCAACGGAGAGAACCATGGCACAAGCTGTGAAGCCGCCAGCGTCCGGGACGGGGCTCGCGACGCCCGCCCTGGCAAGCGCATTCAGCATGCCCTTCATGTCGCCTCTGACCGAGCGGCCGCCCTATCGCTACCAGGATTGCAAGGCGGTGAACATCCTCTTCACGACCGACCCCACAGTCCTGGAGGGGCTCGTGCCGCCTCCACTGACGCCCGATCTCGACCAGCCCTCGGTGCTCTACGTCGGCCACTTCGAGCTCGCCGATTACGACCTGCCCTACAACGAGGCCGGACTTCTGGTGCCCGTGGTGCGCGACGGTAAGCCGGCGGGGTCCTTCGCGGTCGCCCTGTACCTGGACCGGGCCAACCCGATCGTCGGCGGTCGTGAGGTTTATGGCTGGCCCAAGAAGGACGCGGATCAGATCCTCGTCAGCGAGGAGGATGGAAGGATCCTCGCCGAGGTGACCCGCTACGGCAGGAGGATCATCAGGGTCACCCTTGCCGTCCGGCAGAAGGTCGATCCCATCCCGGAGCGCGCCAACAGTCCCATCTGCTTCCTGAAGGTGATCCCGTCCTTGCAGGTGGATGCTCCGCCCGATGTGCTCAAGCTCAACTCCCTGGTGATCGATCCTGATGTGATCACCGAATTGCGGGTGGGGGAGGGGACCCTGGAGTTCGGCGATTCACCGTATGACTCCTTCCTGGCGAAGATTCCCGTCCGGCAGGTCGTCTACTCCGAGGTCATCGTCCACGACTTCACCCTGGGGTACGGGGAGGTCCTGATCGACTATCTGGCAGATCGTCGGGACTGACGTTCTGGTCAGCTGGCAGCTCGGGATCAACTCCGCATTGATGTCCGCGGCAGGCGCGCCCCGTGACGGCGACCCTGGCGAATTGTCTCAGCCGGCGAGGCTGAGGATCGCCACGCAGCAGATCACCGCCAGGGCGAATCCGGCCGACATCAGAAGCGAACTGATGTTCTGGTTGTACCTGAGGAGGCTGGCCTCGTTGAAGCGGTGAAGCTCCAGAGGACGTTCCTGAGCGCGCCGCTCAGGAACGGACCGCTGCCGGCCCCCGGGTGATTGGTCGGGATGGTCACGTACAGGTTGAGCGACATGCCGACCAGGAACTGCACGACGAGGACGACTGGCGTCGCCGCAGTGCGGCGCCCCAGCACGCCGACGCGCGCGCGGTCTCAGTTGACCGTGGTCGCGGATCATGGCACAGGCTCGGCAGCGTCACTGGCAACCCCGGAGAGAGGCTCAGCGCCAGCCTGGGGGCGTTGGGAGCCAGCGCCGGGAGCCGCGCCTCGCGGCTCTCCACCATTTATTCCTGATAAGATACATTATCAGGAGTAAGAAGCGGGACCAGAGAGACGTCGACGGCAACGCCCCCCATCGCCCCCTCCCGGCCCGGATCAGGCGGTGAGCACGTTGACCCAGCTGACCTGGCTGAAGCGCGCGAAGTCGGTGTCCGCCGAGCACATCTGGAGGCCATGCTCGATGGCGAGCGCGGCCAGGTGGGCGTCGGATATCAGGTTGCCCCGCAGGTCCGCGGAGGTGATCAGGCCACCCAGCACCGCCGCGTGGCTGGCCGTTGGCTGCGGGATCCAGGCGTTGTCGCAGGTCAGCCACTCTTCGACGTAGATCCACGCCTGCTCGGCGGTGAGCGGCCGGTCCAGGGCCCTCGGGTGGGTGACGATCCGGAGGAAGGCGGTGATGCTGGACCATGCGAACCCCACGCGGCGGGGCCCGTTCAACACCCCCTCCAGCCAGGACGCCACCCGCTCATGGCGGGGGCTCGCCGAGTCGGCGGCGTAGAGGAGCACGCTGGCGTCGATCAGCATCAGCGGCCGCCGGCCCCATCCAGGGTCTCGAGGGCCTCGGCGACGTTGGAGACGTCGATCCTGAGGCCCAGGGGGGCCGAGCGCTGCCGAAAGCGGTGGTGAACCCTCGGGGTCTGGAGCAACCCGGCACGGATCAGCTGATTGACGGCCTCGCTGAGCCCGACCGACCCACCGCGTCGCAGCTGGGCGATGGCGGCGGCCACATCGTCATCGAGATCCACGGTTGTCCGCATGCATCCAGCATACATCATGATGCGCCGCTGCGCGCATCACGATGCACAACCAGTGCCGCAAGCTCCGTCTCCCCCATCAGGTCCCGGGCGGCCGCGTCACCTCGAAGACCAGCTCCTCACCGTCGATCTCGTCCATCTGCACGCCGGTCTGGACGAACCCCACCTTGCGCACGACCGCCAGGGACGCCAGGTTCGCCGGCGCCACAGAGGCAAAGACGGTCATCTCCCCCCGCTCCCAGGCCCACGCCACCAGGGCCGCCGCCGCTTCAGTGGCGAGACCCTGCCCGCGGTGCGCCGGGAAGACCGTGTAGCCGATCTCCGCGCGCCCGACCGCCCGGGGAGGCCCGTGGAAACCGCAGTGCCCGGCGACGGCTCCGTCGGAGCGCCGGACCATGAGACGCGCGCACCAGGCTCGCAGATCGGGGTCGGCCCGCAGCCGCTCCAGCTGCACCTTGAGGAAGAAGTCGTCAGAGCCATCGAGAGCCGGGAACTCGGCGGGCAGGTCCACTCCCTGCAGCCTGGACGCCTCCCGGGGGTCCCGCCTGGCCAGCGCCTCGAGCGCCGCCTCGTGCAGCAGCACCAGCGACAGCCGCTCGGTCTGGATCGGGTCCGTGGGGATGGCGTCGGGGGGCTGACCGGACAACTCCACCGGATCAGCATGCCATCGGAGCCTCGCGGGACCCCACGGATTGATCCGGTAGCGAACTGGCAATCGGCGCGGCGTCCTCTCCGTAGGCGCTGATCGACTGCCGATCCGGCGATCGCAACCAGCAGGTGCTCCTCGCCCTGATCAGCAATGCGGACCCGCCGGACGCCGCTCTCGACGAGATCAGTTGGCGCCTCCACGGCTCCCGTCCGCTCCTCCCCGGCCTCCTCCGGCTCAGGGTGCGCGACCGATCCGCGGCGAGGGTCAGGCAGGCTCTCGAGCAGCGCCGGCCACGGCCGGCAGCTCGCTGACCTCGGCCGGCGGGTCGCCGGCTGGTGGCATGCGCCGCCATGCGCGGCCGGCAAAGGTCATGTGGACGTCGCTGATCCGGCGTTCCAGAAAGCCTGCCTCGCAGTACGCGAAGTAGAAGCGCCACATGCGCAGGAAGCTTTCGTCGAAGCCCAGTGTGACGGCGCGGTCGTGCGCCGCGTCGAGCGCCTCGCGCCAGTGCCTCAGCGTGACCGGGTAGTTGGCGCCGATGTCGTCGAGCTCCACCAGGCGGAGCCCGCTGGCCCGGTTGGCGGCATCGACCAGCGCCCTGACAGAGGGGAGGAATCCCCCGGGGAAGATGTACCGCTTGATGAAGTCCTCGCGCCAGCGCGCGGACGACCAGGCGCGGTCCTCGATCACGATGGCCTGCAGCACCGCCAGCCCATCCGGGGCGAGCAGCCTCTCGCAGCAGCGGAAGAATTCGTCGTACAGCCGCCAGTCGACGGCCTCGATCATCTCGACCGACACGAGCTTCGTGTACGTGCCCTGCAGGTCGCGGTAGTTCTGGTCGAGCACGGTGATGCGATCGGAGAGGCCGGCTGCGGCGACGCGGGCGCGCGAATACTCGCACTGCTCCTGCGAGATCGTGGTCGTGGTGACGCGGCAGCCGTGACGCCGGGCGGCGTGGATGGCGAGACCGCCCCAGCCGGTGCCGATCTCCAGCAGGTGGTCGCCGGCGGTGAGGCGCAGCCGGTCGCAGATGCGGTCGAACTTGCGCAGCGAGGCCGCCTCCAAGTCGTCGCCTGGCTCGAAGATGGCGCACGAGTAGGCCATGGTCGGATCGAGGAAGAGCTCAAAGAAGCTGTTCCCGAGGTCGTAGTGGGCGTGGATGTTGCGCTGGTCGGCGAGGCGGGTGGGACGGTGTGAGTGGAGCCGTCCGGCGACCTGGCGGGCGGCATCGAGGGGCGCAGCGAGCCGCTTGATCCGGCCGATGTTGTGTGCCAGCAGCCCGAGCAGCTCGGTGAGGTCCGGGCTGTCCCAGTACCCACGCATGTAGGCGGCGCCCAGCCCGTTGCCGCCCGCGGTCGCCGTCATGCCCCACACGCGCTCGTCGTGGACGGTCAGGTGGGCGCACTTCCCGCCGTGTCCGAGGACGGTGGTTCCGCAGTCTTCGCGGATCGAGAGGCAGCCCCCACTCAGGGCCGAGCCGAGGGTCAGGATGAAGCGCCGCGCCAGGCGATCCCGGCTCCGTGCGGTCACAGCGCGCTGCCCCTGCGACATCGGCGGATCGTGGTCCTCGTTGGGCGGGGCCTCTGCGGCGCCGTGGCGATCCGCCGGCCCGGCCGTGGGTGGTGGCGAGGGCGCCGGGCGTCTCCGCGAACGCTGCACAAGGTAGCGCATTGGAGAGGCGCGAAGGGCGTTGTGAACCGGGCCGTTCCGGAGGCGGTCGGGGGAGGCGTCGATCGGCGCCATGCGGTCAGAATCGAAGGCGATGACCACCGCCGCCCCCATCCTCGACGTAACCGACGCCAGCTTCGACAGCGCCGTCATCGCCGCATCGGCCGTCCGCCCGGTCGTCGTCGATTTCTGGGCCGGATGGTGTGCCCCCTGCCGCACCCTCGGCCCCATCCTCGAGCAGGCCGTCGCGCTCCACGGCGGGGTCACCCTGGCCAAGCTCGACGTCGACGCCAACCCGGAGATCACCGCCCGCTTCGGCATCCAGGGCATCCCCGCGGTGAAGGGGTTCCGGGACGGGCAGCTGGTCGCCGAGTTCGTCGGGCTCCAGCCGCGAGCCCAGGTGGAGCGCTTCCTCGCCCAGCTGGCGCCCGCTCCCCCTCCCCCACCGCCCCCGTCCGGCGAGGCGGGCTTGCGCGCCGCCGTGCTGGCTCAGCCGGACGATGCGAGCCTCCGCCGGGCGCTCGGGGCCCTTCTTCTGGATGCGGGTCGGCTCGACGAGGCCGACGAGGTGCTGGCCGCCGCCCGCGACGATCAGGTGTGCGACGGTCTGCGAGCCCGGATCGAGATCCACCGGGACGGTGATCCCGCGCTGGCCGCCCTGGTCGATGAGCATCCCGACGCCGCGGCCGTGCGCCGATTGATCGCCGCCATCCGCGAATCCGGTTCCCCGCAGCGGTCACAACTCCGCCGCGTGGTGCTCGGCGCCCTGGCAACGGCGCGCAGCGGCGACCCCGTGGTCGAGGCGCTGCGCGGGGAGCTGGCCTCCGCGCTCTTCTGACCTGGATCGGGTGCGCCGGGATGAACCGGCGAACCCCTCGGAGTCCGCCGAGCTGTGGGCCACGAGGGCGAGGCCGTCTGTGCGACATTGGTGCGTGCAATTGCCAGCGATCGCATCGGGAGCAGAGCCATGCCACACGTCGCGGACGCGCTGACCGCGGAGACGATCCGGATCGCCGGCCACGGCGGGAATGAGATTAGCGCGTACCTCGCCCAGCCCACCGGCCACGGGCCCTTCGGCGGAGTCGTTGTCATCCACCACATGCCGGGCTGGGACCGCTGGAGCAAGGAGGTGACCCGCACCTTTGCCGCCGCCGGCTACCTCGCCATCTGCCCCAATCTCCACGAGCGCGAGGGCAAGGGCGCCGGCCCCGACGATTCCTCCGCGGCGGTGCGAGCGGCCGGCGGGGTGCCGGACGACCGCCTGGTCGGCGACGTGGATGCCGCCGCCCGCCATCTCCGCTCCCTCCCCTCGTCCAACGGCAAGCTCGGTGTCATCGGCTACTGCTCTGGAGGCCGGCAGAGCTTCCTCGCCGCCTGCAAGCTCCCCTTCGACGCCGCCGTCGACTGCTACGGCGCGGGCGTCGTGGGCACGCCACCGCCGCAGGCACCATTCACATTCACGCCCCTGATCGGCCTCTCCCCGGACCTCTCCTGCCCGCTGCTCGGCCTCTTCGGCGCCGAGGACCGCTTCCCCTCGCCCCAGCAGGTCGCGGAGCTGGACGCCGAGCTGACCCGCCTGGGCAAGGTGCATGAGTTCCACAGCTATGAGGGGGCCGGTCACGGCTTCTTCTGCGTGGACCGCCCCAGCTACCACGTCGAGGCCGCCCTGGACGGATGGGCGCGGATCTGGGAGTGGTTTGCCCGCCACCTCAGCTCCTGACGCGAGCGCGGAGGCGACTGCTCAGTGCTCAGGGACGTGAGAGCCCGCTGACGCGCGACACCGACATCGCGGTGTGGCCGTGGCGCTCAGGCGCTCCGCAGCAGCGAGCCGGTGTCCCCGTTCGGACGCTGTGCCGGGGCCGCCTTCCACGGCCGCTGCCCGCAACCGGCGGCCGCACCGGCGGCCTGGCGGGAGAGCAGATCGGCGACTCCCTGGGGGTCGAGGGGCTCGGCGAGATGAAAACCCTGGGCGAGGTCACAGTTCATCTCGCGCAGCTCGTCGAGCTGGCCGGCGTGCTCCACGCCCACGGCCACGACCCGAAGGTCGAGCGTCCTCCCCAACCCGATGATCCCGGCGAGGAACGCCCGCTCCCGCTCGTCGGTGGCGACATTGTCAACGAATGCCTTGGGGATCTTGAGGGCGTCGACGGGGAGGAACTTCAGCTCTCCCAGGGACGAGTACCCCGTCCCGAAGTCGTCGATGGCGATCGTCACCCCGAGATCCTTGAGAGCGCGGAGCCGTTCCAGGGTCGTCGCGGTGTTCTCGACCAGCAGGCTCTCGGTGATCTCCAGGTTGAGAAGTGACGGGCTGAGGTGGGACTCACGGAGGATGGTCGCGACCTCCTCGGCGAAGTCCGGGTGCAGGAGCTGGCGCGGCGAGAGGTTGACGCTCACCGAGAGGTCCCGGCCGGAGTCACCCGCCGACCAGCGCACCGCCTGTTCACACGCGGTGCGCAGCACCTGGCGGCCGATCTCGCGGATGAGGCCGCTGGCCTCGGCGACGGGGATGAACTCGCGGGGGCCGATCCGGCCAAGGCGAAGGCTGTCCCAGCGGGCCAGGGCCTCGACCCCGACCATGTTCCCGCTCTTGAGCGCCACGATCGGCTGGTACTCGAGGAACAGCTCGCCGGCGGACACCGCCTGCTCCAGGTCGGCCTTCAGCCGGAGTCGCCGCTCCAGTGCCCGCTGCATGCCGGCGTCGAAGGTCTCGACGGTTGCCTTGCCCCGCTCCTTGGCCCGGTACATGGCGACGTCCGCCTCCCGGAGCAGGTGGTCGTACGTCATCGACGGCCTGTCGGCGATCGCGATGCCGACGCTCGCCCCGATGGCGACCGGAGTCCCGTGGAGATCAAAGGGGCCCGTCAGCTCCTCGAGGAAGCGCTCGGCGACCGCGACCGCCTCCTCGGGACCGACCAGGTCCTCGATGAGGACCGCGAACTCGTCACCACCCAGGCGGGCGACCGTGTCGAAGGGCCGGACAACCCGCCTCAGCCGCCGCGTCACCCCCTGGAGAAGGAGGTCCCCGCTCGAGTGCCCCAGGGTGTCGTTGACCACCTTGAAGTCGTCGAGGTCGATGAAGAGGACGGCGGCGCGCAGCCGGCCCGGCTCGACACGGCGCTCCAGGGCGTGGAAGACCCGCTCCGCGAAGAGGACGCGGTTGGCGAGGCCGGTCAGGGAGTCGTGGAAAGCCTGGTGATTGATCCGCTCGTCGAGGCGGAGCTTCTCCACCGTCACCCCCACCTGGGGAGCGAGCGCCTCCAGCAGGCGGCGATCCTCCTCGGTGAAGGGACGCTGGTCGCCCGGGCCGCGCCCCACCATCAGGCTGCCGAGGATCCTCCCCTCCACCGAGAGGGCGGCCATCACAGCACCGCGCAGCCCGCGACGGGTGAGCATGGCGTCACCCTGCGCGGGACCTGCGCCCTCGCGGAGCACGAGGCTGAGACTGGCGGGAACGATCACCGAGAAGACATCCGCGAGCAGGTCCTCACCGACCGCCTCCGACGTCTCGGTGGTCCGGCCGCCACGCACCCGCACCAGCAGCGCGCGCTGGTCGAGAGCGTCGGGGAGCACCACCACCTCCGCGAAGCCGGCCCCGAAGATCTGGCAGAGCCGGCCGAGCAGGGCCCCCACCGAGAGCGGTGAACGGACCGTCTGCTGGAGGAGATCGCGGGACTCGGAGAGGTGCTCCAAGTGGCGGCGCTGGTACCGCTCCGAGAGGTACCCGACGGTGACGCTGACGATGCTCACGGCGAGCGCGAGGAAGAGCAGCGTCTCGACGGTCTCCGCGCGCTCGACGAACGCCCAGCCGCCCACCGCGACCACGGCCACCGCAAGGGCGACGGTCACGGCCCGAACCTGGCTCGGCTTCGGGCCTCTCGCCCCGAGCATGGCGCGGCGAATGACGAGCGACACGCGCCCCCTCTCTCGAACGAAGTTGACAGGCGATCGCGGCGTCCAGGCGACGCCGCTCCGCTGTCGAGGCTACACCGTCACACCAAACGCCACAAAACGCGTAACCAGAGCTTCACGGGAAGACCATCTGCCGGGGGCCGTGGTTGCAAGGTGGCCGCCGGATCGCCGCTCTCCCGGCCCTGCTGCCGGGCGCGCCGTCAGCCCGCCGTCAGCGGGGGCGTGCCGAGGGGTCCGCGGGCCGTCCTTCCAGAGCGGCTTCGATGCTCAACGTGCGCTCGAAGGCGGCCCAGACAGCGTCGCTGACCACGGTCCGAAGCCGCCCCTTTTCTAGCTCGTACATGGCGGCGGCGGAGGTGCCACCCGGCGAGGTCACCATGTCGCGCAGCTCGGCGACGTGCTTGCCGCTCGCGATCGCGAAGGCGGCCGACCCCTGCACGGTGTCCAGGACCAGCTCGCGGGCCACGTGGCGCGCGAAGCCGAGATGGACGGCGGCGTCGATGAGCGCCTCGATGAAGAGGAAGACGTAGGTGGGGCCGCTCCCGCTCACCGCCGTGGCCATGGCCACCTGGCGCTCGTCGTGGACCTCGAACTCGCTCCCGAGCGCGGAGAGGAGGGTCCGGGTACGGGCCCGCCCGGTGGGGTCGACGGCCGGGGTGGCGAACCACACGGTCACCCCCTGGCCGATCTGGGCGGGCGTGTTGGGCATGCAGCGGACGACCGCAGGGTGGTCGAGGCCCTTGGCAAGGGCGTTGCTGCCGGCCCCGGCGACGATGCTGATGACGAGCTGCCCCGGGCGCATCACGGGCTTCAGCTCGGGCATGACGTCCCCGAGGACCTGAGGCTTGACGCAGAGGAGGATGATGTCCCCCAGCGCGGCGGCCTCGGCGTTGCCGGCGATCGCCGACACACCATGGCGCTCCTGGAGCTCCCGGCGGCGTGCCTCCCGGGGGTCGCTGCAGGTGACCGACCCTGCCTCGATCAGGCCGCGGTCGAGCAGGCCAGAGAGCATCGCCTCGGCCATCACCCCGGCACCGACGATGGCGATCTTGGAGCCGCGCAGACTGGAGTCGTCCATGACCAGCCGGACGATACAGAAGGACGCCCCCCCTCCGCTGGCGCCGCTCGCCGGGAGGCCCGGGTCGAGGGCCGTGAGATGATCGAACGGATGCCTGCAACGCCCGAGGCGCCCGACCCGACACCCGTGCCGGATGCCGGGCAGGCGCCCGCCCTCCCCGCCGGCACCCCCTGGGGGCGGCCCGCCTATCCGACGTACCCGCCGGCGGCCCCGGGCCAGCTCGCCCCGCACCCGGGCACCATCTACCCGCCTCCCGGCACCATCTACCCCCCGCCCAGTGCCGGGTATGCCCCTGGCTCCTACCCACCTCCCGGGACCGGATACACCCCACCCGGCTGGGGCCAGCAGGGCGCCGGCGCGCCCGGCAGGGCTCCGGGGACACCGGCGAAGCGCCGGGGCGGCTTCGCCGGCGGCCTGCTGACGGCCCTGGCCTTCGTCGCCAAGCTGGGCTACTTCGGCAAGTTCGGGCTGACCGCCATCACCATGGTTGTCGCGGTCGGCGCTTACGCGCTCATCTTCGGCTGGGCCTTCGCGGTCGGGCTCGTCCTCATCATCTTCGTCCACGAGATGGGGCACTTCCTGACCTCCCGGGCGATGGGGGTGCCCATGTCGGCACCGGTCTTCATCCCCTTCCTCGGCGCCTTCACCACCGCCGGCCGCGGCCTCACCAGCGACCGCCGACGTGAGGCGATCATCGCCATCGCCGGGCCCGTCTCCGGTTTCCTCGCGACTCTCGCCGTCTACGTCTGGGCCCTGGCCCAGGCCCCGCTCGCCCAGGGCGTGGCCTTCGCGTTCTCGCTCAGCTACTTCGGATTCTTCATCACCCTCTTCAACCTGATCCCAATGCTCCCGCTCGACGGGGGCCGCGTCACCAGCGCCGTCAGCAAATGGTTCAATCTGGCCGGACTGGTCATCGTCGCCGCCCTTCTCGTCAGCGAGTGGTTGGGCGCGACCGTGGTCAACCCGATGCTCATCCTCATCCTCATCCTCGGCGGCTACTCCGTGTGGGGCCGGTTCCAGGCCGCCCGGCTGGGCAGGGAGGCGCCACCTCTCCCCGTCCGCACCCGGGTGCTGATCGGGGCCGGCTACATCGCCCTGCTGGCGCTGAGCGGTCTGTTGATGAGCCTCAGCGCGGGCTGGCTGAGCGCCCACGGTCTCGTCAACCTGGCCTGAGACGGGGCCGCTCCCGGGAGCCGCTCAGCCCTCGAGGAGGGAGAGGCGCACCCGGCGGTGGGGGTTGTCGCGATTGAGGCTCACCAGGACGACCCGCTGCCAGGTGCCGAGCAGCATCCGCCCGGCCTGGACGGGAATGGTGAGCGAGGGGGACACCAGGGCCGGCAGCAGGTGGTCGGCGCCGTGGCCGGGGCTGCCATGGCGGTGCCGGTAGCGGTCGTCACGGGGGAGGAGCCGTTCCAGGGCGGCGACCAGATCGGGCTCGGAGCCGCTCCCCGTCTCGATCAGGGCCACCCCGGCGGTGGCGTGAGGGGCGAAGACGGAGAGCAGCCCGTCGCCCGCGCCCTGGACGAATGTCGCCGCCTCGTCGGTGATGTCGCCGATCGGCGACCGGCCCATGTCGAGGTCGATCAGGGTGGTCCGCATCGGCCCCGCTCAGCTGGCGACGCTCGGGGTGGGGGTCACGGCCTCGCAGTCGGGGAACGGGTAGCGGATGCTGTCGAGCAGGTTCTCGAAGACCGCGTAGTCGTCAGCGGTCGAGTAGTTCATCTCGATGTCGATGGCGTAGCTCGGGGAGAGGGTCGCCCGGAACTGGGCGAAGTCGGCGAGGCGGGTCACGTTCCCACCCCCCGGGTCCGTGGTCGGCTGCGGGGAGGTGCCCGAGCCGGCCGCGTACTTGACGAGGGTGCCGGTGTAGCCGCAGGACACCACCTCGGAGTTGCTGGACACCGAGGGGTAGCCGGTCAGGCCCGCCGGACCGAGTGCGCTGAGGGTGGTCGCGTCCCGGATCACCAGGGTGGGGAGGTCGGTGCCCGTCTGGGGCTCGAAGATGACCTCGCCGCTGTTGTCGGAGTACGTCCAGTCGGTCGGGTAGAGGACTCCGTCGATCTGCTTGTCCTGAAAACCGACCGAGCTGAGCAGCCCAGAGGCCGTGTAGGTGGGGTCGGCGATGACCCAGCCGGTGACCGTCGACCCCTGGACCTGGTACCAGCCGCCGGGTGAGGACGAATCCGGCCAGGGGCCGCCGGAGGCGTTGTAGCCGAGAACGGTGAGGGTCACCCCCCAGGCCGACGTCCCCTCCACCGCCGAGGAGAGCGAGGCCGAGCTGTGGATGCGGAGGCCGTCCTGGACCAGGACGGTGCGCTCGCCACTCGTCTGGGCCCCGGCCGACCCGGACGCTGCCGGGGTCGCCGTCACCGTCCCGGTGCTCCCGCCCACCGGCGGGTTGGTGGCCACTCCGGTCGGGCTGGGGGACGCCGGGGACGCCAGGCTGCACCCGGCCAGGGTGGCGGCGGCGGCCGCGGCCAGGGCGGCGATCAGGCGGGGGCGGGATGGATGCACGTCGACAAGGTTAACGGGAAGTCCCCGAGACGGTTATCCCGGGGTGGGATCGCCATCACCATCGACCAGCCCGCGCAGGGTCGCGACCACCGACTCCCCGAGGGCCTCGAGGTCATAGCCGCCCTCCAGCACCCAGACCGAGCCGCTGCCGGCCTCCGCGCAGAGAGCCCGCACCCGGGACGCGAGCGCGGCGTAGGTGGCGGCGGTCAGCTGCAGGGTGGCGAGCGGGTCGGCGGCGTGAGCGTCGTAGCCGGCGCTCACCAGCACCAGCTCCGGCTCGAAGGCGACCACGGCGGGCACCACGCTGCTCTCGAATCGGGCCAGCCACTCGTCCCCGCTCGTCCCGGAGGGGAGCGGCACGTTGATGTTGAGACCGAGCGCTCCCGGTCCTCCGTGGGCGCTCGCGTGCCCGGTCCCGGGGTAGAGGGGGGATTGGTGGAGGGAGGTGTACAGGACCGAGGGATCGTCCCAGAAGATCTCCTCGGTGCCGTTGCCGTGGTGGACGTCGATGTCGATGATGGCGATCCGCTTCGTGCCCCGCAGCTGAGCGTGGCGGGCCGCGATGGCGACGTTGTTGAAGATGCAGAAACCCATCGCCGTCCCGGCGGTGGCGTGATGGCCGGGCGGCCTGCTGATCGAGAAGGCGTGGTCGGAGCGGCCGTCACAGACCGCGTCGACCGCCGCCAGGGCCGCGCCCACCGACCGGAGCGCGGCGGCGTGCGAGCCCGGGCCGCAGAAGGTGTCGCCGTCGAACCAGCCGCCTCCGCGCTGGGCCATCGCCCGGACCGCGGCGGCGTGGGCCGGGGTGTGGACCAGCTCGATCGCCGCACCGTCCGCCTCGGTCGGGTCGAGGAGGGGAAGGGAGGCCAGGTCCTCCTGACCGGCGATGTGCTCGAGGATCGCCGCCACCCGGTCGGGCCGCTCCGGGTGGCCCGGCGCCGCGTGGTCGGGCTCGGGCCCGGTGGAGATGAGGATCACGCTCATCCCATCTCCACGGCCAGTGCCTCCCCCAGCTCGCGCAGGAAGGACTCTACGTCGGTCACCAGACCGAGGGTCTGCGCGGACCCGCGGTCGGCCAGCTTGGCAACCACCGCCGGGTTGATGTCCACGCACACCGTCCGGGTCGCCGCGGGCAGCAGGTTGCCGGTGGCGATGGCGTGGAGCATGGAGGCGCACATGATGCAGAGGTCGACTCCGGCGAGGGCCGCGCGCATCCGGCGCCGTGCCTCCACCATGTCGGTCACCACGTCGGGCAGCGGGCCGTCATCACGAACGGATCCGGCCAGCACGTACTCGACACCGCTGCCGATGCATTCGAACATCACGCCGCGCCGGAGCATCCCGGACTCCACCGCCGCTCGGATGCCGCCCACGGCCCTCACCCGGTTGACCGTCCGCATGTGCAGCTCGTGACCGGACTCGATGGGCAGTCCCTTCTCCAGGCCGATCCCGAGAGAGGTGCCGAAGAACTGGGACTCGATGTCGTAGGCGGCCAGACCGTTGCCGGCGAAGAGCACCTGGACATAGCCGAGCGCGATCAGCCGGGCGAGATGCGGTCCCGCCCCGGTGTGGATGATGGCCGGGCCTCCGACGAAGCAGATCCGGCCATTTCTGGCACGAACCTCGCGCATGGTGTCGGCGAGCTCGCGGATGACCTGGTGCTTGGGCTTCTCCGGAGAGAGCGAGCTGGTGGTGAAGCCGAAGACCTCCTTGCCCCTCCCCCGCTCCACCGGGATCAGACGGACCCCGGCCCGGCCCACCACCACCTGGTCTCCGGCCGCCACGTCGGTCACCGGGACGGCGCGGGCGGCACCCGCGGCGATCACCACCCCGCAGTCCATCTCGATGTCGTCCACCGTCACCCACTCGCCCCCGATCAGCACCGAGGTGGGCTGGTTGGTGGTGGTGTAGAAGAGGTCGGGGAAGACGCCGTCGGCGGGCGCCGGCAGGGTCACCGCGTCCTCGGCACCGACGACGGTGGCGCCGTGCTCCTGGCAGGCGGCGATCACCGCGGCGAGCTGCTCCTCGTTCTCGGCCTCGATGGTCAGCCGCGCAAACGAGGACTCGTCGAGCCGGGTGCCGACCCGGAACTCCTCGACGTGGAAGGTCGCCCCCATGTCCATGACGCTGTCCATCACCCGGGGCAGCGCCATGCTGTCGATGATGTGCCCGGAGAGCTCGATGACGGCGCGGGCGCTCATGAGCGGGACGCCACGGCCCGCACCGCCTCGATCCGGCGGCAGAGCTCGGCGGCCGCGGCCCGAGGGTCGGCGGCCCCGGTGATGCCCCGGGAGACGGGCACGATGATGCCGCCCCCGGTCGCGTCCAGCCCCGCGCTGACCGCGGCCTCGAGGTCGCCTCCCTGGGCGCCGACGCCCGGCAGGAGGAGCGGGGCGGCCGGAGCCAGCCCACGGACCTCGGCGATGGCGGTCGCGGAGGTGGCCCCGACCACGAAGCCGATCTGGGCGGCGCCCGACCAGCCCAGCGCCCGCTCCACGATCAGACGGTAGAGGGGCCGGCCATCCTGCAGCGGCGCCTCCAGGAAATCGGCGGCGCTCGGGTTGCTGGTGCGGGCGAGGATGAGGGCGGCCGTCCCGGCACGGGCCAGGAAGGGCTGCACCGCATCCTGGCCGAGCAGCGGGTTGACGGTGACGGCGTCGGCCCCCCACACGTCGAAGAGGGCCCGGGCGTACGCCTCGGCGGTGCTGCCGATGTCGCCGCGCTTGGCATCGAGGATCAGCAGCCGGCTCTCCGGAACCATCCCGCGCACCCGCTCCAGGACCCGCAGCCCCTCCGATCCGTGCTGCTCGAAGAAGGCCAGGTTGGGCTTGACCGCGACCACGTGGGGCAGCGCCGCCTCCAGCATCGTGGCGCAGAAGCGCTCGACCTCAGCGGCATCCCGGCAGCCGGTGGGGTCGAGTCCGAGGCAGAGCGCGGACCCCAGCTCGCGGCCGGCGGCGGCCAGGCGGACGGCGAAGGGCGCTCGGCTCACCAGACGTCGCGGGCCGTGCTGGGCTGGATCGCCCCCTGGTCGGCCCGGGGAGCGTAGGGCACCTCGATCCGCTCCTTCTCGGTGGAGGCGCAGAGAGGACAGACGCGGGCCACCCGGCCGTCCAGGATCACCGCAGCCAGCCGGTAGATGGGCGTCGGACGTCCGCAGTTCTCACACGGGTCGAGGACGGCCACGGTCTCGCCTCCTCATGGTGGTCCTGGGCGCAGTGGTCGAGTTTGATTCTGCCAGATTCGCGTCCTCGTCCCCTCCCCCGCCGCCATCCGGCAGGACGGGCATCGCGGCGCTCGCGCGAAGCGGCGGCTCAGGCTGAGACGGCTGGGACGCGGCCATGCGCCCCTCTCTCCGGGCAGGCTGGAGGAGTGTCGATCGCCCCCCTCCGGGCAGATGACGTGCAGCAGGCTCCGCCTGGTGCCGCCCGATTCGGACCGGGCACCCGGGCCCGGCCACGACCCCCCGACCTGACCTCAGGTGCCGATGGTGCTGCTGATGTTGGAGAAGACCTTATTGACCTGCTTCCCCAGCGTGGTGAGGATGAGCAGCACCACAACGGCGATCAGCACGAGGATCAGGGCGTACTCGACCATGCCCTGTCCCTCCTCACGACGGGAGAGCCTGCGGTCCAGCGGACGGCACGCCACCTCTCGAAGGCTGAGGTACGTCGAGGTGATCCGGGTCAGGAGTTCTCCGGGCCAATTCCACGAATTCATGCCCCAAGCGTGACCTCGAAGTCTGCACGGAACCCTAATTCGATGTGACGGGAAGTCTGACAACCGTTCGCAGACCGCCGATCGGATGTTCCAGATTGATGGTGCCCCCGTGCTCAGCGGCGATGGCGAGAGCGATCGACAACCCCAGGCCCGTCCCGCCGCTCCGAGCGGGAAGCCGGTCGCCCCTCCTCAGCTGCTCGACGGTGGCCGGGCGATCTCCCTCCGCGAAACCCCCACCGTCATCCTCGATCGCGACCAGGCAGGTCCGACCGTCCACGTGCGTCGAGACCGAGATGCGGCTCTTGGCGTGCCTCAGTGAGTTCTCCACGAGATTGTCGAAGAGGCGACCGAGGAGCACCGCGTCACCGGAGAGCTCGGCGCCACTCTCCCGCTCCACCTCCAGGGCCACCCGGGCACGCTCGGCAGGCTCGCGCCATCGGTCGTACAACTCCTCCATCACGTCGTCCATCGAGAGCGGGGTCCGCCGCACCACGAGCGCATCGGCGTCCCTCCGCGCCAAGAGCAGCAGACCCTCCGTCAGCACGCTGAGCCGGATCGCCTGGTCGCGGATGTTCTCGAGGCTGGCGACGTACCGTTCGGTCTCCCGCGGGTGCCGCAGGGTCACGTCCACGGCCACCCGAATGGCGCTGAGCGGCGAGTTGAGCTCGTGGGCAGCCTCTGAGGTGAACCGGGTGAGACTCGCGATGAGCGCCTCCCGTTCGGCACCGACACGGCCCAGGGCATTGACGGCGACAGTTCCGAAGACCGTCACCACGGCGACCGCGATGAACTGGAAGTCGGCGGTGAGCGCGGGCCACTGGCCGGTGACCTCGAGCACGGCCGGCTGGATCATGGCGACGGCCGCAATGAGCAAGGCCGGCCACGGGGGAAGCAGCCAGATGGCGGCCACCACGCAGAGGAGCGTGAGCCCTCCGAAGGTCTCGTCCGGCGGAGTGAGGAACTCGAGGACCGTGATCCCGGCCATCAGCGCGAGGATCACGAGGACCAGCCCGACCACGCGGCGGGCCCCCAGCACCGGGCGGGCCCGGGCGAGGACGGCGAAGAGCGGCGCCGGGTGAGGCGGGTCAGACACCAGCCACCTCCAGGCGGTATCCGATACCGCGGACGCTGAGGACGCGCACTCCGGACCCGGCGCGAGACAGCTTGGTGCGCAGCCGGCTCATGTACACGTCGACCAGTCCGGAGTTCGGCATGCTCTCGTAGCTCCAGGCCCGGTCGACGAGCTGCTCGTCGGTCACGACCCGCCCGGCATGCTGGGCGAGCAGCGCCAGCAGGTCAAACTCCTTGCGGGTCAGGGACATCGGCACACCACTCACCGCCGCGACGCGAGCCATCTCATCGATGACGAGGTCCGAAAGGGTGGTGTCGCGCATCCCACTCTCCCGGCGCGAGAGTGCGCGGATCCTGGCCAGCAGCTCAGCGAACGCATAGGGCTTGGTCAGGTAGTCGTCAGCGCCGGAGTCGAGACCCGAGACACGGTCGGGGATCGCGGAGAGGGCGGTGAGCATGATGACCCAGCTGGTGACGTGCATCTCCCGGAGACTGCGGCAGACAGCGAAGCCGTCCGGGCCGTCCGGAAGCATCACGTCCAGGATGACGGCGTCGTAGCCGTTCCCCCGCGCCCGCTCGATGGCATCGGCGCCGTTGTGGACGACATCGGCGGGAATGCCGGCCTCGGCGAGACCCCAGCGCAGAGTTTCCGCCGCCTGCTTCTCGTCCTCGACGACCAGGACCTTCACGCGGCGATTATCGACCTGCCCCGTCTCGTGGGGAGCATCTCCATCGAGACGTCGCTCCCCGGTGAGCGACCGGCGACATGCGCCGGTCGCGCTGGAGGGGCGCAGCCCGCTCCTCCCCTCCTCCACCATCCCGAACCGCCGCCCGGGACCCGGGAGGCCAGACCTTCGGAGAAGCTCGTCGACGGGGATGGAATGGCTGCGGTCGTCGATGTCCAGCACCTGCGCAAGGCATACGGCGGCGTGCTTGCCGTGGACGACCTCTCGCTGGAGGTCGAGCAGGGGGAGATCTTTGGTCTGCTCGGACCCAACGGCGCCGGCAAGACGACCACGGTGGAGTGCATGGAGGGCCTGCGCCACCCCGATGAGGGGTGGATCCGGGTCCTGGGGTTGGATCCCGCCCGGGAGCCCCGCGAGCTTCGCCGGCAGATCGGTTGCCAGCTCCAGGAGGCGGCGCTACCCGACCGGATCAGGGTCTGGGAGGCGCTGGACCTCTTCGCCGCCCTCGCACCCCGGGGGCTCCGTGGCGTGCCGTTCTGGACACCTGGGGGCTGGAGGGAAAGGGGAGGGCAGCCTTCTCCAGCCTCTCCGGCGGCGAACGGCAGCGGCTCTTCGTCGCCCTGGCGCTCATCAACCAGCCCCAGGTGGTCTTCCTTGACGAGTTGACCAGGGTCTGGACCCGGCCGCGCGCCGGGTGGCCTGGGACCTGGTCCGGTCGTTTCGGGATCGTGACGCCACCGTCATCCTGGTGACCCATTTCATGGAGGAGGCAGAGCAGCTCTGCGACCGCGTCGCCGTGGTTCACCGGGGCAGGGTGGCGGCGGTGGACTCTCCCCAGGGACTAATCAGCCGCTATGGAGGTGGCGTCCGTGTGGTGTTCTCGACCCCCGCCTACCAGGACGTCGACTGGCTTAGCCGTGTCCCGCACGTGAGCGGGGTCGCCCGCCACGACCCGCGGTTGGAGGTCTCGGGCGACGGCCCCCTGCTCGCCCACATCGGCGCCCCCCTCATCGCCCACGGGATGGAGCCCGCCGACCTGCGCCTCGAGCAGCCGACCCTCGAGGACGTCTTCCTGCGCATCACCCAGGCTCCGGCCGCCGACCAGCCTGAGAGGTGAGACCCGCGCTCTTCGCGAAGCTGACCTGGCTGGAGGCCAAGCTCTTCCTCCGGGAACCGCTGGCGGTGGGATTCACCATTGCCTACCCCCTGGTGGTGATGTTCGTCATCGCCGGGGTCTTCAACCGTCCGGGGGAGGAGATCCGCGGTGTCGGCGGTGCCGCGTACTACGTGGTCAGCAACATCGCGGTCGTCATCGCTGCGATGGGCCTCATCGCCCTCCCCCCCCACGCCGCGTCCTACTTCGAGCGCGGTGTCATACGCCGGCTCCGCGCCTCGTCGGTGCCGGCCACCGCCGTGATCCTGGCCCAGGCGGCTGTCTGCTTCGGGGTGGCGATCGCAGCCACCGTCGTGCTGCTGGGCGCAGCCCGTCCCGCCTCTCCCTACCCCGTCCCCCAGTCGGTGCCCGGGGTGGTCCTCGGCTTCGTGGTCGGTCTGATCAGCTTCCTCGCCCTGGGACTGCTCATCGCCGCCCTCTTCCCCACCACGCGCTCAGCGCAGAGCGTCGGCCTGGTCCTCTTCTTCCCCCTGTACCTGATCTCGGGTGCCGCACCTCCCCTCTCCGTCCTTCCCAGCGCCATGAGGCTGGTGGCGGACTTCGACCCGCTCAATTACGCGGTACGAGCCCTTCAGGACCCCTGGTTCGGCTACGGCGTCACCGTGAGCAACCTGGTAGTTCTGGCCGCGATCGGCGTCGTCAGCGGAGTGGAGCCGTGCTCGTCTTCCGGCGCCGCTGACGCAGCCTCCGCCCTCTCCGTCCTCCTGAGGGACTTTGCTGAGCCGGTTGGCAACCCGGGTTCGCGGACAAGTGTTGCAGCGGCGCTCCGCTTCCCGGGTGATGAGCCGATCAACCGGTGGCGTCGAATCGGTGCGGTTGGACGTCGTGGAACCGGCTGATACGATCATCTCGGTCGGGCGAGTCAGCGCGCGGCATCCGCGGCGTGACTGGCTCGCAACGCGGAATCACAGGAGGGGCTGTGCCATGAGCGCGCGAATCGCCATTCTCGGCACGGGACGGATGGGGTCGGCCATCGCACGGTGCCTCGCCGGATTCGAGCCCACACTCTGGAACCGGACCCGCTCGCGCGCCGAGCAGGTGGGCGTGGGACGCGTCGCCGCAACCCCCGCCGACGCGGCCCGCGATGCCGACATCGTCATCCTCAGCCTGACCGGCGCCGATGCCGTCCGCGCCGCCCTGGGTGGACCGGACGGCGCGCTGACGGCGGCGCACGGGCAGCTCTTCATCGAGATGAGCACGTCGGGGCCCGCAGTGGTCGAGGAGCTCGCGGCGCAGCTTCACGCCTCCGGATCCGCCCTCATCGACGCGCCCATCATGGGCGCCCCGACGGTGGTGCTCCGGGGCGCGGCGGCGATCCTCGCCGGGGGTGCGCCCGACGACATCGCGCAGGCACGGCCGCTGCTGGAGCTCCTCGGCGAGGTGCGTCACGTCGGTCCGCTGGGGAGCGGCGCCCGCCTCAAGCTAGTGGCAAACAGCATGCTCGCCGTGGTCACGTCGGCCGCCGCCGAGCTGCAGGTGGCCGGGGAGGCGGCCGGCCTGGACCCTGAAGAGGTCTTCTGGGTGCTCGCCCGCCTCGCCCCGGCACTCGAGATGCGGCGCGCCGGCTACCTGCAGCGCCGCCACCAGCCAACGCTCTTCGCGGTGCGCGACCTCCTCAAGGACCTGGACCTGGCGCGGGAGCTCTTTGGCCAATCAGGGGCGCAGACCCCTCTCAGCGCGCGCGCTCGCACCATCGTCGAGGAGGCGGCCACCGAAGGCCCCGATCTCGACATCACAGCCGTCATCACGCGCTACCCGCCCGCGCCGGCTCGCTGAGGTCGGCGGCCGCTGGGGGGCGGGTGTACCCTGCGGCGAACGGCCATCGTTGCCGGCCGGCCAGATCGGAGTGGCCACCCCGCTTGAACTTCCTGCAAGGCCTGCATGGAGCGGTCGCCATCGCCCTGCTGGGCGGACTGCTCTTCACCGAGGAGGCGGGGGTCCCACTCCCGTTCGCGCCCGGGGAGCTGACCCTGCTCGCCGCCGGCCTCCTGATCGCCGCCGGCGGGCTGGACCCGCTCGTCTTCGTCCCGGTGGCCCTGGTCGCATGCGTCGCCGGCTCGTTGGTCGGTTACACGTGGGCGCGGGCGGTCGGCGACCGCGGTCTCCAGGCCCTCGCCCGCCGGATCCACCAGCAGCACGCTCTCCAGAGGGTCTCGGGGCGGGTCCAGTCGGCCGGATGGGGCGGCATCGCGGTGAGCCGGCTCATCCCCGGGCTCCGCATCTATACGACGCTCGTCGCCGGTGCCCTCAGGGTGCGCCGCAGGACCTTCGTCCTCGGCATGGTTCCGGCAACCGTTGTCTGGATCGCCGTGTACGTCGCCCTCGGCGTGCTGGTGGGGGTCCCCATCGAGCGCTTCTTCACCTCTGTCCAGAAGCTGGCGGTCCAGGGCGTCATCCTCGTCGTCATGGGGGTGGGCTGTTACTTCGTCATCCGGAAGACCCCCGCCTCCTCGGGCGCCGGGCTGGTGCGAGTGCCTCGTCCGGTGCGCGTTGTGATCGCCGCCGCCCTCGACATCGGCGTTGTGGCGAGCGTCAGCACCGGCCTGGTCGCACTCGGACGGCTGCTCGGCTTCGGTATCCAGGCCGGATGGGTGGATGCGGTGGTCGCGCTTCTCGTCGTGGCCGTCTTCTATGTCGTCATCGCCCGCCGGAGCGGCGGCGCCACCGTGGGCGAGGCGCTGCTCCAGACCAGCTACGCGACCGGCCAGCGGCTCGCACTCCGGCCGCGCGCCGCGCTGAGGACCGCCCGATCCCTCCTCTCCTGGACCCGCGAGGACCTCACCCCGACGACCGAGCTGATGCACTCGCTGAGCGACCCGGACCGGTTGCGCATCGTGAGCCTGCTGCTCGGTGAGCCGCGAACTGTTCCCGAGCTGGCAACGCTCACGCGACAGCCGCCCTTCGAGGTCCGTCACCAGCTGGAACGTCTCTCCTCCACCGGAGCGCTGATCCTCACCGGGGACGAACCGAGCACGGCCTACTCCGTCCGGCCCGATCTCGGCCGCGCCCTGGTGGATCTGCTCGCGGTCATGCCGCCCGGTGTGACCGCGTGAGACGTGCGGCACGGCGCGGCTGGGTGCTGCCGACCGTGCGTGGCTACCGCCCATCGTGGTTGGCCGCCGATTCTCTCGCCGGCCTGACCCTGGTCGCGGTGGTCGTGCCGTCGCAGATGGCCACGGCGCGATTGGCCGGCCTCTCGGTGGTCGCGGGCCTCTACGCCTTCGCGGCCGGCGCGCTCCTCTACGCCCTGCTCGGCACCGATCCCCACCTCTCGGTGGGGGCGGATTCGACGATCGCGCCGGTGCTTGCCGTCGGGGTGGCGTCGGTCGCCGCGGTGGGGTCCTCCGGCTACGGCTCCGCGATGGCCTTCACCGCGATCGTGGTCGGCGTCATCCTGATCGCCGTCGGCCTCGTCCGGCTGGGGTGGATCTCGGAGCTGCTCTCGACACCCGTCATCACCGGGGTCCTCGCCGGGATTGCCGTCGGCATCATCGCCCGGGAGCTCCCCATCGTCTTCGGTGTCGCCGGTGGAGGGACCACCACCATCGATCAGATCGGCGATCTCCTCGGCCAGCTCGGCCACATCAACTTCTGGTCGCTCGGCATCGCGCTCGGCGTGCTCGCCATCATCGTCGCCGCGCAGCGGTTGAGCCACCGGCTGCCCGGCGCTCTCCTCGGCCTGGTGCTCTCCATCGTCGCCGCGGATGCCCTCGCCCTCAGGGCACAGCACGGCGTCGCCGTCGTCGGCTCCATCCACGGCGGCCTCCCGAGCCTGGCTCTGCCGACCGTCTCGTGGTCACAGCTCCAGTCCCTCGTCCCCACCGTGCTGACGGTTGCCTTCCTCTGCATCGCACAGACCGCGGCCACCGTCCGCAGATCGGGGGCCGCTTCCGAGCCGACCGCGGGGGACTTCAACAGAGATCTGATCGCGGTCGGTGCCGGCAGCGTCGCGGCCGGGCTGATCGGCACGCTCGCTGTCGACGCGAGCCCGCCCAACACGGCGATCGCGACCGCGTCAGGGACGCGCTCCCAGCTCACCAACGTCATGGCTGCGCTCGTCGTCGTGGTGGCGGCGGTGGGGTTGACCGCCCCGCTCGCCGATCTCCCCCAGGCGACCCTCGCCGCCACCCTGGTGTTCGTTGCGACCAAGCGCTTCCGCGTCCACGAGCTGCACACCATCCTCCGCTTCGACAGGCTCAAGTTTGCCCTGGCCGCGGTCACGATTCTGGTGGTGGCGCTGGTCGGCATCGAGCAGGGGGTGCTCCTGGCCATGGTCCTCTCCCTCGCCGATCGCACCCGCCGCACGCTCCGCTCTCGGGACACCCTGCTCGGGCGGGACCCGGGGACCGACCACTGGATCCCTCGGGACATCGGCAGACCCACGGAGGAGGTCCCCGGGGTGCTCGTCTACCTGGTCTACGCGCCGATCTGGTACGGGAACGCCGATTACTTCCGCTCTCGGATCCGGCAGCTCCTGCGTGCCCAGGCGGGCCGCGTGCGGACGGTGATCATCGACGCGGACGCGATGTCCGACATCGACTACACCGGGCTGCAGGCGCTCCGGGGCGTGGCGAGCGAGCTGGCCCGGAGCGGCGTGGCGATGGGGATCGCCCGCGCATCCCACCTCGTGCACCACGATCTCAAGCACGGCGCCCTCATCGAGCAGCTCGGCGCCGACCACCTCTTCGCCTCCGTCGACGACGCCGTCGCCGGGCTCAGGAGCCGAGCGTGATCTGCACGAGGTCCGGGGCCGGGGGCAGCCGGCGCACGTGGGGCAGCAGCTCCGGCACGTCGAGACGCGCCACCCCGATCCGGTTGTCGGCCATCCCGTAATAGACGTCGAAGCGGTCGGGTGAGCCGAGATCGTCGCGGCGGTCGATGCCGGTGGGGAACACCACATTGCCGACCGTCCCCAGGCGCTCCTCGGGCAGCTCCGGGGTGAGGACCGGATCCGGTGACCGGTAGCGGATCACGCGAGGGTGAGCGCTGGACAGCACCATCACGCCGGCTGAGTAGCAGCGCGACCTTCCGTCCTGGGCCGGCGCCTCCGCCTCGCTCACCCCGTGGTAGATGACCAGCCAGCCGTGGCGGCTGAGGACGGGCGGGGTCCCGACGCCGATCTTGAGGCGCTCCCAGGACCTGAGTGGAGCGGCCAACCGATGATGGGAGGTGAACCGCCCGAGACGGTGTGAGCCGTCGCTCTCCTGGAGCAGCCGGCTGTACGAGATCCAGATGCTCTCGCGATCGAGATCCGCTCCGCCCGGTGGCTGCGGAGCGACGCTCTCGGCCGGGTGGGCGCCCGCAAAGAGCGGCCGGTGGAGCATGGCCAGCTCCGGGCGGCCGGAGGGGTTGGGGATGAAGACGGGGAAGAGCGTGGCGTCCTTGTCATCGACGCCGTCCAGCTCGACGCCCTGATACGGCCCGAAGCGGGCGAGCCCCAGCCGCTCCCACCGGTGCAGGTCGTCCGACACCGCCAGGGCGATGCGCGGGCCGGCGGGCGAGAAGGCCGTGTAGGTCATCACGTACTTCCCCAGCGGCTCGACGAACGTGACCCGGGGGTCTTCGCAGCCACCCCCGCCGTCGGGACGCTTCTCGTACTCGGTCTCGGGCTCGAGGGCCACGCCGAGCCGCTCGACACCGAAGGGATCGCCGTCGCCATTGAAGAGGACCCGCGCCACGCCGATGCGCGAGTAGTTGCCCCGGGCGACGAGTCGCGGGAAGAGGTAGAGCTCTCCGTCCGGGCCGCGGACGACGGCCGGGTTGAGGACGCCCTCGGCCTCCTGGGGATTCGCCGGCTCGGGAGTCATGATGGCCCACAGCCGGCGCATCTGGAAAGCGCTCATGACCCTTCCACCGGCGATACGGCCTCCGTCTCCCCTCTCCCGCCCAGGCACGCGATGATCGTCTCGATCACCAGCTTGGTCTCGTCCGGGCCGCGCACCGGGATGCAGTCGACCCCCGCCTGCTCAGCCGGGTAGTCGTTCCCTCCCTCGAAGAGCGCGTCTCCGATGAAGACCATCTCGCTGAGCGGGATGCTCAGGATGTCGCGGAGCTTCCGGATTCCGTACGCCTTGTCGATCCCCGGCTTGGTCACGTCGATCGAGGTGGCACCGCCCATGCGGACGGAGAACTCCGGGATCAGCGTGTCGAGGACCGCGGTGATCCGCTTCCTCTTGGAGAAATCCGGATCCCACCTCTCCTTCTCCTCCAGGGGAGCCCCCTGGCCCAGAGCCGAGAGGGTGATCTGGCTGCCGCGGTCTTCGATGACCTCGCCCCACACCCTCGCAGGTGCCAGGCCGGTCAGGTCGAGGGCCCTCTGACTGGAGCTCACGATCTTCCGCCGCTCGTCCGGGCTCAGATCCTCGGAGTAGACCCTCACCCACTCCTCCTCATGCCGGTAGAACTGTGTTCCGCAGGTGGGAAGGAGGTAGAGATTGGCCAGGCTCTGGTCGCCGGGAAGCTTGGCGAGCAGCTGCTTCTCGAACTGGGGCCAGCTGCCCCCGGAGATGACGGCGACCTTGACGATCTCGAGCAGGTCGTGCAAGAGCGCGGCGATCACGTCGTCGGGAGGCGACTTGCTCGGGGCGAGCGTGCCATCGAGGTCAAAGACGATCAGTCGCTTCACGTCCGCCTCATGCCTTCGGAGCCGTGACCCCGAGGAGCGCTGCGGAGCCCGGCGGACCGTCCGCCACCGTGGTGGCGGGCACCTCGGGAAGCGCGACCTCCACGACGCTGAGGGGCCCGCGTGGGCGGACCGTGCATTCGCCGACCATCGCGGGCAGGAGCATGACGTCCCCGAATCCGATGGGGTGAGACGCGCCGCCGTGCTCGACCTCGCCGGAGCCGGCGATGCAGACGAGGACCCGCGGAAGACCCGCAGCGCCCACGGTGAACGGCAGCTCGCCCTGGATGCGCCAGAGGCAGAAGTGTTCACAGTCGAAGAGCCGCTCGCGCCGCGCGGGTGCGTCCGCCTCGAGCAACGGCCGCACCGGCGCCAGCACGCCCTGGTCGAAATCGATGCAGGCGAGGGCCTCATCGACCTGCAGTGGGCGCTGCAGGCCGGTCGCGCGGTCGACACGATCCCAGTCGTGGAGGCGGAAGGTGACGTCGCTGTTCTCCTGGACCTCCAGGACCACGAGATCGCCACCCAGGGAATGCACCGTCCCGGCGGGGAGGAAGAGCCCATCGCCGGGCTTGGGGGTGAACCCCACCAGCTGCCCGGCGATCGCCCCCGTGGCCAGAGCGGCGCGCAGGTCGCCCGGTGTGGTGCCCGGTCGAAGGCCGGCGTAGATGCGACTCTCCGGCCCCGCTTCCAGCACCAGCCATGCCTCGGTCTTTCCCGTCTCGCCCGCCGGCAGGTGGTCCGCCTGCTCATCCGATGGATGCACCTGGACGGAGAGCAGCTCGTGGGCATCGAGGAACTTGAGGAGCACGGGGAAGCGGCGGAAGCGCCCGGCGAGCCTCCCGAGCATCTGCTCGGGGTACTCCTCCAGCAGCTCGCCGAGGGTCAGGCCGGCGAGGGCTCCCGCGACGACGCGGCTCTGATGGTCAGGCCGGTCGCTGAGCAGCCACGCCTCCCCGATCGGGCCATCGACGCCCGGGGGAGCGCTGAGCAGCTCCGCCAGCCGCCGGCCACCCCAGAGGCGGTACTGAAGGATCGGTGCAAACAGCAGCGGATACAGCAGCACGCCGCCGGCCCGGTCCGTTGCGGCTTCGACGGCCGATCCGGCCGCCGTGCTGTGCGCTTCGCGAGGCGTCACCGCGGCGTTCAGCGTCATGGGGCTCCTGGGTTGTGAGTCCCCATCACCCCTGCGTGCGCCGGCGCGCCCTCCGGCGACTGCGCCTGCCCGCGCAGCTCATGCAGCTCCGCGGAGTCGGTCAGCTGCTGCCGGCGGCGTCGGCGCCAGATGACTCCGACCAGGCTGGTCAGAGCAACGGTCAGGACGATGGTCGCCAGCAGCACCGCGATCAGGGGCACGCTCCCCTGCCAGACCAGGTAGTCCAGCCGGACCTCATGGGAGTTCTGGATGACGCCCACCACGATCGCCGCCGCCATCACCAGGGCGAGGATCAAGGTCAACGAGAGACCTGTTCCCCGGAACTGGCGCCGCGGCGCGACTTCAACCTGTCCCTTGCGCATGACAAACCTCCTCCCCCTCTCTGCCCATGACTGACCTGAGCATTCCTGACGGTGGGACTGCGGGTCGCATCCCAGTACACGAAACCTCGGCCCCCTTAGTCACGCCAGGACCTAGCACGGTCCCGGGACGTGACCTTCTTGGGGGGGACTGGAACTAGGCCGTCTTCCTGGCGCGCTCGTCGGTGGTCATCGAGATCACCTTGAGGACGATGGCCGCAGCGATCGCGTACACGACGAACGCAAGGATGTCCGCCCAGACGATGAGCGTTCCCGGCGCGGTGAGGGTGGTCCTGAAGATGCCCGCGAAGGGCGCGGCGAGTGCTCCGCCGATGCCGTAGATGAAGGCTCCGAACCCGACGTTGGCGGCCCCGGCCGCATGGAAGATGAAGTCGAAGGCGAGGAAGAGGAAGACGATGCCCGCGGCCAGCGCGACGATGCGGCTGGCCAGGGGCCTGCCCGACCACGACAGAGTGGAGCTCCGACGGACCGCGGCTCCGGTGACCGGGTCGGACGTGGTCTGCGTCGTGCTCGTCACGCCGCTGTAGGTTGGACCGTCGTTGCTCACAACCCGGTCCTGCGCTTGCGTATCAGCCACCTGGGCCTCCTTTGGGGTTGCTCCCCCCGGAGCCGCTCACTCTGGGGCTCCGTTTGGGTTTCAGTCTGTGCTCGGGATCGCAACAACGGCAGCAACGGGTCCGCCGGTGGACGTGGAAGGCCTCTTCCACACCCGCACGCACTCCTCCCAGAAGCCCAGCCTCACGCGGAAGCGGTCGGCCTGGGCAACCACCACGGGGACGTTGGTCAGCTCGACCTCTCGCCGCGCTTCGGGCGACTGGTCGGTCATCAACGCGCGGATGCGCGCCAGCACGGCCTCCTCCATAGTGAGGATCTCGGTGTAGACCTTCCTCCAGAAGAGGGCGAGCTCCAGGGAGGCGGTGGCCGGGTCGGGTTCACCCTCCATCCCGATGGAGGTGTCTCCCCCCCGCAACGCCGCGACCATGTCGGGGCGGTCCTGCTCTGCCTGCCTGACGTTCATGTTCCCCGGGATACACCCGGGGGCGCAAGAAGTTCAGCAACTGACCGCACCCGCCCCCGGAGGGTCACCCCGCCGACCTCCGATTCCCGGCGCCCCTCCGGCTGTAGGCTATAGCCACACCATGGTGGCAAGCGAAGCAAACACGCCAGTTCGGGGCCCCCTTGAGGGCGAGGACATCGAGACCGAGCACTGGGAAGACGCGCGCCACTGGATGAGCATCTACGACGACCTGATCCGCTTCAAGGTCGGTCTCCTCGAGCGCGTGAAGCGGGAGCTGCCCAAGCTGCACCCCGTGGCCCAGAGGGCCGCCGACGTCGACGTCGCCTTCATCGAGGCCCAGATGGCCGGCTACCACGCACGGCTCGACCTCTGGTACCGGCGGGTGTGGCAGCTCCAGGGCCTCTGGCTCGATCCGGACGGCCGGGTGGTGCGCCACAAAGGTAAGGAGGCGGCGCTCACCACCCGCGAGTTCGAGCTGCTGGAGTTCCTGCTGGAGCACCCTCACCGCTTCTACTCCACCGCGCAGATCGCGGGCTACGCGTGGTCGGACGCGGCCCTGATGCCCGAGGAGGTGCGCAACTACGTCACCCGGGTCCGGAGGATCCTGGCCCGTCTGGGCATCCCCTGCGATCTGATCAACCGGCCAGGCCGCGGCTACTCCCTGACGTTTCGGAACACCGACTAGATCAGCGGATAGCCGGACCCGGAACCGCATTCGGTCCCGGCGTCTGGCGGGGAGCTGTGAGAACTACGCGGCCCTGCGAACCGCGCTGCCGCTGAGCCTCGCCACCACGCCCGAGACGAGGACGGCCGCCACGGCATATGCGCCCATGGCCAGGACATCCGCCCACACGAAGACGTTCCCCTGCGTCGCGGAGGTGGTCTTGAGGATGCCGACGAACGGGGAGGCCAGGAAGGAACCGACGGTGAAGGTGAGTGCCGCGAACCCGATGTTGAGCGCTCCGATGGCATGGAAGACGAAGTCGAGCGTGAGGAAGGCCAGCGCCACCACGACGGCCAGCTCGACCAGCCTGATCACCAAACGGCCGGACCACGTGTGCGGCCAGGGGTGGGGGGGGCGGCTTGGTACGAAGGAGCAGGCGCCACCGGCGCTGTGCTCGTGATGGTGTGCGGGCTCTGCCCGTCCTGAGCAGGGACCGGGTCCTGCACCTGTACATCGGTCATGGGAGTCCCTCCTATGGGTCACTCGACCCCGAGGCCCTCTGAACCTGTGGCACCGGGTGATGCTCACTCTGTCGAAGGTGCCGCAACGACCGCAGCAACAGTCCAGTGCGCCGCTCGCGTCAAGGACACCGCACTCGGGCCGGAGCCGCAGCTTGGCTACGATTCGAGTGATGAGCATCTCGAGCGGCAAGAGCCCGCTGCGCTCGCTGATCCGGGCGGAGCCGCTGGACCATCCGCCGGTCCTGCTCTGGAAGCACTTCCGGATCGACGAGCCAGGTGAGCTGGCGCGCCGGACGGTGCGCTTCTACCGCGACCACCGGCTGGCCGCGGCCAAGCTGATGCCCGACATCCCTCTGCTCTTCGCGGATGGCGCGCTGTCGTCCTGGTCGCAGGTCGCCCACCTCCGCCGGTTCGGCCCCATCGAGACGGTCGGCCGCGCCGCCGAGTACGTGCGCACCGTGGAGCTGGTGAGGCGGGAGCTGGGCCCCGACGACGTCCTGCTGGTCACGCTCTTCTCACCCCTTGCCCTGATCGGCCTCTGGTGCGGCCCGGCGGGACTGCGCGAGCTGGCGGAGGGAGATCGCTCCGTCGCTCACGCGGTGCTCTGGGCGCTCGCCGGCGTGGTCAACGAGCTGGCCGCGGCATGCTGCGCGGCGGGTGCCGACGGCGTCTACTACTCGTGCTGGGGGCAGGATGTGCTCAGCTCGGATCAATACGCCGAGTTCGGTATCCCCTATGACCTGGCCGGCCTTCGCGGAGCGGCCGGTCCGGAGTTCCGCCTCCTCCACCTTCACGGCGCGGTCGACGGCGGCCTGAAACGGTACGCCGGCTACCCGGTCCAGGCCGTCGGCTGGAGCGAGGTGGAGAGCTCGGTGACGCTGAGCGAGGGGGCCCGGGCGCTGGGCGGCAAGTTCGTCATGGGTGGCATCCGGGAGGACCGCTCCGGCCCGGCGGACGCGGCGGCGAAGGCACACATCGCGGCCCTCGTGGAGGAGTTCGGGACGCGGTTCGTGGTCGCACCCGGGTGCTCCCTCCCCGACGGCACGGGTGACGAGGCCCTGGCCAGCCTCCGGGCTCTCGCCGGACCGTGAGGGCAGCGCCCGATGACGGCGCACCGGCGATCGAGCTCGCCCACAAAGTGCGGTCCCCGGAGAGACAGAAGGACGGCCAGGTGAACGTCAGCCGCTGAGCCGCACCGCGCGCCTACGCGCCCTGCGCACCGCTCCGGGAGGTGGCGACCACGGGTCCCTCCGGCGCCAGGCGCACCAGCGCGGGATAGGTGACGAAGGCGATCCCGAAATGCATGAGCATCAGCACTCCCACGCCGCGAATCGGTTCGCCGTGAGCCAGTATCCAGAGGTCGGGAAGCCAGAGCACGAGCGTCACCACCACGGCGAGCCGCAGGAACAGCCAGCGCGGCTGGGACGCGATCCAGGTCACCACCGGCCAGGCGATGCAGGCGATGGTCACGCCCACGATGGTGAGCTTGGCGTAGTCCGAGAACTGGAAGTGCGGGAAGTTCTGCGTCGAGGGGAAGATCCACGTCCCGAGAGCGACCAGGATCGCATCGGTGATCAGTGATCCCGCGTTGGCGACGATGAGCGCAGCCACCCAGCGGATCGCGGATGGGGACGCATGCCGCCGCTCAGGATCGACCTTGAAGGCGCGGAGCAGGCGCTGGACCGCGCCGGGAAGCGCCTCGAAGGCAGCGACCAGCGAGAGACCGTCGGGCCCGCGCGACGGTGCGCTGGAGGGCAGTGGATCGCTCATGACCAGGGCTGCTCCTGTGGTGTGGTCTGGATACCCGACTTTCGGGGAGCGCGAATCGGTATCGCGGGCCCCCCTGGTCCCCAGCCCGCACCCCTTCGACGTCAGAGCCGAATACCGTGCTGGCGACCTGGCTCACATCATACCGATCGCCCGGGAAGCGGCACGGCGTCGAATTCGCGGGACCGCACCAGAGCGCGAGATGGCTTTGGCACCCGGTGCCCGCTCGATGGAGCTCTCAGCGCGAATCGGCGGTCCGTCGCAGTCCGGCATCGCGGGGCCGTATGATCCTGGGAGGAGAGCCGGGAAGTCTGGTCGGCACGTCGTGCGTTTGCGGGATGGAGCCGGCATGTTGACCCAGGGTGATCGCCCCCACGCCGCGAATCGCCGCGCCATGCGGCGGGCCGTGCACGGTCCTCGTGACGGTCACGAGTTTCCATGGGAGTAGGGCTCGCGCTGATCGCCTTCGTGGGCGGGGCCGCGGTCAGTCTCGGAACCAGCTGGGTCCTCGTCACCCGGGTGGAGCGACTGGGTGAATGGCTGGGGCTGTCCGAGGCGCTCCTCGGCCTGCTCGCCGCCCTGGCGGCGGATCAGGCCAACATCGCCGCCGCCGTCACGGCGCTCGCGCACCAGCAGCGTGCGGTGGGCGCGGGCGTCGTCATCGGTTCCAACATCTTCAACCTGGCCGCCCTGCTCGGACTCGGAGCGGTTGTCGCAGGGCGGATCGTCCTGCACCGCAAGGTCGTCGCGCTGAGCGGCGCGGTCGCCCTCTGGGTCTCCGTCGTCTGCCTGATGACGGTCATGGGAATCGTCGATTCCGCCGCTGGACTCGTCCTCGTCCTGGCCGTGCTCGTTCCCTACGCCGTACTGCTGGGCGTGCGTCGCGCAGAGCGCCAGCGGCTTCCCCTCCCCCGCCACTGGGCGACCTAGCTGGCGTCGGCCGTCGACGAGGAGGAGCTCGAGCTGGTGGCCGCGATACGTCCGCGGCGGGGCAGCACCCGGGACCTGCTCGTGGCCGTCCCGGCGCTCGTCGTCGTCATCCTGGCCACGGTGGCGATGGAGCGCGGCGCGTCGACCCTGGGGCAGGACTACTCCGTGGCCGTGCTTGTCGTGGGAGGGCTCGTCCTGGCAGCGGTGACCAGCCTGCCACCGGCGGTGGCGGCGGTGCACCTCGCCGCCAAGGGGAGGGGTGCGGCGGCGCTCAGCACCGCGTTCACGAGCAACACCCTGAACGTGAGCGTCGGGCTCCTGGTTCCGACGCTCTTCTTCCAGCTTCCACGCCCCTCGGGACAATCGCTCCTCATCGCCGGCTGGTATGTCGGGCTCACGGCGCTGACGCTGGCACTCGCTTACGCGGGGCACGGCCTCGGACGCTGGGCCGGCTGGGTGATCATCGCCGGCTACGCGGCATTCGTGGTGGCCGTTCTGATCGCCTCGTCAGTGTGATGCCGGGGTGCCACCACGACCAACCTGGCACGCCGCGCGGCTGAGGGCTACGCCGTGCGCCTCTCCGAGAGCATCCGAGGCTTCGGTGGCTCCAGGGCCGCGACCCCCTCGCGGTCGGTTCGGCCTCCGGTGAAGGTCGCGCCCCGGTGAAGATCGGAGGCCATGGTCGCCTGCCCGCCCGCCGCCACCGCGATTCCCCGGGCGGTGGTGGACACCTGCTGGCTGGCCACGCTCACCTGCTCCATGGCGTCGACGACCTGGGCCGAAGCGCTGCGCTGCTCACGGGTGGCCAGCTGCACCTGGGAGCTTGCCTCGGCGACCTTCTCCATGAGCTGAAGGCCGCTCTGGAGCTCGGCCACCCCCTTGTCCATCGCCAGCACCGTGGCGCTGGTCTCCGCCTTGGTCTCCTGGGTGATCCCGGCGATGTCACCGGCCAGTCCCTTGGTGCGCTCGGCGAGGCGGCGAACCTCGTCGGCGACGACGGAGAACCCGCGCCCCATGTCCCCGGCCCGCGCCGCCTCTATGGCGGCGTTGAGCGCGAGGAGGCTGGACTGGTCGGCGATGTCGTTGATGAGCGCCAGGATGGAGGTGATCTCCTGGACGCGCTTGGCCAGGGCCAGTGTCCGGTCGCTGCTGGCGCGGATGTCCTGCTGGGCATGCTCGAGGCTCTCCCGCGTCTCCACCGCCTGCAGCGCCACCTGGTCGACGGTCTCGGCGATCTGGGTCGAGGTACGGGCCAGCTCCTCCATGCTGGCTGACGTCTCGCTCGCCGCCGAGCTCTGCTGCGCCGTGGTGGCCGCCAGCTCGCTGGAGGCCGCCGACAGCCCGGACGCGGACTCCGCCAGCTCAACGCTGGTCCGCTGCACCCGGGTGACCAGGCCGCCGAGGCGTTCGACCATGAGGTTGAAGCTCTTCGCGAGGGTCTCCACCTCGGCCGTACCCGCCGGCGGCACCCGCGCCGAGAGGTCGCCGTCGGCGATGCGGCGCGCGGTCGCCGCCATCTTCCCGATCGGCTGGGTGAGACGCATCGACACGAGCAGGAGGAGGACGACGAGCGCCGCGGCGCCGCCGATCAGTGCCAGGATGGCGGTCGCCTGCTGGGTGCCCACCGGGGCCAGCGCGACGTCGGCGGGCTCGGTGACGACAATCGCCCAGCCGAGGGGGAGGTCGCGGGTGTAGCCGGCGATGGTGTCTCCTCCCCCGTGCCCGTATCTGACCGACCCCGGTCGACCGCTGGCCTGGAGGGCCGCGTTCACGGCCGGGGTGTCCACCCTCTCGGCGAGGGCGCCCTGCTGGATCATCTGCGCGTCCGACCCGGCGGTCCAGGTGGAGCTCAAGATCAGGAGGTGGTCGGGTCCCACCGCCTGGAGGACGATTGACGACGCGGTGCTGTCGGTGACGCTGAGGAACACCGGCCCCAGCTCCTGGGCGGGGCTCATGACCCCGACCAGGATGCCGCTGAAGCTGAGGTTTAGGGTGGTGACCGGCTGCGCCGCGTACCACTCGAGATCTCCGTCCTGCTTCTGGATCGGGGTGATCATCGCCGCCTGGCCAGCCGTGGCCAGCCAGCTGCTCCCGGCGAAAGACAGCCTGCCTACGCTGGCACCGCTCGAGGCGATGACCTGACCCTGGGTGTTCACCAGGTCGAGCTGGGTGAAGGCCGAGCTGCTGGCGAGGAAGAGTCCGTGCAGCTCGGCGCCGGTGCCGCTCAGGGAGGTGGGGCTCGCCTCGAGGGCGGCGGCGTAGCCCGAAAGCTCGGCCTGGGCCAGCTGATCCCAGGCGTCGAGTTGAGCGCTGGCCGCGCGAGCCAGGTCCTCCACGTGGCTGCTGGTCGCCGCCGAGAGTGCACTGGCGGAGCTGGAGGTGATGACGTACACCACGATGGCCATGACCCCGACCGTGGCGACCAGAGTGGGGGCGAGCAGACGGATGAAGAAGCGGTGGCTGAGCGCGGTCAGTCGCCGAACGACGAGACGGGCGGCAGGCAGCGGCATCTGGCTTGGCTCCAGGCTCCGTCATGAACACGTCGGGCGCGCGAACCATGACGCAGCCGAGAGATTGGATACCAGGCATGTCAGCGGCAGGGGTGACGTCAGTGCCACAGATGACAGGAATCTGTCGCAACTTCGTTCTCCTGGCCCGCTGACGGGAGGATTCCGGCATCGGGGCCGCATTGCCACCCGTGGCTGCAGCGCTCGCGACGCTGACTCGATGATCCGGTGGCAGGACCGCAAGGGTGGCCGCCCCGACTGCCGGGGCGGCCCCCGCATCACGGAGCCAGAGGAGGGCGCACCGTCGGATGGTTGGGAAGGAAATGCCGAGGTGCCCGACGACGTCCCGAAGGGCGGACTTCCGAAGCCGCCAGGGGCAGTCTAAGGTCGCCTCGGGAGCCCTGAAATCCCCTACTGGGGTGATTCTTGACCTACACTTTTATCCATTGACCGATCTAACTGGGGCTGATCGTGTCCTTGCCTCCCTCCGCACGCCGGCGGCGTTCCCGGCAGCAACTGGTGGATGTCCTCACCAGCCATCCGGAGGGTGTCGCGCGCGGCTACTTGAGTAGTTCTACCGGATTATCGCGAAGCGCGATCGCAGAGGGGGTCCAGGACCTTCTGGCCGCCGGGCTGGTCGTCGAGCAACGGGGCGACGTTCGCACCCCGAGCGGCCCCCGCGGACGCCCCCCCATGCTGCTGGTGCCGGCGACGCCCCGGGGGGCGGTGGTGGGCATCGATATCGGTCACACCCACATCGCGGTCGCCATCGCGCGGACGGATGGTCAGGTGCTCGCCGAGCAGCGCGAGGCGTTCGACGTCGATGACCGGTCCGGGGCCACCCTGGACGCCGCAGCGCAGCTTGTCCAGACCCTCGTCGCCGACCACGACATGCTGATGGCCGACGTCCTCAGCATCGCGGCAGGTATTCCCTGCCCTCTCGACCTAACCGCCGGGCGCACCTCTCCACTGGGCGACCACCCCACGTGGGCCGGCCTCGACGCGGGAGAGGAACTCGCCCGCCGGATCGGCCAGCCGGTCCATGTCAGCAACGACGCCGAGATGGGCGCCCACGGCGAACGCCGCTTCGGAGCCGCTCGCGGATGCCGTGACTTCATCTACGTCAAGGCTTCGCACGGTATCGGCGCCGGCCTGGTGCTCAACGGCCAGGTGTACCGGGGCGCAACCGGCGCAGCCGGAGAGATCGGTCACGTCCAGCTGACCGGCGCCCACGGCTTGTGCCGCTGCGGGAACCTCGGCTGCCTGGAGACCGTCGTATCCATCACCGAGTTGCACCGGCAGTTCGCCGAGCTCCGCCTCCCGGGTATGCCCTACGGAGCCGGCGGCTCTCTCACGGCCATCAGTGTCAATCCGGTCGCTGCTCGGATCATCACCGAGAGCGGCCGTGTCCTCGGTCGCGTCCTCGCCGATCTGTGCACCTTCCTGAACCCTGCCGCCATCATCCTCGGCGGCGAGCTGGGGACCAGCGGCCGGCCTCTTCTGAGCGGTGTCCAGGAATCCGTTCACCGCTATGCCCTCTCCCCGACCGCCCATGCCGTCGACATCCGCATCGCTCAACTCGGCGTGCGTTCGGAGCTCCTGGGCGCGGTTTCACAGGCGATCGAGCAGGCTCTCATCCGCGTCTGAGCCGGAGACGGCACCTGAGTTCGGCGACAAAGTCCTGCGCATGCTCGGCAACACACTGCGCCAAACCCTGCGCGCCACGGATAGCGTTCGCCGCTGGGGAGGCGAGGAATCCATCGCCATCCTGGACAATGTCCGAGACGAACGAACTCTACTCAAGATTGCCGAACGTCTGCGCATCATGTTGGAGTGTTCGCGCCTCGACGTGGGATCCGAAAGCCTGGCCGTCACCATGTCGATCGGCGCCACCCTCTTGCATCCCGGCGATACCGCCGAGTCCTTCGTTGGCCGCGCCGACCAGTTGATGTATCAGGGCAAGGAGGCAGGCCGCAACCGGGTCACCGTTGGATGACGGGCGGATGGACAGGCCCGTGTGAGGACCGACGTTGCTGTCGCCCTCACTGAGGCATGACCACGAGGCGCCCTGGCGGTGGCACTCGTGGGGAGAGGGGTGAACCACCCCGAGAATCCTGGAGGCTGACTCCATGACACTCGGGGCGGTTCAAGCAGCTGGTTTGTGCAAGTTCGTGGGGTTCACCACCGCGCACCGGCTCCCCCAGCCAGCAACACGCTTCGTCATCCATCGTCCAATGCGGCGCGCTCCTCGGCACTGAACACACGAGACCGGGTGACAAAGTGCTTGTCGCCACCCGCTGGAAGGGAGAACCCCTCCGGGGCCCCGTCGCCAACGTCGACAATGAGCTGAGTGTGCCTCCACACCTGATACTGGCGCCCGTCGATGTAGAACGGGCACTCGCCCACCGTACCGAGCAGGACATCATGCCCACCGATGATGAACTCCCCGTTGTCGAAGCAGATTGGGAGACTGCCGTCACAGCACCCTCCCGACTGAAAGAACATGACCGACCCTCGCTCTTCGACCAGGCGGGATATGGCCTCGAGGGCTGCCGGTGTGGCGGTCACCCGCCACACCGGCACGGCCGCGGTTCGCTTCACTGGCCTGCCCGTGCGGCTCAGAAGAACCCGAGAGGCTTGGTGCTGTAGCTCACCAAGAGGTTCTTGGTCTGGGAGTAGTGCTCCAGCATCATCTGGTGGTTCTCCCGGCCGACACCCGAGATCTTGTAGCCACCGAAGGCCGCGCCCGCGGGGTAGAGGTGGTAGCAATTGGTCCACACCCTTCCCGCCTTGATGGCCCGGCCCATCCGGTAGGCGAGGTTGCCGTTGCGAGTCCACACCCCCGCGCCCAAGCCGTAGAGCGTGTCATTGCCGATCTCCACGGCGTCCGCTTCATCCTTGAAGGTCGTGACGGCCAGTACAGGGCCGAAGATCTCCTCTTGGAAGACCCGCATCTTGTTGTTGCCCTTGAGCACCGTCGGCTGGAAGTAGTATCCGCCCGCCAGCTCTCCCTTCAGCTCAGCGGGTTGCCCGCCAATCAAGCACTCCGCGCCTTCCTGGCGACCGATCTCAACATAGGAGGCGATCTTCTCCAGCTGCTGAGCAGAGACTTGAGGTCCGATCATCGTCGCCCGGTCGAGCGGATTGCCTTGGATGATCTTCTGGATCCGCCCCAGAGCACGCTCCATGAATCGGTCATAGATCGACTCCTGGACAAGCGCCCGGGAGGGGCAAGTGCAGACCTCGCCCTTGTTGAACGCGTACAGCACGAGACCCTCAACGGCCTTGTCCAAGAACTCGTCATCCTCAGCCATCACGTCTTCGAAGAAGATGTTGGGCGACTTGCCACCGAGCTCCACGGTCGAGGGGATGATGTTCTCCGCGGCGTATTGCATGATGAGACGCCCGGTGGTCGTCTCGCCGGTGAAGCCGATCTTGGCGATGCGTGGGCTTGTCGCCAGGGCCTTCCCGATCTCACCGCCCGGACCGGTCACGATGTTGATCACACCTGGTGGCACCACGCTCGCGATCACCTCGGCCAGCTTCAAGATCGACCATGGCGTTGGGGACGCCGGCTTGAGGACGGTGCAGTTGCCGGCGGCCAGCGCTGGGGCGATCTTCCAGGCAGCCATCAGGAGCGGGAAGTTGAACGGGACGATCTGCCCCACCACACCGAGCGGCTCGTGGAAGTGATAGGCGACAGTGTCCTTGTCAATCTCCGTCAGGCGACCTTCGAGGGAGCGGGTCGCCCCGGCGAAGTAGCGGAAGTGGTCGACGCACAGCGGGATGTCGGCGGCGAGCGTCTCTCGCACCGGCTTTCCGTTCTCCCAGGATTCGGCCACCGCCAGCATCTCGAGGTTGGCCTCGATGGCGTCTGCGATGCGGTTGAGAACTGCGGCCCGCTCGGCAAGCGAGGCCTCGCCCCAGGCCCCCTTGGCGCGGTGGGCGGCGTCGAGTGCCAGCTCCACGTCCTCAGCGGTGGACTTGGCCACCTCACAGAACGGCTTGCCGTTGACCGGGCTGACATTGGCCATGTACTGCCCCTTGACCGGGGCAACCCATGCTCCCCCGATGAAGTTCTCGTAGCGGGGCTTGACCTCTACGAGACTGCCTGGGCGGCCTGGCGCCACGAAGACGTCTGTCGTCATCACTTGGTCCTCCATGTCAGCTCTTCACATCCCCTGACGCAACGAATATCTGCGCTGCCGCTTCCTGAGACAGCCCTGCCCTGGCCGGTGCAGCCCGTGGCGTTTGCCCCGTCGGCGAGCTCGCCTTGTTGGCTGGGTTGACCACACCAAATTCACTTGACGTCCCAACTGGGAAAACGCCGGATATCAGCGTGGGCATGGTGGGCGCTGCCTGGTGCGTCCAGGAGGCCACGTCGAACATGAGGATGGCACCTCCGGACCCTCGGTGTCAACAGCGACTGCGGGCTTCCGCCCAGAGGTGCTTGACGCGCTCATGGGCAGCGGCTCCAACGGGCTTCCCAACGGCATCGTTTCCCAGCCTTCGCGGATGGGTCGGCGGATGAGCCCTTGGCACGCTCCATGCTCAAGCGGGAGCCGTCGCATGACCCGGCTCGCTATGGTTGACATCCCCGCGGTGTCCATGACGGGCCAGTACACGACAGCCCTCGCCGACCAGCGACAGCAACGAGCGACAGGAGGGTGGCATGGCCACACCAGAAGCGAGCCCACGAATCGTTCACAAGCGCGGGGTCGAGCTGCTTCGCGACCCCGAGTTCAACAGATCAACGGCCTTTACCGAGGAGGAGCGTGAAGCGTTCGGCCTCACTGCACTGCTTCCTTCAGGGGTCGACACGGTGGACATCCAGGTGCAGCGCGCCCGACAGCAGCTGGACGACAAGCCGACCGACCTAGAGCGATACATCTACCTCATCAGCCTGGCAGACAACGACGAGACGCTCTTCTTCAACGTCGTCATGTCGGATCCGGCGCACTTTCTCCCCATCGTGTACGACCCGACGGTCGGAGAGGCGTGCCTCAAGTTCGGCCACATCTTCCGCCGCCCGAGAGGGATGTACCTGTCGGTGAAGCACAAGGGGCGGATGGCAGAGGTCATGCGGAATTGGCCGATCGCAGATGTGCGCGTCATCTGTGTCTCCTCCGGCGGACGCATCCTTGGTCTCGGGGACCTGGGTGCGAACGGCATGGGCATTCCCATCGGCAAGCTGCAGCTGTACACGGCATGCGCCGCCGTCCCACCCCAGCACCTCCTTCCCATCCACATGGACGTCGGCACCACGAACACCGGGCTGATCAACGATCCGCTGTACCTGGGCCTTCGGATGCCACGGATCAGCACAGAGGAGCTGGACGAGGTCGTCGACGAGTTCGTCGAGGCCGTACAGCAGGTGTTCCCCGCTTGCTGCGTCCACTTCGAGGACTGGAAGGGTGAGGATGCGATGCACCTCCTTGCCCGGTACCGCGACCGCGTCTGCTGCTACAACGACGACATCCAGGGCACCGCGGCCGTGACACTCGCCGGCGTGTTGACCGCGCTTCGCGTCACCGGTGGGCGCCTGCGCGACCAGCGCTTCCTGTTCCTGGGCGCTGGCTCCGCCGGCATCGGCATCGCCAACCTGGTCGCGTCGGCGATGGCCCGTGCCGGACTGACGGAGGACGAGGCGCGGTCGCAGATCAGCTTGTTCGACGTCAACGGCCTGCTCGAGCCGAGCCGCACCTATCTCTTCGACTTCCAGAAGCCGTACGCCCACCCGCATGTGCCTTCACGGGACTTCGTGGCCGTGATCGAGTCGGTCGAGCCGACCGCCATCATCGGCGTGAGTACGAAGGGCGGTGCGTTCACCAAGAAGGTCGTGGAGTCGATGGCGCGGATCAACGATCGGCCGATCATCTTCGCATTGTCCAATCCCACCGAGCACGCGGAATGCACGCCAGAGCAGGCGTATGCCTGGTCGGGCGGCCGCGCGCTGTACGTGGCTGGCGTGCAGTTCCCATGCGTCCGCGTCGGGAACCGCACGCTTGCTCCCGGGCAAGCGAACAACCTCTACATCTTCCCGGCAGTCGGGCTCGCGATCTACGCCACCAAAGCCACGCGGGTGACCGACGAGATGTTCGTCCAAGCAGCACAGGCGCTCGCCGAGCAAGTCACCGAGCAGGAGTTGCAGAGGGGGTTGCTCTACCCCCCGCAGACAGACATCCTGAAGACGGAGGTGAACATCGCGGTGCGTGTCGCCGACCTCGTGTTCGAGCGAGGACTCGCAGGCGTCGACAGGCCGAGCGACGTGCGCGCCTTCGTCGAGGCGCAGCTGTACACGCCATCGTACGCAGGGAATGGAACGCGGTGATGGTGACCCTCACATCGGACGGTAAGGCCCTCGAGCACGTGTCGAGCGGTGCCGGGGCAACCAGGACCCGGATCGACGCCGCCGTCCTCGGCGGGTAGCGGGATCGTTCCTAACGCGCCACCTGGCGCACCCGTGAGGCTGTATCGTGTTGCATGAATTCCCGGTCGAGGAGGGAGGCCGACTGATCAACATGAACAGTCACTCTGGATGAGAACAACGCTGGGAAGTATCCCAGACGACGATCGAGTGCGCCGCATCCAAGCGGGACGTTCAGACCGCCCCTTTTTCGTCACGAAAGATACGAGAACACATATGTTATGCATATCAATAGGGGTGGGGCACACAGCGGCTGAGCTCGGGACGGTGGTGGCGGGTCCACTCATTGCAACCAATGTGGGGATTCGAGCCCCCGGCCCGCGAACCAAGGGCGTGCGCTGAGTTGGGCTGGCCGCGACCACATCGGCCGACTGTCAGGGGACCTCGGGTCCCTCAGACTCCCATCAGTTCACTTGGGCCTGACCCGCTTTGACGAACACGTTTGCTGGGCGGAGCACGCGTCGGTGAGCCGAGGCCCGCGGTCTTCCCCGGGCGCGCCGGGCAAGCCTAACGGCGAAGCCCAGGCCCGCAGGCGGGATGTGCGACCCGCGTGCGAACAGGGCGGCGTTACGATCCGGTCCATGCCGACCACCCGCCTCTCTCTCCTCCGCCCGGTCAGGGCGACCCGCCTCACGCACCGCCCGTTGCGCGTCACCAGTCGATCGTGCCTGGGCCGGCGCAAGACCGCGAGACCAGGGATCATTCCGAGAAGGAGTACTGATCCCCGCAGCGGCGAGGCTCTGGGCGTGGCCGGCATGCTGAGCAGATCCAGCGTGGCATTACCGCAGGAGGTGCCTCCGTGCATGACCGCACCGAGAGTCCGCCTCGAAAGCGAATACAGGGTATGACAGCGGATCGATCGTCAGGCCACTCGGCGGCCTTCTTCGACAAGCAGCGTGACTACTGGTGGAACCAGGATTATCTCCAACTGGTGGTCTCGCGCCTGGGACTTGGACCGACGCGCTCGCTGCTGGACGTGGGTTGCGGGTTGGGGCACTGGTCTCGGGCGTTGACCCGCGTGCTCCCGGCCCTGACCGAGAGCGTCGGCGTCGACCCGGAGTCGGCCTGGGTCAAACAGGCGGTCCTCGTCGACGACCGTCCCGCTACGACGGCAACCGTGCTCCAGGGTCGGGGCGAGCAGCTTCCCTTTCCCGATGGTCACTTCGATCTGGTCACGTGCCAGACCGTCCTCATCCACGTGGCAGACGTCGTGGCCGTGCTTCGCGAGATGTGCCGGGTGGCTCGCCCCGGTGGCATGGTGCTCGTCGCCGAGCCCAACAACCTGGCCGGACAGGTCGTGCGCACGAGCGTCTCGGCACAGTCGGCCCCCAGGGCACTGGCGTCCGCACTCGCCTTCTACGCCACATGCGAGGCGGGGAAGGCCGCTCTCGGAGAAGGCGACAACTCGGTGGGAGATCTCCTCCCAGCGCACTTCGCCCAGGCTGGGCTCGGTGTGGTTGCCTGCTTTCTGTCCGATAAGACCTCCCCGCTGTGGCCGCCGTACTCCTCCCCCGAGCAGGCCGCCTCGGTGGAGGCGCGCGCGACCGCTCTGGCGGAGGAGCGATGGTTCTGGAGCCGGGATCAGGCCCACCGGTACTTCACCGCAGGCGGCGGTGACGCCGCGGACTTCGCGGATGCCTGGTCCGCAAGGTTCGAGGAGATGCGGACAGAGTTGACTGCGATCCGCAGCGGCGCTCTTTCGACCGCCGGCGGTAACATGATGTACCTGGTTGCGGGTCTGAAGCCGTCGTAGCCGGAGGGCTGGAGTGGGACCTCGCGCCCAGTAGGATCACACGGGTGTCGTTCGACAAGGAGCATCTGCCGTGGTTGGCGTTCGCGTTGCGAGTCCCGATGACTATGACCGTGTCATCGCAGTCGTCGACGAGTGGTTCGGCCGCCCTGTCAGCTCAAGCCTCCCGCGACTGTTTCTCGACCTCTTCTGGGCCACGAGCACGGTCGCGGATGACGATCAGGGATTGGCCGGATTCCTGGTGGCGTTCGTGTCGCCCTCCCAGCCACGGCTGGGCTATCTACACTTCGTGGGCATCCGCCCTGACCGCAGGCGGACCGGGCTTGCTCGGACACTGTACGAGGGGTTCGCCAGCTACGCACAGGGGCAACGCTGTCGGGAATTGCGGGCGATCACGGCTCCGGGCAACCGCGAGTCGATTCGCTTTCACGAGCATCTCGGTTTCACCGCGACTGCACCCGTGGCCAACTTCAACGGCCCGGGCCGAGCCATGGTCATCTTCCGTCGCGATCTGAGCGGGGACCTCGATGGCGCGTTACTGCCATGAAGAAGCGTGCAACGGGCGTGGCAGGCCGGCACCAGCTCACTGAGGCTTGGCCGACGGCACCGACGTCGAGATCCTCAACATCCTCGATGACCACTCCCGCCTCTTGGTCGTCTCCGGCGCGCTCGGCCTAACCAACGTGTCCGTCAAAGCGGGTCAGGCCCAAACGTCATCACTTGAGCAGGGGACGGCATCCATACCCGCGCTGTTCCGACTGCCCCGCGTGACGTAGGTGCCGGAGGCTCAGCCGGTCACCTCACCACCCTCGACCACCCCGGTCTCCGCACCGGCTCCCACCCTCTACTCACCGATCCGGGTCAGAGCACGGTGGGGTGCTCCCGCCTGCTCAGCATCTCGATGGTCACCTCGAGCGCGTCGAGGGCGTAGCGAATACGGGCCAGCGCATCCTCTACCCGATCCCCCGGCCGCGCGAGGTACATCAGCCAGATGCGGCCGATGTGGATCTGCGTGATTCGCCGGACCTCCGCGTAGGCGCTCTCGAGATCGGCGCAGAGGCGCTCCATGCCCGGCGTGGACTGCAGCTGAGCCCTGCTCCTGTCCCACGCCCTGGTCCGGAGCAGCTTCTCGGGCAGCCGTCTCCTTCCGAGCGCTTCGTCGATCTGCCCCTCGGCGTCGCCGAGCTCTGCCACCAGGAGACGCAGGACCGCAAGGGGCTGCGACTCCGGGGACGCGTGACCGGTTCGCCACCCGGAACGCGGAAGTCGACGCCACCACGCAAGCAGATCGGGCATCCTCAGCCCAGGCTAGCATCCCCTCGGAGCTCCTTGCCGCTCACCCTCGAGCTCTGACCTTCAGTCGAGCGCCGTCGAGCCAGGCCCGCCAAGAGATGGCGAGTAAGCCGGACGGCGCCGACCCATGACCCTCCCCCGGCGGACGCGGACCGCCACCACCAGGGCCGCCATCTCCCCCCCCCCGCAGCGGCGAGCCTCTGGACGAGCCCGGAGAACCCGTCCAGAACCCAACTTATCCGGCTGTCGGGGAGCGGGGACTCGAACCCCGGACCCCTGGTCCCCCAGACCAGGGATTATCTAGCCCCTACTAATCGAGTTCAGAGAAGAGTGCTTTCGTCGGAAAACGGTTGGAATGACACCTACACCCCGGGTTCTGGAATTGCCTGGAATCGCCTGGACATGGCTGGACTTAGTTGGATACGGCGCCGGCTTCCCCTCCTCCACGAGACGCACGGCACGTCAGAGCCCCCAGCATCTCCCAGGGCGGCTCACCCCCGGTCAAAGAAGCGCCACGAATGCCGCGGGGGACAGCACGGGGGCAAGACCGCCATGAGGGTGGGGAGATCCTTGTCGTCGGAAACGAGGTAGTCGACATCCGAGGTCTGGGCGAGGGTCACGAGGTAGTCATCGGCTGGATCCTGTGTGAGCCCCTCCCTGACCACCGGGTCCGGGCGCGTGACGGAGCCGGCACGTCACCGGTGGGCCTGGCGTTCGATCAGGAGACGCTTGGGCGCAGCCCGACGCCATGCATCGATTACGAGCTCCTCCATCAGGTTCTTGTCGGCCCGTTCGAGCAGAGCGTTGATCCAGCCGTGACGGCCGACATAGGCGGCGATCGTGAAGGTCTCAGGGTTGGCGCCTACTACCGCCTGTTGTTCCTCGAGGGAGGACCTGAGGGTCGCCGAGGAGCCGTCCCGGGCGAGGGTGGCAAACAAGCTTGTTCCGAACGCGGAACGTCGGTTTTCCCCAGGTCACGCGTTCGATCACCTCGGGCAGGGACATGGCCACGGCTCGTATCTGGCCGGGGGTCACGGGATATCCCTGGCCACAGAGACGAACTCGGGCTGGTCGAGCAGACGTTGCCAGGTGCCGTCGGCTTGTCGACGGCAGACTTGCGCCCGGGCACCGGCAGCGTCCCTGGGCGGTGTCGACGTGAGGGCGATGTCGCCGCTGATCAGTGTGGGCAGCGGAGCCTCCGGCTCGAAGTGGGGGCCCATCGACAGGATCTTCTCCCACAACGCCTGGATGGCGGCGCGACCGACTGTCATGCCACCGGGGGGGTAGGCCATGACGGCGTCTTGCTCGTACAGCGCAGCGATCCCTGCAGCATCGCCGGCGTTGCCCCGCTCGACGAACAACCGGGTCAGATCCTCTGGCTTTTGGGCTAGTTCCTGGTTCGACACGACTTTTCTCCTTGTGGCTCGGATCTTTGCAGAGTACAGTCTGAAACCCACAGGTCAATAAGTCCAACAGATCGCACTACTAGGATCTAGAATCTGCAGTTATGGAACTGAGACAGCTCGAATACCTCGTCGCGGTCGCCGAGGAAGCAAACTTCACCCGCGCCGCGGAGCGTGTACACATCAGCCAGTCCGGAGTCAGCGCCCAGATCCGCCAACTCGAGACTGATCTCGGCGCCACTCTCATCGACCGGTCAGGTCGCCAGGCCAGCCTGACCACCGCAGGCTCGGCGGCGCTCGCGCACGCCCGGGCCGTGCTGACATCGGTCGACGCCATGCGCCAAGCCGTCGACGAAGTAAACGGTTTGGTGAGAGGCCGGCTCAGCATCGGCATGGTCACAGCGTGCACCGTCACCCCGCTGTTCGAAATCCTCGCTGCGTTCCATGACGCGCACCCGGGGATCGAGATCACCCTGATCGAGGACAACTCCGATCGTCTCGTTGAACGAGTTCACTCCGGTGAGATCCACTTGGCGTTGATCGGAGCCGCCGGCGCCCTGCCGCCGGAGTTGGACGCGCTCGCCCTCGTCGGCGAACATCTCGTTGCGGCCGTCCCATTCGACCACCCTCTGGCCAAACGACGCCGGATCTCGCTCGCCGACATCAGCGACTACCCCATCGTGAGCATGCCGAAGGGAACCGGGGTTCGCGCTGTGTTCGACCAAGCCTGCGCACGCAAAGGCATACGTCCCGACATCGCCCTCCAGGCCAGCGCGCCCGGGACCGTCGCCGACTTGGCCGCCCGTGGCCTCGGCATCGCCATCCTCACCGAGTCGTTGGCCGCCAACCACGCCGACCGATTGAAAGCACTGCCCCTCCACGATTCGACAACTCTCGCCATCCTGGCCTTCATCTGGGCCGCAACAGACACCCCCGCTCTTCGGGAACTCCTCCGACATACCCGCCAATTCCTGACCACCCCCAGCCCTGACACGCCACGGCCCACCGGCCGAGCGGCCGGCCGGGCCCAAGCGTCCTCCACGGCGTCCTCGGCATCGGGAAGCGAGCCGAGCATCCGGTAGGCGACCGCCGTGAGACGTCCCCGGTGCTCTTCAAAGCGGCTGGCCACGGGGGCGACCTGAACCATGCCTCTTGGGCCTGCAGGGGAGCCGTTCCCTCTCCCGCAGGCCCTCTCTTTGGGCGGGCCCGGCGAGTCACCGGGCCCGCTCCTGTTTATCCCTACGGGGTGAGGACGTTCGTGCTACTGGGCGAGGACGTATGTGGCCACCGCCTCGACTTCAGCGAGGGTGAGCTCCGCGGTGATGTCGATCAGCTCCGAGCCGTCGACGATCGCGATGGCGCTCGTGGCCACGCCGCTGGCATTGGTGCTGGCGTCGTCGGCGGTGAACACGTAAGCCGCGTCGCCGAAGCCGGAGACCGAGGAGGCAGTCACGTTGTAGGCGCTGGCGGCCCCGTTCGCAGAGACCTTCAACGCGCTGGCCGTCGTTCCCGGTGCTGAAGCGACCTCGATCACCAGGTTAGCGCCGCTCGTGGTGTCGTTATAGCTGCAGAGGAGGGTTCCCGTGGCGCTGGACTGCTGAGGCGCCGGGAATCTGGTGCCGGTCAGCGTGGCGATCTCGGCCGGCGTGGGACAGGCTGTGAGGACCGTGCTGGCGGCGGGTGTCGGCGTCGCAGCACTGCCCGAGGGCGTGGACGTGCCCGCTGCCGTGCTGGGTGAGCTCGTCGAGGGCGCGGAGGTACTCGATGCCCCGCACCCGGCGAGGAGCAGCACGCTCAAGAGGCCGATCACCCCGGCGCCCGGGTGGCGAAGGGTGGAAGAGTTGGAAAGACACGACATGCCTCCTGTCATAGGAGTTGATCAGGATGATCGGCCCGATTTCCGCGTCGACGGTCGCGTACTTCGCCAGCCTGAGCTGCGTTCCGCGGGTCCGGCGGCCTGGTTCCGAGCTCCCCCGCTGGCTCTGTCTGACCATGACGAAGACTACGCTGATTGGAGAATCAGGGTACATAGGCATCTGGCCAAGGGCCCAGCGGCCCTAAAGTGAAGTGACTTGACCCGCCTTGACGGACACGTTTGCTGGGCGGAGCCCGCATGGGTGAGCCCGGGTTGCGGGATTGCCCGGGCAACTCGGGTGAGCCTCACCGCCAAGCCCTGGACCGGGGGCGAGAGGTGCGACCCGGGTGCGAACGAGACCGCGTTACGTTCCGGTCCGTGCAGACCGTCCGCCTCCTCATCCCTTCCCCCGGCCAGGGCGACCCGCCTCGCGCACCGCCCATTGCGCGTCACCAGTCGATCGTGCCCGAAGCGGCGCAAGACCGCGAGACTGGGGATCAGTCCGAGGACGAGTACTGATCCCCGCAGCGGCGAGGCTCTGGACGTGGCCGGGAATCCCAGCACTGAACTGAACTCATCCGGCTGTCGGGGAGCGGGGACTCGAACCCCGGACCCCTGGTCCCCCAGACCAGTACTCTAACCATCTGAGCTACTCCCCGACGGGTCCACGCCAAGTCTAGCGGAAGGCTCACCGGCCTTTCCCTGCTCCGGCCCGCGAGAGCGGGTCCGCACGTGCCGGGGCCGGTCGACTGGCCCCCTCGTCCCGCCTCCGGCGGGATCGGAGCGGCCGCATGGAGCCGTGGATCTCGCACGACGCGCAGCGACCCGGCGCATTCGTGGCAAACTCCGCTGACATGCATCGCGCCGTACGCCTCGCCGCCTCTGCCGCTCTCGGCTATGCGATCGGGTCGATTCCGTCGGGCGTCCTGGTGGGACGGCTGAGCCGCGGGATCGACGTCCGGGAGCACGGCAGCCACAGCATGGGCATGGCCAACGTCCTTCGCACCGCCGGACGCGGGCCGGCCGCGATCACGCTGGCCCTCGACATCGGCAAGGGCGCCGCGGCGGCCCGGCTGGGCGAAGCCCTCGGCGGAGGTCGCGGCGGGGGGGCGGCCGCGGGACTGGGAGCGGTGATCGGGCACTCGTGGCCGATCTTCGCCGGCTTCCGGGGCGGGAAGAGCTCCGCCACCCTGTTCGGTGCCGCCAGCGTGATCACCCCTCCGGTCGCCGGTCTCTCCTTGATCGCAGGCGCCAGCGCCCTCGCCGTCACCCGGAGGACGTCCGTGCTCTCGCTCTCCGGAAGCATCGCCGGGGGCCTCGCCGCGCTGGTCCTGGGACTGCGCCGCCGTGACGCCGCCGGCCTCGCCCTGGCGCTGCCCGGGGTCGCGGTGGTGATCTACCGCCACCGGGAGAACATCGACCGGCTGATCCGGGGCGTCGAGCCCGCCGTAGGCGACCCCGACACGAGCGACCCCGTCCCCACCGCCTGACCGGGCACGTCCTCCCCGGGCACCCTGCGCACCGCGCCTCTGCCGGCCGGCGCTCGCCGCGAGCGAGCCCCCCCCCTGGCACGCGCGCCGAAGGCGCTCCCCCCTCCCCGGCCGGGTCCGGAGGGGACCCCGCCGCCCGGGGCGCCCGTGAGGGCAAACCCGGGAGCGGGATCCCGCGGGCCCTTCCCGATCAGAAGACCCTGATCGACACCTCCGCCGGCTCGTTCAGCAGCCCCTTGATCTCCTCGTTCACCTTGAGCAGGGTGAGCGACGCACCCGCCATCTCGAGCGATGTGCAGTACTCGTTCACGTAGCTTCGGAAGACCTTGATGCCCTGCGCCGCGAGCTTCTTGTGCGCGATGCCATAGAGCAGGTAGAGCTCGCCGATCGTCGTCCCGCCCAGCCCGTTGATCATGAGGGCGACCTCGTCACCGCTCTTGAAGGGGAGGTCGGGCACCACCGCGTTGAGGAAGATGTCGACGATCTCCGTGGCCGAGACCAGCTTGGTGCGCTGGCGGCCCGGCTCGCCATGGATGCCGATGCCGACCTCCATCTCGTCGTCGGCGATCTCGAACAGCGGTGATCCCTTGACCGGCGGGGTGCAGGAGCTCAGCGCGATTCCGAGCGTCCTCACGTTGGCGATGACCTCATTGCCGATGCGCACCAGCTCCTCGAGCGACGCGCCCTTCTCGGAGGCGGCGCCCACCGCCTTGATGACGAAGAAGTTGCCGGCCACACCGCGCCGTCCCACCGTCCAGGTCGAGTCCTTGACGGCCACGTCGTCGTTGACGAGCAGCGTCTCCACCTTGATGCCGTCCGCCTCGCACATCTCACGGCCCTGCTCGAAGGCGAGCCGGTCACCGGTGTAGTTGTTGACGAGGTGGAGGACTCCCTTCGGCGAGTTGAGCAGCTTGGTGGTCTCGTAGACGAACTCCACCGGCGGTCCGGCGAAGACGTCACCCGGGCAGGCCGCGTCCAGCATGCCCTTGCCCACGATCATGGTGTGGGCGGGCTCGTGGCCGGAGCCGGACCCCTGAATGATCGAGACCTTGTTCGCCTGGGGCATGTCGGCGCGGTAGATGAGATTGTACTTGGGCTCGTACTTGAGCCTCCCGCCGCTCGCCAGGTAGATGCCCTCCAGCATCTCGGGCACGAATTGCCTCGGGTCGTTGACGAACTTCTTCATCTGCCAGTCTCCCTCTGAGCGTATTTCTCACGCCAAACCGCGCTGACGCTTTGCAAGATGACGCCGACAGCGGTGGCCCCGGCGTCGACCGAGCCGATGCTCCGCTCACCGGTGTAGGCGGCACGGCCGCGCATGGCCAGCATCGGCTTGGTGGCCTCGGCCGCCCGGACGGCCACGTCCGTCGCCTCCTGGAGCGCTGCGCTCCCGTGGTCCTGCACCGCCTCGGGACGGGCCAGTCCGGCTTCCAACGTATCGATCGCAGGAACCAGGGCATCGAGGAGCGTCTTTTCTCCGAGCGACGCCCCCCCGCGGTGCATGATCCCCGCCACGGCCGCGCGCAGGATGGCGATCACGTCGGCGCGGGTCAGCTCCGTCTTGTCGCCAGCCGCCTGCGACGCCCGCAGGAACGCCGTGCCCCAGATCGGACCGCTGACCCCACCCACCTTGCCGGAGAGCACGAAGCCCACCTTCTTGAGGGCCGCGCCCACGCTGCTCCGGTCGAAGGTGTCGTAGTCGCTGACCACCACCTCGAAGCCGTTCCGGAGTGAGTAACCGAAGTCGCCGTCCCCAACCACGCTGTCGAGCTCAGCGAAGTAGACGGCATTGTCGACGATGGTCTTCGCCATCGTCCTCAGAACAAGATCGACGTCATCGATTGCGCTCGCCGCCATCCTGTGTGCTCCTCTGCTTCCCTGATATCTCTGAGTCGCTATCCCCCAGGCAGGCCTCCAGGTCGGTCAGTGCGACGAAGTCGCCTGGGCGTGAACTGCTCCGGTTGGCGATCACCACGCTCCTCTCCCCCCCGGGGTCGCCCAGCGACGAGACCACCAACACCGCCTCGCTGAAGTCCTCGTGGGCCGTGTAACCGTTGACGGTGATGACACAGCGCAGACCGGCGGCACGCGCCGCTTCGAGGCCGTTGCGCGAGTCCTCGATGACGAGCACCCCGCCCGGATCCGCGCCCAGTTTCTCAAGTGCCAGAAGATAGATGTCGGGAGCCGGCTTCTTGTGGGGGACGCAGTCGCCGGCGAGCAGGACATCGAAGCGCGCCGCGCGCTCCGGGCCCGCCGCCTGCTCCAGGATGGCCCGCACCGACGGCTCCGCCGACGTCGAAGCCACCGCCAGCCTCCACCCCGCATCCTGAGCCTCACCGATGATCCGCCGGATGCCCGGCCGCGGCGGCAGCTTCCCGGCGGCCACCATCTCCGTGTAGATCTGGGTCTTGCGCTTGTGCCACGCGCCGAGCAGCGCCGCCCTGCCCTCCGGATCGGCCGGCAGGTGGTGGGCGCGGACAAACTCCGGAGTGAGCTCGCTCGCCATCCGCTCCTTGCCGCCGGCGATCTCCAGCTTGTGGCCGTACTCCTCCTCCGACCACTGCAGCGGCACCCCGACCTCCGCGAAGGTCTGGTTGAAGGCCGGCAGGTGGCCGTACCGCTCGGTGTCGGCGAGCACGCCGTCGCAGTCGAAGATGATCGCGCTCACTCCCAGGCCTTCCCCTCGCTTCCGAAGAGCCGGATGTGGTACTTCGCCATCTCCATGACGGCGGTCCGCTGCGCCGTGAAGATGGCGGGCGGGTCGTACACGCCGGGGTGCGCGCTCATGTACTCGTAGCCGGACTTCATGAAGGCGATCTTCAGAGCGGTCGAGATGTTCACCTTGGCGCAGCCCCGGCCGATCAGATCGCTGAACTGCTCCGGCGTCATGCCCGTCCCCCCATGGAGGGCGACCGGGATGCCGGTGGCCTGGACGATGTCGGTGACGCGCTGGCTGTCGAGGTGAGGGGTGGTCGCATAGACGCCGTGAGCGTTGCCGACCGCCGGGGCGAAAACGTCGACTCCGGTGGCACGCACGAAGTCGACCACCGTCTCCACCGACTGGACGTGCTCCGCCTCGTCGCCGGTCATCTCCTCCGTCCGCTTGAAGCCCTCGATCTCGCCCTCGACGTCGGCTCCGTGACGGCGCGCCTCATCGACCACCTCGATGCACTGACGCATGTTCTCCTCAACCGAGAGCTTGCTGGCATCGAAGAGGACGGAGTTCCAGCCCATCGCCAGGCACTCGCTGATGAGGGCCCGATCGGGGCAGTGATCGAGATGGAGTGCGACCGGGACCGTGATGGCCTCGGTCATCTCGCGCCACATCGCGTACATGACGCCGACCCCGGTCATCACCACGTGCTTGACCGAGGTCTGGACGATCACCGGCGAGCGCAGCTCCTCCGCCGCCGCCAGCACCGCCTCCATGGAGAGGTCGTTGACGACGTTGATCGCCGCCACGCCGTACCTCTCCTGGAAGGCTCGCTGGAGGATGGATTTCGTGGTGACGACAGGCATGACTACACCTCCCGTTGGGATGGCAGGGGGTCGCCGCCAGACCGACCCGCCATCGCCGGCTCATGGGCCGCGAGGTCGAGAACGGCCCGCGCGTTGCCCTCGTCCACAACCAGGACCCCGATCACCCCGGCACGCAGGATCCCCAGGATCGCCCGCGGCTTCTCCGGTTCGCTGACCACCGCCACCACCGTCCCCACGCGGCGCAGGTGTTCGACGGTCAGGGCCAGAAGCCGGTCCTGGTGCGGGGAGGCAACGGGGCGTCCGTCGATGTCGACGTAGTTCCCCAGCACGTCTCCGACCGCCCCCTGGCTCCGCAGCCAGACGATCTCGTCGGTGGTCAGACAGCCCGACCTCACCATCGTGCATCCGTCGTCGGTGCCCCCGATGCCGACCAGGGCCACGCTCGCCTGCGCGGCCCGGTCCAGGCTTTGGGCGATCGCCTCCTGGGCGAGCAGCTGGTCCCGGATCTCGACGCTCTCCACATAGGCAGGCGCGTACAGGCTCACCGCCTGCCCCCCGCAGCCCGCGGCGAGGGCGCGGCAGATCTCGTTGGGGTTGGTCGGTGCCGCGACGCCCGGCGAGCCCCCCATCGCGCTCACGAAAGTGACGTCCAGCCGGCTCCCCGGCCGGAAGAAGCGGGGCACCTCGCCGACCGCGCGCCCGTGGCTCACCGCCACCACACAGCCGTCATGGAGACGCCGCTCCAGGTACCGCGCGGCGCGCTGGGCGACGGCCTCGCGCTCCGCCAGCGGGTCGGAGCCCGCCGAGCAGACGATCGCGTCGCTCAGGCCGAATGTCTCGCGCAGCTGGCTCTCGAGCTCCAGCCGCAGCCACGGGGGGGCCTGGATGTGGATGGCGACGACCCCGGCGCGGCGCGCACGGTCCAGCAGGCGCTGGACCTTGGGCCGGGAGAGGGCAAACTCGCGGGCGATCTCCTCCTGAGTGCGCTCGTCCACGTAGTACCGCTGAGCCAACCGAGCGAGGATCTCGTACTCGTCCTCGCGCAATTCCTCGCGCAGCTCCTCTCGCACGCTCCCACCACCCCGTCACTCATGCAGCCTGAGCAAATGCTCACCGATGCACAGATTATCGGTCCAGGGACGTCCAGATGCAAGACGCTCGCGCGTGGCTCCGCGTCAAGAGGAGGCCGAGCTCAGGACCGGGCGTGGACGCGGGCGATCCGCGCGCCCCACGCGTCAAGCCTCATTCGTCGTCGTCGTCGTCCACCCACTCGAGGGTGCGCGCGACCGCCTTCTTCCATTTCCGGAAGCGCCGCTCCCGGGTCTCGGGGTCGAGCCTGGGCAGCCATTCGGCGGCCTTGTGCCAGTTGGCGCGGAGACTCTCCACGTTCGGCCAGAAGCCCACGGCGAGACCGGCGGCGTAGGCGGCGCCCAGGGACACCGTCTCTGCCACGATCGGCCGGACGACCGGCACCCCGAGGTTGTCGGCGAGAAGCTGCATCATCAGGTTGTCGGCGGTCATCCCGCCGTCGGCCTTCAGCACCCGGAGCACGGTCCCTGCGTCGCTGTTCATGGCTTCGATGACCTCACGGGTCTGCCACGCCGTCGCCTCCAGCACCGCGCGGGCCAGGTGACCCTTGGTGGTGAAACCGGTGAGGCCGGCGATCACGCCACGCGCGTCAGAGCGCCAGTAGGGCGCAAAGAGGCCGGAGAAAGCCGGCACCACGTAGACCCCACCGCTGTCCTCCACGGTCCGAGCGAGGGTCTCGATCTCGGCGGCGCTGGAGATCATGCCCAGCTTGTCGCGCAGCCACTGCACCAGAGCTCCGGTGACCGCGATGGAGCCCTCGAGCGCGTACGTCGGCGGCTCGCCGGCGATCCGGCATCCCACGGTCGTGAGCAGCCCGTGGGTGGACTCCACCAACCGTTCTCCCGTGTTGAGGAGCAGGAAGCTGCCGGTGCCGTAGGTGCACTTGGCCTCTCCGGCTGCGAAGCAGGTCTGGCCGAAGAGCGCCGCCTGCTGGTCCCCCAGAGCGGCGGCGACCGGGAGTCCGCGGAGCGGTGCGCCGGCCTCACCGTACGGCTCCGAGGAGGCATGGATCTCCGGCAGCATCGCCCGGGGCACCTTCATCGCTTCGAGGAGCTCGTCGTCCCAGTCCAGCGATCTGAGGTCCATGAGCATGGTCCGGCTGGCGTTGGTGACGTCGGTCACGTGGCGCCCGGTCAGCTTCCAGATCAACCAGGTGTCCATGGTCCCGAAGAGGACGTCGCCCCTCTCGGCGCCGGTCCGCGCACCCTCCACATGGTCGAGGATCCACTGGATCTTCGGCCCCGAGAAGTAGGTCGTCAGGGGGAGCCCTGTCTTGGCCCGGAAGCGGTCCTTCCCCCCTTCCCCGGCGAGGCGGTTGACGATCTTGTCGGTGCGAGTGTCCTGCCAGCTGATCGCGTTGTGGATCGGCCGGCCGCTGTGGCGATCCCACACCAGGGTGGTCTCCCGCTGGTTGGCGATGCCGAGGGCGACCAGGTCGGCGAGCTTCAGCCCGGCCTTCTGGAGCGCGTCGCCGACCACCTCGAGCACGTTGCCGAGGATCTCCTCCCCGTCCTGCTCCACCCATCCGGGCCGGGGGAAGAGCTGACGGTGCTCCTTCTGGGCCATTGACACGAGGCGGCCCCGTTGGTCGAACAGCATGCAGCGCGACGACGCGCTCCCCTGGTCGATGGATGCCACGTAGGCGCCCGTCATCTGGCCACCTCCCTTCCGGCCTCGCCCCCCGGGGACGAAAGCGACGGAGCCATGGCGGACACTGTCACACCGACCCGTTCAGCGCAGCGTTGAATCCCAGTCTCTCGGGCGGTCGACGCGCTGTCAAGCTCCCGGGCCGGCGCTCGCGGCGCGCGCAGCCCGGCTACCACGGGATCGCCCCCAGGTCGCGGGAGATCGCCCGCGCCGACTCGCGCACGTACGCGACCAGATCGCTGCGAGGAAGCTCCGCTTCGCACAGCCGTTCGATCGGCCCCGAGATGGCGATGGAACCGACGGTACGCTCGCTGCGGTCGGTGATCGGAGCGGCGACCGAGCCCTCGCCGTCGACCAGCTCCCCGATGTCGGCAGCCCAGCCGCGCCTCTTGACCTCCTTGAGCGCGGCGGTCAGTTGTTTGACGTCGGTGATCGTGCGGGCGGTGAAGCGCGTCAGCTCTTCCCCGTCCAGCCCGGAGAGCACGTAGGGGCTGGCAGCGAGCAACGCCTTGCCCAGGGCGGTCGCGTGGAGGGGCAGCAGCGAGCCCACCTGCAGCACCTGGTAGCTGTCATCGGGGCGGAAGACGTGGTGAACCACCAGTACCCGGCCGTCGTGAAGGGTGCCGATCCGCACCGTCTCGTTGCTGCGAGCGGCCAGCGAGTCCGCCCAGTTGAGCGCCCGGGATCGCAGCTCGTTGCCGTCCAAGTACGTGCTGCCGAGGTGGAGCAGCGCCGCTCCGAGCTGGTACTTCGCCGAGTCCGGGTCCTTCTCGACGAATCCGACCTGCTGGAGGGTACGCAGGATGCCGAAGACCGTCCCCTTGGGCAGGCCCATCTGTGCCGACAGCTCCACCAGGCTGAGGCGGCGAGCCCGCCCGGACAGCAGGTGCATGACCTGGGCGGCGCGTTGAATCGATTGAATCGGCCGCGGCATCCGGTTACCCTACCTGATCGGTGGGGCATTCTGAAGAGTAGGTTGACAATGCCCTACGTTACCGGATAATGACCAACGCGTCTAGGGTCAGCCGAACCCCAACCGCCCCCATGGGGAGGGGCGGAGGTTCAGGAAGGGAGGATCTGGCGCATGAGGGCTGTGGCGTGCGACGGGCGCGAGGGTGCCGCCCGGTTTCCACAGGTGAACCAAGTTATCGCTTGGACCAATTGGAGGGTTTGGCATGGCTGACGAGTACCAACCGATACACGGCGCAGGCCGGCAGACATTCGGTCTGCACGGCATCTGGGGCGAGTTATCGGCGGAGTTCCTGGGGACGATGACCCTGATCATGTTCGGTGACGGGGTCGTCGCCATGGCGGTCGCCGCCCTCCCCGGGTCGGGCAGGGCCGCCACCCCCACCACCATCTTCATGGCCAGCGGCGACTGGCTGCTGATCACCTTCGGATGGGCGTTCGCCGTCATGTTCGGCGTCTACGTCGCAGGCGGCATCAGCGGGGCCCACCTCAACCCGGCGGTGACCTTGGCCCTGGCGCTCCGGCGCCGCTTCCCCTGGAAGAGCGTGCTCCCCTACTGGATCGCCCAGGTGGTGGCAGCATTCGTCGGCGCAGCGATGGTCATGTGGGTCTACCACGACGCCATCGCCGCCTACAACACCGCCGCACACCTGGTCCCCTCGGCGGGCAACGCGCTGGCCACCTACTCCATCTTCGCCACCTTCCCCGCCGCCTACTTCCACGGGAGCATCGGAGGACCGTTCCTCGATGAGGCGGTGGGCACCGCACTGCTGATAATCGGCATCTTTGCGGTGACCGACGCACGCAACACGGCACCGACCAGCAACCTCGGGCCGCTCATCGTCGGCTTCGTGATCTTCGCGATCGGCACCTCGTTCGGAGCCAACACCGGGTACGCGATCAACCCCGCCCGTGACTTCGGGCCGCGCCTCTTCGCGTTCGTCGCAGGCTACGGTCAGGTTGCCCTGCCCGGGACGTTCAACAACGGCAAGGGCTTCTCGTTCAGCGACTACTTCTGGATTCCGATCATCGGTCCTCTCTTCGGCGGTTGCGTCGGTGCCATCGTCTACGACTTCTTCGTCGGCGACGTGCTCCACGCCCGCAAGAGCCGCACGGCCGCCGAGGCGGCGCGTGAGCCCGGGCGTTCCGAGCCCAATGTCCAGCCTGACCGCGTGTAGCGGGCAACGACCATGAAGAAGCTGATCAATCGCGTCGAGGACGTTGTCAAAGAGGAACTGGAAGGCATCGTCGCCGCTCATTCCGACCTCGTGCGGGTGCACTTCGCGCCCAACTACGTGGTTCGGGCCGACGCTCCGGTCAGCGGCAAGACGGCGCTCGTCTCCGGCGGAGGCTCGGGGCACGAGCCGATGCACGGAGGCTTCGTGGGGATGGGCATGCTGGACGCGGCCTGCCCGGGTGAGGTCTTCACCTCGCCGACTCCCGACCAGATCCTGGAGGCCACCAAGGCGGTCAGCGGCGGCGCCGGGGTGCTCCACATCGTCAAGAACTACACCGGTGACATCCTCAACTTCGAGATGGCCGCGGACCTCGCCAAGGCCGACGACATCGAGGTGGAGGCGGTGGTCATCAACGACGACGTGGCGGTTCAGGACAGCCTGTACACCGCCGGGCGGCGAGGGGTCGGCACCACGGTGCTCGCGGAGAAGATCTGCGGAGCCGCGGCGGAGGCCCATGGGTCGCTCAAGGACGTCGCCGAGCTGTGCCGTCGGGTCAACGCGAACGGGCGGAGCATGGGCATGGCCCTGACCTCCTGCACCGTGCCCGCGGCCGGCAAGCCGACCTTCGACCTGGGCGAGCAGGAGATGGAGATCGGGATCGGCATCCACGGTGAGCCGGGTCGCGAGCGCCGGGCGCTGGCGAGCGCCGACGAGGTCGTGGAGATGCTGACCCGCCCGATCGTCGAGGACCTGCCTTTCAAGCGGGGCGATTCGGTTCTGGCGTTCGTCAACAGCATGGGCGGCACTCCGCTCATCGAGCTCTACATCGTCTATCGAGCGCTCTCGCGCTACCTGGACGGCGTGGGCGTGAAGATCGGGCGCAAGCTGATCGGCCCCTACATCACCTCACTTGAGATGGCGGGCTGTTCCATCACCCTGCTCCGTCTCGACGACGAGATGACCAGGCTGTGGGACGCACCCGTCAACACCCCAGGGCTGCGCTGGGGAGTCTGAGCAGCAGAAGAGATCGGTTAGAGGGCAGCGGCGATGGCCATCACGTGCGAGCAGGGACTTGCCTTCGTGCAAGGCTTCGCCGCTGCCATAGCCGAGAACAAGGAATACCTGACCCAGTTGGACTCCGAGATCGGCGACGCCGACCACGGGACCAACATGGACCGGGGCATGCAGGCGGTGCTGCCCAAGGTCGGCTCCCTGGAGGGGGCCGACCTGTCGCAGCTCTTCAAGACGACCGCGATGACTCTGATCTCGACCGTGGGCGGAGCCAGTGGACCTCTCTACGGCACCCTCTTCTTGGGGCTGGGCACTGCCGTCACGGGCAAGACGCCGCTATCGACAGAGGACTGGAGCCAGGCCCTCGATGCCGCCGTTCAGGCGGTGCGGGCGCGGGGCAAGGCCGAGCCCGGGGACAAGACCATGATCGACGCCCTGCAACCGGCCGCCGACTCGCTGCGCGAGGCGGCGCAGGATGGCGCCACGCTCGAGGCGGCGCTCGCCGCTTGCGAGCAGGCGGCCGAGCAGGGCATGCAGGCCACCATCCCGCTGGTGGCGCGCAAGGGCCGGGCGAGCTACCTGGGAGAGCGCAGCGCCGGGCATCAGGACCCCGGAGCCACCTCGTCCTGGCTGCTGGTCCGGGCAGCCCGACAGGCATTCACGGCTGAAACGTGAGCTGGGAGTAAGGAGAACGATATGGCTGAATACGTAGGGGCGCTGGACCAGGGAACCACCAGCACCCGTTTCATGATCTTCGACCACTCCGGGGGAGTGGTCGGCATCGACCAGAAAGAACACGAGCAGATCTACCCCAAGCCGGGTTGGGTCGAGCACGACGCCCTGGAGATCTGGACGCGCTGCCAGGAAGTGATCAAGGGCGCACTGCAGAAGACCGGCCTCAAGGCCTCGGACCTTGCCGCGGTGGGCATCACCAACCAGCGCGAGACCGCGGTGGTCTGGGACAAGAAGACCGGCAAGCCGGTGCACAACGCCATCGTCTGGCAGGACACCCGCACCGACACCATCTGCAACGAGCTGGCCAAGGACGGCGGTCAGGATCGCTTCCGGGCCAAGGTCGGCCTGCCCCTGGCCACCTACTTCTCCGGCCCCAAGGTCAAGTGGCTGCTGGAGAACGTCGAAGGGCTGCGTGCCAAGGCCGAGGCCGGGGACCTGGCCTTCGGCAACATCGACACCTGGTGCCTCTGGAACCTCACCGGCGGGGTCGACGGCGGTCTCCACATCACCGACGTGACCAACGCCAGCCGCACCATGCTGATGAACCTGGAGACCCTGGACTGGGATCCGGAGATCCTCGAGATCATGGGCATCCCCAAGGCGATGCTCCCCCAGATCCGTCCCTCCAGCGAGGTCTACGGCGAGTGCGTCGGCGAACTGGCCGGCATCCCCGTCGCAGGCGACCTGGGCGACCAGCAGGCGGCCATCTTCGGCCAGACCTGCTACTCGGTCGGCGAGGCCAAGAACACCTACGGCACCGGCAACTTCATGCTCCTCAACACGGGCACGAAGCCGGTCCAGTCCAAGAACGGCCTGCTGACCACCATGGGCTACAAGATCGGCTCGCAGCCCGCCGTGTACTGCCTCGAGGGCTCGATCGCGATCACCGGCGCCCTGGTGCAGTGGCTCCGCGACAATCTGGGGATGATCAGCACCTCGGCTGACATCGAGACCCTGGCCAAGACCGTCGAGGACAACGGTGGCGCCTACTTCGTGCCCGCCTTCTCGGGGCTCTTCGCCCCCTACTGGAAGAGCGACGCACGCGGCGTCATCGCCGGCCTCACCCGCTACGTCACCAAGGGGCACATCGCCCGCGCGGTGCTGGAGGCGACCGCCTGGCAGACCCGCGAGGTTCTGGACGCCATGAACGCCGACTCCGGCGTGGCCCTCACCGCGCTCAAGGTCGACGGCGGGATGGTCTACAACGAGCTGCTCATGCAGTTCCAGGCGGACGTGCTGGGCGTCCCGGTCATCCGGCCCAAGGTGGCCGAGACCACGGCCCTCGGCGCCGCCTATGCCGCTGGGCTGGCTGTGGGCTTCTGGAAAGAGGTGGAGGAGCTCCGCAAGAACTGGCAGGTGGATCGCACCTGGGAGCCCAAGATGGACCCCACGGAGAGGGAGAAGGAGTACAAGCTCTGGAAGAAGGCCGTCACCCGCACCTTCGACTGGGTCGAGTGACCGGCAATCAAGCAAGCAGACTGAACTGAACTGAACTGAACTGAACCCATGACTGAAGCTCTCGAGTGCCAGCTGCTGGTCATTGGGGGAGGTTCCACGGGGGCTGGGGTGGCCTGGGATGCCGCGCTGCGCGGTTTCCAGGTCATCCTGGCCGATCGCGGTGACCTCGCCACCGGCACCACGGGCCGCTTCCACGGTCTCCTCCACTCCGGTGGCCGCTACGTGGTACGCGACCCTGGCGGGGCTCGTGAGTGCGCCCGGGAGAACGTGATCCTGCGCCGCGTGGCGAGCGCGGCCATCGAGGACACCGGCGGGCTCTTCGTGACCACCCCGCTCGACGACCTCGACTACGCCGACCGTTTCCTCGCCTCATGCCCGGCCGCTGAGATTCCGGTGGAGGAGATCTCCCCGGCCGAGGCCCTGCGCCGTGAGCCCCGGCTGACCCCGGCGGTGCGGCGGGCCTTCGCGGTGCGCGACGGCAGCATCGACAGCTGGAAGCTGGTCTGGAGCTGTGCCCAGGGAGCCGAGCAGCTGGGAGCCCGCATCCTTCCCTACCACCCGGTCACCGCTGTCGTCCGCGACGGTGACCGGGTGATAGGTGCCCGTCTCCATGACCTGCGCTCCGGTGACGAGTTGGAGGTCCGGGCCCAGTGCGTGATCAACGCCGCCGGGGCCTGGAGCGGGCGGGTGGCGCAGATGGCCGGCTGCGAGGTTGCGGTCCGGCCCGGCAAGGGGGTGATGGTGGCGATCAACCACCGGCTCGCCCACTGCGTGGTCAACCGCTGCCACATGACCGGAGACGGCGATATTGTGGTGCCCAGCCACACCGTGAGCGTGATCGGCACCACCGACACCCCCGTCGAGGATCCGGACGACATCGAACCCACGGCGGAGGAGGTGGCCTCGATGATGGAGGCAGGCGACGTCCTCCTCCCCGGCTTCAGCCGCTCTCGGGCTCTCCGCGTCTGGTCCGGGGCGCGCCCGCTCCTCCCCAAGACCGCCGCCGTTGGTGACGACCGGGAGGTGAGCCGTTCCCACACCGTGATCCGGCACGCCCAGCGAGATGATCTGGGCGGTCTGATCTCGATCGCGGGCGGCAAGTTGACCACCTTCCGCCTGATGGCCAAGGACACCGTCGACGCCGCGTGCGCCGAGCTCGGGGTGGAGCGAGCCTGCACCACTGCCGAGACCCCACTGCCGGGCAGCGGCGACCACCACTACTACCGATTGCCGGACCACCAGGCGGACTTCGAGAAGGGGCGGGCCGACAACCCGATCATCTGCGAGTGCGAGCTGGTGTCACAGGCCGACGTGCTGGAGGCGGCCCGGCGTCATCCCAAGGGTCAGATCGACGACCTGCGCCGGGTGCTCCGGGTCGGGATGGGGCCCTGCCAGGGTGGCTTCTGCGCTTTCCGAACCGCCGCCCTCCTCCACGGCCACGGGGAGTACGACCGCGCCGAGGCCAACGCCACGCTGCGTGCCTTCGTCCAGGAGCGGTGGAAGGGTCAGCGCCAGGTGCTCTGGGGTCAGCAGCTCCGTCAGGCACGACTCGACGCGTGGATCTTCCAGGGGGTGCTCGATATCGAGCACCTGCCCACATGAGACGCCGACCGGAGGTGATGCGGTGATCACCGACGCCCTCGTGATCGGGGCCGGGACGGCCGGTCTGACCGCCGGGATCCGCCTAGCCCAGGGCGGGCTGCGGGTTGTGGTGGTGGCGACCGGGGAGGGGTGCCTTCCCCTCGCCAGCGGGACCATCGACGTCCTCGGCTTCGCCCCCGACCCGGTGCAGAGCCCCCTCGACGCCCTGCCCGGCTTCCTCCATGCCAACCCGGAGCACCCCTACCGGATCAGCGGCCTGGCCGGGCTCGAGCAGAGCCTCGCCTGGTTCGTGAAGACCGCCGAGCCGCTCGGCTACCACGGCGAGCTGTCCCGGAACCAGTGGGTGCCGACGGTTCTGGGCGGCCTGCGCCCCACGGCGCTGGTACCCCGCAGCATGGCCGCCGCCGACCTCGGCGGTGGCGGCGAGGTGCTCATCGCCGGCATCCGCGGATTCCGCGACTTCCATCCCGCGCTCCTCGCCGCCAACCTGGGCCTGGCGGCGGCGAGGCCCGCGCCGGCCATCCAGGCGCGAGCGATCGAGCTCGACTGGCCGGGCAGCGCCGGCGACATGCCCACCTTCCGCCTGGCCCGCCGGCTGGAGGACCCGGAGATCCGGCGGCGGCTGGCCGCCCAGCTCCATCCCAAGCTGGGTGACGCCATCGCGGTGGGTCTGCCCGCCGTCCTCGGGCGCGAGAGGGCCGCCGAGGTCCACGCCGACCTGGAGCACCAGCTCGGCCGGCCGGTCTTCGAGATCCCCGGTCTGCCCCCGTCGCTCCCCGGGCTGCGGCTCTTCGACTGCCTGCGCCGGGCGCTGCTCGACGCGGGCGGGCGGCTGCTCCTGGGCAGCACCGTCATCTCGGCCACCCACCACCATGACACCGTCGACTCGGTGACCATCACCCGGGCGTCGCGCCCGGTGGAGGTGAGCGCCGGGTTCTTCGTGCTGGCGACGGGCGGCTTTGCCACCGGCGGCATCCTGCGGCAGCCCGACGGTCAGCTCCGGGAACCTGTGTTCGACCTGCCCGTGCACGGCCTGGCACCGGGGCAGGAGCCCTTCGGCGACGAGTACCTCGCAGAGCACCCGCTCGACCGCGTCGGGCTGAGCACCGACGCGCAGGGTCGGCCCCTGGGCGCGGCCGGAGGTCCCCACGCCGTCAACCTCTACGCTGCCGGCGCGGTGCTGGCCGGCGCCCTCCCCTGGCGCGAGAAGTCGGGCGAGGGGCTGAGCCTCTCCACCGGGTGGCACGCCGCCGAGGCCATCGTGGGGCGCCGGCGTGAGGACGCCGCGTGAGATGGACGGGATGAGCATGCTGATGGAGACCGAAGGGATGGCGGTGCGTCCCTCCCTCGACGGATGCATCAAGTGCACCATCTGCGAGAGCGCCTGCCCCTACGCCGCCGTCACCGAGCACTTCCCCGGGCCCAAGACCGTCGGGCCCCAGGAGGAGCGCTTCCGCCATGGTCCCCTCTCGGCCGACTGGTCGGTGGACTACTGCTCCGGCTGCGGGATCTGCAGCCGGGTCTGTCCCCAGGACGTCAGGATCGCCGAGATCAACTCGCGTGCCCGGGCCCAGCTTAAAGAGCAGCGCGGCATCCCCCTGCGCGACCAGCTGCTGGCTCGACCCGACGTGATGGGCCGGCTCGGCCGGCCGATACGCCCGCTCTTCAACTGGGCCATGGGCACCCCTCTCGTGCGTGTTCCGCTGGAGCTCACCCTCGGCATCCACCGCAAGGCCGCGGTCCCCGCGGTGGCGGCGCGCACCTTCCAGCAGTGGGCGCGCCGCCACCCGGGCCGTCCGGCGCAGGACCGGGTCGTCTACTTCCACGGCTGCAGCACCAACTACTTCGAACCCCGCCTCGGCCGGATGGTCGTCGCCGTGCTCGAACACCAAGGGCTGGCCGTGGATATCCCCCAGCAGGGCTGCTGCGGGCTGCCGCTGCAGTCCAACGGGAACTTCCCCGCCGCCCGCACCTACGCCACCCGGCTGGCCCGCCAGCTGCGCAGTACGCCCGGCGACCTTCCGGTGGTCGCCTCCTCGACCAGCTGCGCGCTGATGCTCAAGCGCGAGGCACGCGAGATCCTGGGAGTCGAGGATCCGGCACTGGTCGACATCTCGCAGCGCACCTACGACATCTTCGAGTACCTCCGCGACCTCCACGAGCAGGGCCGGTTGAAGACCGACTTCCAGCCGGTGGAGCTCACCGCCGCCTACCACGCACCGTGCCAACAGCAGAATCAATTGATCGGCAAGCCCGCCCTCGACGTCCTCGCGCTGATCCCGGGCCTCAAGCTGGTGGAGCTGGACCGGGACTGCTGCGGCGTCGGCGGCACCTACGGGATCAAGCGCGAGAAGTACGCGATCTCGATGGCGGTCGGCGAGGGCCTCTTCTCGGACATCAAGCAGACCGCCCCCGACCTGGTGCTCTGCGACAGTGAGACCTGCCGCTGGCACATTGCCAAGGCCACCGGGTTCCCGGTGATCCACCCCCTGGAGCTGTTGCACCGGGCCTATGGCGGCCACTGAGCCGGCCGATCCCGCGGGCAGCACGCCCGCCGTCGCTCCGCCCGGCGACCCCGCCGGGCGCGACGCGCCGGTCGGCCTGGTCCTGGTCTCCCACAGCGCCCAGCTGGCCGAGGGCGCGGCGGACCTGGCCCGGGCGATGGCCGGCGAGGAGGTCAGGATCGTGGCGGCCGGCGGCATGGCGCCGCCGGAGACGGCGCTGGGAACCGACGCCGTCCGGGTGGCGGCAGCCATCGAGGAGGCCTGGTCCGAGCGTGGGGTGCTGGTGCTGATGGACCTGGGCAGCGCCCTCCTCTCCGCCGAGATGGCGCTCGAGCTCCTCCCCGAGGAGCACCGGAAACGCGTGCTGCTGAGTGCTGCCCCCCTGGTCGAGGGCGCGGTGGCGGCGGCGGTCACGTCGCGCCTGGGAGAGCCGATCGAGAGGGTGGCGAGCGAGGCCACCAGCTCGCTGGACGCCAAGCGCGCCCAGGTGGGTGGGCCCAGCGAGGCGAGCGCAGCCCCGGCGGACGAGCCCGGCCCCGTCCTGCCCGGCGTCGAGACCCGCATCGCGGTGGACATCCCCCTGGGTCTCCACGCCCGTCCGGCCGCACGGCTGATCCGCGCCACCGCAGGGCTGAACGCCCAGGTCCTGGCCGGCAACGCCACCACCGGCTCGGCGATGGTCACCGCACGCAGTCTCAACGCCCTCGCCGGCCTGCAGGTCCGCGAGGGTCACGAGTTGCTGGTGAAGGCGTCGGGCCCGGATGCACAGAAGGCAATCGATGCGCTGCAAGCCCTGGCGGCGCGCCGCTTCGACGAGCCCGCGGTGACGCGGGACGGCCCGCCCGCCACCGCGCCCGCCCCACCCACCGCCAGGCCGTTGCCCCCGGCGCTCCCCCCGACCGGCCTGGAGGGCGAGCTGCGCGGGGTCCCCGCCTCTGCGGGGATCGCCATCGGAACGCTGCAGTTCCTGGAGGAGGCCGACCTGACGGTGTCCGACGCCGAGGCCGGCGACCCGGCCGAGGAGCTCCAGGCACTGGAGCTGGCCGTGACGGCCGCGCGCCGCGACCTCGAGCAGCTGCGCGACCAGACCAGGACGCGGTCGGGGAGCTATGAGGCGGAGATCGTCGACGCGGATCTGCTCTTCCTCGAGGATCCGGAGCTCCTGGAACCGACGCGGGCGGCGATCACCGAGCGACGGCTCACCGCCGCCCGGGCGTGGTCCGAGGTCTCGCTCCGCCTCGGCGAGTCCTGGGATCGGCTCGAAGATCCCACCATGCGCCTCCGGGCCGCGGATCTCGCGGGCGTGAGCCGCAGGGTGCTCCACCGCCTGCTGGGACGGCCCGCGCCCGTCCTGCGCCGACGCGGGATCCTGGTGGCGCGCGATCTCGCGCCCACCGACACGGCGGCTCTGGACCCCGCGCGGGTCATGGGTATCGCCACCGCGGGCGGCGGCCCCACCTCGCACAGCGCCATCCTCGCCCGCGCCCTCGGCATCCCGGCGGTGGTGGGCCTGGGCGACGCGCTGCTCGCGATGGCGCCGGGTCAGAGCGCTCTCCTGGACGGCGGCCGGGGCACGCTCGTCCTCGACCCTCCGGCCGAGCTGGTCCGGCGCGCCCGGGCGCAGGCGCGGGAGGAGCAGCGCCGGGCAGCCCGCGCTGCCGCTGCCGCCCACCAGCCCGCGGTGACCCGGGATGGTGTCGTCATCGAGGTGGCGGCCAACGTCGGCGGCGCCGAGGAGGCCTCGCGGGCCGTCGAAGCCGGAGCCGACGGGGTCGGGCTGCTGCGCACGGAGTTCCTCTTCATGGAGGCGGGGTCCCTGCCCGGGGAGGAGGCACAGGAGCGGATCTACTCGGAGATCGCCACCCGTCTGGAGGGCCGTCCGCTGACCATCCGCACACTCGACGTCGGCGCCGACAAGCCCCTCCCCTATCTCCGCTCCGTCCACGAGGACAACCCCGCCCTCGGGCTCCGCGGCATCCGCCTCGGGCTGGCTCAGCCCGAGGTGCTGATCGCCCAGCTGCGCGCGGTGGTCGCGACCGCGCGGCGCTCCCCGGTGCGGGTGATGTTCCCCATGGTGTCGAGCGCGGGCGAGGTCGACGCGGCCCGAGCCCTGCTCACCGAGGCCGCAGGGGCTGAACCTGTCTCCCTCGAGGTGGGCGTGATGGTGGAGATCCCCTCCGCGGCGCTGAGCGCTGCCCGGCTCGCCGAGAGGGTCGACTTCTTCTCGCTCGGCACCAACGACCTCTCCCAGTACACGCTCGCCGCGGATCGTGGCAACGCTGAGGTCGCCGCCCTGGCGGACGCATTCCATCCCGCCACGCTGCGCCTCATCGCGGCGACGGTCCGGGCCGCGCGGGCCCGGGGGCGCTGGGTTGGTGTGTGCGGTGAGCTGGCCGGCCAGATCGAGGCGGTCCCCCTGCTGATCGGACTCGGGGTGAGGGAGCTGTCAGTGGCCGTCCCGGCGGTGGCGAGGATCAAGGAGGCGGTGTGCGCAGCCGACTCCGGCGCATGCGTGCGGCTGGCCCGGAGGGCGCTCCGGCTCGCCGACGGGAGTGCGGTCCGTGGTCTGATCTCGGGCGCGTCCGGACGTGCGACCATTCCTCCCCGACATGGCTCGCCGGCCCCCTCTCGCCGCGCCTCCACGCGGAGCTCAGCTACCACTCCCCACGGGTGACGGTGGGCCGGCACATCCGGTGAGCGTGCTCCCCTCCGCGGCCGTCCGCTCACGGGGCCGCACCGCCTTCGTGGGCACCACCACGGGGTTGCGCCTCGTCCTCACCCCGGTGGTGGCAGCGCTGGCCCTCTCCGGGCAGGGACGCTGGGCGGCGGTGGTGTTCGCGATCGGCGCCAGCACCGACTACCTCGACGGCTACCTGGCCCGCCGCTGGCACGTGAGCACGCTGACCGGAAGCTTCCTGGACACGACCGCCGACAAGGTGATGGTGGCGGGCGTCCTGATCGCCCTCACCAGCATCGGCCAGGCCTCGCCGTGGGCGGTGATGATCATCGTCTGCAGGGAGCTGATGGTGATGGGTCTGCGCGGCTCGGTGGCCGTCTCGGGCAAGGTGATCCGATCGTCCCAACTCGGACGCACCAAGGCCGCGGTCCAGTTCGTCGCCATCATCCTGCTGCTGCTCCGCGTGGACCTGCGCCTCGGCCCGACCGGCATCGGCGAGTGGGCGCTCTGGATCGCCGCGGCGCTGACCGTGCTCTCCGCCGCCGACTACCTCTCACGCTGGGCGGCCTCGACCCTCCGCAGCCCCGCGCCGGCCACCCCGGAGTGAGCGCCCCGGTCCTCATCACCGGCGCTGGCGGATTCGTCGGAGGCGCGGTTCTCGAGCGACTGCTCCGGGCCGGCCTCGAGGTGCGCGCCCTGGTGCGCACTCCCGAGACGGCCGAACGGGTCCGGAGAGCCGGTGCCCAGCCGGTGACCGGGGACATCCTGGACGGCGAGAGCCTCGCCGGCGCGATGCGCGGCTGCGAGCTGGTCTTCCACGTGGCCGGGCTCAACAAGATGTGCCTGCCCGACCCCGCTCCGCTGATGCGCAACAACGTCGACGGATCGGTCAGCGTCGTCCGAGCCGCAGCCCGAGCGGGGGTGCGCCGCATCGTCTACACGTCGTCGGCGGCCACGCTGGACAGCGAGCCGCCGTCCGGCGCGCCGGACGACCGCCCGCGCGGCTTCCTCTCCGAGTACGAGCGCTCCAAGTACGAGGCCGAGCGCCAGGTGATGGCGCTCGCACCCCGGCTTGGCGTCGAGCTGGTGTGCCTCAACCCCTCCTCGGTGCAGGGGCCGGGCCGCACCACGGGCACCGCGCGCTGGCTGATCCGCTACGCCAACGGCCGGCTGCACTGGCTCATCGATGCACCGGTCAGCCTGGTGGACATCGCCGACTGCGCCGAGGCTCACATGCTCGCCGCCACGCGCGGCGAGCCGCTCCGCCCCTACGTGATCAGCGGGTCCACCCAGCGCATCTCGGAGATGGTGCACGCCCTGGGGACGGTCGCCGGTCACACGTATCCGATCCGATTCCTCCCGCCAGGCCCGGCGCTCGCCGCCGCCTCGATGGTGGGTGCCGGCTTCCGGGTGGCGGGGCGCCGTGCCCCGGTCTGCCGCGAGATGCTCCGGACCCTGGCCCACGGCCACGCCTACGACGGCGCGCCGGCCGCGCTGGAGCTGGGATTCGCCTACACGCCGCTCGACGAGACGCTGCGGCGGGCGCTCGCCTGGTACGTGGAGAACGGCCACGTGCGGCCGTCCCCCGTTCACCCGTGAGCCTCTCTCAACCGCGCCGCCCGTTCGACAGCTGACCTCGCCCGTCCGCCGTCCCCGGGTCTATCGTCATCAAAGTGCAGACGGTGTCGTTGGGACGCGGCGGGCCCTCGGTGAGCCGGATCGGGCTGGGCATGGCCGCCCTCGGACGGCCCGCGTACATCACCACCGGCCGCGCCGCCGACTTCGGCGAGGATCGCTCCGAGGGAGCCTTCCGCCGCCGGAGCTGGGAGGTCCTGGACGCCGCCTATGCGGCGGGGATCCGCTACCTCGACTGCGCCCGGTCCTATGGCTCAGCCGAGGCGTTCGTGGCCGGCTGGCTGGCGCGGATCAGGCCGGACGATGTCGTGATCGGCTCCAAGTGGGGCTACACCTATGTCGGCGGCTGGGACCCGGCAGCGGCGGTGCACGAGGTCAAGGACCACTCCCTGGCCACGTTCGAGCGCCAGCACGCCGAGAGCCGCGCCCTGCTGGGTACCCATCTCCGCCTCTACCAAGTCCATTCCGCGACGCTGGACTGCGGCGTGCTCGAGAACAGGGTTCTCCACGAGGCCCTGGCACGCCAGCGCGATCTCGGCCTCGGGCTCGGGATCACGACCTCCGGGCCCTCCCAGGCCGACACCATCCGGCGCGCGCTGGAGATCCGCAGCGGAGGCGAGCCGCTCTTCGGCGCCGTGCAGGCGACCTGGAATCTGCTCGAGCCGTCGGTGGAGCCCGCGCTGGCCGAGGCCGCCCAGGCGGGGTGGGCGGTGATCGTCAAGGAGGCGGTCGCCAACGGGAGGTTGACCGCCCGCGGAGACGCCGGGGCGCCGGGGTCCGCGCTGGGAGATGCGGCGGAGGCGGCGGGGACCAGTTCCGACGCGCTCGCCATCGCGGCGGCGCTCACCAGGCCGTGGGCCTCAGTGGTGCTGAGCGGCGCCGCCACCGTCGATCAGCTGCAGAGCAACCTGAGGGCCGACGGCCTGGCCGTCCCGCCCCTTCCCGACCTCGCGGAGCCGCCGGTCGACTACTGGGGACGGAGGTCGCGGCGCGCCTGGCTGTGATCCGGGCTCGCGGTCACCCGGAGGGCCGGCCTGCTCAGCCCTCGCTGTCGGCGCGGCGGCGGACCACCATGTGGAGCTGCACGCCGGCAAAGCCAAAGACGGCGCGGATCCGGTTCTCCAGGTACCGCTGGTACGAGAAGTGGAGCAGCTCCGGATCGTTGACGAAGAGGACCACGGTGGGGTTAGGCGAGCTCGCCTGGGCGCAGTAGAGGATCTTGACCCGGCGTCCACGGTGCATCGCCGGCGGGTGGCTGGTCACCGCCTCCCGCAGCACCTGGTTGAGCGCGGCGGTCGGCATCCGGGTCGCCCGTGCGTCCGCCACCTGCTGGGCGGTGTCCAGCACCTTGGCCACATTGCGCCCGAGCAGGGCGCTCACCGTCAGCACCGGGGCGCCCGGGACGAAGTCGAAGGCGGCGGAGATCTTGGTCAGGGTCTCCGGGTCGACGCGGTCCTCCTGGGGCACCAGGTCCCATTTGTTGGCGATGACGACCACGCCCTTGCCGGCATCCGCGGCGTACCCGGCGATGTGCCGATCCTGGGCCACCACCCCCTCCGAGGTGTCGACCACGACCAGCGCCACGTCGCTGCGCTCCAGGGCCCGCATGGCCCGGAGCAGGCTGTAATGCTCGATGTCGGTGGTGACCACACCCCGGCGGCGGATGCCCGCGGTGTCGACCAGGCGGATCTGGTGGCCGCGATGCTCGAGCAGGGTGTCGACCGCATCCCGGGTGGTTCCGGCCACAGATGACACCAACGCGCGCTCCTCCCCGACCAGGTAGTTGAGCAGCGACGATTTGCCGACATTGGGACGGCCGATGATGGCGATTCGCAGCTCGTCGACCCTCTCCTGGGCCTCGCCCTCGGCCGGGGGCAGCCGGTCCACCACCTCGTCGAGCAGGTCGCCGGTATCGGTGCCGGTGAGCGCCGAGATCAACCGCGGCTCACCGAGGCCGAGGCGGTACAGCTCGTGGGCGTAGTAGGGGTCGGCGGGCGAGTCCGCCTTGTTGCCGACGAGGATCACGGGCTTGCCGCCGGTGCGCAGGATCGCGGCGACGTCCTCGTCGAGCCCCGTCACCCCGGCGCGGACATCGACCATGAGGATGCAGAGGTCAGCCTCCTCGATGGCGATCCTCGCCTGCTGCTGGGTGCCCCGGGTCAGCTCGGCGATGCCCGGGTCCTCGGAGATCAGGGCGGGGTCGAGGCCGGCGGTGTCGACCATGGTGAAGCGTCGCCCGCGCCACTCGGCCACCCCGTACAGGCGGTCCCGGGTGAGCCCGGCGGTCTCGTCGACGATGGCGTGCCGCTGCCCGGTCAGCCGGTTGAAGAGGGTCGACTTCCCGACATTGGGCCGGCCGACGATGGTGACGATGCCGCTCACCGGGCCCAGGGCGGCGTCGTCGCGGTACCGGCGGCTGCGCCGGTTGCGGACTGACCCCGCGGGCGGGCTCACGGTTGGCTGGCCTCCAGCTGCAGCGCGATGGGTTGCAGGCCGGCCGCCTCGTCGTCGCGACCGAAGGCGTTCAGATCGCCGCTCCCGCCGGCCACGGTGTTGACGATCAGGTACGCATAGTCCGCCCAGGAGCGGTCGGAGTCGAGCTGCGAGGGGCGCGCCGGGTGGTCGGGGTGGCTGTGCCAGAAGCCCACCGTGTCCAGTCCGCGAGCCCGGGCGCTGCGGTCGGCCGCCTGGATGTCGGCCGGGTCCATGTCGTAGCGGTCGGCCAGCCTCTCGGTCCAGAGGTTGCGTGCGGAGGTGGCCTCCTGCACCAGGACGGCGTCCCCCTCGTAGCTGCCGATCAGGACTCCGCAGCCCTCGTGGGGATGGGCGGCCTCGGCGAGGTGCCCGATGGTCGCGTGGGCGGTGGCGGAGAGGCGCACGGCGAGGACGCTCACGGCGCCAGCCCCGAGACGCGCACGGCGAGGGCGCTCACGGCGCCAGCCCGGGGAGACGCACGGTCGGCTGGCTCACGGCGGTGTGAGCCCGTAAGTCCTTTCCGAGACGCGGCGGGACGATCGCGAGTTGGGGGTCGGAACCGGGCATCCCGGCCATTATCACTGAGCACCGGCCACGGGCCACAGCCAGGGCACCCTCCGCCGGGCCGCGGCGACGGCTCAGTCGGCGGCTGCGGAGGCTCCCATCCGGAATCCGGCGTTGCCCTTGCGCGCGTCCGAGAAGAGGGCGATGACCCCACTCGGGCGGAGGTGGATGGGGCCGTCGTCACCCGGAAGCTCGACGAAACCCGCCTCGCCGGGCTTGGCCTGGAGCGCGGCCAGGGTCTCTGCGACGGAGAGCCGCACCGCGGCGTCCGAGCCGTTGACGAACCGGATGATGGTCATCTGGAGGTGCTCCTCACTTGCTTGCCGGGCCCATGGTACCCGCCGCCCTGTCCAGCGCCGCCCGCAGCTCGCCGGTGAGGTCCTCGATCGCCTCGATGCCGACCGAGAAGCGCAGCAGGCCGTCGCCGATGCCGAGGGACCGGCGCTGGGCCGGGCTCAGCCCCCGGTGCGAGCTGAGCGCGGGATGGCTGACGGTGGTGGCCACATCACCGAGTGAGGGTGCGAGCCGGATCTCGGGGAGGGCCCGGAGCAGCAGATCGGCCTGCTCGCGCCCGCCGAGGTCAAGTGCCAGCATCGACCCCCGCCCCTGCGGCAGCAGCCGTGCGGCCAGCGCCTCCTCCTCGGGGCTGCGCGATCCCGGGTAGTGGACGGCGGCGACCGCCGGATGGGCGGTCGCGAGCTGGGCGAGGGCCGCGGCACCGGCCGCACCGCGCTCGACCCGGAGCCCGGCGGTGCGCAGGCCGCGAAGGCTGAGGAAGGCGTCGAACGGGGCCATCACCGCGCCCAGGAATCGGGAATGGGCGGCGAGCAGGTCGGCCGCCGCATGGCCTGCGCGGATCGCCACCGCTCCCCCCAGCACGTCCGCATGCCCGGAGAGCTGCTTGCTCAGGCTCTCGACGACCACATCGGCGCCGAGCTCCAGGGGCCGGAGCAGGAAGGGTGTGGCGAAGGTGTTGTCGATGAGGGTGGCGGCGCCGGCCGAACGGCAGAGCTCCACGAGGGCGGGGAGGTCCAGCAGCCCCATGAGCGGGTTGCCGATGATCTCCGCAACCACGCAGGCGACCTCCGGCGTGAGCACCTTCCGGACCTGGTCGAGCTGGCGAGCCACCTCTCCCGGCGGCGGCAGGTCGACCATCACCGGCTCGACCCCGAGGGCCGCCAGCGGACCCGCGAGCAGGCTCTCGCTGCCCCCGTAGCAGGGACGGAGGAGGACCACCCGGCGGCGTCCCGGCCCGACCAGGGTGCTGAGGGCGAGGAGGAGTGCGGCCTGGCCGCTGGAGGTGACCCGGCAGACCGGAGGCTCGGGGAGCGCGTACCCCTCCAGGGCGGCGAGTGCCTCCTCCAGCCGGTGCACGCTCGGATTGCCGAAGCGGCGGTAGCCCCCGCGGCCGGCAGCCATCGCCGCGTCGAGATCGGCGAGGTCGGGAAAGGCGTCGACCGATGAGAGCGACGGAGGCTCGACCAGGGGGACGCCACCCGGCGCCGGATCCGGTGTCCCGGCCCGGGCGGCGACCGTGAGCGGGCTCGGCGGACGCGTCACCGCGTCACCGCCGTCCGCCCCGGCCGCCCGCCGGGTTCGGCATCAGTTGGCCTTGGGGGCTCGCGGAAAGGCGCCCGCGCCGGCGAAGACCGCGGAGCCGCCCAGCTCGCGCTCGATGCGCAGCAGCCGGTTGTACTTGGCGACCCGCTCCGACCGGGACGGCGCCCCGGTCTTGATCTGGCCGCCGTTGATGGCGACGACGAAGTCCGCGATGAAGGTGTCCTCGGTCTCCCCACTGCGGTGGCTGACCACCGGGTTGTAGCCGTGGGCACGCCCGAGGGCGACGGTCTGGAGGGTCTCGGTGAGGGTGCCGATCTGGTTGAGCTTGATCAGGACCGAGTTGGCCGCTCCCAGGTCGATCCCCTTCTGGAGGAGCTTGGCGTTGGTCACGAAGTTGTCGTCGCCGACCAGCTGGACGCGCTCGCCGAGCATCTTCGTCAGCAGCACCCAGCCGTCCCAGTCCTCCTCGGCCATGCCGTCCTCGAGCGAGACGATCGGGTAGCGGTCCACCCACGAGGTCCAGAACTCGACCATCTCGACGGACCCCAGCGTCCGCCCCTCGCCCTTGAGGACGTAGTGGCCGTCGTGGAAGAGTCCAGAGACGGCCGGGTCGAGCCCGATGCCCACCTGCACGCCGGGGATGTAGCCGGCCTTGAGGATGGCCTCGACGAGCAGCTCGACGGCCTCCTCGTTGTGCTTCAGGGAGGGGGCGAAGCCGCCCTCGTCGCCCTGCCCGGTGGCGTGCCCCTTGGCCTTGAGGACGGCGCGCAGCGCGTGGAAGCACTCGCTGCCGGCGCGGAGGGCCTCCGCGAAGCTCGGCATCCCGAGCGGGATGAACATGAACTCCTGGAAGTCCACCGAGGTCTGGGCGTGGGCGCCTCCATTGAGGCAGTTGAACTGGGGCACGGGGAGGGTGACGGCACCGACGCCGCCGAGGTAACGGTAGAGGGGAAGGCCGGTGGACTCGGCGGCGGCCCGCGCACTGGCCAGGCTCACCCCGAGGATGGCGTTGGCGCCCAGCCGGCCCTTGTTCTCGGTGCCGTCCAGCTCGATGAGGCGAGCATCGAGCGCGCCCTGGTCGAGGGCGTCCATGCCGATCACCTCGGGGGCGATCAGCTCCACCACGTTGTTGACAGCGGTGAGGACGCCCTTGCCCCCGTACCGCGAGGCGTCGCCGTCGCGCAACTCGACGGCCTCGTGGATGCCCGTGCTGGCCCCACTCGGGACGATGGCCTGGCCCTCGAAGCCGCTGGCCAGCTCGACGTGAACCTCGACGGTCGGGTTGCCCCGGGAGTCGAGAACCTCTTGGGCGGAGATCGATTCAATAAAGGTCATGGTCGGAGGATAGTCCCCCGGCCCTCCCCGACGTCAGGGGCAGAGGTCACCGGCAGGGGAGACGATGGGCGGACCGCTCCACCCGGCAGCGGAACCGCCGGCCCCCAGGGCTCTCGGGGGAACCCTGGGGATCGGCGAGCTGAGCGCCGGGGTCGCCGCGATGGCGCCGGCGACCGCCGAGGGCCCGCCGTTACTGGGACGGTGGGTACTGCGGAGGCGTTGGCGGGTACTGCGGGGGCGCGGCCGGGTACTGCGAGGGCACGGCCGGGTACTGCGGGGGCACGTCCGGGTACTGCGGAGGCGCGGCCGGGTAACCGGGCGCCGGGTACGGGTATGCCGCCCCGTAGTAGGCCCCCGCCGGCACGGCGAGCGATGCCTTCACCACCAGGGCGCGGCCCAGCTTGTCGTGCAGACCCTGCTTCTTGGGGTCCCAGGCCACCCAGAGCAGGCAGAGGAAGACCACCAGGTCCGCGATGTCACCGGCACCCGAGACGAAGGCGAGCAGGCCGGGACCCCACCAGACGATGGAGCGGGCCAGGGCGCGCCCGAGCGGCAGATGGCTGGCGGGGTCCTCGACGCGGACCACCCGCACTCCGACGGCCCGCTGTCCAAGGGTGCTTCCCCACCCCGCGACGAGCACTCCGAAGTAGAGGGCGGCGAGGACGCAGCCGATCAGCGAGAGAGTCACCTCTCCACCGGACGGGAGCACGTACGTCGGTATCGGGAGGCCGTTCTGGTTGGCGTAGGTGACCTGGTTCGCGTAGGTCGAGATGGTCGAGCCGAAGATGATGAAGAAGATGATCACCGTCGGCACCCCGATGATGATGGCGTCGAGAATGTAGCCGCCGAACCGGCGCCAGAAGCTGGCGTACTCAAGTCCCGGAGCCGGGCCCCAGGGCGTCGCCCCAGAACCTCCCGTCACCCCCGGGTACTGCGGATAGCCGGGGGGCGGGGCGTAGCCGCCCGGGGTCGGAGCGTAGCCACCCGAGGGCGGCGCCGAGGGAGGCTGCCAGCTCATCGCATCCACCACCACAAAGGCTGATCCAACGGGGGCGCACGATACGCGCCGGACGGAGGCCTTGTCAAGACGCCTTGACAAAGTGGCACGAGCGCGGGCACCCGAACCCGCGCGGGCTTGCCCCCCACAGGGCGGTCGCCGCGACCCGATGGCCGGGTTGCTCAGGACTGGGCGCGTGCCCTCCGGGGCAGGCTGTTCGCCAGGTCATCCCAGAGCCGGGTCAGCACCCGGATGCCGGAGCGGAACTGGCCGACGTCGAACTTCTCGTTGGGCGCGTGGATGCGGTCGTCGGGAAGGCCAAAGCCGACCAGCACGGAGGGCAGGCCGAGCAACCGGTCAAACATCTCGACCGGGTGGATCGATCCCCCGGCCCGGGTGCAGTACACCTCGGTGCCAAACACCTCCCTCATGGCGCGGGACGCCGCCAGCACTCCGGGGTGGTCGACGGGGGTGAGCACGGGACGGCTGCCGCCCCCCGGCGTGACCGTCACCCGCACGGCGTCAGGAGCCGCCGCCTCGATCGCCGCCCGCACCCGGTCGGCGATGGCCTCCGGCTGCTGGCGTGGCACCAGGCGGCAGGTGATCTTGGCCCCTGCGCGGGCGGGGATGATGGTCTTCGGGCCGGGCCCCTGGTAGCCACCCCAAATCCCGTTGATCTCCAGGGTGGGCCGCACCGTCAGGCGCTCGGTGGTGGTGTAGCCGACCTCGCCGAAGGTGACGGGAACGCCGCCGGCCACCTCCCGGAACGCGGCCTCGTCGAAGGGGGCGGCCGCGACCTGCTCCCGCTCCTCAGGGGTCAGCTCCGTCACCTCGTCATAGAAGCCCGGGACGGTCACCCGTCCGGTCTGCGCATCGCGCAGGGAGGCGAGGATGCGGGCCAGCGCCTCGAGGGGATTCAGGACCGCGCCCCCGAACTCACCGGAATGGAGATCCAGGGCAGGCCCCTCGACCTCGACCTCGAGGTCGACCAGCCCACGCAGCCCGACGCAGATCGAGGGCTGGCCGCGGTCGTGCATGGCCGTGTCGGAGACGACGCAGAGGTCGGCGCGCAGCCGGGTGGCCTCCGCCTCGATGAGCCCCTCGAAGTGGGCCGAGCCGATCTCCTCCTCCCCCTCCACGACCAGCTTGAGGTTGAGGGGCAGCTCGCCGCGGGTGCGCAGATGGGCTTCGACCGCCTTGAGGTGCATCCACACCATGCTCTTGTCGTCGGCGGCGCCGCGACAGCGGAGCTCCTCACCGAGGATCCGCGGTTCGAAGGGCGGCGACGTCCACTCCTCCAGGGGATCGGCGGGTTGGATGTCGTGATGCGCGTAGATCAGGACGGTGGGCAGCCCCGGGGCCACCAACCTCTCCGCGTAGACAGCGGGGTGACCGGGCGTCTCGATCAGCTCCGCGGTGGTGAAGCCCGCATCCCGGGCCGCCTGGGCGAGCTGTTCGGCGCTGCGCCGGACGTCGCCGGCATGAGCGGGGTCGGCCGAGATCGAGGGGATACGGCAGAATTCGACCAATTCATCGACGAAGCGTGCCTGGTGGGCATCGCAGTAGGCATCGAGGTCCTGAGCGTTCATGGTCGTGGAGCGTAGCGCGCGGGACCGTCTCTCCTCTTTTGCGAGCACAGCCGCCCTCGGTGGTGTAGCCTCTGCGCCGTCTGTCCCTCACCCCCACTCAACGTCGCAGCAGGAGGTTCGACTCATGGCGGTTCAGGCACACGCCCCCGCGTCCGAGGGCCTACGCCCGCAGGGGCCGGCCCTGAACGGGAGCCCGCCCCGGGCTTTCAGCGCCGCTCCTCCAGCGCCGCCCGCCGTGGACGGCCCCGTTGTCGAGTTGATCGGCCACCCGACCACCCAGCCGCGGGTCGACTCGCGGAGTGCAATCGAGGCCGCTGTCGACCAGGCGGTCCTCCCCCACCAGCTCCACGAGATCGACCAGGTCATCGAGCTGGCCCAGCTCTGCGAGCTGCTCGTCGAGAAGGATGCCCGGGTCGCCCTGCTGGAGCGAGGCCTCGCCGACTGGCGCGAGCGTGCCCGCCTCGAGATCGAGGCCCGTGCCGCCGCCGACCGGCTCGCCTTTGAGCGCGAGCGCGACCTGATCGGAGTCATTCACCAGCAGATCTCCGCCATCGAGAGCGCCGAGGAGAGCACTCGGGAGGCCTTCGCACAGGCCGACGAGCTGCGCGCCCGGCTCGACGAGCAGATGACCATGGTCGAGGACGCCGAGCAGAACACCCAGTCGGCGCTCGCCCGGATGCATGAGTTGCAGGCGAGGATCGACGAGCTCGACGACCGGCTGCACCAGCGGGCGCGCCACTGGTGGAGCCGCCGGGCCGTCTGAGGCCCGCCGGGAGCGCAGTCGCCGCGATTGGTGCTGCGAGCCCGGATCAGCTGGACGCGGGGACGGCGAAGGCCGATGTTCGTCGTGACCGCGATGTTTCGCAGAGGGCTGCCGCAACGGAGCGGGATCCGGAAACACCACTGCGTTGCATGGCGTCGTCGCAGCGTTGCGAAAGGATGGCGGCGTCGTGACAAGCCGCGGCCCAGGGCGGCCCGGGGTCCCCGTCGGGCGTGAACATTGTCGCCAACGGCCGGAACCCGGGCGACCGGGTAAGCTCGACTCGGCCACCAGGAGATCTCCGATGGCGACGCCAGCCCCCTTCGCCCGCCGCCAGCTCGGCCGGCCTCTCTCGGCCGTGTCCGTCGCCGTCGTGGGCAGTCTCGCGCTGGCCGTGGCGGGGGCATTGGGAGTGGCCGCCGCCCCGACGCTCCACGGGTCGAGCAGCAGGACCCACGCCACCCTGACGGCGACCGCGGTGCTGTCGGTGACCGCGATCTGCAGCCCCGCTCCGGCGACCTACTACCTCTGGCAGGTCAGCGTCACGGGCCAGACGGAGACGAGCTACACCGTCGACTACTCGGCAACCGGCGCGCCGGGCTCCTGGACAACGGGTCTCGCGGAAACGACCCCTTCGTACACCTTCCAAACCCTCCACTCGTTCGGCGCGGTGCTCTACGCCCGATTGGATGTGAGTCACGGCGTGACCGCCGGCCCGGTGAACGGGGACGTCACCGCCTGCCCGACGCCGACGCCGACCTCCACGCCCACGCCCACGCCCACGTCGACCCCCACCCCCAGGCCGACCCCCACGCCGACCCCCACCCCCAGGCCGACCCCCACCCCCACGCCGACCCCCACCCCCACGCCGAAGCCCAC